>Ga0210115_1000045_pt1 | contig 26319 bp, 23 predicted proteins | sample MayberryNW_TuleB_2_FD_185526 | JGI IMG/M metagenome (GOLD analysis project Ga0210115, IMG submission 185526) | Wetland microbial communities from San Francisco Bay, California, USA, that impact long-term carbon sequestration - MayberryNW_TuleB_D2... | ecosystem: Environmental > Aquatic > Marine... | reverse complement strand
ACCCCGCGTCCGTTGCTGCCGGGCCCGCCCTTGCCGGGCCAGGCGCGTCGACCTCCCGGAACCGGTCGGCGAGCCCCCAGCGCATGACGAGCCACAGTGCCTCGACCACCATGCCTCGGGACAGCTTCGATTGGCCGTGTTCGCGTTCCCGGAACGTGATCGGCACCTCGGCGAGCGTCGCGCCGAGCTGCCAGGAGCGCAGGACGAGCTCGATCTGGAACCCGTATCCCTCCGAGGCGATCGGATCGGCGACCAGATCCTCGAGCAACGCCCGGCGGTACACGCGGAAGCCGCTCGTCGCGTCGTGCAGGGGGATCCCGAGCATCCAGCGCGCATACGTGTTCCCGGCCCGTGACAGGGCGACACGGCCGCGGCTCCAGTTCGTCACCGAGCCACCTGGCACGTAGCGGCTCCCGACGACGAGGTCGGCGGAGCCGGCGGCTTCCAGGAGCTTGGGGAGCTCGGATGGGTCGTGCGACAGGTCCGAGTCCATCTCGACGACGAGGTCGTATCCCTCCTCGAGCGCGATCCGGAACCCGTCGAGGTACGCGCTGGCCAGACCCGATCGACGAGGGCGTTCCACGAGACGGATGTGCGGTTCGGTCGCCATGACGTCGCGAACGACCGACGCGGTGGCATCCGGCGACGAGTCGTCGATCACGACGACGTCGACGTCCTGGGGCGCCTTCCGCACGCCACGGAGCACCTGCTCGACCGTGGCCCGCTCGTCGTAGGTGGGCAGGATCACGAGCGTGCGACGATCCCCGTCGGGCCGCGACGGGGCGGGAGCCGGCCGATCGGGCCGTCGGCGCCGAGGGATCGCGAACGCGAGCACCATGACGCAGAGGGCCAGCCAGGGGAGCCAGTCCCCCAGCCTGACGTACCACGTGCGTTCCTCGGACGAGCGGATGGTGTGCCGAAGGATATCGGGCTCGAACAAGCCCGCTGACGCGACGACACGTCCCGACGGGTCGACGAACGCGCTGATGCCGGAGATCGCCGCGTTCACGTACCACCGACCGTTCTCGATCGCCCGCATCTGCGACATCTGCAGATGCTGGGCGCTTGCGGCGGTGAACCCGTACGACGCGTTGTTCACCGGCACCACCACGAAGCCGGCGCCCTCGGACACGAGCGACCTCGTGATCGCCGGGAAGGAGTTCTCGTAACAGATCGGTGTCGCGAACGGCGGCAACCCCGGGCTCGAGAGCAGCTGAGCCCCGTCCCCCGGGACACGGTCGACCGGTACCTGGTCGATCGCGTCGACCCACTCCAGGCGCGAACGGAACGGGACGTATTCCCCGAACGGCACGAGGTGGGTCTTGTCGTAGCGGCCGACCTCGTTGCCCGAGCCGTCGAGCTGCAGCACCGACGTGTGTTGGCTGCCGTCGGGGTCGTCGACCACCGCACCGATGATCGTCGGGGCTCCCACGGCCGCGACGACCTGCGAGACCGTTGCCCTGACGCCGGGATCGTCGACCGCTCCAGGATCGAGCGCCCCTTCACCCCACACCACGAGGTCGGGAACGGGCCCGCCGACGAGACGCTGGTGTTGTTCGATGTTCAGCTCCGCCACCCGGAGGTCCTCGTCCGTGCTCGTGCCGTCTTCCGCCTCACGGACGTCGATCTGGATCGCCGCGACGTCGATCGCTTGCCCCTGGGCGGTCGCGAACGGCAGGGCGAGGGGCGCGACGACCAGGATGGCCGCCAGCCCGAGGACCGCGGCACGTCCGCGGCTCGGACCCTCACGCTCGAGAGCGAGCGCGATGGCTGCGTTCGTCGCCACCACCGCGAACGTCACGCCCCACACCCCCGCGACGGTGCCGAGACGGGCCGTGGCAACGTTGTCGACCTGGGAGATGCCGAGCGTGCCCCAGGTGAATCCTCCGAGCGGCCACATGCCCTTCAGCCACTCGAGCACGGTCCACGCCGAAGCGACGGCCAACACGGTCACCACCGGCCTTCCCGGGCGGCGCAGCCCGGGAAGCAGGGCGCCGAAGGCGGCGACCCACAACGCGGAGACCAGGGTCAGGGATACCCACGCCATCTCGCCGAAGCGCAGGATCCAGTACAAGGTGGCCCCATGGAACGTCAGCCCGAACGCGAGACCGAGGACGAACCCTCGCCCTGGGCGTTCCCGCGACAACCACAACAGCGGTGCCAGCGCCACGAACGCGACGGGCCAGGCTCCGATCGGGGGGAAAGCCGCCGACAACGCGAGGCCGGCGGCGGCGGAGATCGCCGATGCGAGCGGAAGACCGGGACGCGCCCTCAGGCGCAATCGCGGCACAGCGTCCGCTTCTTGTCGGCGAGCTGACTCCGGTGCTTGACCAGGAAGCACCGTTGGCACAGGAACTCGGTCGACTGCATGGGGGTCACGCGTGACTCCCCGGGATCGGCGACCAGGCGCTCGTCCTTCGTGAGGGCGATCGCCGGCTCCTCCTCCTCGGCCTCGGCCTCCTCGGCGGCCTCTTGCTTGACCAAGAGCTCCTGGATCGACTCGACGTCGCCGCCGGTCGCCGGATCCGGCGGCACGGTGGCGTCGGCGAGCTCCTCCTCGCTGGGCTCCTCGCCGTCGTCGATCTCCTCGTGATCGGCCTCGGTCTCGTCGCTGACCGGTTCCTCGATGTCGTTCATGGTGTCGCTCATTCTCATCCCTCCGAGGGTCCGCCCTCCCTCGATGCGCGCGTATCCTACTGCCGCTGTCCCGCCGTGCAACCATGTGGGCCGCATCGGGTCTGACCGTGGCAAGAACGCCACGAACGAGCTGAAACAAGCTCAACGCTCGGGGGCCGGCCCGGATTCCCGTCCCGACGGTGACCGCGCGGGATCGACTCGAGCCGGCGGTGACCGGCGGCAAGACGGCATGAAGGCCCGAGCGACCTTTGGGGCCGCGACGCCGGGGCGCCGCGTTCTCTACTCGACCGCTCGGACCCTCGCGCCACCGCCGAGGCGGCGGCGCGGCCCGCACGCTACGCCCGCGCGCGCCCGGTGGTCAACCGCTCCGGCCGAGAAAGAGTGACAAGGGCACCCGGGGAGATCCCGGCGATGGACTCAGGCCATGTGGACATCGCGACCGAGCGAGACCGTCAGGATCGATCGCAGCCCCTCGATCGAAGGTTCCTCGAACGGGTCCACCTCGAACGTGGCGAAGTCGGCGTGCATACCCGGTGCGAGCGCTCCCTTCTTGGCGTCCTGCCCGCCGATGCGGGCCGAGCCCATCGTGTGCAGGCGGATCGCTTCCACGCGCGACAGACGCTGTGCCGGGTCGTGATGGCGCTCGAGCGCCTCGATCGCGGCCATCGGGTCCAGCGGAGTGATCGGAGCGTCCGATCCGACCCCGAGATCGACACCTCGGTCGAGCATCGAGCGGAACGGGTTCATCGCCGCCGCACGGTCACGACCGATCCGCTGCTCGTACAGCCCCCCCGGATGCCCCCAGGTGGCATCGAACGCCGGCTGCACCGACGCGGCGAGTCCGAGCATCGCGGCACGTTCCACCTGCGCGCTCGACGGGAGCTCGAAGTGCTCGATGCGATGCCGCCTCGCCCGGAAGTGTCGCCGCTCACGCGAATCGAGTGCCTGGTACACACGTTCCCACACCGAGATCACCTGCTCGATCGCCGCATCGCCGATCGCATGGACCCCGACCTGCAACCCCGCGACCTGCCCCGAGTGGAAGAACTCGGCCAGCTCGTCGTCGGCGAACGACCGGGTGCTCCGGGTCCCATCGACGTAGGGATCGCGCAGCCACGCCGTTCCGGCCCCGACCGAGCCGTCGACCGGAAGATCTCCCCCGATCGCGGCCAGGCCGTTCGAGATCGCCACGCCGAGGTCCATGGTCGCGACGATCGGCAGCGCGTCGACGGGAAGCCGATGCCGGTGATCCAGCAGCACCTCGAGATCCCGCTCGCCGTCCCATGCGGGCATCGACATCTCATGCACCGCCGTGATCCCCGTCGACGCCGCCAGGGAAGCCGCCTGCAGCTGCAGATCCTGCCGTTCGTGGTCGTCGATCGAGGCGAGGGCCCAACGTCCGATCATCTCGTTCGCGCGCCCCGTCACGGCTCCCGTCGGCTCCCCCGCCTCGTCCCGGGTCACGCCCGGCAGGTCGAGCACACCGGAGCGATCGAGGGCAGCGCGATTCGCGAGGGCGGCGTGCCCGTCGACGCGCCGGACGATCAGCGGGCGAGCGCAGGCCGCGTCGAGCTGCGCCATCGTCGGGACCTCGGGCCGATCCCAGCGCGACTCGTCATAGCCGAGCATGAAGACCGCATCGCCCGTCCCTTCGACCGTCGTCCGCCGGCGAACCAGGGTGAGGAGCTCGGTGGCGGACCGCGCCGAGGCAACGTCGTCGTTCGCCAGCGAGAGCCCCGTCATCGTGAGATGCACATGTGCGTCGACGAACCCCGGCACGATCGTGGCGCCGGGCAGGTCGACGACGCGATCGGCGGTGGGTGGATCGCCCGCTCCGATGCGCTGCACGTGACGGCCGTCGGTGAGGAGCCACTCCCCCGTCTCGGGGTGGGCCAGGGTGCGGACACGGGAAGCGCGGTAGAGGGTCTTCACGGCGGGCGCATCATGCCACGTCGCAACCCTGCGGGCCCGAGTGACTGCCGCCAGCGCTCGCCCGCACGGCCCCGGGGTCGCGCAACGTCATGCACTTGCCCGGATGCGGGGTCAGCCCGAGGTCGTCGAGCGCCCGTTCGAACGCGGCCGCTGCCCGTCCGGCGCTGTGACGGTCCGTCGCGAACGCCACGACGTCGTCGACCCAGCGGAGCACCGGTCCGTCGACGGCACCCGTGAGCGCCCGGTCGACCGGGGCGAGCACGGCGTTCGCGAGCACGGCGGACGGCGCGGGCCCGACCGGCAGTCCACGCACGCCGAGCTCCTCGAACCATCGGAGCGTCTCGACGACCGGTTCCACCCGCGCCTCGTGCACACCGATCAGGTGGAGAGCCCGCGCCACCTCGGCGAGCGTGATCGAACCGTAGCAGTCGCGGACGTCACCCACGAAGGCCGCCCGGAACGGCCCGGCCGCGGCCGAGGCGACGGCCCGACGGTACCGACGTCGGGCGCTGGGCCATGCTTCGAGCCGGAGCCCCGTCGCGACGAGCTGGGCCCGGTTGGCCGCCGCCACCCGCCCCAGGGCTCGCTCCACCGACGGCACGACGGCAGCGACGACGGCCTCGTACCGTCGCAGATCACGGGAACCGAGGACGGTCAGCGTGCGGATCCCACCACCCGGCTTCGCGACCACGACCGTGCGGAGCGCGTCGCTCCGCCGACGGAGCAGGCGCGATGGATCGTTCGGACGCACGTGGACCTCCCCCCGGATCGTCACGACGGGCCGGAAGGAGGTCGGCGTCGGAAGCACGTTTGTACCCGGGAGGAGGCCGTCCGGGCAATCGGCCGCCGGATGAGGAAGCATCCCCCACCCCGCTCCCCCGCTCGTGAGCCGGGTGAGGGCCGCCGATGCGACGGATCGATCCTGAGCCCCGCGTCCCGTGCCCGGCCACCCGCCCCTATGATGGGCCGATGCTCGACGACCGGGACCTCGAGATCATCGCCGCCCTCCAGGATGACGCCCGGGCGACCTATGCCGACGTCGCCACGCGTGTGCGGCTCTCCGCTTCCGCCGTGCACGATCGGGTCCGCAAGCTCGAACAGCAGGGAGTGATCCGGCGCTACTCCGCGATCGTCGATCCCGAAGCGCTGGGCCTGTTCGTGACCGCCCTGATCGCCGCCTCGCCGCTGGACCCCCGCCAGCCCGACGACCTGCCCCAGCGGGTCGCCGAGTTCCCCGAGGTCGAGGACTGCTACAGCGTTGCCGGCGAGGCCAACTACATGCTCAAGGTCCGCACGGGCACGACGGCCGAGCTCGAGGACCTGATCCGGCGTCTCCGTGAGAAGGCGAACGTCGCCACCCGCACGACGATCGTCCTCTCGATCCCGTTCGAGCGCCGGCCCCTGCCGTCCTGACGAGACGCTGAAGGTTCCGGGGGCTGGGCCGATACTCATCTCCTGGGGGTTCCACACCGAAGAGAGCGTGGGATGATGAACCGATGAGGCGCCGCCCCTTCCTCGGAGCCGGTCTCGTGGTCGCCTCGGCGATCGTGGCGGCCTGCGGCTCGCCGAGCTACGAGTACGTCCGCAACACCGAGGCGCGAACGGCGTTCAAGGTGCCGATCGACTGGACGGTCTTCGACGAGGCTGCCCTGCAGGGCGAACCGGCCGGGCCGCCCGTCAGCACGCCGGATCCGGTCGAGTGGCTGATCGGGCTCGACGCGCATCCCTCGCCCGCGGTCGAACACGTCTTGAGCGAGGGAGCCTTCGACTCCGATTATCCGCAGGGCATCGCCGCCGTGTTGCGGCTGACCGCGCAACAGCGCGACGGCATCAACTACGGGGCCCTTCGGAACCTGATCGTGCCGATCGACTCGATCCAGGATCAGGTGGGACGCGAGGCGGTGCAACTGCTCGCGTACGACGACCGCATCGAGAAGGACGGGTTCCGCGGCCTCCACTTCGAAGCGCAGATCTGGGCATCCGCGCTGACCGGCGAAGCCGCCGCGGACAACGGCAGCTCCGTCTTGCTCGACGATCGGTTCGTGCAGATCTCCCAGACCGCGTACATGGACCCAGCATCCGACAAGGTCTACGTGCTCGCGGTGCTCTGCAGCGCAGAATGTTACGGCCGCAACCGCGGCGATATCGAATCCGTGATCGAGTCCTGGGCGGTGATCGCATGAGCACGAACGGCCCCAACTCCAAGATCGTGGTCGACCGGCCTTCGCGACCCCGCGCGTCGGAGCGGCAGACGCGCGCCAAGGCGGTGCTGTGGGATCGCATCAAGCTGCTCCTGTTCCTGGGCATCCTGTGGCTGGCCGGGCTCGCGGTGGTCTGGAGCACCACCGTGCGGCCGCTCGACGGTCCGTTCGTCGACGCAGTCCGGATCGCGATCAGCGACTACTCGTGGCTGCTGCTGCTGATGGGGCTCGAGTTCCTCCGGCAGGTCCACTACTTCATCCAGGAACGCTCGAAGGGCTACTACCGCTTCTGGCAACAGACCGTCTTCGGCGGAGCCGACCGACAGCTCGGCAGGATGCGCGACTACACCCGCTATCGCGCCGCCCGTGCCTTCAAGCTCCTCGTCTTCCTGCTCGTAGTGAGCACGCTGCTCGGACGCATCTTCGGCACGGAGCCCGTTTGGCTCGGGTTGATCGAGGCGCCGGCACGCCTGGTGGTCGCGTTGCCGTTCGTGTTCCAGCTGGCGTTCGGGTTCTTCTTCGTGATGTTCCAGTTCGTCGGGCTCTTCTGGTTCCTCTCGAGGGGCGGCATCGACACGATCATGCCCGACGAGATCGAGACGCGGTTCGACGACGTGAAGGGTCAGGACGCGGCGCTCGGGCAGCTCAAGGAGACGCTGGTCTTCCTCGACGACCCCGAGGCGATCGAGTCGCGAGGCGGGTACGTGCCAGGCGGCATCCTGCTCTGGGGTCCCCCCGGCACCGGGAAGACGCTGATGGCGCAGGCGGTCGCGGGCGAGACGGCCAAGCCGTTCGTGAACGTGGACGCGGGGGCGTTCATCAACATGTTCATGGGCGTCGGGATCCTGAAGGTTCGCTCGCTCTACCGGAAGCTCCGCAAGCTCTCGATGCGGTACGGAGGGGCCATCGTCTTCATCGACGAGGCGGACTCGCTCGGCAGTCGCGGCCAACAGGTCGCGACCAGCTACACGCCGGTCTCCCCGTGGTCGACGGCTCCCGCCTGCAACGGCCTGGCCTACCTGTCCGAGGCCGGCCGCGACAGCACGTTCCAGGCCGCCACGAGCGCGCCAGGCCTTGGGGCGCCGTACAAGGAGCAGGTCATCATGGGCGGCATGGGCATGGGCGGCGGCGGCATGGGCACCCTGCAGGCTCTTCTCGCGGAGATGTCGGGGCTCACCAAGCCCAAGGGCCTGATCAACAAGATCAGGAAGCTGCTCGGGATGAAGCCGAAGCCCCCGCCGAAGTACCGCATCCTGCACATCTTCGCCACGAACATGCCGAACACGCTCGACCCGGCGATGCTCCGGCCGGGCCGTGTCGACCGCCAATACAAGGTCGGCTATCCGCAGAAGGACGGGCGCCGGGCCACGTTCGAGTACTACCTCGCGAAGGTCTCCAACGAGCTGTCCGAGGAGCAGATCGACAAGCTCGCGACGATCACCCCGTACTTCTCGGGCGCCTCGATCAAGGACATCGTCAACGAGGGACTGGTCATCGCGATCCGCGACGACCGTGACACCGTGACCTTCGCCGATGTGGTGAAGGCCAAGCAGCTGAAGCAGCACGGGCTTCCCGACGACCACGAGTACATCGAGCGCGAGCGTCACTCGGTCGCCGTTCACGAGGCATGCCATGCGATCGTGGCGTACCGCCTGCGCAAGCACGCCGTGATCGACATGGCCACGATCGAACGCCGCGGCGATGTCGGCGGATTCGTCTCGTCGATCCCGCCGGAGGATCAGTTCGTACAGTGGCGCACGGAGCGTGAGATCGACGTCATGACCGCCCTGGCATCGCTGGCCGGCGAACGCATGTTCTTCGACGACGACCACTCGATGGGCGTCGGTGGCGACATGAACGCGGCGACGGCGATGACGACCCAGGCGCTCGCCTTCTACGCCATGGGCGACACGTTGGCCTCCAGATCCGTGACGCTCGCAGGCATGCGCGGCGCTCAGGCGCTCGAGACGGGAGCCGACCGCGCGATGTTCGATTCGACGTTCGGGCGCAGCGTCGAGGAGAAGCTCGCCGAGCTCTACGACCGCACCAAGGAGTTGCTCCGCGAACACCGGATCGACGTGCTCGCGCTCGCTCACGCGCTCGAGGCCGAGAAGACGATCACCGGTGACGATGTCGAGGCGATCATCGAGGGCGTGCAGGGACCGACGGTCGACGGCCGTCCCTACCACGACGCCGCGTTCCGTCAGATGCTCGAGCGCTACCACGACGCGGTCCTGCGCGCGCACAAGCAGCACGGGGGGGTCGACGTGAGGATCCCGGTGCCGGTGCCCCCGCCGCCCGTCGAGGTCGTGAGCGCGCCGGGCGGAGGCCGCCTTCCACAGGTGGAGCGGCCACGGCTCCGGCACGACCACGATTCCCCACCGCGCCCCGACGACGCATGATCGACCGCCGCCACCGACGGTAGGCTCCCGTCCATGCGGCTGTACGACACGCTGACGCGTGAGGTCCACGAGGTACGCCCCGTGCGCGAGGGGCTCGTCACGATGTACACGTGCGGGCCCACCGTGTACCGCTTCGCGCACCTGGGGAACCTTCGCACGTTCATGCTGGGTGATCTGATCCGTCGCGGCCTGGAGCTCGAGGGCTATCGGGTCACCCAGATCATGAACATCACCGACGTGGGCCACATGACCGACGAGGCCTCGTCCGATGCGGTCGACAAGATGCTGCTCGCCGTCGAAGACGAGGGGCTCACGCCTCTCGACATCGCCGAGAAGTACGCCGAGGCCGTCTTCTCCGACGCGGAGGCGGTCGGCATCCGCCCTGCCCACGAGTACCCGAAGGCGACCGATCACATCCAGGAGATGATCGAGCTCACCCAGACGCTGATCGACAGAGGCCACGCGTACGTGGTCGAGTCGGGAAGCGTGTACTTCGACGTCACATCCTTCCCCGGGTACGGCAAGCTCAGCGGCAACACCCTCGATCACCTGCGCGAGGGCCATCGTGACCTCGAATCCGACCCGGCCAAACGGCATCCCGCCGACTTCGCGTTGTGGAAGGCGGCGGGCCCCGGGCGTCTGATGAAGTGGGAGTCCCCGTGGGGTGTCGGTTTCCCCGGGTGGCATATCGAGTGCTCAGCGATGTCGATGAAGTTCCTGGGTGAACGCTTCGACATCCACACGGGGGGCAACGATCTGCGCTTCCCCCATCACGAGGACGAGATCGCGCAGAGCGAGGCGGCCGTGGGACATCAGGTGGTCTCGATCTGGGTCCACGGCGGGCATCTCCGTCAGACCGGGCAGAAGATCTCGAAGTCGACGGGCAACGTGATCCAGGTCGAGGATCTGACCGCGCGGGGCCTGGACCCGCTGTCGTTCCGGTGGCTCACGTTCCAGACGCGCTACCGCTCGGAGATGGACTTCACGTGGGACGCGATGGATGCCGCCGACGCGAAGGTCAAGCAGCTGCGCCGGCGCATGGCCGATTGGGCGCCTGCCGCAGCAACATCGAGCGACGCCGCGGCGGCGTTCGATGCGCGGTTCCGCGATTCGGTTGCCGCCGACCTCGACATGCCGTCGGCCGTGGTGGTCGTGAACGACCTCGTCGGCGACGCAGGCGTGCCCGATGGCGAGAAGTACACGTTGCTCGCCGCCTGGGACGCGGTGCTGGGACTCGACCTGGAGCGTGAGGCGACGAGTGGCTGGACCGCGCCCGACGACGTGCTCGAGTTGGTGGCCCGTCGCGATGCAGCCCGTGCCGCCAAGGACTACGCCGAGAGCGACCGCCTGCGTGACGAGCTCACGGGGGTTGGGCTCGAGGTGATGGACACTCCGGAGGGCACTCGCGTGAGGCCGCGGATCTAGGCGCTCCTACCCGACCACCTGCAGCTCGCGCGTCGAACGGTTCAGCCGCTCCACCCCTTGGGCGGTGACCGCCACGATGTCCTCGATCCGGACGCCGAACTCCCCCTCGAGGTAGACGCCGGGCTCGACCGAGAACGTCGTGCCCGGTTCCAGCGTCTGATCGTTCCCTTCCACGAGATACGGGGGCTCGTGCACCTCGAGGCCGATGCCGTGGCCGGTGCGATGGATGAAGCGTGCACCGAATCCGGCTTCCTCGATGATGCGGCGTGCCACGCGGTCGATATCCTGCGCCGAGATCCCGGGGACCACCGCTTCGCACGCGGCCGCCTGGGCCCGGCGCACGGATTCGTAGACGCGCTCGAAGCCCGCCGGTGGCTCTCCGACCACGACCGTGCGGGTCGTGTCGCTGTGGTACCCGCCGAGCTCGCCGCCGAAGTCCATCACGACCGCGTCCCTCGGCAGGATCGTGCGGCTGCCGGGCTCGTGGTGCGGCGATGCGGCGTTGGGGCCGCTCGCCACGATCGTGAACTCTGCGCGCGAGTGCCCGTTGTGGACGAGCAGGTGGGCCAGGTCCGCCGCCACCTCTTCCTCCCGGCGACCGAGGAACGGCATCGTGCAGATCGTCCGGAACGATTCGTCGGCGCCGCGGGCGGCGCGCCGAAGTGCGGCGAGCTCGTCCTCGTCCTTGACCGCTCGCAGCCGAGCCATGACCGTCGAGGCCGCCTCGAACGTGAGCCCGGGAAGGGCCCGCTGGAGGCCGAGCAGGTGGCTCGCCCAGAGGCGATCTCCGACGGCGACCCGGCCTGCATCGGGCAGCAGGCGCGCCGCCCGGGCGTACGGATCCGATCCGTCGGACCACGGCACGAGCTCGATCGCCGCGGCGGCGGGAGCATCCGAGGCCAGCGGACGTTCGAGCTCCGGCACGAGCATGGCGGGGGCTTCTCCGGGCCGCACCACGAGCAGCGTCGGACGTTCGAGCGGCATCGGGTCGTACCCCGTAAGGTAGGCGAGATCGGGCGACGGAGGGATGACGAGCGCCTCGAAACCCTGCGAGGAGGCTTCCTCGCCAGCTCGGTCCATCCGGTCCACCAGGCGAACGCTCACACGGCTCCTAGAGCTTGAGGAGGATCTGCTGAGGCACGACCTGGAACGTCGCGGGTGTGGTGCCGAAGGGCTCCCCGTCGGCCACCAGGGCCAAGGGCCGGTCGGCCTCGACCGAGAAGCGGATCTTGGCCCGGAGCTCCTTGATCGAATCGTCGGGCACGTGCCCACCGTGGCGCATGATGCGGGGCATCATCGTGTACGCATCGGAGGTCTGCCCGGTGAACACCAAGGCGTCGAGGACGCCGTCGCCGGGGTACGATCGGGGCGAGAGGCGCACCCCGGACGTGAACTGGCCGTTGCCGATCACCACGTGGAAGCCCGCTCCTTCCCACGTCTTCAGGTCGTAGCCGATGCGCAGGGCGCGCCGGCGTGTGCCCAGATAACCGCGCCAGAACCCGAGGAACCTGCGACGTCGGTCGCCCAGCCAGGCGGGCAGCCTGCGACGCGCGAGCTCCGCGTTCGCGCCCAGCCCGATCTGGGCGAGGTTGTGGGCGTACCGGGTGCGCTGCTCGCCGTCGGGCCCGGTACACGTGACGCGCATCACATCGAACGGGTACGTCGTGTCGCCGGTCAGGTGCCGCACGCCGCCGTCGAGATCGCCCGGCAGTCCGAAGCTGTGCAGCAGGTCGTTGGCCGAGTCGGCCGCCACCACGCCGAGCACCGGTTCCTCGACGATCGGAGCGCCGTCGCGGAACAACCCGTTCACGACGTCCTGCACGCTGGCGTCGTCGCCGACGGCCACGACGTAACGGTAGCCCTCGTCGAGTGCGGCCGTGGCCAGGGCGGCGCCCTGCCCTCGGCCCTCCGCGATGCTCAGCCGGAAGTCGAGGTCGGCGGCCGTGAGCGCCCGTCGAAGCGCCGGCAGCCGCTCCCCCACCCCACCGCGATCGGCCGACGGATCGGCGATCACGGCGAGGTTTCCGAAGGGGCTGGTCATCGCGGCAGCATCGTAGCTACACGCCGGTGTAGGCGACGACGCCGCGCGTCACGGCCGACCTCGCCCCGGCGAACAGCGCCGCGGTCTCGGGGTTCGCGACCTCTTCGACCTGGCGGAGCAGGTCGACCAGCTGCTTGCAGTTCCGCACGAAGTCGCCCGGGGCCATCTCCGTCTCCACGAGCACCTCCTCGAGCGGCCGACCGCTCGCCCAGTGAAAGATCGGCGTGGCGAATCCCGCTTCGAGCTCTCGGCAGAGCTGTACCTGGTGCTCGTCCTCGGTGCGCCGCACACGGCGCCAGGTGCGCTGAAGGGCCTCGTAGCGTTCCTTCGTCTCCGGGGTGGGCATCTCGCCCGACAGCGGCACTCGTTCCCGTCCCTCGTACACGACGGAGGACAGCAGCGCCGCCACCTCCGCAGGCTCGAGGTCGTCGAACAGGCCCCGGGCCAGCGCCTCGGCGACCAGGATGTCGCCCTCCCCGTAGATGCGGGAGAGCGAACGGCCCTTCGTGGTGACGGACCAGCCATCCACGTAGCCGAGCGCCCTGAGCACGGAGAGCACGCGGTCGAACTGCCTGGCGAGCGTCTCGGTTCGCACCCGGATGCGCCGCTCGGTGCTCGAGAGCGATGCCTCCCGCTCGTCGACCCGTCTCGCCCATCGCTCGTGTTTGGCTCGCTCGGGACAAGAGTGGCACGGATGCCGCGCGGCCCGGTCGTCGAGCTTCGTCGCCTCCCGCTCGACCGAGGGATCCGCCCGGTGCTTCGGAGCCTTCTGCGGCCGGACGTCGAGCGCGACGAGCTTGGCCGCCACGTCTCGGCGATAGCGGCTGCTGCGCGCGCTCCCCGTGCGGGGCAGCGGGATGCGGGTCAATACGGTGGGCGGGTCCCGGAAGTCGCGCGCCGCCAGCCGGAAGTGGCGCCGGTCCTGCGTCAGCACGGTCGGCTTCCCGTCACGGGAGCTGACGACCACGCCGACCCCCCCTCGTCTGCCGTTGGGAACCGATATCACCTCGCCGGGCCGCAGCTTGCCCACGGCCGCTCGGACCGCGTCGGCGCGGGCCTTCTCGTGGCCATGGCGATCCCGCTCGCGCAGCAGGCGCGCCTTCGTCACCAGCGCCCAGTACTCGTCGAAGTCTCCGAGATGGCAGCGCATGTTCGCGCGGTAGCCCTCGATCGCCTCGGCGTCGCGTCGACGCTCCCGTTCGAGGCCCACCACCTTCCGGTCGGCCAGGAACTGACCGAACGAGCTGTTCAGCAAGCGATGTGCCTGCTCTTCGGTGTAGTTCCGGGCGAGGTTCACCGCCATGTTGTACGAGGGCCGGAACGACGACACGAGATCGTAGGTGCGCCGCTGCGCGAGCGTGGCCACCCGTTCGAAGTCGACCCGTCGCTGGTACAACACGACGGCGTGGCCGACCTCGTCGATGCCTCGCCGCCCCGCCCGGCCGGTGAGCTGGGTGTATTCCCCCGGAGTGAGCAGCTCGTGCCGCTCGCCCTGGAACTTCCAGAGGTCTTCGATCACGACGGTCTTGGCCGGCATGTTGATGCCCAGCGACAGGGTCTCGGTCGCGAACACGACCTTCACGAGCCCGGCCTCGAACAGCTCCTCGACCGTCTCCTTGAACACCGGCAGCATGCCGGCGTGGTGAGCCGCGACCCCCGCCGTCAATCCGTCGAGGAAGTCGTAGAAACCCAGCGTGACGAGGTCGTCCTCATCGATCCACGCCGCTCTCGTCTCGGCGAGCTCTCGGATGTGATCGGCCTCGGCCCTGCTCGTGAGCGAGATGCCGGCCTCCCGCATCCATCGGACGCTGCGGTCGCAGCCCGCCCGGCTGAACACGAAGTAGATCGCGGGCAGCATGCCGTGTTCCTCGAGCACGTCGACGACCTCGGAGCGCCGAGGCACGTACACCCGGCGGTGACCCTCCCTCGGCCGGGAGATGCGTTCGTGCTGGGGGTACCCGCTGCTCCGCCGGTGGTAGACCTTCGTTCGCAGCTCGTTCTGATCGAGCGAGATCACGTACGGGTTGGGGATCGGCACGCCGTCCTGCTCGACGTGCATGGGATGCAGCCGGTGACCGACCAGGTAATGGTGCTCGAGGGGCACGGGACGCAGCTCCTCGATGACGACCCTGGTCTCGCCGCGGAGCGTGCCGATCCACTCGCCGAACTCCTCGGCGTTGGAGATCGTGGCCGACAAGCAGACGACCGACACGCTGAGCGGCAGATGGATCAGCACCTCTTCCCAGACCGCGCCCCGATAGGGGTCCTGCAGGTAGTGCACCTCGTCCATCACGACGCTCACGAGGCCGTCGAGGGTGTCGGAGCGCTCGTACAGCATGTTGCGCAGCACCTCGGTGGTCATCACCACCACGGGCGCCTCGGAGTTGACGGTGTTGTCGCCGGTGAGCAGGCCGACGGTGTCGGCACCGTGCTTCGCGGCGAGATCACCGTACTTCTGGTTCGAGAGCGCCTTGAGCGGGGTCGTATAGAACGACTTGCCGCCGCGAGCCAGCGCACGCTCGATCGCGTATTCGGCGACCACGGTCTTGCCGCTGCCGGTCGGCGCCGCGACGAGCACGGACATGCCGGCCTCGACCGCTCCTGCGGCCTGCATCTGGAACTCGTCCAGGGCGAACGGGAACTGGGCGGCGAACGCCGCGGGGGTGGTCATGGATCCAGTCTACGAGTGGGCCCGCGAGCTCAGGCGCCGCTCAGTCGGCCCAGGCGGCTCACGCCCGTTCGGATCGCGCGAGGAACCCTCCCAGGGCGTCACGGAACGCATCGGGTGCCTCGAGGTTTGACAGGTGGCCCGCTCCCGTCACCGTGATCGACCCTGCGCCCCGGATGTGACGCGTCATGCCGAGGCTCACCTCCGCGGGGATCACCGTATCCCCGTCGGAGGTCAGCACCAGCACCGGAACGTCGATCGTGCCGAGATCCGGCGTGGAGTCCGGCCGTTCCGCCATGCCACGGGCCGCCGCCGCGATCGCCTCGGCCGGTTGGGCGGCGATCGTCGCCCGAACGAAGGGCCACCGCCCCCGACCCGGCTCCGCCGCGAGCAACGGCGGCGGGTCCTCGACGAAGAAGCCGTTCCCCTCCTCGCCGAGCCGGGTCGCCAGCGCCCGGCGACCCTCGGCTGCTTCGGGCGCGTCGGCCTCGGACCTGGTGTTCGCGAGCACCAGGCCGGCGATCCGCTGTCTCGCCAGACGCCACAGCTCGAACGCCACGTAGCCGCCCATCGAGAGACCGCACACCGCCGCGCGCTCGATCCCTTCGGCGTCGAGTGCCTGCAGGCACCGGTCGGCGGCGGCGCCCATCGACATCACCGGGCCGACCCCCGGCGAGCCGCCGAACCCGGGGAGCGAGGGCGCGGCGACCCGCCACCCCTCGCGGCGCAGCCACTCGACCTGCTCGTCCCACATCGTGGCATCGAGCGGGAAGGCGTGGATCAGCAGCACCCCATCGGCGGTGACGTTCATCGGATCCCCTTCGCATCGGGCCCCGTCACGACGGGCAGGGCGGCCGGCATCACGTCGAACCGCGCGGGCAGCGGGCCGACCCGCTCGCCGTCGGCGTACACGTGAAGCCCACGGTTCGCCTCCACCGTCACGGCACGGGCGCGCATCATCCGCACCTTCGGATGCGTCGCGTGGCGCCCGGAGTACACCCTCGGGAACGCCCGCAGGAACGCGCTCCTCGACAGGGCCTCAACGATGCAGATGTCGAGCGAGCCGTCCACGAGCGACGCCTGCGGGAGCACCCGCATGCCGCCTCCGTACGACGGGCCGTTCCCGACCACGACCAGCATCGCGTCGACCGTGGCAGGCGCGCCGTCGATCGTGAGGTCGTAGCGGGCCGGTGAGAACCTCGACAACGTCTTCAGCAATGCGGCGACGTACGTGCCCGTCCCGCCGAGGTACACGGTCATCGAGTTGGCTGTTTCGTTCACCTCCGAGTCGAAGCCCGCGCCCGCGATGTTCAGGAAGCACCGCCTCAGGCCCCCGACATGGACGCGGACGACGTCGATCGGAGTGGTCTTGGGGTTGGCGAGCAGCCCGATCGAGTCCCGGAACGATCCCGCTCCGATGGCGTGCGCGAAGTCTTCACCGGTGCCCGCCGGCAACACGGCAAGCGCCGCGCCGGTGCCGAGCAGTCCGTTGGCTGCGCAGGAGGCAGTTCCGTCGCCGCCCAACGCCGCGACGATCTCGGCGCCCCCTTCACCGAGGGACCGGCAGGTCTCCTCCATCTCCTGGGGGGAACCCGCGACGCGGATCTGGTGGTCGACACGGAGCGACCGGAGCGTGGAGACGACCGTGCCGATGCGCCGGCCCGCCTTGCCTCGACCCGCGGTCGGGTTCGCCACGACGACGACGGGGGCCGGTGCACCCATCGCGAGACGGCCCTACCCCCCGCCGCCGGGGAGCTCGGGGACGATGCCGCCTGTCGTCGGCGCCTCGGGAACCCCGCCCGCGCGCAGCGCCTGCAGGTACTCGGTCCACCCGGCGGCCAGCTCGGCGCGCGCCGCATCGCGCAGATCGGCGGCCACCGCAGCGAGGCGACGCCCCTGCTCGCCGCCGGTCGTGACCGCCGACGTTGCGACCTCGGCTGCCTGCCGGTAGCGGTCGAGCGCCTGCACGAGCGTCGTTCCGGAGCTCGTGAACGCGGTCGCGGCCACCACGTCGAATCCCTGATCGGTGATCGCACCAGCCACGTCGAACTTCGCGAGATCCCTGCGCGCATTCCGCGCATCGCGGGCCGCCTGCTCGAACGTCGCCTCCGCGCCGGCCGGTGGTTCTCCCTGGGCGAGGGCGTCGAGGGCGGCGTCGAACTCCGTGAACACCGTGGGGGTGACACCGGGATCGACGACGCCGACCTGGCTGAACGCGCCCCGGACCGCCTGCTGGTACGCCGTGGCCGCGGCCAGGCGCGTGGCGGCATCGTCGGCGTTCGCCTCCTCGGCATCGTTCGCCCGGAGGCTGTTCGTCACCCAGACGAACACGACCATCGCGAGGATCCCGAGGAGGAACCCGGCCGTGAGCTGTACCCACCGACGACGCAGGAACGGCGTCGGCAGGGCGACCGGCTCGCGCCTCGGCGCTCGTGGCGCCGAGCGCTGCTTCGATCGCTTCTTCCCCTTGATCGCCATCGTCCGCCCTTATCTCGTCGCTCGGCCGCGCTTCATGAACCGGCCGATGATGATAGAGGCCTCGTAGAACACGTACATCGGGATCATCATCGCGAGCATCGTGTACGGGTCGCCGCTCGGCGTGATCACCGCCGCGAAGATCGCGATGCCGAGGATCGCCCAACGGCGCCACGACGCCAGGCGCTGCCACGACAGGACCCCGACCGCCTCGAGGAACACGAGGATCACGGGGAACAGGAACGACAACCCGAACGCCAACGTCACGAGCGTCACGAACCCCAGGTAGCGGTCGAACGTGATCAGCGGCACGACCGCTGATCCGGCGAACCCCAGCAGGAAGTCGAGCGCCTTCGGAAGGGTCCAGAGCGAGAACGCCGCCCCCAGGATGAACAGCAACGTCGAGGTCACGATGAACGGGATCGACCACTTCTTCTCCCGGCTCGTGAGGCCCGGCACGATGAACGCCCAGAGTTGATAGAGCACGACCGGGAGGGCCACGATCAGTCCGAGGAACCCGACCATCTTCAGCTTCGTCAGGAACGCGTCGACGGGGCTGACGATCGTGAGCCGGCAACCGGCCGGCGGTCGCACCTCCGGGTTCTCCCGCAGGTACTGGCAGTAGGGGTCGCGCAGCAGGTCGATCACGGCCGGGTAGAGGAACCACCCCACGATCGCGCCGGCGAGGATCGCGATGCCGGCGATCACGATCCGTCGGCGGAGCTCCTCGAGGTGCTCCATCACCGACATCGTGCCGGTGCGTTCGGCCTCCGACCGACGAAGGGACCTCGGGATCACCCGCACGATGCGAGCCTCACTCGTCGGTTCCCACGTCGTCCGCGTCAGAGGGCGTGGCCGGAGGAGTCCGCTCGACAACGGGCTCGGGTGCCGGCACCGCCGGGTCCGGTTCCGGTGCGGCCCGGACCGGCTCCTCGGTGGCCGCATCGCCCCTCGAGCGATGCGGCCTGGTGCGAACGGAATCCTCCCGGAACGCAGAGCGCACGTCGGTCGCGCTCTTCAGGTCGGAAGCCGTCCGCTTCAGCTCGGCCGCGGTGTCCTTGAACTCGTCGCCCATACCGGTGTTCACGAGGTCCTTGACCTCGTCCTGCATCTTGCGGAACTCCCGCAGCCCCTTCCCGATCGTGCGGGCGAGCTCGGGCAGCCGTTGGGGGCCCACGACCACGAGGGCGATGACGAAGATGAGGATGAGCTCCGGCGGTCCGATGTTGAGCATCTGTCAGGGAGGGGCGGTGCCCCGCCCCAATCCTACCGTCGAGGGCCCAGCCGAGCGGCCCGGTCGCTCGCTCGCGTGCCGTGCGTCGAGATCTCCCGGACGACGGGCGACAGCTCTTCCTGCATCTGCCTCGCGGTTCGCCCCAACACGAGCAGATGCCGGATCAAGGCGATCAGGAACGCCAGAACGGCGATCGTCGTGACGATACCGGTGACGAACCACACGACGAGCCACGTGTCCACTCAGGCGATGCTACACGAAGGCAGATCGCCCTCGGAGCTCGATCAGTCGTGGGTCGGGCGGGTCAGGAAGCGCCGCCGCTCGAGGCCAGGAACTCCTCGATGTAGCGGTCGTCCTCGAGCAGGTAGTGGAACTCGATCACGTCGTCGATCGAGAAGACCGGGCCCTGCGGCATCACGCCGCGAGGTTCGGCCTGCTCGTCGTCGAAGAGCATCTGGTCGCTCTCGGATCGTTCGATGTCCACACCCGCCGAGACCAGCAACGCCACGATCTTGCGATCGGCGCGCTTCTCCACGTCGTCGGCACAGTTGGGGCAGGTGAAGCGGTAGCTGCCTTCACGGCCGCTCTGACGCACCGAAAGCATGATCGCCTCGGGGCCCATGTCGACCTCGCCACACCTGGGGCACGTTGTCCGGATGGTTGTCATCTCAAGGGTGCTATCGGCCCTGGGCGAGCACGCCTTGAGGCCCTCGCGCCGGATCGGGGCTACCCCGGTCGACCCACGAGGATCCTCGTTCCCGGGCTCGATCGGAGAGCCGTTCGGACCAGGCCGGGAGGCGGTTCAGCGGTAGTGCGCAAGCGTCCGGCGGGCGAGGTCGGAGACGGCATCGGCCGCCTCCGCCGGGGCGATGACCTCTGCGTCGTGGCCGACTCGAAGGAGCAGCGCCGCAACCCATCCCAGCCGTGCCGTTGGAAGCGTGACCTCGAGTGATCCATCGTCGTGCTCGACGGGGTGCTCGGTGATGTAGTACTCCGCGATCCACCTGGCGCCCGGCCGCAGGCGCAGCCTGACACGGACCTCGTCTCCGGTGGCCCTGAACAGGGCTCGACCCGCACCCTCCAGCCCTCGTGGCTCGAAGCGTGCTCCGGTGCCCGCGACCGACCGGATGCGGTCGGCTCGGAAGAGGCGCTCGTCGCCCGCCCCCGCGTCCCAGGCCGCGACGTACCAGTTCCCCATCGCCGAGAAGACCTCCTCCGGTTCAACGTCACGGGTGGTCCAGGACCCGGTCGACCCCGCGAAATACTCGATCGTGATGCGCTCGTGCTCGCGAGCCGCCCGCCGGAGGAGCTCCAGATGCTCGGGGGGCCTTCCCGCTTCCGCCGTCTCGATCGCGTCGTCGCTGCCGGCCGTTTCGGGGCCGAGCGCCTCTCGGAGCTTCCGGAGCGCGCCTGACAACGCCGGTGCCTCCGGGAGCCCGGGCGTCGCGAGCAGCTCGGCCGAACGCAGCGTGAGGGCGAGCGCTTCCGAACGGCTGAGGCGCAGCGGCCGCGAGAAGTGGTCGGCCATCGTGATCCAGATGCGATCGTCCTCGTCGACCTCGACGTCGATCAGATCGCCGGGTCCGTAGGGTGGTAGGCCCGACATGAACAGGAGGTCGAGGTCACGCCGCAACTGTTCGGGCTTCACCGAGAACAGCGAGGCCACCTCGCCGAGCGAGCAACCGGGGTGCCGAACCACGTACGGCACGATGACGAGCATCCGGCCGAGCCGGTCCGCGGTCCTCGGGGGGTTGGCTCGCCGGGTCTCAGCCACCGACCGCCTCCAGGCGGCCGACGACCTCGTCACGCAGCACCTCGGGCGCAAGAACGACGGCATCCGGACCGAACTGCAACAGGAGCGAGGCCAGCAGTCCGGGATCGGCCATCGGGATGTCGACCACGACCCAGCCGTCGTCCTCGACGCGTTCCTCCCGAGCGCCGGCGAACGATCCCACGGCCCACCACGCCACATCGGCTGAGAACGCAACCTCGGCGTGGTCCTCAGCCGCGGCGGTCCATGCTCCGGCCTGCACGTGGTCGGCGGCTCGGAACGCATCGGGCGGTCGGTGGCCTTCGCCGAAATCCTCGACGTCACCGGTGAATCGCGACAGCCGGAAGGCGCGCACGTCGTCGCGGTCGCCGTCGTGTCCGACCAGGTACCAGTGACCCCCCCGGAAGACCATCGCGAACGCATCGACCGTGCGGCTGCCGTGCTCGCCCTGCGACGTGCGATAGCCGAATCGGATCCGACGTCGCCGTTGCGCAGCGTCGGCGCAGTCGAGGACCAGAGCGCTCCTGGCGTCGGATCCCGACGCCAGGGGTCCTCCGGCGAGGCCCGCCAGCACGCCCCCGTCGGCTCCGTACAGGAGCTTGCGGGCGGCCTGCTCGGCCCGCGTGTCCTGGCCGCCGCTCTGCGCCGCCACCAGCAGCGCTCCCAGCTCCTCGGGTGTGAAGGCGATCTCGGGCAGGTAGTACTCATCCTTCGGGATGATGTAGCCCTGCTCCGTGCCCCAGACGTCGGTATCGATGAGCCGCAGTGGGATCCCGAACTCGCGGAGCTGATCCTTGTCGCGTTCGAACATGCGCTTCGCGCTGTCGACGTTATCGGCCCGGTAGGCATCGAGCGTGTCGCGGATCTGTTCGAACGTGAGCGGTGTCGACGTCTCGAGCAGGAGACCCACGAGGTTCAGCAGCCTCTCGAGCGGCTCCATGCGTTCGTCGCCCGTCATCGTCGGGCATCATAGCCTCGCCATGTCGACCGGCCGAGGAGCTGCATGATCCGCGTCGAGGCCCGAGCCGACGGCTCCTTCGAGGCGGTCACCGAGGTGGTGGTCGGGGTCGAAGGTCGAGAGGTCCGGGTGCCTCTGGGCCGTTCCATCGGGCAGGTCGATCCCGGTGGCCTCCGCGGCTCGCCCGTGGTGGTGTTCACCACGCAGGAGGTCGCGCCGCTCGTGGCAGCGGGCGCGGCCCGCTCCGGCGACGCCGTCGTGGGAACCGTCGACGCCTCGCCGTGTGGTCTGGGGGCTGCCGTGCTCGACGCCGCCCGGACGGCCGAGGTGCTCCTGGTGCGGGTGGCGCCCGAGGAAGCCGGGGCCGCCCTCCTCACCGCTCGAGCCCTCATGGGCAGGCCCCTCCCGGTGTTGCCGTTCGATCGTCCACACACGGTTCGAACGATGCTCGCCACCTGCTGGATCGATCTCGACATCGCGATCCCCTCGGTCGAAGGCCGGCGGCGTGATGAAGCACGCGCGGTGGCTCGAGACCTCGAACTGTTCTCGAGGCATCACGTCGTCGAGGTCGATCCGAGGCCGGGACTCGATCCGTCGCGCGAGGCGGACGTCGGCCTGGGCGGGCTGACGGCCTCGGCCACCGGCGTCCTCGCCGGCCGGATCGCCGCCGGGAACCGACGCTGGCGCTGACGCGCCGGCATCTCCGGTATGCCACGATGCGCCGGTGAGCGATGGGTCGACGGACGGAAGGGACGCGTCTCGCCGCACGTTCCTCGCCGAGGAGCGCACGTTCCTGTCGTGGCTCCGATCGGGGCTGGCCGCGATCGCGGTCAGCCTCGCGGTGGGGCGACTCCTTCCTGAGCTGCTCGACGAGGATCGAGCCGTGTATCGGTGGCTCGGAGTCGGCTACGGGCTCCTCGGGGTGTTCCTCGTGACCTACGGCGCCGTGCGGCTGCGCGTGGTGGAGCGGCAGCTGCGCTCCGGGGGGTTCGCCCCGCTTCCCCTCTGGGTCGTGGGGGGGCTTGGTGCCGCGGGCCTCGGTCTGGGAGGCGCGACGGTCCTGACGCTGCTGGACGGGATCTGAAGGAGACGAGCGGCCTGTGACGACGTTCGAGGGATCGCAAGCGACGATGCACTACGATCGCTTCGGGGAGGGCCCGGACATCGTCTGGGTGGCCGGCGGAGGGAGCCCCGGCAGCGACTGGCATCCCTTCCAGATGCCGCACTTCGAGCGGTCGTTCCGCAATACCACCTTCGACAACCGCGGCATCGGCGGCACGTCGTGCGATCGGCCGATGCCGTGGCCGATCGAGGACTTCGCCCGGGACGCCGCCGAGCTGATCACGGGGGTGTGCGAGCCTCCGGTCGCCTTGGTGGGGCTGTCGTTCGGCTCGGCGATCGCCCAGCAGATCTGCATCGACTTCCCGGAGCTCGTTCGGTGCGCGGTGGTGATGGGCACCGGCGCGTGGTGCACCGGTTGGGGGTGGGACTTCCAGGAAGCGGAGATCGACTTCCGCAGGGCAGGGGGCCGGCTCGAGGGGCTGATGGGTGCCACCCACTACGCGGCGATGCTGTATCCCGCTCGCGTGCTCGGCGATCGCGTGGCGTGGCCGATGCTGCGCGACCGGTTGCTCGCCTGGATGGGATCCGGCGAGAACGAGACCTCGCTGATCCCGCAGTGGGACGCCTCCCTACGGTTCGATCAACGCGACGCGCTTCCGACCTGCCACGTGCCGATGCACGTGATGGCGTTCACCGAGGACGTGCAAGCCCCGCCCCAGGACGGGCTCGAGCTCGCCGAGATGGCCGCGAACGCCGAGTACCACCTCTTCGAAGCGATGGGGCACGGATCGATCTACGGTCATGCCCACGAGACGCTGAACCCGTTCATCGAAGAGCTGATCCGACGCTACGTCTGATCGCCGCGGTGGACCGTCGTCACATGTGGGCGATCAACTGCTCGACGCGCTCGTCGACGCTGCGGAACGGATCCTTGCAGAGCACGGTGCGCTGGGCCTGGTCGTTCAGCTTCAGATGCACCCAGTCGACGGTGTAGTCCCTGCGCTTCGCCTTCGCCTGCTTGATGAAGTCGCCGCGCAGTTTCGCCCTCGTCGTCTGCGGGGGCTCACGCATCGCCAGGTTCACCTGAGCGTCTGTCGCCACGCGCTCGGCCTTGCCGGCCTTCTCGAGCAGGTAGTAGAGACCGCGGGATCTGTTCACGTCGTGGTAGCTGAGATCGAGCAGCGCGATCCGAGGCGAGGCGAGCGAGAGGTCGTGCTTGGCCATGTAGCGCTCGATCATCGCCTTCTTCGTCACCCAGTCGACCTTGCGCACCAACCGCTCGGGCTCGTCGTCGATCAGGGCGTCGAGCGCCTCGCGCCACTCGCGGAGCAACACCTTCGAGACCTCGTCGGCTCCGCGGCGTTCGATGAACCGCTCGGTCTTCTCGTAGTACTCGACCTGCATCTCGATCGCCGAGAGCTCACGACCGTTCGCGAGCTTCACCGTGCGTGTGCACGACGTGTCGTGGCTGATCTCGCGGATGGCCCTGATCGGGTTCTCGAGGGAGAGATCGCGCATCACCGTGTTCCCCTCGACCATGCGGAGCACGAGGTCGGTGATGCCCACCTTCATGAACGTGGTCCATTCGCTCATGTTCGAGTCGCCCACGATCACGTGGAGCCGCCGGAAGCGCTCCGCATCGGCGTGCGGCTCGTCGCGTGTGTTGATGATCGGGCGGGAACGGGTCGTCGCGCTCGAGACGCCTTCCCAGATGTGCTCGGCGCGCTGGGCGATACAGAACTGCGCCCCCCGTGGGCCGTGGAGCACCTTCCCGGCGCCGCACCAGATCTGCCTGGTCACGAAGAACGGGATCAGCACGTCGGCCATGCGTGCGAACTCGCCGTCGCGGCCCACCAGGTAGTTCTCGTGACAGCCGTAGCTGTTGCCGGCCGAGTCGGTGTTGTTCTTGAACAGGTAGACCTGCCCGGAGATGCCTTCCTCGTGCAGCCGCATCTCCGCCGCTCCGAGCAGGGCCTCGAGGATCCGCTCCCCCGCCTTGTCGTGAGCGACGACCTCCTTCACGGCGTCGCATTCGGGGGTGGCGTATTCGGGGTGGGATCCGACGTCGAGGTAGAGCCGGGCTCCGTTCTCGAGGAACACGTTCGACGAGCGTCCCCAGTGGACGACCCTGCGGAACAGGTAGCGGGCGACCTCGTCGGGCGAGAGGCGCCGCTGCCCACGGAAGGTGCAGGTCACGCCGTATTCGTTCTCGAGCCCGAAGATGCGCCGGTCCACCCGGCAAGACTACGCCGGGTCGGAGATGGAACAACGATGGATCGGGTTCAGCCTGCGAGCAGCTGGGCGATCTCGGGCTCCTCGAGGCGACGGAACTTGCGGCGTTGGGTCCTGGTGCGGTCGAGAACCCCGGCTTCGATCGAGCCCGCTTCGATCGTGCGGCCGTCGGGCGACCCCAACACCTCGGCCGCCGTCTTCACGGCCGTCGCCAGATCCCATCCGGCCTGGAACCGGTCGCGGAGCGATCCGGTCAGATCCTCCTCATGGCCCCCCATCGCGACGAACCCGTGCTCGTCGGTCACGGAGCCGTCGAACAGGATGTGGTAGATCGCCGTGCCGGAGGCGTCGCCGTCGACCTCGCCGACGAGGATCTCGACCTCGTACGGCTTCATCTGCTGGGTGAAGATCGTCGACAAGGCCTGGCTGTAGGCGTTGGCCAGATCGCGAGCCTTCACGTCCTCACGGCCGTAGGAGAATCCACGGAGATCTGCCAGTCGGATACCCGCGATGCGCAGGTCCTCGAACTCGCTGTACTTCCCGACGCCGGCGAACGCGATGCGATCGTAGATCTCGCTGATCTTGTGCAGCGACGCGCTGGGATTCTCGGCGATGAACAGCAGGCCGTCGGCGTACTCGAGGCCGATCACCGAACGTCCGCGCGCGATGCCCTTGTGCGCGTACTCCGAGCGGTCCTTCATCATCTGCTCGGGTGCGACGTAGGGCATGAACGACATCAGGCGCGCTCCTCGAGCACGGCGTTCACCGCGGCCTCGACCTCCGCTTCGGGCACCTCGTCGGCGCCACCGACGGAGACGGCCAGCAGGTTCGGGTAGATGCCTCGGTGGACGCTCGGTCCGCCGGTCGCGACGTCGTCTTCGGAGGCGTCGAGCAGCGCTTCGACCGCCACCCTGATCGCCTCGTCTCGCGGGAGGCCATCTCGCCAGCGCTTCTTCAGGGAGTTCTTCGCCGGCTGACTGCCCGAGCCCGTGGCCTGGTAGTCGTCTTCCTCCCACCGGCCCCCGGTCGCGTCGTAGTAGAAGAGCCGACCGGCGTCGCGGCGTTCGTCGAACCCGCCGAACAGCGGCACCACGACGAGCCCGTGGTTCAGCATCTGGAAGAGCGCGCCCTGAACGCCCTTGTCCTCCAGGGCGAAGATCCCCAGCACGATGAAGCCCAGCTGGGCGATCGACGAGTACGCCAGGACGAGCCTGATGTTGTCCTGGGAGAAGGCCAGGACCGACCCGTAGAGGATCGAGAAGACCGCCAGGACGATGAACA
>Ga0210115_1000044_pt1 | contig 26483 bp, 24 predicted proteins | sample MayberryNW_TuleB_2_FD_185526 | JGI IMG/M metagenome (GOLD analysis project Ga0210115, IMG submission 185526) | Wetland microbial communities from San Francisco Bay, California, USA, that impact long-term carbon sequestration - MayberryNW_TuleB_D2... | ecosystem: Environmental > Aquatic > Marine... | reverse complement strand
GTCGTCGACGATCCGCTCGAGCTCGTCCTCGTCGACCGGCTCGGGCATGAACTCCTCGACCACGTCGAGCTCGCGCTCCTCCTGGTCGGCCTGCTCGTCCCGGCCGGCCGCCCGGAACGCCTCGGCCGCCTCGACCCGGCGCTTGCGCTCGCGCTGGAGGACCTGGAGCTCCTCCTGCTCCGAGAGGCCGCGCTGGAGGTCCTTCTCGGCGGCACGAAGCGACGCGAGCGTCAGGCGCAGCGTGTTGGCACGCTCCGTGTCCCGGGCGCGCATAGCGTCCTTGAGCTCGACCTCGATCTCCTCGATCAGGCTCATTCGAACCTCCCGAGCGTCCCGCCGCCGAGGACGTGCCAGTGGAGGTGGGAGACCGTCTGGCCGGCGCCCGGCCCGACGTTCACCACGACCCGGTAGTCCTCGAGCCCGGCGTCGCGGGCCGTGTCGGCGACGAACTCGAGCATCGCCTTGGACTCGTCCGGTGGGAACGCGCCGACCTCGCGGAACGAGTCGACATGCCGTTCCGGAAGGACGAGCAGGTGCACGGGCGCCTTGGGCGCGATGTCGCGGACCGCGACGAAGCCGTCGGCGGCGCGCACGTGATCGCCCTCGGCGACGAGTCCGCAGAACAGGCAGTCAGGCTGCGACACCGACGATTCCCTCCTCCGTGACCCGCGCCGCTCGGACGCGGACGACCTCGCCGACGGGGGCGTCGACGAGCCAGGGAGTGTAATCGTCTGCGTAGCCGCGTCCCGGGCGATCGACGAGCACGACGTCCTCCGTGCCGACGCGCTCGGCCCACCGGCGGCGACACGCCTCGTCCGACGCGCGCCGCAACCGCGCGCCGCGGGCGCGCTTCACCGCGGGCGGAACCGTGTCCTCGGTGGCCGTCCTCGTCCCCGGGCGCGGCGAGTACGGGAAGACGTGCACCTTCGTGATCCCGGCGCGTTCGACCGTGCGCAGCGTGTTCGCGAACGCGGCCTCGTCCTCGGCCGGAAAGCCGACGATCGCGTCGGTCGTCAGGTTGAAGCCGGCGGCGCGCGCAGTGCGGCGCACGTACGTCTCGACGGAGTAGCGCCGCCCCATCGCGCGCAGCACCCCGTCGTCACCCGACTGGAGCGGCACGTGCAGGTGGCGTGACACGGTCGGCGTCTCGGAGAGGGCGCCGACGAGCTCCTCCGTCAGGTGGTTCACCTCGATCGACGAGAGCCGGAGCCGCTCGACCCCGGGCACGGCGCCTGCCTCGCGCACGAGCCGCGGCAGGTCGTAGCCGGCCTCGCGGTCGCGGAAGAGCCCGAGGTTGATCCCGGTCAGGACGATCTCGCGGTGGCCCTGTCCCACGCGGCGTCGGATCTCGTTCAGGACCGCCGCCGCGCTGCGGCTGCGCGAGGCGCCGCGGACCTGCGGGATGACGCAGAAGTGGCACGAGAAGCTGCAGCCGTCCTGCACCTTGACGAACGCGCGAACGCGGTCGAGCCCGACGTCCGCCTGCACGCAGCCGATCCCGCCGACGTCGCCCGCCACGAACTCTGCCGCCCGCTCGCTCGGGAGCGGGACGACGCGGACGTTCTCCGGCAGCCCCGCGAACGCGCCGCCCGGGAGGTTCGCCGCGCAGCCGGTCACGTAGACCGTGCGCGCGGAGCGGGCCGCGTGCCGCGCGGCCTGGCGGGACTTCCGCACCGCCTCGTGCGTGACCGAGCAGGTGTTGACGACCGCGATCTCCGCGTCGGAGGCCTCCGTGTGGCCGCCGGCGACGAGCCGCCGGCGGAGCTCCTGCGCATCCGTCTGCGACACCTTGCAGCCGAGGAAGCGGACGGAGAACGTCGTCACGCGGCGATCGTAGCCCTACTCCGCGCGTCGCCGGAGCGCCGCGTACGCGAGCGCGCCGGCCACCACGAACGCGAGCCCGGCGAAGAGCCAGGGCGCGGAGTCGCCCGGGTCGTCAGCGAGCGCGGCGACGAGCAGGCAGACGAGGCCCGCGCCGGTGACGGCCCCGAGCATCTCCCTACCGCCGGAGCTCCACCGGGCGACGAGCACGAGAGCGAGTAGCGCGAACGGGAGGACGAACAGGCCGATCGAGAACCCCGTCAGGAACGCGAAGACGAGGAGCGCTCCCGCGAGCGCCCAGGCCGCGAACCAGCGCCAGCCGGACGACATCGCGGCGAACTCTAGGGCGCGGCGTGGAGATCCGCCGCCCAGCCGTCCGCGACGGCACGACGGACGTGCTCCCAGCCGGGCAGGCTCGGGACATCGGCCTCGAGGTAGCCCGAGGTGACGAGCCGGCGCGACCGAACGCGCGGGCCGAGCGCCTCGACGGCGGCGAGCTCGATGTTCGCGACCGCGACGTTCGTCTCCGGGAGCGGGTCGGCGAGGACGTCCGCCTGCCGCACGTCGACCTCCGCGCGGTTCACGTCGACGTTCTCGCGTGCGACCTCGACCGCCGCCGGGTCGTCGTCGAGCGCGAGCACCGGCGCGAAGCCGAGCTTCGCGGCGGCCACGGCGAGGACGCCCGAGCCGCAGCCGAGATCGACGAGCGAGCCGGGCACGACCTCGAGCAGCAGCTCGAGCGAGAGGTACGTCGTCGGATGTGCGCCCGTGCCGAAGGCGCGGCCCGGGTCGATCACGACGGCGAGCGACCCGGGATCCGGCTCCTCCCACGGTGGGCCGACCCACAGCGGCCCGATCCGGACCGATCGGTGGAACGCGCGCCAGGCGTCCTCCCAGCCCGGCTCGACGTCGACCGCCGCGGCCGTCGGGAAGACCTCGAGGGCGGCCCGCGCGCGGTCGGCGTCCCCGTAGCCGGCGAGTTCGAGCCCGGCCGCGGTCTCCCGCTCCTCGAAGCCCTCGGGGAAGAGCGCGAGCATCCGCGCCCGCGCCTCCTCCGCCTCGGCGGCGGGAACCCGGACCGCGATCCGGCGCAGGGTCAGCGGAAGGCGGCCCGGAGCTTGTCGAGGAAGCTCTCGTCCGGCCGGTACGTGTCCTCGCCGGCCATCCCCTCGAACTGCTCGAGCAGCCTGCGCTGCTCGTCGGTGAGCCGGCTCGGGACGACGACGTTCACGACGACCCGGTGCTCGCCGCGGCCGAAGCCGTGGAGCACCGGCATCCCCTTCCCGCGCAGCACGCGGACGGTGCCGGGCTGCGTGCCGGGCTCGAGCTCGAGCTCGATCTCGCCGTCGAGCGTCGGGACGGTGAGGCGCGCGCCGAGCGCGGCCTGGGTCATCGTCACGTCGAGCGTCGAGAGGATCTCGTTCCCGTCGCGGAGGAAGCGCGGGTCGGTCCGCACGTGGACGAGGACGTAAAGGTCGCCCGCGCGCCCGCCGGCCCCCGCGTGCCCTTCGCCCGCGAGACGGATGCGCTGGCCGTCGTGGATGCCCGGCGGCACCTCGACCTCGACCGTCCGCTCCTCGACGATCTGCCCGGCGCCCTCGCACTCGGGACAGGGGCTCGTCACGATCTGCCCCGAGCCGCCGCAGTCCGGGCAGGTCTGCGTGCGGACGAACTGGCCGAACACGGACGACGACACGGACTGGAGGCGGCCCGAGCCGGAGCAGCGAGGACAGGTCTCCGGGCGGGTTCCCGGCTCGGCCCCGGAGCCGGCGCAGGTCGGGCACGTGACGGCCACCTGGTAGGTCACGGGGCGCGTGACGCCCTCGGCCGCCTCGGCCAGGTCGATCGCCGTCTCGACGAGCAGGTCGCTCCCGCGACCGCCGCGGCGGCTCTGCGCGCCGGCGCCGAAGACGTCCTCGCCGAAGAACACCGAGAAGATGTCCCCGAGGCTCGTGAAGTCGAAGGAGGTGGGCCGGAAGCCGCCGGTGTTCAGTCCTTCGTGGCCGTAGCGGTCGTAGAGGCCGCGGGTCTCGGCCTTCGAGAGCACCTCGTACGCCTCGGCCGCCTCGCGGAAGCGCTCCTCTGCGTCGGGGTGCTCGGAGACGTCCGGGTGCAGGTCGCGCGCGAGCCGGCGGAAGGCCTTCTTGATCTCCTGCTCGTCGGCGGCCCGCGCCACGCCGAGCACCTCGTAGTAATCCCGCTTCACGCTCGCCACGGTCGAAGGGTACTGAGCACGCCCGCCGGTTCCGTGGTCGGAACCGAGCATGCGGAACCGACGCAGTTCCGGGGACGATTCGTGGTGGACGAGCTCGGGGGCCGGTACGGGTCCCGTGAGCGATATCCGGTGGGACGAGAGCGATCGAACCGGCACGGTCCCGTGACGCATCCGGCGCGATCGGCGCACCACTCGCGCGCCGGACGGCGGTACCGTTCGTGCTGGGGCGCGCCGTCCCCCCGAGGGGGAATGCGGCCCGGCGGGGCCGGCGTTCGCGTGCATCGCCTTGCCGGGGGAAGGAGCGGCGGCCCGGACGCCGCCGCGGCGACCGTCGGCCGCCGACGCTACTCCTCGTACAGGTCCTCGACGAAGAGCGAGAGCTCGTGGGCGGCCGCCCGGACGGCGCCGATCGCCTTCACGTAGTCCATGCGCGTCGGGCCGAGCAGGCTCACGGTGCCGAGGTTCCGGTGGCGCAGCCCGTACGGCGCCGCGACGAGCGAGATGGACGCGAGCGCCGGATCGCCGATCTCCGAGCCGACACGGACGAACGGCTCCTTCGAGACGAGGTTCGCGCGCATGAGCTCGAGCATCGCCGCGCGTTCCTCGAGGATCTCGAGCAGCCGCCCGTAGCCGCGCAGGTCCTCCTCCCGCAGCTCGTCGAGGAGCCCGGCGGTGCCGCCGACGTACAGGCTGCCCTCCCCCGCCTCGACCAGCTCGGTGAACGCGGGCGCGATCTCGCCGAGGAAGGCCCGCTCCTGCGGCGCGAGCCCCGGATCCTGGAAGCGCGCCCGCAGGAGCCGCGCGCCCAGCTGGAGACCGGCGACGCGCTCGTTCAGGTACTCCCGCGCCCACTCGGCGAGGCCCGGGTCGACCGGCTCCGTGAACGCGAACACCCGCTTCGTGACGCCGCCGGTCGACGTGATGACGACGACCATCACGAGCTGCGGCTGCAGGAGGATGACCTCGACGTGGCGGACGATCGTCGTCTCGAGCGGGGGCGCCGAGACGAGCGCCACGAGCCGCGTGACCTGCGCGAGCGCGTCCGTCGTCGCGCGGAGCGCCTCGTCCACCTGGCTCCGGGCCTCGGACAGGTCGAGCGCGAACGCGCGCGGCCGCGGCTCGAGCCGGGCGAGCACCTGGTCGACGTAGTAGCGGTAGCCGGCGTCGGTGGGGATGCGCCCCGCGGACGTGTGCGGGTGGGTCAGGAGCCCCTGCTCCTCGAGGACGGCGAGCTCGAACCGGACGGTCGAGGAAGACGCCTCGATCCCGGCCCGCTCGACGAGCGTCTTCGAGCCGACCGGCGTGCCGGTCGCGACGTAGCCCTCGACGACGCGGGCCAGGATCTCCTCCTGGCGCACGCTCAGCTCGAGTGCCCGGTGCGTCGACATGGCCGTGTCCACAGGGTACTCCGGGGCAGGCCGCGTCAGGCCATGAGCTCGGCGGTCACCGCGCCGCCGAGGTAACGGCCACGCCGGGTCAGCACGAGGTCGCCGTTCCGGCGCTCCGCGAGACCGAGCCGCTCCACGCGGGCCAGGCCGTCCGGCTCGATCGCGGCGGCGACGTCGCCGAAGCGGAGCGGCCGGTCGAGACGCAGGCCGAGCATGAGCCGCTCGCGCGCCTTCGTCCCGGCGTCGAGCACCTCCAGCTCGCGCGCCGGCGCCTCGCCGCCCGCGAGCGCCGCGACGTAGGCGGCGAGCTGCGGGGCGTTCCGCCACCGGCGTGCGCCGACCGTCGACACGGCGCCGATCCCGAGCCCGAGGTAGTCCCGGCCCAGCCAGTAGCCGAGGTTGTGCCGCGCCTCGCGGCCGGGCCGGGAGAAGTTCGCCGTCTCGTACCAGCGGAACCCGGCGTCGACCAGGGTCTCGACCACGCGCTCGAAGTAGCCCTCCATGGCCTCGGCCTGCCCCGCCAGCTCGCCCCCGTGCGCGTGCGTGAAGCGGGTGCCCGGCTTCGCCTCGAGCTCGTAGTAGGACACGTGCTCGGGCGCGAGCGCGAGCGCCGCCTCGAGGTCGGCGTCGAGGTCGGACGCGCGCTGGCCGGGGATCCCGTAGAGCAGATCGAGCGAGAGGTTGTCGAACCCGGCCTCGCGCAGGATCACGAACGCGCGCCGGACCGCGTCCGGGCCCGCACGGCGCTCGAGCACGTCGAGCAGCGCAGGCCGGAAGCTCTGTGCGCCGAGCGACACGCGGTTCACGCCGCCGGCCCGCAGGCCGGCGGCGAGCTCGGGCGTGACCGTCTCGGGGTTCGCCTCGACCGTGACCTCGTCCGCGTCCGGGAGGGCCGCGAGCAGGCGCCGCAGCGCCGCGGCCTCCGTGTAGGTCGGGGTCCCGCCGCCCAGGAAGACCGTCTCGAGCCGCGGCGCGAGCAGCCCGCGCTCGAGCTCGAGCTCGCGGAGGAGCGCGTCGACGTAGGCGCCGTGCTCCCCACGGCGCCCGACGAGCGTGACGAAGTCGCAGTAACCGCACCGGTGCGCGCAGAACGGCAGGTGGAGGTAGAGGTGTCGGACGCCGCTCATCGCCGCTCCCCGTCGAGGTCGAGGACGGCGAGGAACGCCTCCTGCGGCACCTCGACCGTCCCGACCTGCTTCATGCGCTTCTTGCCCTTCTTCTGGCGCTCGATCAGCTTCCGCTTGCGCGTGATGTCGCCGCCGTAGCACTTCGCGAGCACGTCCTTGCGCTTCGCCTTGATCGTCTCGCGCGCGATGATCCGCGACCCGATCGCCGCCTGGACGGGCACGTCGAACATCTGCCGCGGGATCTCCTTCCGCAGCCGGTCGACGAGCGCCCGTCCGCGGCCGTACGCCGAGTCGCGGTGGACGATGATCGAGAGCGCGTCCACCGGCTCGGCCGCGAGCATGATGTCCACGCGGACGAGGTCGCCGGGCCGGAACCCGATCACGTCGTAGTCGAAGCTCGCGTAGCCCTTCGTCCGCGACTTGAGCTGGTCGTAGTAGTCGTAGACGACGTCGCCGAGCGGCAGGTCGTACTGGAGCAGCACGCGCTCCTCGCTCAGGTACTCCATGTGGTCGAACCGGCCCCGCCGCTCGGTGTTCAGCTCCATGACGGCGCCGACGTGCTCCTTGGGCACGATCGTGGTCGCCCGAATGTACGGCTCCTCGACCTCCTCCACTTCGCGCGGGAAGTCGGCCGGGTTGTGCACCTCGACCTCCTCGCCCGCCTTCGTCCGCACCCGGTAGGCCACGTTCGGCGCGGTCACGAGCAGGTCGAGGTCGAACTCCCGCTCGAGCCGCTCGCGGACGATCTCCATGTGGAGGAGCCCGAGGAACCCGCAGCGGAACCCGAAGCCGAGCGCCTGCGACGTCTCCGGCTCGTAGAAGAGGGACGCGTCGTTCAGCTTCAGCTTGTCGAGTGCGTCGCGGAGCTCCGGGTACTCGTCCGAGTCCGTCGGGTAGAGGCCGGCGAAGACGGTCGGCTTCACGTCCTTGTAGCCGGGGAGCGGCTCGAGGGCGGGCTTGGCCGCGTGCGTGAGCGTGTCGCCGACCTTGAGCCGGCTCACGTCCTTGAGGCCGGTGATCACGTAGCCGACCTCGCCCGCGTACAGGCGCTCGCGCGGCGAGCGGTCGGGCGCAAAGACGCCGAGCTCCTCGGTCTCGAACTCGGTTCCCTGCGCCATCGCGCGCAGCCCTTGACGGGGGCGGAACTCGCCGTCGACGACGCGGACGAACGCGACCACGCCGCGGTACTGGTCGTACGACGAGTCGAAGACGAGCGCGCGGCCGGGCGCGGCCGGGTCGCCGTGCGGCGGCGGGATCCGCTCGACGATCGCGTCGAGCACGTCCTCCACCCCTTCGCCGGTCTTCGCCGAGATGCGCAGGACGTGGTCGGGCGTGTCGCCGATCAGCTCGCTGATCTCTCCCGCGGCCGCGTCGGGGTCGGCCGAAGGCAGGTCGATCTTGTTCACGACCGGGACGATCTCGAGGTCGTTCTCGATCGCGAGGTATGCGTTCGCGAGCGTCTGCGCCTGCGCGCCCTGGGCGGCGTCGACGAGGAGCAGCGCGCCCTCGCACGCCTGGAGGGCGCGCGAGACCTCGTAGGTGAAGTCGACGTGGCCCGGCGTGTCGATCAGATTCAGGACGTGGCCCTTCCACGCGACCGTGACCGCCTGGGCCTTGATCGTGATCCCGCGCTCGCGTTCGAGCTCCATCGAGTCGAGCACCTGCTCGCGCATCTCCCGCTGGGTCAGGGTCTGGGTGACCTCGAGGATGCGGTCGGCGAGCGTCGACTTGCCGTGGTCGATGTGCGCGACGATCGAGAAGTTGCGGATCTGGTCGAGGCTCATGGGGTGCGGGAGCGCCGGACGAGCGAGAGGAGGGCGTCGAGCTCCCGGATCCGAAGGATACGGGCGGCAGCGAAGTAGACCGCGACCGACGCCGTGATCCCGGCCGAGACCGACACGATCTGCGCGAGAACGCTCCTGCCCATCGCGTCGTCGGACAGGTACCAGGCGGCGAAGGCAGCCGCACCGGCGAGGATGGACGCCACGAGGATCCGTCCGTACGCAGTGAGCACGCGGCGCCCGTCGAGGCGGCCGATCCGGCGGCGGAAGACGACGACCAGGGCGATCGTCCCGGCGAGGTTGACCAGCGAGGTCGCGAGCGGGATGCCCCACACGCCGAGCCTGAAGAACGCCGCGTTCAGGACGACCTGGAACCCGAGGTTCCCGAGCGCGACCCAGGTCGGGATCCACGGCGACTGGAGGCTGAAGAACGCCCGGTTCAGCATCAGCATCGTCCCGTTGAAGGTCAGGCCGAGCGAGAACGCCGCAAGCGCCTCCGCGACCACCTGGGTCTCGTCAGGGCCGAACTCGCCCCGCTGGTAGAGGAGCCGGACGATCGGGACGGCAAGCACCGCGGCGACCGCGCTCGCGGGCATGAGGAGGAACCCGATCTGGCGCAGGCCGAGCGAGACGGTCGCCCGGAAGCCCTCGACGTCCGCGCGCGCGGCGAGCCGGGAGAGCGACGGGAAGAGCACGGTCGCGATCGCGACGGAGAACATCCCCTGCGGCAGCATGTAGATGCGAAACGCGGCCTCGATCGCGCTCGGGGCGAGGTCGGGGTCGATGTAGCGCGCCGCGAAGAACGTGTTGATGACCTGGTTGAAGTTGATCAGGCCGAGCCCGAGCGTCACGGGGAGCATGAGCGTCAGGAAGCGGCGGATCGCGGGGTCGCGCCAGTCGAACGAAAACGAGAGCCGGCCGTCGAGACGCCAGAGCCAGGGGAGCGGCAGGAGCAGCTGCACGATCGTTCCCGCGACGACCGAGCCCGCGTAGACGTAGAGCTCGGCCGACTCGGTGTCCGCCTGCGGCACCCCGAGGACGAGGCCGAAGATGATGACGAGGTTCCAGAAGACGGGTGCGAGCGCCGGGACCGTGAACTGCTCGTACGAGTTGAGGATCCCGACGACGATCCCGGTCAGCCCGAGCAGGACGACCGTCGGGAAGAGGACGCGCGAGAGTCCGACCACGAGATCCTCCTGGGCTCCTTCGTAGCCGAACGGCCGCATGAGCCAGGGCGCAAGGAGGATGAAGAGTGCCGTCAGCGAGCCGAGCACCATGAGGACGAGCAGGAGGAGCGTCGAGGCGACCCGCCACGCCCGGGCCTTCTCGCGCTTCTCGAGGAGCTCGCTGAAGACGGGGACGAAGGCTGCGGACAGTGCCGCGTCGGCGACGAGGGAGCGCACGAGGTTCGGGATCTGGAACGCGACCGTGAAGGTGTTGATCGAGCCTTCGACGCCGAAGTAGCGGCGGACGATGATCTCGCGGACGAGGCCGAGGATCCGGGACGCGCCGGTCGCGACGGAGAAAATCGCGGTCGACCGCGCGAGCCGGCGGTGGTGGCGCGCGCCGGTCGTGTCGGGGTAGGCGACGCTCGGGTCGACGGGCTCCGCGCGCGCGGGCTCGTCGCTGGGCCGGTCGCCGGGCGGCGGCATGGGCGGATCGTAGGGAAGGCGCCGCCCGGAGCGGCCCGGCAGGCCACGGGAGCGCGCGGGGTGGTGCCGTCGCTCGGTCGGGGCCGTAGCGAGGTTCCGGCCGCGCGGCGACGTACCGTGTTCCGGCGGCGCCGGGGCGCCGGGGCGCCGGGGCGCCGGGGCGTAGCGAGACTCCGGCCGTGCGGGGCGCACCGAGGTTCCGACCCTTGGGGATACTCCGGCACGAAGCCGGCGCGGTCCGTGCGCCACCCGCGCGCATTTCGGCGCTACGCTCGAGATAGGGGGTCGAGGGCCGAAGGCCCCGGGGGCGACTCTCCACGCGCGGGGGGAGATACGGTCGACGCCGCGGCCGCGCCACAGCTTGGCGAGGGGCGCGGCGGCGCTGGTACCATCACGGCCGCGCGGCGGTACGCCGCGCCTTTCTATGCCGAACATCAAGCAGCAGGAACGTCGCGTCCGGAGCGCGGCCCGCGAGCGGGCCCAGAACCTCCGCTGGCGCTCGACGGCCAAGACGCTCTTCAAGCGCCTCGAGAACGCGGTGGCGGACGGGGATTCCGACCGGATCGCCACGGAGCACACTGAGCTCGTCCGCTGGATCGACCGGGCGACGGCCCGCGGCGCGCTTCACCCGAACAAGGCGGCGCGCAAGAAGTCGCAGGCCGCGCGCCTCGTGGCCCAGCCCAGGGCCTAGGGCCCGGCTCGAGCGGGCGGGGGCGCCGGGCGGCGATCGGACTCAGGCAGGCGTCGGGTGGCGTGCCTGGCTGAGCTCGACGAGCGTCCGCTCCAGCTGGAGCTCGGCCCCGAGGCGGCTCGCGCCCTTGAGCGCGGCGTCGAGCTCGGCCAGGCGCACGACCGCCGTGTCAAGCTCGTCCCGCGTGTAGTTGCGTGCATGTCCGAGGGCCTTCCGGGCCGGGTACTCCTTGATCTTCAGGCGCTTGGCGACCTCGGCCGTCGGCAGGCCTTCCTCCGCCATCGCCTGGGCGGCCCGCACCCGGCCGACGTAGGACGCCAGGGCCGACGCGACCGCGAACGGCTCCTTGGCACGGCGCTCGAGCAGCAGCTCACAGGCCGCCAAGACACGCGGGAGGTCCCGATCGCCCCAGGCGTCCGTCAGGGCCCACACGAACGTGTCGCCGGCGCTCACCGCGATCTGCTCGACCTCCCGCCGGCCGATCGGCTCGCCGCCCGCCCACGTGATCAGCTTGTCGATCTCCCCGGCCAGCTCGTTCACGTCGTCGCCAACGATCTCCACGAGCGCGCGAGCCGTGTCCGCGTCGACGCGGGTGCCCTGGCGCTCGAACTCCGCGCGGACCCAGCCGGGCAGATCGCGAGGCTTCGGCGCGTCGAAGCGCAGCACCTGGCCCGTCTTCCCGGCTGCATCGACCAGCGTGGTCGCCCGCAGGGCCCCTTCGGCGACGAGCGCCAGCACGTTCGTCTCGACGGGGGCCTCGAGATAGCGGACGACGTTCGCGACGTCCTCGGCGCCCCAGCGCTCGACGCCCTCGACGAGGACGAGCCTCGCTCCCTCGTCCCCGAAGAGCCCGATTGCGTTGCACGAGGCGACGGCATCGGCGCCGGTGACGATGTCGGCGGTCAGGTGCTCGATCGACTCGGCGGGGAACCGCGCTCGTAGCCGTGCGACCGCCCGGCGCACCTTCGGGCGGTCGCTCCCGAGCAGCAGGTAGGCCGGGCGAAGAGGCTCGGCGGACATGCGGCGAGCATAGTCGGCCCGGAGGGCAGCTCGATCGAGGGTGCGGGAGCCGCGTACGGTGGCCCGTGGCCTCGGTGATCAGCCGCTCGTTCGGACCGCCATGCGTTCCCCGTCGGACTCGACCACGACGGCGCCGTCCTCGTCGGTCCGGTAGGCGGCGAGGCCGGGGGCGGCCGCTAGCGCCGCGAGCGTCGAGGCGGTCGGATGGCCGTAGTCGTTGTGCGCACCGCAGGAGATCACGGCCACGCGCGGTCGCAGGCGCCGCAGGAGGTCGGGCAGGCCGTCGTCCGCAGAGCCGTGGTGCGCGACCTTGAGCACCTCGACCGGCGGAAGCCGGAGTGGCAGCGTCACGTTCGACTCGGCGTCGGCGGTCAGCAGCACGTCCGTCTCGCCGTACGACGCGACGAGGACGACGGCGTGCTCGTTCGGATCCTCGCCCGCGATCCCCGGCCCGTTCGGCCATACCACGCGGATCTCCAGCCGGCCGAGCCGGAACCGGAGGCCGGCCCGGGCGCGGACGATCCTGACCTTCCGGCGCGCGGCCTCCTCGAGCGCCGCCTCCTCGTCCGGACTCGCGGCCGGCAGGCCCGGATCGAGCACGACTCCGACTCCGAGCCTGGCCAGCACGGCCGGCGCGCCGCCGACGTGGTCGCGCTGCGGATGTGTGAGGACGATCGCGGCGAGGCGGTCGACGCCCAGCCGGTCGAGCTGCCCGGCGACGTCGGCCTCGGGCGGGCCCTCGTCGACGAGGACGGCTCCCTCCGGGACCTGGAGGAGGATCCCGTCCCCCTGACCGACGTCGAGGAAGGTCACGCGCAGGCCCGGAGGCGGTGCGGCGCGGCCCTCGTCCGCGACCCAGACGCGCCAGCCGCCCGCCAGAAGCGCCAGCGCGGCGACCCCCGCGACGAGCGGCCGGCGCCGGTCGGCGGGGAGCCGGACGAGGAGCACCGCAACTCCCGCGACGAGGCCGACGCCCAGCAGCACGGCGGCCGAGGAGATTCGGGCATGCGGCAGACCTCCGACGAACCGCGCGCACCACCCGAGATAGGCGGCCAGCCACCCGTTCGCCCAGGCCAGCGCCGCCGCCGCACCGGGGAGGACGGGATCGAGCGCCGCGCAGACGAGCGCCAGTCCCAGGAGGGGCGCCACGACCGGCCCCGCGAGTGCGTTCGCGAGCACGGCGTAGACCGGCACCGTGCCGAACTGGAGCCAGAGGATCGGCGCGGTGACAAGGCCACACGCGCCCGAGACCACGATTGCGTCTGCCAGCGGCCCCGGGATCGGGTATCCCTCCAGGCGGCGTGCGAGCCGCGGCACGAGCACGAAGATCGCCGCGACGGCCGCGAAGGAGAGCTGGAACCCCGGCTCGAGGACGCTGTAGGGGTTGACCGCCAGGAGGACGGCGGCGCCGACGAGCAGGAAGTACCACCGATCGGCCGGGCGGGACGCCAGCCAGGCGAGCGAGGCGAGCGACCCGGCGATCCCGGCGCGGACGACCGACGGCTGCCACCCGACCGCGCACGTGTACCCGAGCACGCCGAGGAGCGCAAGGACGTGCCCCGCCCACCGCGGGAGCCCGGCCGCCCAGGCGAGGAGGAGGGCCCCGAAGACGACGTACGCGACGTTCTGACCCGAGACGGCCAGCAGGTGGTAGAGGCCCGAGGCCCGGAAGGCATCGCGTACCGACTCGTCGAGCTGCTCGTCGTCGCCCAGCACGACGCCGGCCACGAGCGCGCGCCGCTCGCCGCCGAGACCGGGCGCGATCGTGCGCGAGAGCCGCTCGCGGACGCGGTCGACCACGCCCGGGAGACCGCCACGACGACCGAGCTCGCGGTAGAACCCCGCGGTGAGGACGACATGCACCCCCTGGCGTCGCAGGTAGGCGACCTCGTCGAAGGCGCCCGCCTCCCCGGCACGGCGCGGCAGCTCGATCGTGGCGACCACCTGCAGGATCGCGCCCTGGGGCGGAGCTCGCCCGAGCGGAAGCTCGAGCCGCGCCGGCTCGTCCAGCGTCGTCCGGTCGAAGCGACGGACGCGGACGGGCACCCGAAGCGCGAACCGTCCTGTGCGCGTCGGGCCGGTCACCTCGACGCGCGCGAGCGCCGCCTCGCCCGCCCGGGGCGCGAGCGAGCTCGCGTCGAGAGCGTCCAGCCGGGCGGTTCCCCACCACGCGCCTGCCGCGACGAGCGCGACGACGAGCGCGGCGAGCCGACGCGGTCCGCGGAGGAACGGCGCGGCGAGCGCAAGTACCCCGGCCGCGAGCGGCACGACGAGGGCTCGGGCCGGAACCGTCAGCGAGAGCGTCAGTCCCGCACAGAGGGCGGCGGCGAGCAGGTGCGGACCCCTGAGCGATCCGGTCACAGGTCGACGAGCTCCCGAAGCTGCTCGAGGCGCGCCGGCCCGATGCCCGACACGGCGTCGAGCTCGTCGACGGACTGGAACGCGCCCTTCTGCTCGCGGTAGTCGAGGATGCGCTGGGCCGTGACGGGCCCCACACCCGGGAGCGCGTCGAGCTCCTCGAGCGTTGCGGTGTTCAGGTGCACGCGACCGCCCGGCGTCGCCGCTCCCGCCTCCGCTCCGGCCGACGCCGGGGAGGCCCGACCTCTGGACGGGACCACGATCTGCTGGCCGTCCGCGACGGGCGACGCGAGGTTCACGCCTGCGAGCAGCGCCTTGCCGGTCGGCCCGCCGGCCTCGGCGATCGCGTCGTCGACGCGGCTGCCGTCGGGCAGGCGGTAGAGCCCCGGCTGCCGGACCGCGCCCACGACGTGGACGACGAGCTCGGGCGCCTCGGCGGGCTCCGCCTCGAGGATGGTGTCCCCGCGAAGACCCGCTGCGGGCGGCCCGGCCGGATGCGAGCCGCCGAGCAGCGCCTTGCCGCCGAGCGTCAGGAGGACGAGCGCAAGCGCCCCGTAGGCGAGGGCGCGCCCACGCGAGATCGACGGCATCTCCATCGAGTCACGGTGGCAGGACCTTCCGCACGGAACACGCACAGAGTGCGCCGGATGCGTGCCGCAAGCGCACCGAGAGACGCGTCGAGTGGATCAGCCCACGCAGGGCCCGGGCTCGACGGGGCCCAGGCGGCCGGAGGCGGCCTCGGCGACCGTCTCCGCGGGGACGCCGAACCCACCGCGGCCGTTCCGCGTCGCGCCGAAGATCATCCCCACGACCTGCCCGGCCGCGTCGACGACCGGCCCGCCGCTCTCGCCCTTCCGCACGCGGCCGCGCAACGGCACGACCGTCCGCCGTGTCACGCCCCGCCCGTAGGCGTCCGGCGCCAGTACCGTGCGCGCCGGTCCGGCGGTTCCGGCCGCCGCCTCGAGGTCGCCGCCGCCCGGGTAGCCCATCAGCACGACCTCCCGCGGGAAGTCGCCGCCCGTGGACACCGGTAGCGGCCGCGCCCGCAGTCCCCCGACCCGCAGGAGCGCGACGTCGTTGCGCGGATCGAGGTGCACGATCGTCGCGTCCCGCCGGCCCGCCTCGCCGGGGACGAAGACCCTCGTGTCGGTCTGGCCGGAGACCACGTGTACGTTCGTCGCCACGAGCCCGCTCCGCACGACCCAGCCGGACCCACGAATCCCGAGGCCGCACGACGTGCCTTCGATCCTGAGGACGCTCCCCTGAGCCCGCGAGGCGACGGGGCTCCGGAGGACGCTCTCGTCCGGGGCGGGCAGGCGGCCGGGACCGAGCTCGAGGATGGGGAGCGGGTCGAAACGCTCGAGCGTCCGGAGGACCGGCTCCGGCGGGATCGCCCGGACGAGCGCGGGCAGGATGGCCGAGGCCTGCACCGTGCGCCGGAGGCCGAGCGACGGCTGGTTCAGAAAGAGCACGGCCGCGACCCAGGCGAGCGCGAGCGCGAGGACGCCGCCGACGACGGCGCCGCCGAGCCGGTCGACGAGGCCGAGGATCGGGGTCGCGGAGAGCGTGTTGCGGGCGATCGCGGTCAGGCTTCCGGTCGCAAGTCCTGCCAGGAACGCCCCGAGGGCCGCGCCGACGACGCTCGCCAGCGGCACCCACCCGGAGTCCCCGGGAAGCAGGTGCGGCGCGAGCCACGCACCCGCGACGACGCCGATCGCGACGCCGGCGAGCGAGAGCACCTGGCCGATGAAGCCCCGGTAGTAGCCCGCGACCGCGAAGAGGAGGACGGCCGCGAGCAGGAGCAGATCCGTGAGCGTCATCTCGATGGTCGTCCGCGCCGGGTCACGTTGGCTCACAACGGTACGGGCTCGGCCAGGCGCCCCGGCGGACGGAGCCGACGCAGACGTGCGCGCACGCGCACCCGACGAGGTTCCCCCCGGGGCCTTCGGCCCCTCGCCCCCGCTCCAGACGCTAGCCGCGGAAGACGCGCGTGTCTGTGCCGGTCGTGTGACGACTTCGCCCGGTCGTGCGGTGATCTCGCGGACCGGAGTGCGCGGCGCGCCCTGTGGCCGGCCGCTCGCGGGTGGAGGATCAAGAGCGCACGCCGTCCGCCGCCCCGCGGCGGCTCGGGCTAGAGGACGAGGTTCACGAGCTTGCCCGGGACGACGATCGCCTTCCGGACGTCCTTGCCGTCCAGCATCGCCTTGACCCGCGGCAGCTCCTTCGCACGCGCGACCAGCTCGTCGCCGTCGAGCTCGACCGGGACCTCCGTGCGGCCGCGCACCTTGCCGTTCACCTGGACGACCAGCTCGAACGTCTGCCGCTCGAGGAGCGCCGGGTCTGCGACCGGCCACGGCGTCTCCCAGAGCCGCTCGTGACCGAGCTCCTGCCAGAGCTCCTCGGCGACGTGGGATGCGTACGGCTGGATCAGCGACACGGCCGTCTCGGCCGCGAAGCGGGCCGCCGGGTCGTCCGGGCGCCGCCCGATCTCGTTCACGAGCTCCATCACGGCCGCGATCGGCGTGTTCAGCGCGAACCGCCGCCCGATGTCGTCGCCGACCTTCGCGATCGTCTCGTGTGCCTTCTGCGCGAGCGGCCCGTCGACCGGCCCGTCCGGTGCCTCTCGCTCGCACTGCTCCATGACGACGCGCCACAGCCGGTGCAGGAAGCGGACGATCCCCTCGAAGCCCGCGTCCTGCCACTCGGCGTCCTGCTCGACCGGGCCGATGAAGAGCAGGTACATCCGCACGGCATCGGCCCCGTAGCGCTCGACGTAGTCGTCGGGCGTGATCACGTTGCCCTTCGACTTGGACATCTTCGCGCCGTGCCGGTGCAGCATCCCCTGGGTGAACAGCCGGGCGAACGGCTCGCGGAAGCCGACCAGGCCGAGCTCCTGCATCACCTTCGTGAAGAAGCGCGCGTAGAGGAGGTGCAGGATCGCGTGCTCGATCCCGCCGATGTACTGGTTGACCGGCAGCCAGTAGTCCGCGATCGCGCGATCGAACGGCGCCCCCGCGTTGCGCGGGTCCGTGTAGCGGATGAAGTACCAGGACGAGTCGACGAAGGTGTCCATCGTGTCCGTCTCGCGCCTCGCCTCGCCGCCGCACTGCGGGCACGTCGCCCGCACCCAGTCCTCGGCCGCGGCGAGCGGTGAACGGCCCTTCGGCAGGTACTCCTCGACCTCGGGGAGGAGGACGGGCAGGTCGGCGTCCGGCACCGCCACTGTGCCGCAGCGGTCGCAATGGACGATCGGGATCGGGCAGCCCCAGTAGCGTTGCCGGGAGAGGAGCCAGTCGCGCAGCCGGTAGCGCACGGTCGCCTCGGCGCGGCCCTCGGACGCGAGCCACTCGACGATCCGCCGCGCGCCCTCGGGTGCGGGCAGGCCGGTGAAGTCGGCCGAGTTGACGAGGATCTCGTCCGGCGAGTGCTCGACGAACGCGCCCTCGTTCGCGACCGGCCCGTCCGCCCCGTCGGCCGGCGCGACGACCGTGCGGATCGGCAGCCCGTAGCGCTTCGCGAACGCGAAGTCGCGCTCGTCGTGGGCGGGGACGCCCATGATCGCACCGGTGCCGTACTCCATGAGGACGTAGTCCGCGACCCAGATCGGAATCGGCTCGCCCGTCGCCGGGTTGACGACGTTGCGACCGGTCGGGACGCCGTCCTTCTCCTTCTCCTCGCGCTCCACGGCCGACCGGCCGCCCGCGCGCCGGACGTACTCGAGCACCTCGGCCTCCCCGTCCGTCCCCGCGACCAGCCGCGGGACGAGCGGGTGCTCCGGCGCCAGGACGAAGAACGTCGCGCCGAAGATCGTGTCCGGCCGGGTCGTGAAGACGGGGATCTCCTCGCCGAGCCCCTCGACCTCGAACCGGAGCTCGGCGCCCTCCGAGCGTCCGATCCAGTTGCGCTGCATCGTGAGCACGCGCTCGGGCCAGTCCTCGAGCAGCTCCATCTCCTCGAGCAGCGCGTCCGCGTAGTCGGTGATCCGGAAGAACCACTGCTCGAGGTTGCGGGCCTCCACATCCGCGCCGCAGCGCTCGCAGCGGCCGTCGATCACCTGCTCGTTCGCGAGGACGGTCTGGTCGTTGGGACACCACTTGACCGGCGCCTCCTTGCGGTAGGCGAGCCCGCGCTCGAAGAAGCGGAGGAAGAGCCACTGCGTCCAGCGGTAGTAGTCCGGCTCGTGCGTGGCGAGCACGCGGTCCCAGTCGATCGCCCAGCCCATGCGCTCCATCTGCGCGCGAATGGCGGCGATGTTCCGCTCCGTCACCTCGCGCGGGTGGCCGCCTTCGCGGATGGCGGCATTCTCCGCCGGGAGCCCGAACGAGTCGAAGCCCATCGGGCGAAGCACGGCGAAGCCCGTGCGCCGGCGGTAGTGCGCGACGATCTCGCCCAGCATGTAGTTGCGGACGTGCCCCATGTGGAGCTCCCCGGAGGGGTACGGGAGCATCTCGAGCACGTACGTCTTGTCGGCGGCGTCCGGCGAGCCGGGCTCGCCGGGGTTGGGGACGTGGAAGGCGCCCTCGCGGCGCCACACGTCCTGCCACTTCCGCTCGATCGTCTGCGGGTCGTACCGTTCCATCGCTCGCTCTCTCATTCGGCTCCAGATAGAGAAAAGCCTCTCGGGCGAGAGGCTTCGGGGAGCGCGTGACCGGCGGCCGGATGCCGGGGCTACCCCTGTGCGTCGGTAAGGAGGAGACGCTCCATCGCGGTTCAGCCTAGCCGATCGAGGTCGCTTCGGGCTCGACGACGCCGAGCTCCTCGACGAGGGCGAAGAACGCGCGGGCGTAGGGCGAGCCGTCCGTGCGGCGCCGGACGTCGTCCCAGTCGATCTGCTCGCGCAGCGGTCGGGCGACGTCGAGCGGGCCGGTCAGGTCGAGGTGGGTCTCCCCGAGCGCGAGCAGCTTCGTCACCATCACGTCCTCGAGGGCCATGACGCGCATGGGCGTGGCGAGCACCTCACGCTCCTCGCCGCGCTCGATCAGCTCCTCGGTGACGGGGCCGGTGGTCGGCTCGAAGATGAGGTCGACGAGCACGTCGCCGTCGTAGGCCTTGACGAGCCACCCCTCGGGCGGGCGCTCGATGCGGAAGCCGTCCGTCACCAGGGCCTCGGCCGCGCGCCCGGCGTCCTTCGGCAGGACGAGGAAGTCGACGTCGTGGTCGGAGGACGAGCCGCCACGGGCCCAGGCGGCGAGCCCGCCCGCGAGGACGAAGGGAACGTCGGCGCGGGTCAGGGCCGCCGCGGCCTTCTTCATCGTCTGGCAGATGTCGGCGAAGTCGCTCACGGGGCCTCCGTCGTACCCGGCCCGCCGGCGCGTGAACCGGCCCGGAGACGCCGGCTTCGCGCGTTCGCACGCCGACACGAACTCGGCACGGTCCCGCGCACCTCGCGCGCGCCCTCTCCGGGTAGCGTGACTCTTGGGGCGCCCGCTCCCCCGTCGGGGGGCGCGGACCGAGACAGGGTCCGAGGCGTCGAGTCGGGCCGAGCGGGAACCACCGCTGGGATGGTTCGCATCGCCGCCGCCGGAGACGTGCACGCCGCGCCCGGGCGCCGGGACCTGCTGGTCGAGGCGTTCGGCTCGCTCGACGGCGTCGACCTCGTGCTGCTTGCAGGCGACTTGACGACCCACGGGGAGCCTGAGCAGGGCGCGGTCCTCGCCGAGGCGGCGTCCCGCTCCGCCGCACCCGTGATCGCCGTGCTCGGGAACCACGACTGGCACGTGAACCGGCGCGACGAGCTCGTCGCGGCGTTGGAGCGCGGCGGCGTGGCCGTCCTCGACCGGGCCTGGACGACGCGCGACGTCGACGGCGCGCGCGTGGGCGTGGTCGGGACAAAGGGATTCGTCGGCGGCTTTCCCGACTCCCAGCTCCCGGACTTCGGCGAGCCGGCGCTCCGGCGCGTGTTCGCCGAGACGACGGACGAGGTCGTCGCCCTCGAGCGCGGTCTGCAGGCGATCGAGGACTGCGATGTCCGGATCGTGCTCCTTCACTACGCACCGACGTCGGCCACCCTCCGCGGGGAGCCGACGACGATCTTCACGCTCCTCGGGACCGACCGGCTCGCGGAGCCGATCCTCGCGCACCGCCCCGACATCGTGCTGCACGGCCACGCCCACGCGGGCACGCACCAAGGCGCGATCGGGGACGTCCCGGTCTTCAACGTCGCCGTCCCGGTGATCCGCAAGGACTTTGCCGTCTTCGACCTGGAGCCGGTCCGCGCATGACCGAGCTTCCGGCCTCGACCGAGTCCTACTGGGTGGCCTCGACCCCGCAGCCCGAGCACCCGCCGCTCGCGGGCGACCTCGACGTGGACGTCGCCGTGCTCGGCGCGGGCATCGTCGGGATCACGGCGGCGCGCCGGCTCAGGGCGGAGGGTCGGACGGTCGCGCTCGTGGAGGCGCGGCGCCTCGTTCGCGGCGCGACCGGCTTCACGACCGCCAAGGCGACGCCGGGCCACGGGCTGCGGCTCTCGCAGGTCGAATCGGCCTTCGGGTCGGACGGCGCACGGATCTACGCGGAGGCGAACCGGGCCGCGGTGGACGAGATCGAGGCGACGGCGGCCGCGGAGGGGCTCGACTGCGACTTCGAGCGGGCGCCGAGCTTCGTGTACACCGAGTCCCCGGACGAGGTCGAGAAGCTCCAGCGCGAGGCGAACGCACAGTTGCGCGCCGGCCTCGACGCCGAGCTCGTCCGGGAGTCCGAGCTTCCGTTCCCGATCGCGGCGGCCGTCCGGACCGGCGGAAGCGCCAGGTTCCATCCGCGCAAGTACCTGCTCCCGCTCGCAGCCTCGCTCGCCGGGGACGGCGGCCACGTCTTCGAGGGGACGACCGCCCTCGACGTCGCCGAGGGGACGCCCTGCGTCGTCACGACCTCCGGCGGCGAGATCCGGGCCCGCGACGTCGTCGTCGCGACGCACATGCCGTTCCTCGACCGCGGCGGCTTCTTCGCGCGGGCCCACCCGTACCGGTCGTACGTCGTCGCCGCCGAGATCGACGCCGGGTCGGCGCCGCAGGGCATGCACATCTCGGCAGGACGGCCGACGCGGTCGATCCGGACCGCGGAGCACGACGACGGCCTGCTCGTCCTCGTCGGCGGGGAGGGGCACAGGACCGGCGACGAGCAGGCCACCGAGGGCAGCTACGCCCGGCTGGCGCACTGGGCCCGGGAGCGGTTCGGCGTCGAGGAGTTCCCCTACCGCTGGTCGACCCAGGACCTGTTCACGCTCGACGGCGTGCCGTACGTCGGGCCGATCCGGCCCGGGTCGAGGCACGTCCTCGCGGCGACGGGCTTCGGTGGGTGGGGCATGACGAACGGGATCGTGGCCGGAATCCTGCTGGCCGACCGCATCCTCGGCCGTGCGAACCCGTGGGCGCCGCTCTTCGACTCGAATCGCGCGAAGCCGCGCGCCTCGGCCTGGCCGTTCGCGAAGGAGAACGCCCAGGTCGCGGCGCGGTTCGTCGCCGACCGCGTCGCGGCCTGGCGCACGACGGCGTTCGCCGACCTCGAGCCGGGGACGGGGCGCGTCGTCAGGCACGGTGGCAGCGAGGTCGCCGTCTCGCGCGACGCCTCGGGCCACCTGCACGCGGTCTCGGCGGTCTGCACGCACCTCGGCTGCCTTGTCGCCTGGAACGCGGCCGAGGGGAGCTGGGACTGCCCGTGCCACGGGTCCCGCTTCGGGTGCGACGGCGAGGTGCTCGAGGGCCCCGCCGTCCGGCCGCTCGAATCCAGGGAGCTCTAGGGCCCGGCCGGGGCCGTGGGGCGGGGCTGCTCCAGCAGCCGGTCGTCGGCCCGCCGGCGCCGGGATCGGAGCGCGAGCCAGAGCACCAGGCCGACGGCCAGGAGGGGCGCCAGCAGGATCCCGGCGAAGACGGCGACCTCGCCCGCCCGGCCGAGTGCGTCGACCGCGTCGCGCGCCGCGCCGCCGATTCCGTCCTTCTTCGACGGCGCGCCCGCCGCCTCGCGCGTGTGGAGCGTGAGGGTCACCTCGGCGTAGGCCGCCTCGCGCAGGAGCCGGGCGCGCTCGCCCGTCAACTCGCGGAGCCGCCCGCGCTCGCGCAGGAGCCGGAGCTCGACCTCGAGCTTCTCGCCGGGGTCGAGCGTCCCGCTGGCGAGGCGGAGCTCGTCCGCGCGAACCGCCGTCTGGAGCTGCTCGATGCGCCGGCCGCGGCGGTCGATCCCGCCCTGGAGGTCGCGGGTGGCGACCCGCTGCTCGGTGATCGTGCCAAGTGCGGAGAGCCGAACGATCGCGTCGTCGAGGCGGCGCGTCGGGATGCTCAGCTCGAGCCGCGCCGTGCCCTCGCGGCCCGACGTGTCCACGGCCGACGCGGTCACGACGCCGCCCAGGTCACGCGTGATGCGGAGCGCGTCGCCGGCAGCCTGCGAGACGCCGTCCGCGTTCTTCAACCGCAGGGCGATGAACTGGTCGACGTCCTGGGCCCGGCCCGCGTCCGTCACGACGCCGGGGGGCGTGCGCACCTTCGGCGCGTCACCGCTGTCGAGCGCGAGCGTCGGCCCTGCACCCTTGAACAGGTCGTGCGGCTGCTTTTCGTGGTCGGCCGACGAGTCCTGGTCTCCCCACGAGGGGATCGGCGTCGGGGACGGCGTCGTAGGCGTCGCGCCCGCCGCGGGGGGGTCGACGCTGGCCGGCTCAGCGGTCTTTCCGGGCTCCTCCCGGCCCACGATCGCAATCGCCGCGACGGCCGTGACGAGGACCGCCGCAGCCGCGAACGCGGCGGCGAGGCGCGACCGCGTGCGCTTCGACGGCGGCGCCGAAAGCCGGCGCACCCTCTCACGGAGCTCGCCCGGAGCGGGCGCCGAAAGGGCGCGCAGCTCGCGCACCATCCGCTCGACGTCCGCCTCGCGGGCCGTCTCGGGCGGTGCGCCGGAAAGAAGGCGCTCGGCGCGGTCCGGTGCGAGGAGCTCAGGCGACGGCATCGGCGGACATCCTTTCGGCGAGCTTGTCGAGCGCCCGGGCGAGGCGCATGGAGCAGGCGGTGCGGCCGATGCCGAGCAGCCGCGCCGTCGCCTCGGCGTCGAGATCGAGAACGACGCGGAGCGCGACGACCTCCCGCTCGCCCGCAGAGAGGGTCCCGAGCGCGTCCTCGAGCTCGGGCGAGAGCCCGGCGAGCGACGGCTCGGCCTCCGGGCGCGCCTCGCGGGCGAAGCGCTCTTCGCGGCGTCGCCTGCGGGTCTCGGCGCGGAAGTGGTCGAGCGCGACGCGCCGGGCGATGCCGCAGAGCCACGGCAGCTCGGGCCCCCGCCGCACGTCGTAGCGCCGCCAGCGGCGGAAGGCCCGCTCGAAGGTCTCGGCGGCGAGGTCGTCGGCGGCCGCGACGTCGCCGGTGAAGACGACGAGGTAGCGCCGGACGTCGTCCAGATGCCGCTCCGCCGCCTCGGCGAACCGCGGCCGCCCCGTCCGGGCGCCGACCCAGGGAGTCGCGAGCGCGCTCACACCCCCCATACGTCACCGCCCTGCCGGTCCGTCACAAGAGGCGAATCGTAGGACGCGGTCTACTCGCCGTCGTCGCCCAGGCCCTGCTCGGGCTCGTCGGCCGGGAGCTTCACACCCGGAACCCCCGGATCCTGCGGCACGTCCTCGTCCGGCGTCTCCTCGAGCTCGCCCGGCTTCGCTGTGCGCTCTTCCTCCACGTCCGGCTCCTACCCGGACTCGCGGCAGGCCATCCCTACGCTCGAGCTCGGCGCAGGCGCTCGCCGGGGACGCGTTCTTCGCCGCCGGACCTCGAGCAGGAGCCCCGGCATTCAGGCTTGCGTTCCTGTTCCACGTGCCGCCGGGGATGGAGCCAACGGGACTCGAACCCGTGACCTTCTGGCTGCCAGCCAGACGCTCTCCCAACTGAGCTATGGCCCCGTAGGAGCACACGATAGCCCACGACGCCGCGTCCCACGACACGCGGGCGAAGCCGTTCGTCCCGCGCAGAGGGCGACGGCGGGCGGCTCCCGTCTCCGGATCGCGCGAGACCCTGAAACGGTCGCCTAGGGCTCGTCCGGGGGACGCGACCCGGGCGGCAGCGTGTCGTCCGCCTCGGCCGCCTCGCGCAGCGCGTCCTCCTCGTCCTCACCGTCGTCCGGGACGGGCATGTCCACGGTCTCCTCGAGGTCGTCTCGACGCTCGTCGTTCATGCCACGCCTCGACTCCCGCACCGCGATCTCACGCGCTGCCCGCGGCCACCGGCTCGACCAGCGGGACGTCCCCCCAGAGCTCCTCGAGCCGGTAGAACGCCCGCGCGTCCGGCGTGAAGACGTGCAGGACCACGTCGAGGTAGTCGGCAACGATCCAGGTCGCCTCGTCGGTGCCGGCGACACTGTGCGGGACGATGCCCCCGTCGGCCTTCAGGCGCTCGCGGATCTCGTCGTAGATCGCCTTCGCCTGGCGCGGGTTCCCGCCGCTCGCGACGACGAAGTAGTCCGTGTAGGAGCACACGGGCCGCATGTCGAGGATGGTGACGTCGGTCGCCAGCTTGTCCTGGGCCAGGCCGGCGATTCGCTGCGCTTGCTCGAGCGGGGTCAGCGGTTGCCCGGCTCCCGGTCGTCTCTCGTCACGGTCAGAGGGTAGCACCGTCGCGGTAGAGCCCCAGCTCCTCGATCACGCGCTCGACGGCCGGGGGAACCAGGCCCGAGATCGGCTCTCCGCGGGCCACGCGGGCGCGGATCTCCCGCGACGAGATCGGGATCGGCTCGAGCTCGAAGAAGATCACCCGCTCGGGGCGGGCGAGGCTTCCGCGGACGGCTTCGAGTCGCGCGTGGTCGATCCCCGGCCGGGTCGCGACGGCGAGGCGGACGCGCTCGAGGATCCGGTCGGGCTCGCGCCAGGCGGGGAAGTCGGCGAACTCGTCGGCGCCGAGGAGGAGGACGACGTCGCCGAAGCGCTCCGCAGCCCACGCGGCGGTGTCGACGGTGTACGAGCGCCCGCCGCGGCCGAGCTCCTCCCGGGAGAGCTGCGTGTTCGGGAGATCCGCGAACGCAGCCTCGGCGAGGCGGTAACGAGTCTCGGCGTCCGTCTCGACCTCCTTGTGCGGCGCCTCGCCCACGGGCACGACGACGAGCCGCCCGAGCCCGAGCTGCCCGACCGCGGCCCGCGCGAGCGCCACGTGCCCGACGTGGGGCGGGTCGAACGTCCCGCCGAGGATCCCGACCGTCATGGGCGGCCCTCGCGCGAGACCCTCTCCCCCGGGGGACCCCCCTTGGCTTCCCCTCTGCGGTCAGCGTATCCGGAGATCTGTGCCGTGTCTGTGCCGCGTCGTGCCGACATTGCGCCGGGATCGTGACGGAACGGCGCGCCGGACGCGGCCGCTACTCGAAGGTGAACGTCCGCTCCCCGACCTCGACCGGGTCGCCCGGCTTCGCGCCCGCCGCGCGGAGCGCCTCGCGCAGCTGCTCGTCCGTGAGCTCGTTCGCAGCGGGACCGGTCACCCGGAAGGCGCCGTCGCCGCGGAAGATCCGGTACGGGCGGCGCCGCGGGGGCTGCGGGCGCAGGACGAGATAGTCGGCGAGCTCGTCCTCCGCCGCCCGGCCCGGCGCGGGCTCGCCGGCGGCATCCGCGGCGGCGAAGAGCGCGCGACGGAGCTCGTCCAGGCCGGCTCCCGTCACGGCCGAGACTGCCACGACACCGACCACGCGCGCGTCGTCGAGCGGGAAGGACGGCGGCTCCGCAACCAGGTCGGTCTTGTTCAGGACGACGAGCTGCGGCCGCTCCGCCAGCCCGGCGCCGTAGACGGCGAGCTCCCGGTCGATCGCTCGAAAGCGCTCCTCGACGTCCTCGGTCACGTCGATCACGTGGAGGAAGAGCCGCGCCCGCTCGAGGTGGGCGAGGAACTCGTCCCCGAGCCCGACACCCTCGCTCGCCCCCTCGACGAGGCCCGGCACGTCGGCGACGGTCAGCTGGCGCCCGTCCGCCGCGTCCACCGTCCCGAGCACCGGAGCGATCGTCGTGAAGGGGTACTCGGCGACCTTCGGCTTCGCGTTCGAGATCCGGCGCAGGAGCGACGACTTGCCCGCGTTCGGGAACCCCAGCAGCGCCGCGTCGGCGAGGAGCTTGAGCCGCAGCTCGTACGTGGCCTCCTCCCCGCCCTGGCCCACCTCGGCCACCCGCGGGGCCTGCTCCGTCGGCGTCGCGAAGCGCCGGTTCCCGATCCCGCCGCGACCGCCTCGCGCGAGCACGACACGCGCGCCGGGATGCGCGAGGTCCGCGACGAGCCGATCCTCCTCGTCGAACACCTGTGTGCCCACCGGCACGCGGAGCTCGCTGTCCTCGCCGGACGACCCCGTCTTGTTCGCGCCCTCCCCGTGCCGTCCACGCTGCGCCTTGAAGTGCGGCGAGCGCGCCGGGAAGCCGAGGTCGCGGCGATCCGGGTCGGCGACCAGCACGACGTCGCCGCCGTCGCCGCCGTCGCCGCCGTCGGGCCCGCCCTTCGGG
>Ga0210115_1000042_pt1 | contig 26880 bp, 30 predicted proteins | sample MayberryNW_TuleB_2_FD_185526 | JGI IMG/M metagenome (GOLD analysis project Ga0210115, IMG submission 185526) | Wetland microbial communities from San Francisco Bay, California, USA, that impact long-term carbon sequestration - MayberryNW_TuleB_D2... | ecosystem: Environmental > Aquatic > Marine... | reverse complement strand
ATCCTCGCCCGCCACGTCCGTTCCCCCGCCGAGCTCGCCTCCTACAACCCCAACTACGTCGGCGGCGACATCGTTGGCGGCGCCAACACCGCCCGGCAGCTCCTCCTCCGCCCCCGCGCCGCGCTCAACCCCTACGCCACCGGCATCCCCGGCGTCTACATCTGCTCTGCCGCGACCCCCCCCGCCGCCGGCGCCCACGGCATCAACGGCCACAACGCCGCCCAGTCCGCCCTGCGCCATCTCCGCCACGTCGGCTGACCGGGGGACGTGCCGCGAGTTGAGTACCCATAGTGTCCGCCAACTCGCGGCACGTCCGGACCCGAGGAGGGCGGTTGCGTAGATTTCGGGCGATGAACGCGCTCGATATCGAGGAGTTGGAGAAGCGCTACCCGACCGGGGTCGAGGCGCTGCGGGGGGTCTCGCTGCGGATTGCGCCCGGCGAGCTGTTCGGGCTGTTGGGGCCGAACGGGGCGGGCAAGTCGACGCTGATCCATTGCACGACCGGGTTGGCGCAGCCGACCGGCGGCACGATCCAGGTCTTCGGCCACGACGCGATCGGCGACTACGGCCCGGCGCGGCAGGCGGTCGGGTTGGCGCCGCAGGAGCCGAACCTCGACTGGTTCCTCACGGTCGAGGAGACGCTCGACTACCACGCCGGCTACTTCGGCATGCCGAAGCGCGAGCGGCGCGAGCGCACCGCCGAGCTGCTCGAGACCTTCTCGTTGACCGAGAAGGCCGACGAACGCACCCGCACCCTCTCCGGCGGGATGAAACGGCGGCTGATCCTGGCACGGGCGATGATGCACCGGCCACGCCTCTTGATCCTCGACGAGCCGACCGCCGGCGTCGACGTCGAGCTGCGGCTGGAGCTGTGGCATTACGTGCAGCGGATCAACCAGGAGGGGACGACGATCCTGCTCACCACCCACTACCTGGAGGAGGCCGAACAGCTCTGCGACCGGATCGCCTTCATCAACGAGGGCCAGATAGTCGGCGAGGGCACCAGCGCCGAGCTCGCCGCTCGCTATGGCGCCGCCAGCCTCGAGGACGCCTACCTGGCGCTGGTCGGCCGCAAGGAGCTCTCGCGCTCCCACATCGAAGTCGAGGCGGTCTCATGAGCGCCGGACAGATCCGCTTCGCGACCCTCTGGCGGCGCGAGGTCAACCGCTTCATGAAGATCAAGAAGCAGACGATCGGCGCGCCGCTGCTGGAAACCTTCCTCTACATCAGCGTCTTCGGCGCCGCGCTCGGCTCGCGCGTCGGTGACCTGCACGGGATCGATTACGTCGTCTTCGTCATCCCCGGCCTGATCATGATGGCCTGGTCGATCAACTCCTTCGCCAACAACTCCTCCTCGATCCTGCAGCAGAAATTCCAGGGCGCGATCCAGGACCAGCTCTCCTCGCCCGCCTCGCCGCTCGAGCTCTTGCTTGCCTTCTCGCTCGGTGGCTTCATGCGCGGCCTGCTCGTCGCCCTGCTCACCTTCCTCGCCGCCTCGCTCTTGGTCGACCTGCCGGTCGACCACATCCTCGTCCTGATCCCGGCGCTCTTCCTCGTCGGCTTCTTCTTCTCGCAGCTCGGCGTCCTGATCGGCGTCCGCGCCGAACAGTTCGACGACGTCGCCTTCGCCCAGACCTTTGTCCTGCAGCCGTTGATCTTCCTCGGCGGCGTCTTCTACTCGGCCAGCCTGCTGCCGCAGCCGTTCCAGACCCTGACCCACTTCAACCCGATCTTCTACATGATCAACCTGGTCCGCTATGGCTTTGTCGGCTTCAGCGAAGTCAGCGTCGCCCTCTCGCTGCTCGCCCTGACCGCTGCGACCGCGGTCCTCTTCGCGGTCAACCTGCGCCTCTTCTCCCGCGGCTACCGCCTGCGCGCATAACGGCACCGCCCCCTTTGTGCCGTTTCGACATATCGCCGACAACAAGCGCACAGTGGCCCGATTTCGCCGTATGCTTCACCGGATGAAGAAGGTGATCCGGTGCGCGGGGCCGGTGATCGCGTTGGGGTTGGCGACGGCATCGCTGGTCGCTGCGCCGGCTTCGGCGACGACCTTCTGCGTGCCCACCTTTCGTGCCGATTGCCCGAACTCGGGTGGCAACAAAGCCGAGGCTGATGTCGAGAAAGCGATGTCGACCGAAGCCGCCGACGGCAAAGCCGACCAGATCCTGATCGCGCCCGGCACCTACACCGAGACCAACGCTTTCGAGCCCGCTGGAGGCGACGGCGGCACCTTCGAGCCGACCGGCAGCGACAAATTGACGATCGCCGGCGCCGGTCCCGGCGCGACGGTCCTGACCAGTGGCCAGACCGGCAACGCCTACATCCTCAACCTCGACTTCAACAACACCCGCGAGATCACCCTGCGCGACTTGACGATCCGCGCGCCGGCGACTCTCCCGGACGGGGGAGGGGCAGCGGTGCAGGCGCATGGCGACCACTTCGAGAACGTCGATCTCGAAAGCCGCAACCCCGGCACCGACGGGATCTCGATGATCGGTGGCGGCAGCTTTCGCGATCCCCACACCTTCCGCGTCTGGGCGATCGACCCCGCCGGCAACAAAGACCCGACGCCGGCCAAACGCCGCTTCCGCGTGCCCCACCGCGACTAGCGCCCGCCGCCACCGCTTCCGGTGCGCTTTATGTGCCTCAGGGAAGCAAAAGGCGCACCGGAAGCGTTTTTTGCGAGGTGTCGATCTGGCCTCGGCCCGTTCGTCGTACTCTCGGAGGCGGCGAACGGCGCCGCCGCAAACGCAGAAAGGAAACGAGATGCAATACCTGCTGGGACTGATCGGAGACGAGAGCGAGACCCACAACTGGGAGGAGATCTCGCCGGAGCAGATGCAGGAGACGTTCGACCAGATGAACGCCTTCAACAAAGAGATGCAGGAGGCGGGCGTATTGGCGCTTGCCGCCGGACTCGACCGCAGCGACACGGCGACGACGATTCGCTTCGAAGGCGAGGAGCGCAAGGTCACCGACGGCCCGTTCGCCGAGACCAAAGAGTGGCTTGCCGGCTTCTGGGTGCTCGATTGCGCCGACCTCGACGAGGCGCTGGCCTGGGCCCGGAAGGCCCCGATGCAGGAGGGCACGATCGAGGTGCGGCCGCTGATCACCGAGGAGAGCGACCTGATGTCGCGTGTCCAGGACGGCGCGGAGGGCTCGTAGAGACGGATCGCGACAGCGTCGCCGCGCGCACGTTCCGACGCGAGTCGGGGCGGGCGGTGGCGACGCTGATTCGCGTCCTCGGCGACTTCGACGCGGCCGAAGAGGCGGTGCAGGACGCCTTCGTCGTCGCGCTCGAGCGCTGGCCGCGCGACGGCGTGCCCGACAACCCCGGCGCCTGGATCGTGCGCGTCGCCCGCAACGGCGCGATCGACCGCCTGCGCCGCGAGCGCACGCTGCGCGACAAGCAACAGATCCTCGCCGGCCTCGAGGCGCTGCGCCCGGCGCCCGAGCAACCGGACGAGGAGCTCAAGCGCGGCGGCGGGATCGAGGACGACCGCCTGCGCTTGATCTTCACCTGCTGCCACCCGGCGCTGGCCGAGGAGGCGCGGATCGCGCTCACCCTGCGCACGCTCGGCGGCCTCTCCACCGCCGAGATCGCCCGCGCCTTCCTCGTCGCCGAGAGCGCGATGGCGCAGCGGCTGGTGCGGGCGAAACGCAAGATCGGCGCTGCCGGCATCCGCTACGAGGTTCCGGGCCGCGAGCGCATGCCGGAGCGGCTGCCGGCGGTGCTGGCGACGCTCTACCTGGTCTTCAACGAGGGCTACGTCGCGACGCGTGCCGAGAGCCTCGTGCGCGAGGAGCTGAGCGAGGAGGCGATCCGGCTGGCGCGGCTGCTCGTCGCGCTGCTGCCGCATGAGCCCGAGGCGAAGGGCCTGCTGGCGTTGATGCTGCTGACCGATGCCCGCCGCGCCGCCCGGGTCGATGCCGCCGGGGAGCTGGTGCCGCTGGAAGAGCAGGACCGGACGCTCTGGGATGAGGGGCGGATCGCCGAGGGCTTGGTCCTCTCCGAGCAGGCGGCAGCGGCCGGCCCGCGCCCTTACGCGATCCAGGCCCGGATCGCCGCCGCCCATGCAAGTGCGTCGAGCGCCGCGGCGACCAACTGGGAGCGGATCGCCCGTCTCTACGAGTGGCTGGCGCTGGCCTCGCCGAGTCCGGTGGTCGAGCTCAACCGGGCAGCCGCGGTGGCGATGGCGGAGGGGCCAGGGCGCGGCCTGGAGCTGATCGACGCGATCGACGGTCTCGACGGCTACCAGCCCCTCCACGCGGCCCGCGCCGACCTCCTTCGCCGCCTCGGCCGCGACGCCGAGGCCGCCGTCGCCTACGAACGGGCCCTGGCGCTCAGCGGCAACGAGGTCGAGCGCCGCTTCATCGAACGTCGCCTCGCTGGGCTCAACGCAGGCTCTGGCTGAGCCACTCGAGGTAGCCGGCGCTGCCGGCGACGATCTGGGTGGCGACGATCTCGGGCTCGTCGTAGGAGTGGAGCTCGCGGATCGCCGCCTCGAGTCGCTCGTAGCGGCCGGCCTCGGTCTTCGCCAGGCAGAGCCACTCGCGCGCGGTCTCGACCTCGCCCTGCCAGCGGTAGCGGCTGGCGACCGGGCCGAGGACCTGCACGCAGGCGGCGAGGCGGCGCTCGACCAGCGCCGCCGAGATCCTTTCCGCCTCCTGCTCGGAGCCGGTGGCGGTGAGCACCTGTAGGTACTCGGCCACCGGCTTCGCTCAGCTCGCGTCGGCGACCATGACCTCGCCGTCGGCCTCGGGCATGACCAGGATCGCGCCCTCGCCGGAGGCGTAGGCCTCCTCGCCGTGCTGGATGAAGTCCATCCCGATCGCCTCCTCCTGCTCGCTTGCGCGCAGCGGGGTGAACAGGCCCATCACCCGCAGCAGCAGGTAGGTCATGGTGAAGGCGTAGATCGGCGTCACCAGCGCCGCCAGCGCCTGGTCGCCGAGCTGCGAGGCGTTGCCGAAGAAGAGGCCGTCGGCGACGCCGTTCCAGGCGAGCGAGGCGAAGAAGCCGATGAAGAGGATGCCGGTGAAGCCGGCGATCCCGTGCGCGGCGAGCACGTCGAGCGTCTCGTCGACGCGGGTGCGCGGCCGCCAGACGATCACCGCGTAGCAGGGCAGCGCGCCGGCGGCGCCGAGGACCATCGCCCAGCCGGGGCTGATGAAGGCGCCGGCGGGGGTGATCAGCACGCAGCCGACGATGATCGCGGTGGCGGCGCCGATCGCGGTCACTTTGCGCCCGCGGATCAGGTCGAGCACGAACCACATCACGAGCGAGCAGGCGGGCGTGAGCAGCGTGTTGACGAAGGCAAGCACGCTCGGGTCGCCGGTCGAGAAGCCGCTGCCGCCGTTGAAGCCGAACCAGCCGAACCAGAGCAGGCCGGCGCCGAGCAGGACGTAGACCGCGTTGTGCGGCAGCAGCGCCTGCCGCCCGTAGTCTTTGCGCTGCCCGACGACCAGCGCGGCCGCCAGCGCCGAGAAGCCCGAGCCCATCTCGACCGGGATGCCGCCGGCGAAGTCGAGGGTGCCGCCGGAGGCGAGCCAGCCGCCGCCGAACGACCAGTGGGCGAGCACCGAGTAGACGAGGACCGACCAGAGCGCGACGAAGATCAGGAACGGCCCGAAGCGCATCCGCTCGACCACGGCGCCGGAGACGAGCGCCGCGGTGATGATGCAGAAGGTCGCCTGGAAGGCCATGAACAGCAGGTGCGGGATCGTCGTCCCTTCGCGCGGGACGAAGGTGACGTCCTGCAGCCCGAAGTAGCCGAGCCCGCCAAGCAGCGAGCCGTCGCCGTCGAACGCGAGCGAGTATCCGACCAGCGCCCAGACCACCCCGGCGACGGCGATCGCGCCGACGCACATCATGAACGTGTTGAGCGTGTTCTTCGACCGCACCAGGCCGGCGTAGAAGAGACCCAGCGCCGGGGTCATCATCAGCACCAGGGCGGTCGCGGCGAGCATCCAGGCGGTGTCGCCGCTGTCGATTTCGGCCGCGGCAGCGATCGGCAGCGCGCTCATCGGTTCGCTCCCACCGGCGTCACGGCTGCCTGGTCGGACTCGCCGGTGCGGATCCGCACCGCCCGCTCGAGCGGCAGCACGAAGATCTTGCCGTCGCCGACCTCGCCGGTGCGCGCCCCGTCGCAGAGCGCCTCGATCGTCGGCTCGACGAACTCGTCGGAGACGGCGACCTCGAAGCGGACCTTGTCCGAGAGCCCCATCTTCACGGTCGTCCCGCGGTAGGTCTCGACCCGCTCGAGCTCGCCGCCGTGCCCCTCGACACGGCTGAGCGAGACGCCGCGGACTTCCGCTCGGTAGAGCGCTTCCAGCACGTCGTTGGCCTTCTCGGGCCGCACGATGCCGATTACCAGTTTCAAAACGGTCCTCCTCCCGTCCAAGTACAGCCAAACCCAGAGCAGGCGCAGCCTAACGCCCCGTGGGGCGGCAGGTCAGGTCGCCCCACGGCGGGGTGGGGCAGGACGGTAAGGGGAGCTGCTTAGAAGGTGCGCTCCTCGACGATCTCGTAGAGCCCGTCGGCGCCGACCGACTCGACGAAGGGGGCGACCCGCTCGAGCTGCTCCGCGTAGCCCTCGTTGGCGGCGACCTCGCGCAGCTGCTCGGGGCTGCCGTCGAAGAAGCCGAAGGAGATCACCTCGTCGGGATCCTCGGCGTTGCGCACCATGTTGAAGCGGACGAAGCCCGGGGGCGGGTCCTCCTCCATGTTGCTCATGAAGGCGTCTTTGAACTGGTCGAACGTGCCCGGCTTGAGCTTGCGAACCGTAAGCGCACAGATCATCTTTCTCTCCTCGCGTTGGGGACGGTGAGAGCAAGGATGCTCCCGCCGGGACGCCGAGTCAAGGGCAACCCCCATATGGGCGGACGCCTGAAGTTGGCGCAATTTGGCTACTTGCGCGAGCCCACCGGCGAAAAGGGGGGAGAGTTTCGTTGCCCAGCTCTTAGGTAGGCATGAAAACGAAAGTGTATATACCGAACTCAACCGGTCCTCGCAACACTGGGTATCAGTGAACGAACCGTAGCGGTAGGTCGGGAAGCTGACCGGTGGATGTCGCGTGGGTGTCGTCGTGGAGGCTTGCCCGGAGGGCGGCCGTAGCGACGACACCCACGCGACGCCGGCCGCCCCGGCGGGTTGCCGGACGGGAGTGAGATCGTCTTCGTCCTGGTGTCGGCTCAGCGGGATCCAGCGAGGTGCTCGTCGAGCACCTCGGCGGGGGTCCTCCAGCCAAGGGTCTTCCTCGGGCGGGAGTTCAGGGCGGAGGCCACGGCGGCGAGGTCGGAGGCACCGTAACGGGCGAGATCGGTCCCCTTCGGGAAGTACTGGCGCAGCAGGCCGTTGGTGTTCTCGTTGGTGGCGCGCTGCCAGGGGCTGTGTGGGTCGCAGAAGTAGACCGGCAGGCCGGTGTCGATGCGCAGCTGCGCGTGGTAGGCCATCTCGATCCCCTGGTCCCAGGTCAGCGAGCGGCGCAGTTGCGCCGGCAGGGTGGTGATCGTGGCGGCGATCGCATCGCGCACCGCCTCGGCCCCGTGACCGGAGAGGGCCGGGCCGTCCTTCTCCCGGGGTCCATCGCGATCATCCATCGGCGGCAGGTGCAGCAGCATCGCGAAGCGGCTGCTCCGCTCGACCAGCGTGCCGATCGCCGAGCTGCCGAGGCCGAGGATCAGGTCGCCCTCCCAGTGGCCCGGGACCGCCCGGTCGGCGGCCTCCGCGGGCCGCTGGCTGATCATCACCTCATCGGTGACGAACCCCTTGCCGCGACGACGGGCACGGGCCCTGGGGACGCGCAGCGCCCTGCCGGTCCGAAGGCAGGCGCTCAGCTCGCGCCGCAGCGCGCCCCGGCCCTGCACGTAGAGGGACTGGTAGATCGCCTCGTGGGAGATGCGCATCGACTCATCATCTGGGAAGTCCAGGCGGAGCCGGTTCGATATCTGCTCGGGGCTCCAGGCCGTCGCCCACCTGCGGTCTTGGCGGCGCGGCTTGTTGCGGCCTTTCCATGTCTTGACTGCGGGGCCGGGCACCGCTTCGCCACCGGGCCGGCGAACCTGGCCGGCGAGCCGCTCCTGCACGTAGCGGCGCAGCTGCTCGTTGATCGCGAGCTTGGCGGGCCTGGGGCGCCGCGCGCGCCGCTCGGCATGCCATTGCGCGGCCGTGGCGCGGTAGCCGCCGCGAGCAGGGGCGTTGCGACGCAGCTCCCTGGAGATCGTCGACGGAGAGCGGCCGAGGCCACGGGCTATCTCCCTCACCCCGCAACCCCCGGCGCGCAGGACCGCGATCTCCTCTCGCTCCTCGAATGAGAGGTACCGGCCCGAAAGCGGGGTCTGCGCGACGGTCGGCATGCCGCCACCCTCTCGGAACCACCGGCTGCCAACCGTCGGCGAGACGCCCGCCTCGACACCGGCGGCATGGCTCGACAGCCCACGGGCGATTCCCGCCCAGAACCGTCGACGATGCTCACGACGCCCGGCCGGCGGACGGCCTGATGAGCGCACCGTCTGCCTCGATGCCCGACCCTTTGGCTTTCCCATCGCAACCCTCCTCGATCAGGTGTTGCGACGACCAGTTGAATCCACCTATGCCAGATTTATGCCATGCGAACCACGCTCGACCTGGATGATCGCCTCATGGACGCGCTGATGGCTCGTCACCCCGGTATGTCCAAGACGAAGGCGGTCGAGGCTGCGATCGAGGATCACGTCCGCCGCGGCGCTGTCGATCGGCTGCTGGAGAACGCCGGGAAAATCGAGATCGAAGATGTCTCAAAGGAAATGCGAGCGATCGATCGGCGGATCTGATGGTCCTTCCCGATACGTCCGTCTGGGTTGACTTCTCGCGCCGTGGTCGTCTGCGCAAACAGGGGCATGACGCTCCCGCTCACCGACGCGACCATCGCGGTGACAGCCATTCGCACCGGTCACGCCGTATGGAGCTTCGATGCGGACTTCGAGCGGATCGCTTCCGCCCTGGACGGGCTCGAGCTCTACGTTCCGGTGTGAGGCCAGCCTACTCGCCGATCAGCTCAATTCGGTAGCCGTCGGGGTCGCGGACGAAGGCGATGCGGTGGCCCTCGGTGCGGTCGCCGGGGCGGTAGGGGGGCTTTTCCGGCTCGATGCCCTGCTCGGCCAGCTCGGCGAGGGTGGCGTCGAGGTCGTCGACGGCGAGGGCGATGTGGTTGTAGCCGGTGCCGTGCTCGTAGGAGTCGACGCCGTGGTTGTAGGTGAGCTCGAGCACCGGATCCTCGCCGGGCAGGGCCATGAAGACGTTGATCGCCTCCTCGCCGATCGGCATCCGCGCGACCTCGGCGAAGCCGAGCTTCTCGTAGAAGGCGACCGAGCGATCGATCTCGCCGATCCGGTAGCAGGTGTGGAGGAAGCTGGGCACGGGCGCAAGGCTAGCGTCCCCTCGCCGCGCACGTGAAATTGCGCTTGGTAGAGCCGAAAGAGCCGGGGCAGGCGCCTCAATAGAATTTTTGCGATGACGAGTCGGGAACGACGGCGGCGACGCAGGTCGCGCCACGGGGGCTGGAAGGCGAAGCTGGCGATCCTGGTCGGCGCGCTGGTCATCGCCGGCGCCGTCGCCGCCGGAATCGGCGCCAGCTGGGCGATCGACGTCTACAACTCGGCGCCGCCGCTGGCCAGCCTGAAGCCGGTGCAGAAAGGCCGCTCCTCGGCGATCTACGCCGCCGACGGCAGCCTGATCGGGTTCATCCGCGCCAGCAGCATCCGCCAGCCCGTGCCCTCGCGGGCGCTGCCGCAGAACCTCAAGTACGCGACGGTCGCGATCGAGGACCGCAACTTCTTCGAGCACGGCGCGATCGACCCGGCCGGGATCGTGCGCGCCGCCTGGAAGAACCTGCAGGCGGGCGGCAAGCCGGTGCAGGGGGCCTCGACGATCACCCAGCAGCTCGTCCGCAACCTCTACATCCGCGACCCCGAACCGACGATCGAGCGCAAGCTGATCGAAGCCCACCTCGCCTACGAGGAGGAGGAAGCGCACTCGAAGCAGTGGATCCTCACCGCCTACCTCAACACCGCTCCCTACGGCACGATCGAAGGCGAGACCGCGGTCGGCGCCGAGGCGGCGGCGCAGACCTACTTCGGCAAGCCCGCGAAGCAGCTCGACCTGACCGAGGCGGCGATGATCGCCGGCCTGCCGCAGGCGCCCTCCGAATACAACCCACTGCTCGACCCGCGCGCCGCGCTCGAGCGCCGCAACCAGGTGCTGGAAGCGATGGAGGACCAGGGGTACATCACGAGCGAGGAATACGAAAAGGCGGCGCGGCAGGGCCTCGGCCTCAGCCCCGGCCACAAGTACAAAGTGATCCGCGACCGCTTCCTCTTCGACCTCGTCCAGCAGCAGCTGATCGACAAATACGGCCTCAACACGGTCCGCTACGGCGGCCTCAAGGCCTACACGACGATCGATCCCGAGCTGCAGGAACGGGCGCAGGAAGCGGTCGACTCCTGCGGCGTCTGCTACGCCGAAGGCGGTCCAGCGGCGGGCCTCGCCTCGGTCGACCCGTCCAACGGCGAGATCGTCGCCCTCGCCTCGACCGAGGGCTCAGCCGAGGAAAGCGAATTCAACTACGCCTGGCAGGCGCACCGCCAGCCCGGCTCCTCGTTCAAGACCTTCGTCCTCACGACCGCGATCAAGCAGGGCATCGACCCGGACACGACCTATTACGACGGCAGCTCGCCGAAGACGCTCGACCTGCCGGGCGGCGGCACCTGGACCGTCAACAACGCCGAGCCGGGCGGCGGCACGATGTCGCTCGCCAGCGCCACCTGGCACTCGGTCAACGTGATCTTCGCCCAGCTCGACCTCGACGTCGGGCCTGAACACGTCACCCACACGGCACGCCAGATGGGGATCGAAGCGCCGCTCGAATCGGTCCCCGCCGAGGCGATCGGCGGCCTCGCCGTCGGCGTCACCCCGCTGGAAATGGCCGACGCCTACGCGACCCTGGCCAGCGGCGGCGTCCACCACGACGCGACCGCGATCGCCCGGGTCGAGTTCCCCAGCGGCGAAGTCGACGAGCCGAGCCCCGACTCGGGCGAGCGCGTCCTCACCGAGGGCGAGGCCTATGAAGTCACCCGGCTGCTCGAGGGCGTGATCACGCAGGGCACCGGCGCCGGCTACACCTCGATCGGGTGCGCCGCCGAGGCGGGCAAGACCGGCACCTCCGAGGACCTCTCCGACGCCTGGTTCGCCGGCTACACGCCGCGCTACGCGACCGCCGTCTGGGTCGGCCACCCGCAGTCGCGCGAAGCAACCGGCTACGGCGGCCCCACCGCCGGCCCGATCTGGCGCTCGTTCATGGAAGCCGCCAACGGCGGCGATTGCGGCGAGTTCGCGACCCCCGCCAGCCTCCCCGAGCTGTCGGCCAAGCACGGCGGTCACACCAGGTCGTCGGGCTCGAGCGACTACGAAGAACTCGAAGAAATCGGCGAAGACGAAGAAGGCGACGAAAAGAAGAAGCAGGGGGACGGCGGCAACGAGGAAGCAAAGGCCGAACCGGAACCGGAACCGGCGCCCGCGCCACCGGCACAACCCGCACCCGCCCCGGCGCCGCCACCGTCTTCGGGCGGCGGTGTCGCCGCCGGCGGCATCGCGCCGCGTCGCTAAGGCGAGGGCGAGAAGGCGGCTCGGACCAGATCTCGCCAATGCCGCTGCGGGTCGTCGGAGCGGAGGATGTCCTGGTAGCTGTACCAGAGGATCATCGCCGGTCGGGCGGAGCGGATCGCCGCGTCGCGCATCGCCCGCAGGCTGCGCTCGCTGGGGTAGAGCGGCGCACCCGCCCAGTCCGCGTATTGCGACCAGGAGAAGGCCTGCAGGACCATCGCCGTGCGGGCGCCGGCGCCGGTGGCGGCGATGCGGGCGGAGCGCGCGACGCGCCCCACCGGAGGGTCGCCGGAGCCGACCGGGTAGGCGTCGGCGCCGGCGAGGTCGGCGAAGCGGGCGAACCGCCGCAGGCGCTCGATGCCGGGGCGGGCGATGTAGAGCTGCGGCTTATCCGGTGCAACCCGGCGCACGGTTGCGCTCAGGGCCCGCACCCGCGGCACTTCGGCCAGCGACAGCTCGTCGCCGATGTAGAAGCCCCAGGTTGCCGGGTGGTCGGCGACGAGCCGGATCGGGGAGGCGGCCGGGTCCGGCCCATCGTGCCGGGGCCGGCCACTCCCCCTTGCAGCATTTTCCACACCGGGATGGGGAAAATGCTGCAGGCTCCGCCGTCGCGGACCGCGGCGGGAGCGGTGGGGCGGCGCCCCCTCCCCGGCCGCGCCCCCGGCGAGGGCCGGGTAGGTCGCGTCGAGGTCGGCGAGCCCGCGCCAGGCGGGATTGTTGAGCGGCCAGATCAGCCGCAGCCCGAGCGCCGCGGCGGCGTCGGCGTAACCCAGGACCGCGGCCGGCGAGCCGTACCAGGCCGAGTAGTTGAGCACGTAGCGGAAGCCGGCGGCGCGGATCGCCGCCAGACGTTCGGCGCAGGCGTCCGGCGCCGATCCCGGGGCGCAACCCTCGTAGAGGCCCTGGGGCGGCAGCGCTGCGGCGTCCGCGGGCCGCGCGGCGCCGGGGCCGCGACCCCAGCCCGTTCCGGTGCGCTTTATGTGTCCCTGGGAAGCGTAAAGCGCACCGGAAGCGTTGAGGGTGGCGATGAGGGTGGTGATGACGATGAGGGTGAGGGTGGGCATCGGCGGCGTCTCTGCTCGAGGCGCCTCCCGTGGCTGCGCGGTCGACCGGTCGCCGGGCCGGCAGCTCGTCTGACCACAGCGAAGCCAAAAGTCGTAGAAACGTCAATGTCTGGGCCGGATCCCGGATACCTTCGGCGTTCCTCGGTTGGCGTACCGCGTTCGGTACGTATGGGAACTTGATTTAGAATGTCTTAAGCATTAAGTTTGCGTGGAACGTGACGAACGCAGCGGGAGTCCCAGTCGACTGGTACCGGACCAGCTTCGCCGCCGACGTCTCCGCGCTTTACTTCGAGTGCGACGGGGAGGAGAAGGCGCAGCTGGCGCTGGCGATGCTCGAGCCCGACGGCTGGGAGCGGATCATCGACCTGCTCTGCGCGACCGGGCGGCGCACGCTGGAGCTCTGCCGCGAGGGCTTCGACGTGCTCGGCGTCGAGGCCAACGCCGATCTGCTGGAGGTCGCCGCGGGCGACGCCGAGCTGGAGGGCCTGGAGCCGGGCTTCCTCGCCGAGGACCCGCGCTGCCTGGGGATCGAGAGCGAGTTCGACATCGTGCTCAGCCTCGGCGGCGGCGCCTTCGAGCACTTCGACTACGACGAGGAGAGCCTGCGCGCCTTCGGGGCAGCCGCCCGTGCCCTGCGCCCCGGCGGGCGCCTGCTGATGCAGACGCCCAACCTGCTCTACGTCGAGGCGCACCTGCCCGAGCGGACCTGGGTCCAGGAGGGCGAGGCGATCGCCCTGATCGAGCAGTGCTGGAACGAGCCGAGTGGCCGCCTCGACGGCCGCAGGCTCACGCTGGTCGAATGCGACGGCTTCCCGCCCAGGGAGCCCGAACCGTTCCAGCGCCGCATCTACGCGATCGAGGAGCTCGCCGCCATCTTCGAGACGGTCGGCCTGCGCCTCAGCGACGTCTTCGACGAACACGGCGCACCCTGCGTCCCGACCGACGCCCAGCGCGAGATCTACGTCGAAGCGCGGGCCTGACGACGGCGCGGGCCGGACGCGTCGCGGTAGAGGTCGGCGAGGATCTCGGCCTCGCGCTCCCAGCGGTGCTCGGCTGAGGCCGCCGCCACGGCGGCGCGCAGCTGCCGGTTGCGCCCGGGCTCGACGATCTCCAGCATCGCCCGCGCGATCGCGTCGGTGTCCGCGGGGGGGACGACCAGGCCGGTGCCGTTGGCGGTTACGAAGGCGCGGATCGCGGGCAGGTCTGCGGCGAGGGTCGGCAGGCCGGCCGCGAGGTACTCGAACAGCTTGTTGGGCAGGCAGAGCTCGTAGCTGAGGCAGGAGGGTTGGATCAGCGCCAGCCCGGCCGTCGCGCCGGCGAGCTCGCCGACCACCTCGGAGGGCGCGACGGGCGGTGCGAGCTTCACCCGGTCGGCGACGCCGTGCTCCGCCGCGAGCTCGGCGAGGCGGGCGCGGTGGAGCTCCGACCCGGGACCGAGCACGCGCAGCGCGACCCCCGGTGCCCGCGGCAGGGCGGCGATCGCCTGCTCGAGGCCGCGACCCCCGGTGACGGCGCCCGCGTAGACGAGCGTCGCCGGCGGTCCATCCGCAGCCCGCGCCCCCCCGTCTCCACGCGCCTTCGTCCCCCCGCTTGCCCCGGCCGCCGCCGGCCGCTCGGCGACGTTGCGGACGACCTGCGGGGCGGCGACCCGGTGGCGGCGCGCGATCGCCGCCGCGTGCGCCGGACTGGTCACCAGGTTGCGGTCGGCGACCCGCAGGAACAGCGCCTCGCAGGCGAGCAGCCACCAGCGCGGCTCGGTGCGGCCGTTGCGGTCGGGCCAGAGCTCGTGCGAGTCGTAGACGACGGCGCTGCCGACGAGCAGCTTGGCGGCGACGCCGATCCACATCGTGTTGTAGTCGTTGCAGTGCAGCAGCTGGGGCCGGATGCCGCGCACCGTCGCGATGGCGCGACGGTAGTAGCTCAGCGTGCGCAGCAACCTGTACAGCCGGGCCACCGCTCGCGGGCGGTCGGCCTTCATGCTGTGCTCGGAGGCCCCGGTGGCGGTCACCCTCCCATCCCCCCCGACCGCGCCCGCCAGCATCCGGCGCAGCCGCCGCACGGGACCGGCCAGCGGCGCCCGCGGGGTAAGGCGGACGACCTCGATGCCCTGCAATGTCGCCCGCGGTGCTCGCTCCCGCTCAGAGGTGACGGCGACGACGACCACCTCGTAGCCGCGTGCGCGCAGGACCCGCGCGCAGCGCAACACCCGCGAGTCGTGGCTGGCCGTGTTGCGGACCATGACCGCCGCCCTCGGCGGGGCACGGCGCCCCATCGTCCGGTCTTCTTTCGTGCTCACACTAGAATGTTCTACGCATCCTATTGGTACCGTCAAGTGGCGCAAAGCAAGACTGGGAACGGCGAGGCCGGGAGATCCGCAGATGAGAGCACGCTCCTTTAGGCATGCTGTGAGCGAGCCGCGGCAAGGGCGGCCGCGGACTCGACTCTCGCGCAGCGTCGCGCCGGCGCGCTGGCGCGAGTACCGCACCCTGCTCGAGGCGGCGCTGGAGAACGGCTACCGCGTGCTCGGGGTGGAGGAGTGGGTCGCTGGCACGGCCGACGGCGACGGGCCGTTGCTGGCGCTGCGCCACGACGTCGATCAGCATCCGGGCTCGGCGCTGGCGATGGCACGGGTCGAGCGCGACCTCGACCTGCGCTCCTCCTGGTACTTCCGCTGGCGCACGGCCGACCGGCGCGTGATCGCCGCCCTGCGGGACGCCGGCCACAGCGTCGGCTTCCACTACGAGACGCTCTCCCGTCTGGCGCTGGAGCGGGGCGTCGGCAGCGCCGCCGAGGTCGACGCCCTGGTGCCGACGGCGCGCGCCGAGCTGCGGGCGGAGATCGCCGCCTTCGCCCTTCGCCACGGCCGCCTGCGCAGCGTCTGTCCGCACGGTGACTCGCGCATCCCGCTCGCCCGCAACGCGATCCTGCTGCAGGGCTGCGACGTCGCCGAGCTCGGGGTCGAGTTCGACGTCAACGAGGCGATGCGCGGGCGCGGCCTGGCGCGCTGGCTGACCGATCGCTCGCGGCCAGAGGGGGGCTGGGCGGGGGGAGTCGAGCCCGCCGGCCTGCTCGCCGCTCGCCGCTCGCCGCTGCTCTGCGTCGTCCACCCGAACAACTGGTCCTCGGGGCCGAGCCTCTGGCTGGACCGGTTGCTGGCGGCGGTGTTGCCGAAGAGCGACGAGGGAGGGCAGCGGCGGGGGCCGCTGCGGACCGGGCTCGATGCGCCGCCGGCTTGAGCAGCCGCCGCTGGTGGCGCCCCGGGGGGCGGCGCCGTTCGACGCGATCGCCGCCGCCCTGCGCGAGGAGGTGCTCGCGCACTGCGAGCGCAACGGGGTCGAGCTCGAGGGTCGGGCCGGCTGGAACACCTTGGAGACGAACTCCGGCTTCGCCGAACGGCGCGGCGCGCCGCTCGTCGCGATGGCGACCGGGCGGCTCGGGGTGCGCTCGCTCGAGCGGTTGCGCGTCCTCGATCTCGGCTGCGGCTTCGGCGCGCTCGCGGTCTTCTTCGCCTTCCAGGGCGCGACCGTGACCGGCATCGACCTCAACCGGCGCCGGCTCGAGGTCGGCCGCCGCGTCGCCGAGCGGCACGGCCTGGCGGTGGAGCTGCATCCCGGGTCGATGGAGGAGCCGGCGCTTCCCCCGGCGTCCTTCGACCTCGCCGTGATGAACAACTCGCTCTGCTACCTGGCCGAGCCCGGCGCCCAGCTGCGGGCGCTGCGCGCGGCGCGGGAGCTGCTCGCCCCCGGCGGCGCGATCGTCATCCGCAACCCCAACCGTCTCTTCCCGGTCGACCAGTTCAGCGGCGTCCCGCTGCTCTCCCTGCTCGCCCCCGCCGACGCCGTCCGCCTCGCCGGGCGGCTCGGACGCCGCCGCTCGCTCTGCCGCCTGACCTCGCCCCGCACCGCCCGCCGCGAGCTGCTCGAAGCCGGCTTCGTCGGCCCGATCCACCACGCCGGCGCGCGCAGCGGCTGGGCCCGCCCCGCGACCCTCGCCCGCTACACCCACTTCAGCGCGCTGCGCGCGGCGCAGGAGGGAGCGCGGAGTAGGTGAGCACCCACGGCCACACCCCGCTCATCGCCTTCGGCCACCGCCTGCGCTCCCACGCCGGCATCTACGCACTCTCCCATTTCGGCGTCTTCCTCTTCGGCATGGTCAACGTCGCGGTGCTGACGCGGCTGCTGCCGATCGAAGCCTTCGGCCGCCTCGCCGTCTACCTGCTGCTCGCGGCTCTGTTGACGACGATCTACAACCTCGGCTCGCTGCAGGGGGTGCTGATCTCGGTCTTCGGCGCCGGCGGCGGCGAGGTCGAGGACATGGGCCTCGACGAAGCCGAGGGGGCGCCGGTCGTCGCCAACCGTGAGAAGGCGATGACCACGGGCCTGCTCCTGACCGTTGCGATCGCCGCCCTGGGGACCGCGGTCGTGTTCGCGGCGGCGCCGCAGTTCGCGGGCCTGCTAGGCGTCCCCGGCGAGCTCGGCGCGGTGCGCCTGGCCGCGCTCTGCGGGGCGACCGGCGCCGTCTGGCGTCTCGTCCTCAACGTGCCGAGGCTCGAGCGCCGCCCCGTTCTCTATTCGAGCCTGGGGCTGACCCGTCCGGCTTTCGCGCTCGGCCTCGGTGTCGTCTTCGTCCTGCTCGGCTTCAGCGTCGAGGGCGCGCTCGCCGGGATCGCGGTTGGAACGGCGCTGGCGATCCCGGTCGCGATCGCGTTCGGCCGCCGCAACTACGCCCTCGGGCTCGAACCGAGCATCGTCCCGCAGGTGTTCCGCAAAGGCGCCTTCGTCGTCCCGATCATCGCCGCGATGTGGATCGTCACCAACGTCGACCTCTTCCTCGTCAATGCCTACGCGCCGGCGGACGCGGTCGGCCCCTACCGCGTGGCGATGCGGCTCGGGGCGGGGGTTTCCTACCTCGTCTCGGCGGTGAGCACCGCCTACCTGCCGCTCAAACGAACGCCGCTCTACACGGCGATGAGCGACGAGCACGGTCCCAGCGGCTTCGGCTCGACCTTGCTCTCGGCCTTCCTCTTCGTCTGCATCTGGGCGATCCTCGCCCTGGCGCTGCTCGCCGACCTGTTGATCCGCGTCGCTCCCTCCTCCTACGCCGACGCGGCGCCGCTGGTTCCGCTGATCGGGCTGGGGATGGTCGCCTGCGGCGTGCAGCTGGTGATCTACCGGGGCGCCAAGTTCCAAAACCGGCGCAACTGGCACATCGGGTTGCTGGGGCTCGCCTCGCTGATCTTCGTCCTCGCCGGCCTGGTCCTCGTGCCGTCCTTCGGCGGCTACGGTGCCGCGGCCGCGCAGATCGTCGCCTTCACCGTCGGGGCCGTGATCCTGCTCTGGGTCGTGCAGCGCTCCGAGCACCCGCTCGAGCTCCAGTACGGGAAGCTCGGCCGTGCGGTCGGCGTGGGGCTGCTTTGCATCGCCCTCGGCCAGCTGCTTGCGCCGCTCGCCGGCCAGTGGCGGATCCTCGTCGACCTCGCGATCCTCGCCGGCTTCCCCGCCCTGCTCGTCCTCGCCCGCGCCTTTCCGAGCGAGGAGCTGCGCGCCTTCGTCGACATCTCCCGCCCGGCATTGCCGCGTCCGCGCCGACGCCGCTCGTCGGCGATCGCCGCGAAGGTCGAGCGGCTCGATCAGGCGGACCGGCGGACGCTCTCCGCGCTCCTCGCGGGTGGAGCGACCGCCGGCGAGGCCGCGCGGACGCTCTCGATCTCCGAACGGGAGATGCTCGGCCGTTTTGTCGCCTCGCTGCGCCAGTTGGCTCCGGTGCGCGTGCGGGTCACCAACGGCGCCGGCACGGCGAGGGAGGCGGACGGCGTTGCGGACGACGAGTCGGAGGTGGAGACGACGGACGGCGAGGAGAAGGAGCCAAAGGACCCGGCCACGCTCGAGGCGGAGCTCGCCTCCTACCTGCTCTCGCGCCGCGGCGTCGCGACCCGCGACGAGCTCGCCGAGCGGCTATGCGAGGACGGGGTCGACCCGATGGACCTCGACGATCTCGACTCGACCCTGGGTCGGCTACGGAAGATTCCGCGGCGCGAGTGGCAGCGCCTCGCGAGTTGAGGCCTCGCGCAGATGGGCCAGCTCTGGCCGCAGGCACTCCCGCGCGGTCGTCGCGGCGATGGCGCTGAGCTGCTCGGCTCGGCGCTCCGCGGTGTGCTCGGCGAGGACCAGCGCGCGGCCGCGCTCGATCATCCGCTGCCGCGCTTGCGGATCGCCCAGGTAGCGCTCGATCAGCTCGCCCAGCTCATCCGCGGAGGAGTAGGTCGGCACCGCGCCGGGGAGCTCCTCGGCCAGCGCCGGGTTGTCGTCGGCGAGCACGAACGTCCCGCAGGCGAGCGCGTCGAAGACGCGGTTGGAGACGAAGCCGTGCCGCCGCATGTCGTCCCAGTGGTCGCAGAGCAGGATCTCGCAGGAGGAGTAGAGGCGGCCCAGCTCGGCGTGGGGGACGCGCTCGGCGACCGCGTGCTCGGGCGCGAGCAGGTCCCAGCCCTCGCCGTAGAGCGCCGGCGGCCGGCCCGCCTCGATCGCGTCCCAGACGATCCGCCGGTAGACGCCGCGCCAGTTGCCGACGAAGGCCAGCTCGTGCCTCGGCGCCGCGTCCGGCGCCGGGTGGAACAGCGCCGGGTCGGTGAACTGGAGCAGCGGCTCGACCGGCGGCTCGACCTCCTCCCGCAGTCGCTCGGCGTGGCTGCGCGAGGCGACCAGCACGCGGTCATAGCAGTTCAGCTCCTCGACGCTCGCTTCCTCCGGATGGCTGATCAGCCAGATCAGGTTGAGGCGGCCGGGGTCCGGCTCGGGCAGCGGGCGCCCGCGCAGCGCCAGCAGCACGTCGAGCCCCTCGCCGGCGCCATCCTCGGTGTCGGCCTCGACCTGCACCACCGCCCGGTGCCCGCGCTCGCCCAGCGTCCGCGCGAGCGAGCGCGCCAGCGCCGCGTCGCCGCCGCGCTCCGCCGCCTCCCAGTCGCGCGCGGCGATGCGGATGCAGAAGGCCAGGCCGTGACCGTCGGCGCGTGGCGCCGCCCGCCGCGTCTGACGCCGCCCGCTTCGCGGGCGCGCGCCGGGCCCGCGGCGCTCGAGCACTCGTCGGCGACGCATCAACCTGAACCGCTCGCGGCGCAGCTCGGCGCCGCGCCGTTCGACCCCGGTCCCGCGCCGCCCGCTCATGCGCCGGTCTCCCGCGAGCAGGCTCCAGAGCCGGCTGCCGGCAAGCGCCGCCGCCAACCGCCGCCCCGGCCCCGCCCGTGCCTCGAGCGCCGCGACCTCGCGTCGCAGCGGCTCGCGGCGGGACAGCTCGTCGCGTACCAGGGCTTCGGCCCTTGCCCGTGCCTCGATCTCTCGGCGGTCCACAGCAATTCCGAATGTACACTTCAGGCGGACCTATGACCGGGGATCAGTTGGAGGAGGCCGAGGCCGACCGCCTGGCGGCGGCGGTTTTCGAGCAGCGCCGCCTCTCGCACATGCTGCGCGAGCGCGGTGCCGAGATCGAGGCGCTGCGTGCCCAGCGCGAGCGCTTCGTCGCCAGGGAGCGCAAGGCGCAGGAGACCGAGGAGGAGCTGCGGCGGCGGCTGCGCGACCTGGACGAGCGCCTCCGTGCGGCGAACGCCGAGCGCCACCAGGTCGCCGGCGAGCTGAAGCGCGCCCAATACGAGGCGCGCCGTGCCGAGCGGCGGATCGCGAAGGCGGAGCAGGACCTCGCCGAGATCCGCGCCGACGCCAAGCGCCGCCAGGCCGAGGCCGAGAAGCAGATCTCCTCGCTGAGGTCAGACCGCGACCGCGTCGCCGCCGAGCTGAAGCAGGCGGAGTACGAGGCGCGCCGCGCCGAGCGCCGCGTCGCCAAGGGGGAGCGCGCCTTCGCGGAGGCGAAGCGGCGCCACCGCCTGCAGCTCGACTCGCTGGCGGCTGAGCTGCAGGCGGGTCTGGCCGGGCGGGACGAGGCGTTGAAGGGCATCCAGCGCACCGTGGGCGAGCGCGACGAGGCATTGGGCGCGCTGGACGACGCCCGGCGCGAGCTCGACGAGGCGGTCGAGTCCCGCGGTCGGGAGCGTTTGGCGGTGCAGGGGGAGGCGGAGGCGATCGAGCAGCAGGCGCTCGAGCTGGGGCGGGCGCGGCGCGAGGTCGAGCTGCTCATCGCCGAGGAGCGGCGGCGCGAAGTCCAGCTCGCCGAGTCCGAGAGCGCGCTGGCCGAGGTCGCCGAGAACCTCTCCCGCGTGCGGGCCTCGCGCAGCTGGCGCTGGGGTCGCCGGTTCGCGCGCGCGCTGCGGGCGTTCACCTTCCGTCGCCATTCCGGTCCCAGCGCGCTCGATACGGCACTTGCCCGACTCGGGGCCGGCGACGACCGCGGCCCGGAGACAGATGGACACCAATCCGCCTGAGGGTCCGGCCCCTCCGGCGGGACGCGCGGCGCTTGCCCACCGGCTGCGCGAGCGGCTCGGCCCGGTGCCCGAGCGGGCCGAGTGGCCGCCGGTCTCGGTCGTCGTCGTCAACCGCGATGGCGAGGAGCACCTGCGGCGACTGCTGCCGCTGCTCGCCTCGGCCACCGACTACCCGCAGCTCGAGCTGATCCTGGTCGACAACGCCTCCGCGGACGGCTCGGTCGAGTTCGCCCGCGCCGCCGAGCTGCCGTTCCCGCTGACCGTCCTGCGCAACGAGGAGAACCTCTCCTTCTCCGACGCCAACAACGACGGCGTCGAGGCGGCCCGCTTCGACCTGCTGCTGCTGCTCAACAACGACGTCGAGCCGTTCGAGCCGGGCTGGCTGAAGGAGCTGGTCGAGTGCCTCGAGCGCAGCGGTGTGGCTGCCGTTGGGGCGACGCTGCTGCACGGCGGGGCGAGTCGCAACCTGCCCGGTGGCGTCTACGCGATCCAGCACCGGCGGGTCGAGCTGATCGCCGACGCCGGTTTCCTCAGGCCGGTGAACGCGGGCGACGGCGAGGAGCTGAGGGGGCCGGCATCCGACGTGCCCGCGATCGCCTCGACCGCCGCGTGCATGCTGGTTCGTCGCGACGCCTTCGAGCGCGTTGGGGGCTTCGCCACCGGGTACCGGTGGGGGTGGGAGGACGTCGATCTCGGCCTCGCCCTGAGCTGCGCCGGAGACCAGACGATCGGCAGCGGCCGAAGCGTGCTCGTGCACCACGAGTCCAGCACGCGGTCAAGCGCCGGCCACGAGTGGCAGCGGCGCACGCGCTCGCACAATCGCCGTCTCTTCGCCCGCCGCTGGGGTCCTCAGGCGCGGCGCGAGTACCTGCTCGACCGCCTTTCAGGACGTGGCCTGTGGACCGACGGGCGAGCTCCCCTGCTGGCGATCGTCCTCGCCGGGCGCGAACGAGGCGATCGTGAGGCGCGCGAGCTGGCGGACGCGATCGAGGAGCTCGGTTGGCGGGCATCCCTGGTGGAGCCGGCGGCCGGAAGGGGCGGCCTCCCGGCTGACGCCGATTTCATCCTCCTCACCGATCCGTCGTTCGGCGCCTCGCTGCCGGCGGCCGCCCCCTGTATCGCTTGGATCCGCGACGACGCGGGCGCCTGGCTGGACGCGCCGCTGCTGCGCCGGGTGGAACTGACCCTGGCCTCCAGCCTGAGCCTGGAGCGCGACCTCGAAGCGGCTGGGGTCGCACCGGTGCTCTTCTCCGGAGCCGGGGACGCCGCCCACCTGATCCGCCTGCTGGGCGAGCGGGTGCAGCGGCTGCGCTTCTGCTTGCGACTGTCGCGGGACTGGGATCTGGAGCCGGGCATGCTGGCGCTGCGGCGCTCGCTCGAGCGGCTCGACCACGCCTGCGCGGTCGAGCTCGCCGACGAGTGGGACTCGCTGTGTGGGCTGACCGCCGATGTCGCGGTCGCCTGCGAAGGTCCCGCTGCCCTCCCCCCGAGTCCCGCCCAGCTCAACGTGCTCTGGGCCGGGAGCGAGATCGCGGCCACCCGGTGCGACCCGTGGGATCTGGTGCTCGTCGCCGATCCGGAGGCCGCGGCGACGCTCGGCGCGGGGACGCCGACCCCGGTGGCTGCGCTCGATCTGAGTTCCGCCGCAGATGCTGCCGAGCGCCTGCTCGAGCTCGTCGCTCGAGCCGCCGCCAGCGAGGGTGTCGTGGCGCGCGTCGCCGCTCAGGCCTGAGCGGCCTCAGCGGCCAGTCGGGCGGCGGCGAGAAGCTGCCCTTCGGTGGTGGCGGTCTCTTCCGCGTCCGCTTCGCTGAGCTCGGCAAGGAGTGCGTGAAGGGCGGCTGCCGCCGGCGAGAGGTCGGCGCCAATTGCGTCGGCCGCGGCATGGTGACGAAGGCCCGTGTCCAGGTGGGCGTCGATCGCGCCGAGCTGAGCCGCGGAGGGTGAGGCAGAGCCGAGGAACCGCGCCAGCCGCGCCGCCTGGCCGCGCCAGCCGGGGAAATAGGCCTCGTAATCCACGAACAGGCGGGGCTGGGCCTGGGTCAGGAGGACCGCTTGGGAGGTGTATCGCAGCCAGAGACGCATGGCCTCCTCGGGGGGGACGCCGTCCCTGGCGGTGAGTGACGCGGCCACCGCGAGCGGGTGACGCACGCAGATCACGTAGCGGATCTTCGACGTCTCGAGCTGCGGCGTCTGCCCCAGCGCCTTCAGCCAGAAGGGCAGCGTCAGGCAGGTGCGCGGGTCCTTCCAGCCCCACAGCGGCCGTTCGGCGAAGCTGCGCAGCAGCTCGGTGGCGGTCTCCAGATGAGGTGCGAGGCGCGGATCGTCCTCCCAGCCCGGCCCGAGCGGCGGTGGGCGGCGCCAGCGCTGGCGCGGGGCGTCGCCAAGCGTCGCCAGGATCTGCTCGTTCAGGTCGGCGATCCCCTGGTGCTCCCAGAAGCCCGCCGGGTTGTTGTCCGTCGCGGCCGGCATCAGCTCGCCCCCGGAGCCGAGGTAAACGCCGAGGACGTTGAGGACGCGTGCGGTCAAGGAGGTCCCGCTGCGCGACATGCCGAGCACGCAGACGACACCCCGGGGCACCGCTGCGCTCGCGTCCGTCGGCTGCGGTGGCTGTTCGCCGCGCGCACCCGCCCCGGAGAGATGCCCGAACAGCTCCGCGTCGATCTGATTGTGGGCGAGGACGAGCGCCCGAGTGCGCGGGTCGAGCCCTGCCCGGCGGCGTCCAGCCGGGCTGGCAGCGCTGCTCGTCCGGACGAGCAGCGCGAGTGCCTCGTCGCGCAGCGCCGCCCCCCTTTCCGGGATGCCGGCCCAGTACGCAAGCTTCGGCCGCTCGTCCCCATTGGCCAGCGCCGCGCGCGCCTGGCCGTTGAAGAAATCGCCGAACCGCGCGTGCAGCTCGGAGCTGTCCGGCCCGCCCCCGCCCAGCTCGAGGTAGACGTCGGCCAGCCCCCAGCCGAGCTCCTCGAGCTCCTCCCGGCGCTCCTCGTAGAGCGCCCCGACCCGCTCGATCGGATCGCGCAGCGCCGCTGTCAGGGTCTTCGCCACTCGGATCGACTCCAAGCGCAGCGTAGCGTCAGGGCCGGAACGGGTTCTCGTCGGCCAATCCCAGCCGAGCTTCTCGATCCTCGCGCCCGATCAGGCCGCATGTCTGTTCGGGTGCTCTCGGGCCAGCGACATAGGAAAGCAGAATAGCGCCTTATACCTGGCTAATTTGTATTCTTAAAGCATGGATCTCCTACGCAATGCGCAGGTCGTCGAGGTATTTCACATTGCCTTCCTCGATGTGCTGTCGAGTCGCCTTGACCCCGCCCGCTACGTGTTGAAGGGGGACGCGAACCTGCGCTACTTCTTCGAAAGCGTGCGCTACTCCGAGGACATTGACCTCGACATTGCCGGAGTTGAGCCACCGCGTATGTGTCGTTGTGGTCGGCGCTCTCTCACCACGGCATGATCGAACAGATGCCGGGTTGGACCTCGATCGCCTCGCTCGACCGTGCCAGGCGCATCGTGACCACGGTCGGCACCTACGCGATCCATCACCTGGCTCCGGAGGTCTTCGGTGGCTATACGGGCTCGGAGGAGACCGGGTACCTGGCCACACCCGAGAAGGCTCTCTTCGATGTCGTCTATGTCCGCGCTGCCTCGGGCGGCCGGGCTTTCTTCCCCGAGGTCTCTCTCCCCCCGCGCTTCGACCGAGATCGGTTGAGGCTCTGGACCGACCGGATCGGAGGCTCACGCCTGCGCACGCTCGTCGACCGTCGAATTCGCGAAGTGCTGCGCCAGGCATCGCCCTCCGGTTGAGGGCCGCATGTACAGCTCGACATCGGTGTCTTCGCCGCTCGGATCGACTCCAAGCGCAGCGTAGCGTCAGGGCCGGAACGGGTTCTCCACCCGTACGCCGGCGTAGTCCTGGCCATCGCTCAGATCCTCGGACAGGACCGTGTCGCAGCCGAGCGAGCGAGCTGCCTCGACGATCGCGGCATCCCAGTAGGAGATCTGAAAGCGATGGCAGGTCGTCATCGCCGCAAGCACGGTCTCGCCAGTGAGGTCGGCGAGCGGAAAGCGCAGGAACGACTCGACCAGTTTCATCGCCTGCTCGTGGCTGAGCCGGTTGGAGCGAGTCTCACGTGTGGCCTGCACGAAGAACTCCTGCAGGACTTGGACCGACAGCGCCAGGTCCCGCTCCGCGAGGATGCCGCGAGCGTGCTCGGCCTTGTGGCGCTCCTCGGGGTCGCGGGAGACGGCATAGAGCAGGATGTTGGTGTCAGCGAACCGCACGCCGATGAAGCTCGTCGCGATCCAGCCGATCGCCGCCGCGGAACGCTCCTATGCCCGCGAGCACCTCGTTCTGAAGCGCTTCGAGACGGGAGAACTCCGCCTCTCGCTTCCCCAGCGAGCGCAGGTAAGCAGAGACGAGGCCGCTGACCGAGGCGTCTCTTTCTGCCGCATGCACCCTCGCCAGCCGGTAGACGTCATCCGGCACCGACACCGTAATGTTCTTCATGTGAAATACAGTATCACAGTTACACGGGTCTGTGCCGATCGTGTGCAGCCCGGAGCTGCCGCCCAGTCCGAGTTCAGGTCTCGCTCCAAGTCATTCGTCAATGACCGAAGCTAATCCTGATCGGATGGCGGCAAAGGAGCGGGTTCATCTTGAGAAGATAGACCTGCTCGTCTCGATTGACACGCGAAAAAACCTCTTGACAGGGCATGGTGTTGAAATCTGGCGCCAGGACCTCTTCAAAATACCGCCGCAAGAAATCGTACAAAGCTCGTCGCGAAAATTCGATCTTATGATGCTCCCAGCCTGGATTCAGAACGTTTTCTGAGCGAACTGGCGTCGAGAGGAGCAGCACGCCTTCGGGTTCCATGTGCTCGACGAGTCCCTGCATCATGATCTCACGGTGCTCAACGTGCTCGATCGTATCGAACGATATAATGCAGTTAAAATTTCGAACTCCACCCAGTGTTTCGTCCCACTTCTCGACGTTGGCCTGCATGAAGCTGAGGTTCGGAGCACTGTACTCACTGCTCGCGAAACTAATCGCCTCTGCGTCATAGTCGGCGCCGACAACTTGGAGTTTCGGAAAACGCTGAGCGATTCTGTACGCACCGTACCCGGCGCCGCATGCCATATCAAGCACGGTGCCTGAAATATCCAGATGTGCAAGCACCGCCTCGGCCCACTCGTAGCGGATTATGTGATGTACGGGAGTTCTTTCCCCGCAGCTCAGGTAGTCCTCAAGAGTCATGCTCTCGTCGGGGACGAAATACTCGTTTTTTATCCGGCGGCTCATCGTCATATTGTAGGTGCTTACGGGGTGCGCTCGCCTGGGCAGGAGTCCTTCCGCATGGCCGGAATCCTGCGTGCATGCGGCGTGATCAGGTGGAAGCGGTCGCACTCGCGGGCGGCGAGCCAGCGCGTGAGGCCGTTGACGCGCAAGTCGGCCATGATCTCGCGGCTGCGCTGGGGATTGCGGTTGGTCGGTGCGGCAACATAGTCATCATCGGAGAGAGTCTCTACAGCCTCTTTGCATCGAGAAACCTGGCATCCCCGGCTTGGAGGCACTGGACGAGCCTTGGGAGCCCCGTGCGTCGCTCGCGGAGCTTGCGCTCCTGCTTCGGGCGCTCGATGCACGTTGAGCCGGGGAGAGGTTCACACTAGTCGCCAAATGCCAGAGATCCCCTTCGACACGTTTCAGAGGCTCGACCCCCCACCGACCGAGATGGTCTGCGGGCGGATCGGCTTTGCCCACGATCTCTTTCTAAGCTTCCCCTACGAGGCGGTGGAGCGCTTGCCAGAGGAC
>Ga0210115_1000040_pt1 | contig 26998 bp, 28 predicted proteins | sample MayberryNW_TuleB_2_FD_185526 | JGI IMG/M metagenome (GOLD analysis project Ga0210115, IMG submission 185526) | Wetland microbial communities from San Francisco Bay, California, USA, that impact long-term carbon sequestration - MayberryNW_TuleB_D2... | ecosystem: Environmental > Aquatic > Marine... | reverse complement strand
CGCGCTCGCCGTCTCGAAAAGGTCGTAGCCCTCGCCCTTCACGGTCGCGGCAACGAGCCGCCACTCCGGCTCGGATCGGCTCAGCAGCAGCACCGTGACCTGCCGGTCGGGAGGCTCGCGCCCGGTCGATTCTCGGTCCGCGCGCCGGCGGAAGGCCGCAGACTCGGTCATGAGCGACTTATCGGTGCCCTCGTCGACAATCGTTAGCGGCCCGGCAGGCCGACCGCTGAACGGCTTCGTGGCCGGCCGAGACGGCGATACTCCGCCGCGTGAGCGGGATCTCGGGCACGACGCGCCTCGTCGGCATCCTCGGCTGGCCGGTCCAGCACTCGCTCTCGCCGCAGATGCAGAACGCGGCCTTCGCCGCGCTCGGCCTGGACTGGGCGTACGTGCCCCTGCCGACCCCGCCCGAGCGCCTGGCCGACGCGCTCGAGGGGCTCCTCGCCCTCGGCTTCGTGGGCGCGAACGTGACGAGCCCGCACAAGCATGCGGCCGCCCGCCTGTGCCGGCCACGCGGCCCGCTCTCCGTGAACACGCTGCTCGTGCGGGGCGGCAGGATCGAGGGAGCGTCGACGGACGCGGCGATCCTCGCCGGGCTCACCGCCGAACGCCCTGTCGTGCTCGGAGACGGGGGCGCGGCGACCGCGTTCGTCCAGGCGCTCCCCCACGCCCGGCGCTTCTCGCGGCGAGGCGACTGGCCGCCGGTCGTCGCCGGTGCCGACCTCGTCGTGAACGCGACCTCCGAGCGCGCCGAGGTGCTCGTCGCGCTCGACCCGGGGCAGGTGCTCGTCGACCTCCCGTACCCGGAGACCGCGACGGCCGACGCGGCCCGGCGGGCGGGTGCGCGAGTCGTCGGCGGGCTGGAGGTCCTCGTCGCCCAGGGCGCGGCCTCGCTCGAGCTCTGGACCGGCCTCGCGGCGCCGGTCGACGCGATGCGGGCGGCACTAGGCTTGCCTCCTTGACGCTGGAGCTGGTCACCGCAGGGGAGTCGCACGGCCCGGCGCTCGTCGCCATCGTGGTCGGGCTGCCCGCAGGGCTGCGGCTCGACCGCGACGCGATCGACGAGGACCTCCGCCGCAGGCGGGCGGGCTACGGGCGGAGCCCGAGGCAGAAGCTGGAGCAGGACGAGGTCGAGGTGGTCGCCGGGCTGCGCCACGGGGTCACGCTCGGCTCGCCGCTCGCGCTCGTGATCGCGAACGCCGACCACGCGAGCTGGGCCTGGGGCATGAGCCCCTGGCCTCCGGAGGGTGAGCCGGTGGGCAAGGGCACGTCCCCCGTCACGCTGCCGCGCCCCGGTCACGCCGACCTCGCCGGAGCGCTCAAGTACGGGCACGAGGACGTCCGCAATGCGCTCGAGCGTGCGAGCGCGCGCCAGACGGCGGCGCACGTCGCCGCCGGCGCGGTCGTGAAGGCCCTCCTGCGCGAGCTCTCGATCGCGGTCACCGGGCGCGTCCTCGAGGTCGGCGGAGAGCCGTCGCCCGAGGAGTGGGAGGGCGCGACCGAGGCCGCCCGCGCCGACCGCGACACGCTCGGGGGGATCGTCGAGGTCGTCGCCGACGGCGTCCCGCCCGGCCTCGGCTCCTATGCGGAGAAGCCGCACCGGCTGGACGCCAGGCTCGCAGCCACGCTGATGGGGATCCAGGCCGTCAAGGGCGTGGAGATCGGGGACGGCTTCGCGCTCGCGCGGCTACGAGGCTCGCAGGTGCACGACGAGATCGATCCCGGGTTGCGCCGGCGGACGAACCGGGCAGGCGGGATCGAGGGCGGCGTCACGAACGGCGAGCCGATCGTCGTGCGGGCGGCGATGAAGCCGCTGCCGACGCTGATGCGACCGCTCGGCTCCGTCGACCTCGCGACGGGCGAGCCCGGCGAGGCGCTCGTCGAGCGCAGCGACGTGCACGCGGTCGAGGCGCTCGCCGTGGTCGCGGAGGCCGCCGTCGCGTGGGAGCTCGCGCGGGCGGCGCGGGAGAAGTTCGGCGGCGACGCGCTCGGAGATCTCGTCGCGGCGCATGCGGCCTACCTGGAGCGGATCCGCTGGCGCACGCGCTAGACCGGGACCTCGTCCTCGTCGGCTTCATGGGCGCGGGCAAGACGACGCTCGGGGAGGAGGTCGCACAGCGGCTGGGGAGGCCGTTCCGGGACGTCGACGCCGAGCTCGAGCGCGCGCACGGCCCGATCGCGGACCTCTTCGCGGCGGGCGGCGAGGCCGCGTTCCGCCAGCTCGAGGCGGAGGCCGTCGCCGACGCGTGCGGGGGCCGGGAGCCGAGCGTGATCGCGCTGGGCGGCGGCGCGGTGGACACTCCCGGGCTCGTCGAAGGGCTCGACGCGCTCGTCGTGCATGTCGACGTCGATGTCCGGACGGCGTGGGAGCGTGCGCGCGGCAGCCAGCGCCCACTCGCACAGGACGAGGACGACTTCCGTCGCCGCTACGAGCTCAGGCGTCCGCGCTACGAGGCCGTCTCGGACGCCCGGGCGACCGACGCCGATCCCGTCGTGCTCGCGGCCGCGGGGATCCAGCTCGGCTCGCACCGGGACGCGCAGGGCGACGCCGTCGTCGCGGACGAGACCGTCGCGGGGCTTCACGGGATCAAGGCAACGCTTCGCGTGCGCGGCGGGGAGTCGGCGAAGACCGTGACGGAGGCCGAGCGGCTGTGGCGGTCGCTCGCGGTCGACCGCGAGGGCACGGTCGTCGCTGTCGGGGGAGGCTCGACGACGGACCTCGTCGGGTTCGTCGCCGCCACGTACCTCCGTGGCGTCGCGTGGCACGCCGTGCCCTCGACCCTCGTCGGCCAGGTGGACGCGGCGATCGGCGGCAAGACGGCGATCGACCTCCCCGCGGGCAAGAACCTCGTCGGCGCCTTCCACTGGCCCGCCGCGACGACGCTGGACACGGGCCTGCTCGACACGCTGCCCGACGAGGAGCGTGCGAACGGGCTCGCCGAGGTCGTGAAGACCGGTCTGCTCGCCGGAGAGTCGCTCTGGGAGCTGCCGCTCGAGGAGCAGGTACGGCGCTGTGCGGCCTTCAAGGCCGCGATCTGCCTGCGCGACCCGTTCGATCGCGCCGAGCGCGCGCAGCTGAACCTCGGCCACACGTTCGCCCACGCGCTCGAGGCGGCGTCGGGGTACGCGCTCCCGCACGGCGCCGCCGTGGCGCTCGGCCTCCTCGCGGCTCTTCGGCTCTCCGGGCTCGAGCACGAAGCCAGGACCGTCCAGGAGCTGCTCCGCCCGCAGCCCGTCCGCGTCGACCGCGACACGGCCTGGACGGCGCTCTCGCGGGACAAGAAGGCCCTCGCCGGCAACCCGCGGCTCGTGCTGCTGGACGCCCCCGGCAGGCCGCGGATCGGGGTCGAGCTGCCCGCGGACGAGATCCGCGGGGCTCTCGACTCGCTGATCGAATAGGGTCGGCGCGTGCGAGTCGTCGTCCTGAACGGGGTCAACCTCGACGTGCTCGGCCGGCGCGACCCCGAGACGTACGGCGGGCTGACGCTCTCGGAGCTGGAGACGACGATCTACGAGTGGGCCGCCGGGCTCGGCTGCACGGTCCGCTGCCGGCAGACGAACCACGAGGGCGAGTTCGTCGACTGGTGCCACGACGCGCTCGACTGGGCCGACGGCATCGTCGCGAATCCGAGCGCCTGGACGCATTACTCGTGGGCGATCCGGGATGCGGTCGAGCTTTTCACGGTCCCGTTCGTCGAGGTCCACCTCTCGGACGTGGACGCGCGCGAGGAGTGGCGGCGGTTCTCCGTGCTCGAAGGGCTCACCGCCGCCCGCTTCGTGGGGAAGGGCCCGGAGGGCTACCGCGAGGCGCTCGAGTTCCTCGTCAAGGGCGGTGCATGACCCGGATCGAGCGGCTCGCGGCGCTCCTCGAGGAGCCGCTCCTCGTCGCCGGGCCGCCGTACGTCCTCGGCGGGCAGGCGAACGTGCGCTACCTCACGGGGCTCGCGAGCTCGAATGCCGCCCTGCTGGTGGAGCCCGACGCGAGCGCGACGATCTTCACCGACTTCCGCTACGCGTCCCGGGCCCGCGAGATCGAGGGCGCCGAGCTCGTCGAGACCGCGCGCCACCTGCTGCCGGCGATCGGCGCGCACCTCTCCGGTCGCCGCATCGCATTCGAGGAGCAGCACCTCCCGTACGAGGGGTACCGGGCGCTGGTCGAGGCCGGGGTGGAGGCGGTCCCGACGAGCGGGCTCGTCGAGTCCCTGCGGGCGGTCAAGGACTCCGACGAGGTCGCGAGCATGCGCCGTGCGGGCGCGCTCTCCGACGAGATCTTCGCCGCGCTCGCGCAGGAGCGGTTCTCCGGCCGCAGCGAGCGCGAGCTCGTGTGGTGGGTCGAGCGGAGCTTCCGGGAGGCGGGCGCCGAAGGGGTCTCCTTCCCGACCGTCGTCGCCGCGGGCGAGACCGGCACGTCCCCGCACGCCGTTCCGGGCGACGATCCGATCGAGCCGGGGGTCCTCGTCACCGTCGATGCCGGCTGCGTCGTCGACGGCTACTGCTCCGACTGCACGAGGACGTTCGGGGTCGGCGAGGTGCCCGAGCGGCTCTCCGAGCTGCACGCGCTCTGCCTGGAGGCGCAGCTCGCCGGCCTCGAGGCGGTCGGGCCGGGCGTGCACGGTCGGGACGCCGACGCAGCCTCGCGCTCGGTGATCGACGCGGCCGGCCTGGGGGAGGCGTTCGGCCACGGGCTCGGGCACGGCGTGGGCCTCCAGATCCACGAGGGCCCGGTGCTCCGGCCCGAGTCGACGGACGTCCTCGAGCCCGGCAACGTCGTGTCCGTCGAGCCGGGGATCTACCTCCCCGGCGAGGGCGGTGTCCGGATCGAGGATCTCGTCCTCGTCACCGACGACGGCCGCGAGCGGTTGACGCGGTTCTCGAAGGAGCTGCTCGAGGTCGAGTGAAGGATCGGCCTGCCGCGTCGACGGCGGCGACCAGCTCCTCCGGAGGCTCGACGCCAAAGCGCTCGCGGAGGAGGTGGAGCTCGCGGAAGTCCTTGTCGCCGAGCTCGTAGCCGGCATGGACGAGCACCTGCACCTCCGGGCTCAGGCAGCGCACCGGACGCGACGCAATCGAGCCTCGCCCGGTGAAGCCCTGCGCCGGATAGACCCACTCGCCGCCCTCGTCCATCTGGTACACGCCGCCGCCGTCTGCGTCGAACCGCACGGGGTGGACGTCCACCTGGCGGCCGATTCGATCGACGCAGACGAAGCTCTTCGGCGCCCCACCTACGACGAGGTCGTAGCCGAGCCCCGCGATCACATCGAGGACGTGCTCGGAGTCGGAGAGCTCCACGACGAGGTCGAGGTCGTCGTGGGTGCGCGTCTCCCGTTCGAGGAGCGCATCGACGCCCCAGCCGCCGTCGAGCCACACGTCGATGCCCTGCTCTTCGAGGTTCTCCACGATCTCGATCACGCTCGGCGCAGTCATCGGCGAGCTCGGTGACCGGCCTCGATACGCCCTCTGCGTCACGCGGGCCAGCTTACGCGGGAACCCCTCCAGGCAGCGACTACACTGGCCGGCGCCATGGCGGAGACGGTCTCCACCAACCAGTTCCGGAACGGGATGCACATCGACGTCGACGGCGACGTCTGGCGCATCGTCGAGTTCCAGCACGTGAAGCCGGGAAAGGGCGGCGCGTTCGTGCGGACGAAGCTGAAGGCCCTCGAGTCCGGCGCGGTGGTCGACCGCACGTTTCGCGCGGGGGAGAAGTTCTCCCGCATCCACACCGAGGTCAAGTCGGTCCAGTTCCTGTACGACGACGGCTCGGAAGCGCACTTCATGGACGAGCAGTCGTTCGAGCAGTTCGGCCTCCCGCACGCCGAGGTGGCGGACGCGCTCGCCTACCTCGCACCGTCGAGCTCGGTGCAGATGCTCGCGGTCGACGGGAAGCCGGCCGGGATCCAGCTTCCCTCGTCGGTCGAGCTGACCGTGACGCAGACGGAGCCGGCCGTACGCGGCGACACCGTCACGAACGTGACGAAGCCGGCGACGCTGGAGACGGGAGCGGTCGTCCAGGTCCCGCTCTTCGTCGACCGCGGCGAGCGGGTGAAGGTCGACCCCCGCGAAGGCCGCTACATCTCGCGCGCGTAGGCGCGGTCCACGCGGCTTCCGAGCGCTCGCTAAGGTCCGGCCGTGCCGAAGCTGGTCGACACGACGATCAGGCTCCTCTCGCAGGAGCCGTTCGCCGGACGCCTCCCCACGGCCGAGATCCTGCGCGTCGCCGAGACCCTCGACCAGGCCGGGTTCGCCTGCCTGGAGATCTCCGGCGGCGGCGTCTTCGACGCGACCGTCCGGCGCCGGGTCGAGAGCCCCTGGGAGCGCGTGCGGGCGATCAAGGCCCGCGTCTCGACGCCCCTCGGGATCGCGCTGCGCGGCCGCTTCCTCGTCGGCTCGAGCCCCGTCAGCGGCGACATCGTCACCCGCTTCGTCGCGTCCGCAGCGGCGAACGGGGTCGAGGTGTTCCGGCTGCACGACCCCCTGAACGACGTCTCCAACCTGCGCGAGGCGGGTGCCGCGATCACGAGCGCGGGCGGCGCGTTCCACGCCGGCCTCGTCTACAGCCCGGGCCGCACGGGCGAGACGGAGACCCTCGTGCGCCAGGCCCGGGGGCTCCCGGAGCTCGGCGCGACGCGTGTCATCGTCAACGATCCGACGGGGGCGCTCGTCCCGCACCGCGCGGAGGAGCTCGTCGGCCGGATCGGCGAGGCGAGCGGTCTCCCCGTCGGCTTCTACGTTCAAGGCGCAACCGGCATGGGGCTCGCCTCCGCCCTCGCCGCGGTCGCCGCCGGCGCCGATCTCGTCGCTACCACGGTGTACCCGCTCGCACTCACGCTCCACCGGGTCTCGGGGGAGTCGCTCGCCGAGGCGCTCGAGGGGCTCGGTCGCGCATCCGGGCTCGAGTCGGACCGCCTCTGGGAGGCCGCGGACCTGATCGACGAGTACATCGGCGACGAGCCGGTGTCCCAGGTCGCGCCGCGCATCGCAGTGCGCGCAGCCGAGTACGACCTGCCCACGGGTCTCGTCGCCGCGCTCGACGTCCACCTGCGTGCGAACGCGGCCGCCGACCGCCTGCTCGAGGTGCTCGAGGAGGTCGGGCGGGTGCGCGCCGAGGCGGGCTGGCCGCCGCTCGCCGCGCCGATCGGCCAGATCCTCGCCTCGCAGGCGTTGCTGCACGTGCTCGAAGCGCGCCGCTACGGGACCGTCGTCGACGAGTTCCGGGCCCTCGTCCAAGGGGGGTACGGACAGACGCCGGAGCCGGTCGACAAGACGGTCGAGCGCGCGGTCGAGCTCCTCGCCCCGCGCGCGGCGCTTGTCGACGACCCGCCTACCGCAGAGGACGTCCGCGTGCGCGCGGAGGGCCTGGCCGCGAGCGAGGAAGAGCTCGTCCTGCTCGCGATGTTCGGGAACGACGCCGAGGAGCTCCTGCGGAAGATCCGGGCGCGGCACTCGCGCGACACCGTGCTCATCGCGGAGGATCCGGACGCCGAGCGCGCCGAGCGCATCCGCGAGCTCGTCGAGATCGTGCAGGAGAGCGGTGTCGGCGAGATCGAGATCGAGGACGAGGGGATGCGCGTCTCCGTTCGTCGCGCGGACGAGCCGACGCTCGGGGGCCTCGTGCCGGGCGCTCAGGTCGTCGAGGCCGGCGACGGTTCGGCCGCAGCCTCGGAGCAGCCGGACAACGGCGCGCTGCGGGTCGAGTCGCCGATGGTCGGGGTCTTCTACCGGGGGCCCAATCCGGGAGCCCCCGCCTTCGTCGACGTCGGCGACACGATCGTCCCCGGGCAGACCCTGTGCCTGCTCGAGGCGATGAAGCTCTTCAACGAGCTGAAGGCCGAGATCGCGGGGATCGTGCGGGCGATCCACGTCGAGAACGCCGAGCCGGTCGAGTTCGGCCAGCTGCTGTTCGAGATCGACCCCGTTCTCTCCCCGCCGGCGGTCTAGAGGGCAGGCGTGTTCTCTCGGGTCCTCGTGGCGAACCGGGGCGAGATCGCCGTCCGCGTGATCCGGGCGCTGCACGAGCTCGGCGTCGAGGCGGTCGCCGTGTACTCGACCGCGGACCGCGATGCCCTCCACGTCCGGCTCGCCGACCACTCCGTCTGCATCGGCCCGCCTCCCGCCGGCGAGAGCTACCTCAGCATCCCGGCGCTCGTCGCTGCGGCCGAGACGACGGGGTGCGAGGCCGTGCACCCGGGGTACGGCTTCCTGGCGGAGAACCCGGCCTTCGTGCGTGCGTGCGAGGACTCGGACGTCGTGTTCGTCGGGCCTCCGGCCGACGTCATGGAGCGGATGGGGGACAAGGTCCTCGCCAAGCGGGAGCTCGGCGCGGCCGGGGTGCCGCTCGTCCCGGGCAGCGACGGCGCCGCGAAGGTCGAAGAGGCGCGGGCGGCCGCGATCGAGGCCGGCTTCCCGGTGCTGCTCAAGGCGAGCGCCGGAGGCGGAGGGAAGGGCATGCGCATCGTGCCTTCCGAGGACGAGCTCGAGAGCGCGTACGCCGCGGCAGCGCTTGAGGCGGACGCCGCCTTCGGGGACGGGTCACTGTACGTGGAGAAGGTCGTCTCGCCCGCTCGCCACGTGGAGATCCAGGTGCTGTGCGACGCCGGGGGAGGCGTGCTCACGCTCGGCGAGCGGGAGTGCTCCGTTCAGCGTCGTCACCAGAAGCTCGTGGAGGAGTCGCCCTCGCCGGCGCTCGACGCGGGCACGCGCGAGGAGATGGAGAGCGCGGTAGAGCGCGCCTGCCTCGCGATCGGCTACCGGAACGCGGGCACGTTCGAGTTCCTGCTCGGCCCCGACGGGAGCTTCTACTTCATCGAGGTGAACTGCCGGCTGCAGGTCGAGCACCCGGTGACCGAGGTGGTCACCGGCATCGACATCGTGCGCGAGCAGCTGCGCATCGCAGCGGGGGACCGACTCGACCTCACCGGGCGCGCGCCACGCCACGGGCATGCGATCGAGGTGCGGATCAACGCCGAGGACCCGAGCCGCGACTTCGCGCCCGGGCCGGGCACCGTGCGGGCGTTCAGGCCGCCGCTCGGGCCGGGCGTGCGCGTGGACACGGCGATCGTGGACGGCTGCACGATCCCGCCCTACTACGACTCTCTCGTCGCCAAGCTGATCGTCTGGGACGACACGAGGCCCGCGGCTGTCGCGCGCGCCGTGCGCGCGCTCACCGAGCTCGGCGTGGAGGGGATCCCGACGACCCGCGAGCTCGCGCTCGACGTCCTCCGCTCCCCGCAGTTCGCGAGCGGCGACTACTCGACCTCGACCCTCGCCGAGCTCACCGGCCGCGTGCCGTCGCTGACCGCATGAGCCCCGTCGGTCGCCGAGCCGGGCGCCGCCAGGCGCTGTTTCTCCTCTACCAGTGGGACCTGACCGGCCAGCCGCTCGCCTCGTTGTACGAGGGCGAGCCGGACGCGTTCGCCGCCGGCCTCGCCGAGGCGGTCGCCGCGCGCGCCGCGGCGCTCGACCACAGGATCACCGCGACCTCGGAGGACTGGCCCGCCGACCGCCTGGGTACGCTCGAGCGGAACATCCTTCGCATCGGCGTCTACGAGCTCGAGGAGGGGACCGTGCCGCGCGAGGTGGCGATCAACGAGGCCGTGGTCCTGGCGAAGCGGTACGCCTCCGAGGATGCGGCACGGCTCGTCAACGGGATTCTCGGCCGCGTGGCGCGTGACGAGGAGGCCGCATGACGCAGGCGGACGATCACCTCGCCCGCGCGGAGGAGCTCCTCGTGCGTCTCGACGAGCGACGCAGCGAGCTGGAGCGGCTCGCGGGTGCGGACGAGGTGGACGGCGAGGCCGCCGTCGACGTCATCGGCGAGCTGGCGGAGATCGCGAAGGAGATCGAGTCGGAGCTGAACGGCGCCCGGGCGCTCGCCGATGCGGACACCTGACGAGCTGCGCGAGGGGATCGAGTCGTATCTCGCCGCGCTCGAGCTCGCCCCCGAGCTCGGCCGGCTCGAGGCGGCGCTGCGGTACGCGCTCGACCCGGGCGGCAAGCGCATCAGGCCCATCCTCTGCCTCGCCGTCGCGGAGAGCGCGGGGGGGAGCGTCCAGGGAGCACTCCCGGCTGCCGCCGCCGTCGAGCTCGTGCACACCTTCTCGCTCGTCCACGACGACCTGCCCGCGCTCGACGACGACGACGAGCGACGAGGCCGCCCGAGCGCGCACGTCGCCCACGGCGAGGGCGTCGCGCTGCTCGCGGGGGATGCGCTGCTGGCGGAGGCTTTCCGCCTCGCCCTCCGCTACGAGGACCCGCGTCTCGCACGGGAGCTCGTGGACGCGACGATCGGCATGATCGCGGGCCAGTTCCGCGACGTCACCGGCGAGCACGACGACCTCGTGGCGCTCCACGCGCTCAAGACGGGCAGGCTCTTCGGTGCCGCGGTCGGCCTCGGCCTCCGGGCGGCCGGGGTCGCGGAGGAAGCTCAGCAGCCGTGGCGCGTGTTCGGGGAGGAGCTGGGACTCCTGTTCCAGGTCGTCGACGACCTCCTCGACGGCGACGGCGCCGTCGAGGAGCTGGGGATCGAGGCCGCGCGGCGTCTCGCGGACGACGCGGCCGCGCGCGCCCGCGAGCGGCTGGCGGCCGTCCCGGCCGACACGTCCGTGCTGCTCGAGCTCGTCGACGGGCTCGCCGTCCGAACGAGCTAGCTCGATAGCGGGTCGACACCGCCGCGGGTCCGGGTAGGATCCGACCCCTTACGAACAGCCAGGGCCGCGTGCCGCCCGACGATCTCCCGACCTCGCGCACGCGGACCGCAGTTCCCTCCTCATGCTTTCCCGTCTCCGCAGATCCCTGCTCGCGCTCGCACTCGCGGTCGCAGCCTCGACGGCAGCCGTCGGCGTCGCCGTCGTCGCCGATCACCCGCGCGGCGCCTATGTGGAGCCCGTCCGGGCGACCGCGGTCGACCTGCCTCCGCGGCCGGTCGTGCGCACCCCGAAGCCAGAGCCGACGAAGGGACAGCGGGCGGCGCGCATCGCGCTCCGCGCGCTCGGGATCCCCTACCGCTGGGGAGGGGAGTCGCCGGCGAGCGGGTTCGACTGCTCAGGTCTCGTGCGCTGGGCGTACCTGGGCGTGGGCGTCGACCTGCCGCACAGCTCGTACGCGCTCTACGGCGAGGGACGGCGTGTCTCGCGGGCGAGGATGGAGGCCGGCGACGTCCTCTTCTTCGAGGGCCTCGGGCATGTCGGCCTGTACCTCGGCAAGGGCCGCATGGTGCACGCGCCGCAGACCGGCAGGAACGTCGAGATCGTGCGGCTCGCCCGCTCGAACTACGGGCGCCGCCTCATCGGCGCTCGCCGCGTCGCAGCGCAGTAGGCGCGCGGCCTCGTCCTCGAGGACGAGGAACACGTCGTCCTCGCTGACGATGACGATCCTCCTGCGACGGGTTACGGTGGCTCCGTGCAGCGCATTCGCGACCTCTGGAGCACGGACCGGGGCCGGCTCGCCCACTACGTCGTCGCCGTGTCCCTCGCCATCTTCCTCGTCGCCGAGCTGGCCGCGATGGACTCGGACGACCGTGCCCTGCTCCTCCTCTGCGGCCTCGTTGGCGCGGTCGGCCTGCTCCTGACGCGCGACTACCCGCTCGCCGGGCCGGTCATCGCGACGCTCGCCGTCGCCGCGACGCTCCTCGTCGAGCCGGACGGGATGCGAGACGCCGACACGCCCTTCCTCGTCGTCGTCCTCTTCCTCCCCTTCTGCCTGGCCACGTACAACCCGCGCTCGCGCGCGATCGCAGGTCTCGTCTTCATGGAGGCTGCCGGGATCTGGGCGAACATCCGCTTCGGCGAGGGACCCGCGGACTACGTCTGGGTCGGCGCGTTCATCGCGGTCGCCTGGACGACGGGTCTCGTCGTCAGCCGCCAGACCGCGCATGCGCGGGAGCTCGCGAGCCGGGCGCTGGAGCTCGAGGCGGAGCAGCTCGCGGCGGCCGACCGCGCGGTGGCCGAGGAGCGCCAGCGGATCGCGCGCGAGCTGCACGACGTGATCGCGCACTCGGTCTCGGTCATGACCGTCCAGGCCGGCGCGGTCCGGCGGCTGCTCCTTCCCGACCAGGAAAGGGAGCGTCGAGCGCTCGAGTCGGTCGAGGCGACGGGCCGGGAGGCGCTCACCGAGATGCGCCGGCTGGTGGGGCTGCTCCGCGATCGGGGGTCGATGCCGGAGTTCGCGCCGCAGCCCGGCATGAGCACGATCGACTCGCTCCTCGACGGCGTTCGCGCAGCCGGCCTTCCGGTCGAGCTGGAGATCGAGGGGCAGCCTCGCGAGCTGAAGGCGGGAGTCGACCTCGCCGCCTACCGTGTGGTCCAGGAGGCGCTGACGAACGCGCTCAAGTACGCGGGGCCGGCGCACGCGTGGGTCGCGGTGCACTGGGAGGACGACGCGGTCGAGCTCGAGATCGCGAACGACGGCGTGACCGACGGCGTCCCGAGCGACGGTGGGCACGGGCTCGCCGGGATGCGCGAGCGCGTGTCGCTCTACGGTGGAGTCATCGAGAGCGGCCCGCGCGACGGCGGCGGCTACGTCGTGCGTGCGCGGCTCCCGCTCGAGGAGGCCGCCTGATGATCCGCGTCCTGATCGTGGACGACCAGTCGCTCGTGCGCGCGGGGTTCCGGATGATCCTCGAGGCCGAGGACGACGTGGAGGTCGTCGGCGAGGCTGCGGACGGCTCGGAGGCGCTGGAGGCCTCGGCGCAGCACTCGCCCGACGTGATTCTCATGGACGTACGTATGCCGAACGTCGACGGGCTGGAGGCGACGCGTCGCCTGCTCGAGGGCAAGTCCGAGGGCCCGAGGATCCTCATCCTGACGACGTTCGACCTCGACGAGTACGTGTGGGAGGCGCTGCACGCGGGGGCGAGCGGCTTCCTGCTGAAGGACACGCCGCCCGAGCAGCTGGTCGACGCGATCCGGGTCGTCGCCGCAGGGGACGCGCTGCTCGCGCCGGCCATCACCCGTCGGGTCATCGAGGAGTTCGTGAGCAGGCCGCCGGCGTCGGCACGCAGGCCGGCACCCGGCCTCGACGAGCTGACCGCGCGCGAGCTCGAGATGCTGCGCTACGTCGCCCGCGGGCTCTCGAACGCGGAGATCGCGGAGGCGGCGTTCGTCTCCGAGACGACCGTGAAGACGCACGTCGCGCACATCCTCATGAAGCTCCGGCTCCGCGACCGCGTGCAGGCGGTCGTATACGCGTACGAGCACGGCATCGTCGCGCCCGGCGACGACGGCTAGTCCTCACTCGATCGGTCGTCTAGCCTCGCCCCATGCGGAAGCGGCTCGACGTCGTCCTCGTGGAGCGCGGACTGGCGGAGACGCGCAGCCAGGCGCAGGCGCTCGTGCTCGCCGGGCTCGTGCCGGGCTACGAGAAGCCAGGCCAGCCGGTGGACGAGGACGCGGAGCTCTCGGTCGAGCGGCCGCCGCGCTTCGTCTCGCGCGGAGGCGAGAAGCTCGCGCACGCGCTCGCCGAGCTCGACGTCGATCCGGCGGGACGTGACTGCGCCGACGTCGGCGCGTCGACCGGAGGGTTCACCGACTGTCTCCTTCAGGCCGGCGCGGCGCGTGTGATCGCGATCGACGTCGGCTACGGCCAGCTCCACCCTCGGCTCCGTGCGGACCCTCGCGTCACGGTGCTCGAGCGGGTCAACGCACGGGAGCTTGCGGAGCTCCCGTTCACTCCCGAGCTCGTCGTCTGCGACGTCTCCTTCATCAGCGTGACGAAGGCGCTGCCGCCCGTGCTCGCCCTCGCGCGGCCGGGATGGGAGGCGCTCGTCCTCGTGAAGCCGCAGTTCGAGGCGAGCCGCTCCGAGGTGGGAAAGGGCGTCGTCCGCGAGCCCGCGGTGCAGCGCCGCGTCGTCCGGGCCGTCATCGACGCGGCGTCGGCGTGGGGTGGGATCGCCGCCGGCGTCGTAGACTCGGGGCTGCCCGGTCCGAAAGGCAACCGGGAGTTCTTCGTCCATCTCGTCCACAGACCGGACGCACCGACCCCCGATGACATCGACCGCTGGATCGACGAGGCCGTCGGTGCCTGACCGCGGGGTGACGCGGGCGGCGGTCGTCACGCACGGAGAGACCGGCCAGATCGGCGCCGGCCTCGCGCGGCTGCAGGTGGTCGCCTCCGAGCACGGTGTCGAGCTCCTCTTCTCGCCGGAGGAGTCGGAGAAGCACGACCTCCCTGCAACGTCGGACCCCGCGAGCGCGGACATCGCCGTCGTCCTCGGCGGCGACGGGACGATGCTGCGTGCGCTGACCCGCTTCCTCGGCACCGGCGTCCCCGTGATCGGCGTCAACTTCGGTCGCGTGGGCTTTTTGAGCTCGATGGGAAGGCGCGACCTGGAGGCCGGCCTCGGCCGCGTCTTCGCGGGCGAGTACGAGGTCGTCGAGCTGCCGACGCTCGAGCTCGAGCACCCCGACGGGCGCGAGGTCGCCGTCAACGACGTCGTCGTCGCGAGCGGCTCGCTCGGGCGCATGATCGAGCTCGAGCTCGCGGTCGGCGGGGAGGAGCTGGGACGGCAGCCATGCGACGGGATCATCTGCGCGACGCCGTCCGGGTCGACCGCGTACAACCTCTCGAACGGCGGCCCGGTGCTGATGTGGGGGCTCGAGGCGATGGCGCTCACGTATGTCGCAGCGCACTCGCTGCACGCGCGCCCGCTCGTGGTGCCACCCGGCTCCGACGTGATCGTGTGGAACCGGACTGCCGAGGTCGAGGCCGGAGTCCTCGCCGACGGCCACCGCGTGGCGAGCCTCGGGAAGGCCGACCGGGCGGTCGTCCGCGTCGGCCCGCAGCGCTCCCTGCTCGCGACCCTCCCCGAGGCGACCTTCGTGCGGCGCTACCGCCAGAGCTTCGCCTCCTGAGCAGGTCGTCGAGGCGGCCGCTCGCGTCTCAGCGACGCGCGACGAGCGCGTAGTCCTGCGGACCGAAGACGAGCTCGTTCAGGCGCGCCACGTTCGCCCCGAGCGCGACGCGTGCGGAGTCGAAGGCGGGGTCCGGAGGCAGGTCGACGGACCGCAGGCGCTCGTGCTCGGGCGGCGGGTGGAGAAATCGGAGCTCCGTCGAGCCGAACCCCGCTTGACGCGCCAGCAGGACGAGCGTCTCGGGGACGAGGGGCTGGGCATGCGTCAGGTCGGCGAAGTAGTTCTTCAACGCGACCAGCGAGAGCGGATTCATCGTCTCCGCGACGAGGATCCCTGCGGGACGGAGCTTCGCGCAGGCAAGCTCGAGCAGGCGCACCAGCGGCGCGGGAGGCAGATGCTCGAGGATCTGAGCGGCGAAGACGCCGCCGAGCGACTCGTCGGCCAGGCCCTCGAGGTGGGCGATCGCGTCGCCCTGCTCCACGTCCAGGCCGTCCGCACGGCAGAGCTCGACCATGTCCGGGTCGCGATCGACGCCCGCGGCTTGGATCCCAGCCTCGCGGAGCAGGGAGAGGAACTCACCGCGTCCACAGCCGACGTCGAGGACGGGAGCCGCCTCCTCGAAGTCTGCGACGTACGGCCGCTGGCGCTCGAGCACGTCGGCGTGGGAACCGCGCATGCGTGCCTCGAACGCGAAGTAGTCGAACGGCTCGGCGGTCGCGGGCGCCGCGGCCGAGTCGTGCGCATCGGCCGGACGTGGCGCAGCGGGCCTGGAGCGCGCGACGCGCTCGAGCCGAAGCATGCGCTCCTCGAGCTCCGCCACGAGGCGCTCGTCCCGAGCCGCGCCGACCGCCTCGTAGAGCTCGTCGATCAGCTTCAAGGTCACGTCGTTGAATTCGCGCTGGGCGTCGACGAGCGGTGCGACGTACCAGCGCAGAAGGGGCCGGAGGAGCGCCTTCAGCGGCGCAGTGACGAGCGTGCGTCTCCCGCGACCGGGTGACGAGGCCCGGTCGACGTGCACCGCCCAGAGCCGCTCGGCGAGCTCGCGGTGACGGAGCCCCGGTGACCGGCGCGGGCCAGCGTCCGATCCACCGTTCCCACCGGCCTCCCGCGCGCCCATCGGGCGATCATAGGCGCGGCGTAGCGGTCGGCTACTGTCGGCCCCTGAGCGATGCTTCGTAGGCTCCGCATCGAGAACCTCGTCCTGATCCGCGAAGCGGAGCTCGCGCTCGATCCCGGCCTGAACGCGGTCACCGGCGAGACCGGCGCGGGCAAGACGATCTTCGCGCAGGCGATCGGGCTCCTGCTCGGTGCACGTGCCGACTCCTCGCTGGTGGGGAGCGCGGGCACCGAGGCGTACGTCGAGGCCGAGCTCGACGTGCCCGAGGGCTTCTTCGAGGACGAGGAGCTCGAGACGCTCGCGGACCTCCGGCCCGAGGGTGAGCCCGGGCTGGTCCTGGCCCGCCGGGTGTTCGGCGACGGGCGCACGCGCGCCTACGCGTGGGGGCGCTCGGTGGCGCGCGAGGACGTTGCAGTCGCCGCGGAGCGGCTTCTCGCGATGTCGGGCCAGTTCGAGCAGCGGCGCCTCGCGCGGCCTGCATTCCAGCTCGACGTCCTCGATGCATTCTGCGGGCCCGAACAGCTCGAGCGCCGTCGCGAGGCCGGGGAGGCCTGGCGCGAGCTGCGTGCGTCCCGACGCGCATACGACGAGCTCACGCGCGACGCGGACGCCGCTGCGGCGCGCGTCGCGGAGCTCGAGGCGCTCGTCGCGGGCGTCGAGGGGCTCGGCGCGAGCGAGGAGGGCGACCTCAGGGCTCGGCGCGAGCGGCTGCGGCACGTGGCCGAGCTCGTCGAAGCCGCCGCGGCCGCCGCCCACGCGATCGCCCCCGAGGACGGCGAGGGCGCCGCGGGCCTCGCCGCTCGTGCCGAGCACGAGCTGGCACCGCTCGAGCGGATCGCTCCGGAGATCGAAGCTGCCGCGGCGGAGCTGCGAGACCTCACGGTCCGGCTGCGCGAGGTGGGCAGCGACCTGCACGGGTTCCTCGCCTCGCTCGAGGCGGATCCGGGCGCCCTCGAGGACGTGGAAGGGCGCCTCGAGCGCATCTCCGATCTCAAGCGCCGATTCGGGGCGGCGTCGTACGAGGAGCTGCTCGAACGCGCCAACAGGGCGCGCGCTGAGCTCGAGGAGACGGCAGCCGGCCGCGACCCGGTGCAGGCCGCGGCCGACGCCGTCAGTGCCGCCGAGGCGCGGAGCGGCGCGCTCGCCGAGGAGCTGCGGGCAGTCCGGCGCTCGCAGTCGCGCGCGTTCGCCGAGGCGGTCGCCTCCGAGCTCCAGGGCCTCGGGCTGGGCGACGGCGAGTTCGTCGTCGAGCTCGACGCGCGCGACCCTGGCCCCAGCGGGGGCGACGAGGCGGTGTTCCTCGTTCGGCCGAACGCCGGGCTCCCGTTCGCGCCGGTGGCGGAGACCGCCTCGGGAGGAGAGCTCTCCCGCATCGCGCTCGCACTCGCCGCCGTCGCAGGGGGCGAGACGCTCGTGTTCGACGAGATCGACGCGGGCATCGGCGGCGTCACGGCGCACGCCGTCGCCTCGACGCTGCAGCGGCTCGCTGAGCGCGCGCAGGTGCTCACGATCACCCACCTTCCCCAGATCGCGAGCGTCGCCGACAAGCACTTCCGCGTCGCGAAGGTGCGGGGCGACCCCACGCACACGCGCATCGAGGAGCTCGACGACGTGCTGCGTCGCGAGGAGCTCGAGCGGATGGCGGGCGGCGCAGAGTTCATCGCCTCGCTCGCCGAGGGTTGAGCGGACCTCCGACTCCGACCCGGTCCCCTGCTACGGTGAGACCCCGTGGCCAGATTCGTGTTCGTCACGGGTGGCGTCGTCTCGGCGCTCGGCAAGGGGATCGTCGCGGCGTCGCTCGGGCGCCTGCTCAAGGCCCGGGGCCTCACCGTCAGCGCGCAGAAGTTCGACCCGTACCTGAACGTCGATCCGGGGACGATGAGCCCGTTCCAGCACGGCGAGGTGTTCGTGACCGAGGACGGCGCGGAGACCGACCTCGACATCGGCCACTACGAGCGGTTCATCGACGAGAACCTCTCGCGGAACGCGAGCCACACGGCGGGGGCGATCTGGGACACGGTCCTGCGCAAGGAGCGGAAGGGCGAGTTCCTGGGCGCGACCGTCCAGGTCATCCCGCACATCACGAACGAGATCAAGGCGCGGATCCGGCGAGCGGAGAAGGTGGCGCCCGCCGACGTCGTCATCTCCGAGATCGGAGGGACGGTCGGCGACATCGAGTCGCTTCCGTTCCTCGAGGCGATCCGCCAGTTCCGCCGCGAGGTGGGGCCGGAGAACGTCCTCTACCTGCACGTCACGCTCGTCCCCTTCATTCCGGCCGCGGGGGAGCTGAAGACGAAGCCGACGCAGCACTCGGTGAACGAGCTGCGGCGCATCGGCATCCATCCGGACATCGTCGTCTGCCGGTCGACGGAGCCGCTCTCCGACGACATCCGCGAGAAGATCGCCCTCTTCGCCGACGTCGACGCGCACGCGGTCGTCGGCTGCCCGGACGTCCCGGACGTCTACTTCGTCCCCGAGGTCCTGCAGGCCGAGGGCCTCGACGCGCTCGTCTGCGGCAAGCTCGGCCTCGACTGCCGGCCCGCCGAGCTCGGCGAGTGGCAGGAGCTGACCGACCGCAGCCGCGAGCTCGAGGGCGAGGTCGAGATCGCGCTCGTCGGGAAGTACGTGAAGCTCCACGACGCGTACCTCTCCGTGCACGAGGCGCTCAAGCATGCGGGCGTGCACCACGGGAGCCGCGTGCGCGTGCGCTGGGTCGACGCCGAGAACATGTCCTACGAGGAGGCCGCGCGCGAGCTCGAGCAGGTCGACGGCGTCCTCGTCCCCGGCGGCTTCGGCTCGCGCGGGTGGGAGGGCAAGATCCTCGCCTGCCGCGTCGCGCGCGAGCGCGAGATCCCGTACCTCGGCATCTGCCTCGGGATGCACGTCGCCGTCTCGGAGTTCGCGCGCCACGTCGTCGGCCTCGAGGGCGCGAACTCGACGGAGATGGACCCGGAGACCCCCTTCCCGGTGATCGACCTCCTCCCGGAGCAGAAGGAGATCGAGGACCTCGGCGGGACGATGCGCCTCGGGGCGCAGGCGGTCGAGGTCGCCGACGGGACGCGCGCACGGGACGCGTACGGCGAGTCCGTCGTCCACGAGCGGCACCGTCACCGCTACGAGGTGAACAACGAGCTCCGGCAGCAGCTCGTCGACTCCGGCCTCGTCGTCTCCGGCACGTTCCAGGAAGGGCGGCTCGTCGAGGTCGTCGAGCTCCCCGACCACCCGTGGTTCGTCGCGAGCCAGTTTCATCCCGAGTTCAAGTCCCGGCCGACGAGGCCCGCGCCGCTCTTCCGCGAGTTCGTCGGCGCGGCGCTCGAGCGAGCGCGCTCGCGGGCCGGGGTGGGCGCGGCCGCGCGCTGACGGGCCGAGCTATCCTCGGCGAGGTGGAGGCGACCGGCGCCCTTCCCGTCGCGGAGCAGCTCGGAGACCCCGGTAAGTGGGGCGAGCGCGGAGAGCGTCGAGGCCGGTTCGCCGCGTGCGCGTTCGCCGTCCACGCGGAGCTCGTCGAGTCGGCGGCGAGCTGAGCCAGGCCCGCCCGGTCCTGCACGTCGCTGCCGCGATCATGCGTCGGGAGGACGCCGTCGTGCTCGTCCACCAAGGGCCGCCCGGCGCCGAGTTCTGGGCGCTTCCGGGCGGCGTCCTCGACGACGGCGAGCTCGTCCCCGAGGCGCTCGTCCGCGAGGTACGGGAGGAGACGGGCCTCGAGATCGAGCGCCCGGAGCGCCTCGCCTTCGTCCGTCAGGTCGACGAGCGCCGGCCCGTGCCCCTGACCGAGAGCCGCGGGCCGGGCCTCGGACACCTGGCGACGATCTGGGTCTTCGAGGTCGACGACTGGAGCGGCGAGCTCGCGTCACAGGATCCGGACGGCGTCGTCTCAGAGGCGCGCCTCGTCCCGGTCGCCGAGGCGATCGCGCTCCTGCGGCGGACGCACTGGCTCGAGATCGTCGCCGACTACCTCGAGGGGCGCGTGAAAGCCGGGACGCTCCACTTCGAGCGCTGGCACGACGGCGGCGCGGAGGTGCTGTAGCTACTTGACGGATCCGGCCAGGAGGCCCTGGACGAAGTAGCGCTGGAAGGCGAAGAAGACGACGAGCGGGATCGCGAGCGAGACGAACGCGGCGGGGGCGATCAGCTCGATGTTGGAGCTGAACTGGCGCATCTGGGAGAAGATCGCGACCGTGATCGGCTGCGTCTCCCGGGCGAAGGTGAGCGCGACCAGGAGGTCGTTCCAGACCCAGAGGAACTGGAAGATCGCGAGCGACGCGATCGCCGGCAGCCCGAGCGGGATGATGACGCGGAAGAAGATCCGGAACTCCGACGCGCCGTCGATGCGCGCGGCCTCGAGCAGGTCCCGCGGGATCCCGATGAAGAAGTTCCGGAGCAGGAAGATCGCGAACGGCAGGCCGAACGCCGTGTGGAAGAGGACGAGGCCGAGGATCGTGTCGAACAGGCCGAGGTCGTTGTAGAGCGAGAAGATCGGGATCAGCGCCATCTGGATCGGGACGACGAGCAGGGCAACGACGACGAGGAACAGCGAGTCGCGCCCCGGGAACTCGAGCCACGCGAACGCGTAGGCCGCGAGCGACGCCACGAAGATCGGGAGGAAGGTCGCGCCGAGCGAGATCCAGAGCGTCGTCCAGATCGCGGACGTGATCGCCTGGTTGTCGAAGATCCCCCGATAGTTCTCGAGGGTCGCGATGCTCGGGTCCGAGACGACCTCCCACCACCCGGTCGTCCCGACGATCGACGACGGGAGCAGCGAGGTGAAGAAGAGCCCGATGGTCGGAACGAGCCACAGGAGCCCGATGAACGCGAGGACGAGGTACACAGGGGTGCGTGAGAGGAGGCGGACGATCTTCGCCGACGTCGGCTCCGCGATGACGACCGGGGCGTCCACCGTCGCGTCTATCGGCGGAGCAGCCGTCGCCATCAGACCTCACTCCGGAACCGGCGGATGTTGAGTGCGAGGATCGGGATCACGAGCAGGAAGAGGAAGACCGCGATTGCCGCGCCGAGGCCGAAGTCGTTGACGCCGCCGAACGAAGTGCGCCACATCGCGAGCGCGATGACGTTCGCGTCGTCCTGCACCGAGCCCGGGGCGATCGCGATCACGATGTCGAAGACCTTGAGGACGTAGATGAGCATCGTGACGAAGACGACCGACAGGACCGGTGCGAGGAGGGGGACGGTGACTCGCCGGAACACCTGCCACTCGCTCGCGCCGTCCGTGCGGGCCGCCTCGAGGAGGTCTCTCGGGATCGCGGCCAGGCCGGCGGCGATCACGACCATCGAGAACCCGGCCCAGACCCAGATGTACGCCATCATGATCGCGGGCGTGATGAGGCGCTCGTCGAGCCAGGAGATCCCCGCGAACGACTTCTGGAAGGACTTTGCGCCGATCGCCGCCCGGTAGGTGCCCGGCGCGACGTCCTCGAACGCGAACGTGCCGTCGGGCTCGGTCGTCGTGTCGAGGGCGCTCCGACCACTCGCGTCGCGCAGCTCGACGGTGACCCCGGGCAGGCCGACTTCCTCCGGCTCGAGCTCGCCCGGAGTCCCTCCGCCCGGCTTGAAGTCCCTCCAGACGACGCCGGTGATTCCTCCGGCGAGCGCCTCTGGCACGACGGCCTGGACGGCGTCGTCGGGGACATCGGAGGCCCGGATGCCGGTGAGGCCGATCCGCGCGACGTCGCCGGGGCCGAGGTCCTCGTCGAGGACGAGACCCCCGGCCGTCCCTCCCTGCACGGCCTCGGTCGAAGGGAGGGCGGACGCGAGCGCTCCCGAGGGTGAGACCGCGTCGTGCGCGACGCCGATCGCCGCGTTCACGGTGCCGCGCGACGGATCCTTCTCGTACATGAGCCGCCAGATCACGCCGGCGGCGAAGAGCGAGATCGCCATCGGCATGAAGACGACGACCTTGAAGGCGACGGAGAACCGGATGCGCTCGAGGAGCACGGCGAAGACGAGCCCGACCGCCGTGACGAAGAACGGCACGACGAGGAGCCACAGGAAGTTGTTCGTGATCGCCCTGACGAGTGTGTCGTCGCTGAACAGCCTCCGGTAGTTGTCGATCCCGATGAAGTCGTCGCCGCTCCGGTCGTAGAAGCTGCGGACGATCGTGCTGATCGTCGGGTAGACGACCCAGACGCCGAGCAGCGCGAGCGCGGGGGCGAGGAAGACGATCGTGACGCCGTACTTCGTGAAGAAGCCCGGCTCGTCGCCTGTCGGTGGAAGCCCCCCGGAGGGGGCTTCCACCGTGGTCGCGGACTCGCTCATCCGAGGGCCGCTACGAGTTGGCGAACGCCTTCGTCGCGTCCGACTCCATCTGCTGGGTGATCGCGTCGATGTCGTCCGGGTTCTGGACGAAGTCCGTGAACTCCTTCCACAGCCCCTGACCCGGCGTGCCGCCGAACGCGGACGGCTGCAGGTCGGACATGTCGAACCGGAAGACCTCCGCCTCGGCGAGCCCCGTGGCGGTGGCTCTCGAGATCTCGTCCGAGTACGTCTCCGGATCGACGTTCTTGTTCGGCGACGAGAATCCGCCCCGCGCCGCCCAGATCTCGGCAGCTTCCGGGGTCGTCAGGTACTCGAGGAACGCCGTGGCGGCCTCGCTCTGCTTGAAGTTCACGAACTGGTCGCCGCTGCCGACCACGGCCGGGTCCGAGCCCTCGATCGACGGGAACGTGAACACGTTGTAGCCCGTGACCGGCTCGAGCGGGTTGTCCGTCACGACGCCGGGAGCGAAGTCGCCGATGATGACCATCGCGGCCTGCGGCGAGTTGCTGAACACCTTCGCGACCGATGCCGGCATGTCCGTCTGGAGCGCGGCCGACGTCCCGCCGGCCAGGTTGTCGGACTCGCCGAAGATGTCCTGCATGACGGTCAACGCGTCCTTCACCGATTGGTCCGTCCAGGGAATCTCGTGCTTCGCGAGCTGGTCGTACATCTCCGGCCCTGCGGTTCGGATGTAGACGTTCTCGAAGAGGTCGGTGATCGGCCATCCGACGTCGACGCCCACCGAGTAGGGGGTGATGCCCGCCGCCTTGAGCGTCGAGGCTACCTCGCTGAGGTCGTCCCACGTCTCGGGCGGGTCGACCCCAGCCTCCTCGAAGTCGGCGACGTTGTACCAGATGGTCGCCTTGTTCGAGCCCTTGAACAGGAACGCGTACTGCGTGCCGTCGACGGCCCCGACGTCGGCGACCGCCTCGCCGAAGTTGTCCACGATCTCCGGCCGGAGGTCGTCGATCGACTGCAACGCGCCCTGCTCGGCGAACTGGGAGATGAGCCCTGGTTGCGCGATGGCGGCGATGTCGGGCGGATTCCCTCCCTGCACGGCGGTCGAGAGCAGCGGCCCGAGGTTGTCGCCACCGGAGGTGTACTTCACCGTCACGTTCGGAAACAGCTCGTTGAAGCCCGCGATGACGGCTTCGAACGACTCCTGTTCCGCACCGCTCCAGATCGCCATGACCGAGATGTTTCCGGTGACGTCCTCGCTTCCCTCGACGCCACCGCCACCGTCGTCGTCGCCGCCACAACCTGCAGCGGCCAGGGCCAGTGCGCCGACGAGCGACGCGACCGCAAGCCATCGCTTTCTCATACCTCAGCTCCTTCCGGTTCCTTGGTTTTCGTCTGTGTTGCGGGGCCCGGCTCCTGCGCGTAGATCGCGTCGCCGGTTTCCGCGTCGAAGAGGTGCACCGAGCCCGTGTCCACGGCGACGTTCACGACGTCGCCGTTGTGGACGCGCGAGCGCGGGCCGAAGCGGCCGACCATCGTCGTCGTCTCCGGTCCCTCCCCGACCGACGGTACGCCGGCCTCCTGGCCGACGTCGCGCGCGAGCTCGCGGATGTCCTCGGTCACGGCAGGGCGAGCGTCGACGTCGAAGTGCGCCACGATCTCCGAGCCGAGCGGCTCGCGGAGCACGACGACGCCCTTGAGCTGCCGGTCGGGGGGGACCTCGGGCGCGAGCGCCGCGTCCTCGAGGCTCTCCGGGCGGATGCCGAGGACGACGGTGCGCCCGATGTACGACTCGAGCGCGGGCCGCATCGAGACGACGCGCTCGCCGAGGGCGAGCTCGTGACGGCCCACCAAAGCGGAGTACCCGCCGTTCCGCCGCTCGACGGTCGCCTCGACCATGTTCATCGCCGGCGACCCGATGAACCCGCCGACGAAGAGGTTGACCGGGCGCTCGTACAGCTCCTGCGGCGGCGCGACCTGCTGCAACGTCCCCTTGCGCATGACTGCGACGCGGTCGCCCATCGTCATCGCCTCGACCTGGTCGTGCGTCACGTAGATCGTCGTCACGCCGAGCTCGCTCTGCAGCTCGGCGATCTCCGCGCGCATGTGGACGCGGAGCTTCGCGTCGAGGTTCGAGAGCGGCTCGTCCATGAGGAACGCCTGCGGCTGTCGCACGATCGCGCGTCCCATCGCCACCCGCTGCCGCTGCCCACCGGACAGCGCACGCGGCTTGCGCTCGAGGAGCGCGGTCAGGCCGAGCACGTCCGCCGCCTCGCGTACGCGGCGGTCGATCTCGTCCTTCGCGGTCTTGCGGAGGCGGAGACCGAACGCGATGTTGTCGTAGACCGTCAGGTGCGGGTAGAGCGCGTAGCTCTGGAAGACCATCGCGATGTCTCGGTCGCGCGCGGGAACCCGGTTCACGACGCGCTCCCCGATCCGGAGGATGCCCTCGCTGATCTCCTCGAGGCCGGCGACCATGCGGAGCGCCGTCGTCTTGCCGCAGCCGGAAGGGCCGACGAGCACCATGAACTCGCCGTCGGGGATCTCGAGATCCATGCCCGACACGGCTCGGGTGCCGTCGGCATACACCTTGCCGACGTTCTCGAAGGTCACGCCTCCCACGGAAGCCCCCGCGTCAAAGCACCGTCACCATATACGACCGCGTTTCTCGAACAGCGCGCTTCGGGGCGACGGCAAGCGGCACTGACACTACGATCGCTGCGTGACGACCCCGCCACTCCTCGAGCACTTCCTCGAGCTGTGCGCGATCCCGAGCCCGTCGGGGCACGAGCGCGAGGTGGCCGACCGCGTCGGCGCCTACCTGTCCGCGCTCGGCCTCGAGTGGGCGGAGGACGACACGGCCGCCGAGCTCGAGGGAGAGGCCGGCAGCATCTACTGCCGACTCCCGGCGGCGACCCGTGACGGCACGCCGCTCTTCCTCTGCGCTCACACCGACACCGTTCCCCCGGAAGGGCCGATCGAACCCGTCGTCAACGACGGCGTCGTGCGGAACGGCGCGGCGACGATCCTCGGCTCCGACAACAAGGCCGCGATCGTCGTGATGCTCGAAGCGGTGCGCCGGATCCACGACGAGGGACGACCGCACGCCGGGATCGAGCTCGTCTTCACCCCGCAGGAGGAGGTGTCGCTTCGTGGCGCGGCCGCGTTCGACCAGACGAGGCTCGTGGCCGGGACTGGGTTCGTCTACGACCAGGGCGCGGCGATCGGCGAGATCGTCCTCGGCTCGCCGCACGGGCGGCTCCTGGACTTTCGCTTCCACGGGCGCGCGGCGCACGCAGGCATGGCCCCCGAGGAGGGGCGCTCGGCGGTGGCCGCGGCCGCCCGTGCGATCGCGGACTTCCGGCTCGGCAGGATCGACGAGGAGACGAGCGCGAACGTCGGCGTCATCTCCGGCGGGACGGCCCGGAACGTCGTGCCCGAATGGTGCTCGTTCCAGGCGGAGGTGCGCTCGCAGGACGAGCGCAAGGCGACGGAGCTCGTGCGCGAGATGCTGGAGACGGCCGCCTACGCGGCGAGCCTCGCAGACTGCGAGGTCGAGAGCGAGGTGCGTCCGAGCTTCCCCGGCTACCGCTTTCGCGAGAGCGACCCCGTCGTGCGCCTTGCGGCCGACGCGCTCGCCGCGTGCGGGTTCGAGCCGAGTTACGCGCTCTCGGGCGGAGGCGCGGACGCGAACGTCTTCAACGCCCGCGGGCTCTCCTGCCTCAACCTTGCGAACGGGATGATGGAGATCCACACGCCCGACGAGCACATCGCGGTCGCCGACCTCGAGGCGATGGTCGAGGTCACGCTCGCGCTCGTCGAGCGCGCTGCGGCTACGAGCCCAGCCTGACCGAGCCGTCGTCCGCGATCGTCCAGTGCGGGTTGTGGGCGACCTCCCAGGGATGCCCGTCCGGGTCGAGGAAGACGCCGGAGTAGCCGCCCCAGGACGTCTCCGCTCCCGGACGGCCGATCGTCGCGCCCGCCGCCTCGGCCTCTGCGAGCGCGGCGTCGACCTCCGCCGGCGAGCCGACGTTGTGGGCGAGCGTCGTCCCGCCCCAGCCGCCCGAGTCCTCGACGGCGCTGTCCTCGGCCAGCTGCGCGCGGTCCCAAAGCCCGACGATCATGCCTCCGGCCTGGAAGAAGACGACCTCGTCGTCGGGCTTCGCGCGTGTCGTCCACCCGAGCCGCTCGTAGAACGCGCGTGAGCGCTCGAGATCGCGCACGCCGAGCGTGATCAGGCTGACGCGCTGCTCCATCAGCTGATCTCCGCGACGAGCTCGAGCGTCGAGAGCTCGCCCTCGTCGAGCACGCGCCAGATCGCGGCCATCGCGTCCTGGTAGGCCGGCGAGCTGCGGGCGGCCTCGATCTGCTCGGGGTTTCGCCAGCCCTCGGCGAGGCTCACGAACCTGCGCGGGTCCTCGCGGTCGCGGAGCAGCATGAACTTCACCTCCGGGTACTCCAGCGAGCTCCCGTTCGCGGCCTCGTGCCAGCGCCGCTCGAACTCGTCCTCCCGACCCTTCTTGACGGTCCACACGCCAGACGTGTACACGGGCGCCTCCTCGTCGACGCCCTATCCATACCACTCCTCGCGGGCCAGTCGATACAGTCCGCGCCGCGATGCGGATCGGCGTTGCGAAGGAGATCAAGGCGCAGGAGCACCGCGTCGCCCTCACGCCCGCGGGTGCGCGCGAGCTCGTCCAGCGGGGCCACGACGTGTTCGTCGAGGCCGGCGCCGGCGCCGGCAGCGCGTTCCCGGACGAGGCGTACGAGCGGGCGGGCGCGGCGCTCGGCTCCGTCGACGACG
>Ga0210115_1000039_pt1 | contig 27123 bp, 21 predicted proteins | sample MayberryNW_TuleB_2_FD_185526 | JGI IMG/M metagenome (GOLD analysis project Ga0210115, IMG submission 185526) | Wetland microbial communities from San Francisco Bay, California, USA, that impact long-term carbon sequestration - MayberryNW_TuleB_D2... | ecosystem: Environmental > Aquatic > Marine... | reverse complement strand
CTTCCCTGCGTCGAAGCGGGGCGCAGTACGACGTCTTGGAATCCGTTCCGCTAGGAGGCTAGAAACCGTGGACCGCGAGCAGGCACTCGACGCCGCCCTCAGCCAGATCGAGAAGGCATACGGCAAGGGCTCCGTGATGAAGATGAGCGACCAGGCACAGGTCTCGATCGCCTCGATCTCGACCGGATCGCTGTCGCTGGACGTCGCGCTCGGGATCGGAGGGCTGCCCCGGGGCCGCGTCGTCGAGATCTTCGGCCCGGAGTCGTCCGGAAAGACGACCCTCGTCTACCACGTGATCGCCGAGGCGCAGCGCCGCGGCGGGATCTGCGCGTTCGTCGACGCCGAGCACGCGATGGACCCCCAGTACGCGCGTCGGATCGGCGTGAACATCGACGACCTCCTCGTGTCGCAGCCCGACAACGGCGAGCAGGCGCTCGAGATCGCCGAGCTCCTGATCCGCTCGGGCGCGCTCGACGTGGTCGCGGTCGACTCGGTCGCCGCGCTGACGCCGCGGGCCGAGATCGAGGGCGAGATGGGCGACAGTCACGTCGGGCTCCAGGCCCGGCTCATGAGCCAGGCGCTCCGCAAGCTCGCCGGCACGCTGAACAAGACCGGCACCGTCGCGATCTTCACGAACCAGCTGCGCGAGAAGATCGGCGTCATGTTCGGGAACCCCGAGACGACGCCGGGCGGCCGGGCGCTCAAGTTCTACTCGTCCGTCCGTCTCGACATGCGGCGCATCGAGACCCTCAAGGAGGGCGTCGAGGCGATCGGCAACCGCGTCCGCGTGAAGGTCGTGAAGAACAAGGTCGCGCCGCCGTTCAAGCAGGCCGAGTTCGACATCATCTACGGCGACGGGATCTCCTGGGAGGGCTCGGTGCTCGACGTCGGGCTCGAGCGCAAGATCGTGCAGAAGTCGGGGTCGTACTTCTCCCACGGCGACGAGCGGCTCGGCCAGGGGCGCCAGAACGCGACCGCCTTCCTTCGCGAGCATCCGGATGTGACGCAGGACATCCTGCGGGCGATCCAGCTTCAGCTCGGCGAGGGCGCCATCGTGTCGTCGCGGCTCCTGCCCACCTCGGAGAACGGCGCCGCGCCTGCGGCGGCCGCCGCACCCGAAGCCGAGGCGGATGCCGACGGAGACGCCGAGGCCGAGGCCGAGGCGGAGCGGGCGACGGCCGGAGCGAAGGCCTCCGGCCGCTAGAGGGGCCCGTGTCCGCGCCGCGGCTGACCGCGTTGCGCCGGGCCGGACCGGGCCGCGTGGCGCTCGAGCTCGACGGTCGGCCGTGGCGGACCGTCCCCGACGACGTCGTCGTGCGAACCGGGCTCGCGGCCGGGACGGAGCTCGAACGCCCGGTCCTCCGCGTGCTCCGCACCGAGCTGCGGCGGGCGCGCGCCCTCGGCGTGGCCGGGCGGGCGCTCGCGCGGCGCGACCTGTCGGCCCGAGAGGTCGCGGCGCGCCTCGACCGGGCCGGCGTGGGGGACGCGGTTGCGGAGGAGGTGGGGGAGACGCTCCGGCGCTCGGGGGCGGTCGACGACCGCCGTGTCGCGGGGCGGCGGGCGGTCTCCCTGGCGGAGCGCGGCTGGGGCGACGCGGCGATCGAGGCGCAGCTCCTCGCCGCCGGCCTCCACGAGGCGCTCGTCCACGAGGCGCTCGCGGGCGTCGAGCCCGAGCGCGCGCGGGCGACCCGGCTCCTGGCAGGGGCCGAGGACCGCCGACGGGCCGCCCGCCGGCTCGCGGCGCGCGGGTTCTCGCCCGACACGGTGGGCGAGCTGCTGGGCAACGGGCTGGACTGACCCCGCCCGCCCCGGCTACGATGCGGGAACAACCCGACACCAAAACCGCCTGCACGGCAACGGCTTTTCACCGAATCGGACACGATCTGCGGTCGCGAAATCGAACCCGAGAGATACCTGACGAGCGAGTGATGACACGGAGGACGGCACCCGCCGAACGAGCTCGGCGCCACGGCGCCGCGTAGTCGCCCGCACCCGATTCCCGAGACGCCGTTCCTACGGGCACGAGTAGGAGCGAGCAATGCTGATTGTGATCGGCATCCTGATCGGCCTCGCCGCCGGCGCGGTCGTAGGCGTCCTCGTCGGCTCCGCGGTCGCGATCGGTCGGCGGCGCGCGGCCGCCGACCGCGAGATCGAACGGCTCACGACCGAGGCCGGGCGGGCCGCAGAGGCGGTCCGGCGCGAGGCGCAGGTCGAGGCGCGTGAGGAGGCCCTGCGGCTGCGGGCCGAGGTCGAGCGCGAGCTCGGCGACCGTCGCGCCGAGACGATCAAGTCGGAGGAGCGGATCGCCGCGCGCGAGGCGGAGGCCGGACGGATGCAGGAGGCGCTCGGCCGCCGGGAACAGGCCCTGGGCGACCGCGAGACGCACGTCAAGGAGCTCCAGGAGGAGCTGAAGACGGCGATGCACGCCCAGCTCAAGGAGCTCGAGCGGATCGCCGGCATGTCCACGGCGGACGCGAAGCGGCAGCTCATGGAGCGCACCGAGGAGCTGGCGCGCCGTGAGATGGCCCAGATGGTCCGGGCGGTCGAAGAGGAGGCGCAGGCCGACGCGAAGCGACGGGCGCGCAACCTCGTCGCCGACGCGCTCCAGCGGGTTGCGGCGAGCCATGCGGCCGAGACGACCGTCTCGCTCGTCGAGCTCCCCTCGGACGACATGAAGGGCCGGATCATCGGCCGCGAGGGTCGCAACATCCGCGCCCTCGAGAACCTCACCGGCGTCGACTTCATCATCGACGACACGCCGCAGGCGGTCGTGCTGTCCTCGTTCGACGGCGTCCGGCGGGAGGTCGCGAAGCTGACGCTCGCGAAGCTCGTCGAGGACGGCCGCATCCATCCCTCGCGGATCGAGGAGATGTACTACCAGTCGAAGGCGGAGATCGAGGAGCACATGCAGCACCTCGGCGAGCAGGCCGTCTTCGAGGCGAACATCGGAACCATGCACGAGGAGCTCGTCAAGCTGCTCGGGCGGCTCCGGTTCCGGACGAGCTACGGGCAGAACATCCTCAAGCACTCGCTCGAGTGCGCCCACCTCGCCGGGATCATGGCGTCGGAGCTCGGAGCGAGCGTCAAGACGGCCAAGCGCGCCGCGCTCCTCCATGACCTCGGCAAGGCGATGACGCACGAGATCGAGGGATCGCACGCCCTCATCTCGGCCCAGTACGCGAAGCGCTACGGCGAGTCCCAGGGCGTCGTGCACGCGATCGAGGCGCACCACTACGAGGTCCAGCCCCAGACGGTGGAGGCGGTGCTCGTGATCGCGGCCGACGCGATCTCGGCGTCACGCCCGGGCGCCCGAGGCGAGAGCCTCGAGCACTACATCGAACGGCTCGAGAAGCTCGAGCAGCTCGCCTCGTCGAAGAAGGGCGTCGAGCGCGTCTACGCCCTCCAGGCGGGCCGCGAGGTGCGCGTGATGGTGAAGCCGACCGACCTGACGGACGACGAGGCCGTCCTGCTCTCGCACGAGATCGCCCGCGAGATCGAGGCGGAGATGGAGTATCCGGGCCAGATCAAGGTCACGGTCATCCGCGAGAGCCGGGCGACCGAGTTCGCGAAATGACACGGGGCCGGCGGTGGCCGGCCCCGTGTTCCATCCCGAGGGCGGGGCTCGCCCCGCCCGAACCTAGAGCCGCGTCGAGAGGCGGACGAGCGTCTCGCCCTCCACGGTCGAGAACGCGTAGTTCTCGGGGTGCTTGGTGTCCGGAGGCGTCGTCTCGCGCTCGACGGCCGCCCGGAAGCGGTCGAGGAGCCGCTCGCGCTTGTCGGCGCTCGTCGCGTGCTTCGCACGGCCAAGCGTGCGGCAGAGCTGCTTGGCGACGACCGCGTCGTCGGAGTAGGCCTTCACGAGGCGGCAGAGACTCCCGAACGTGACGATCACCGAGACGGTGTCGCGGAGCTCGGCCTGGCCGCCGTCCTTGTCGCGGATCCGGACGCCCACCGACCGCGGCCCGACGTCGGTCGTCGGGCACGACGCGGTTGCGACCGACCCGAAGGCGCCGTAGCCGTCACCGCAGTCGAACGCGTACGCGAACCCGGCCGCGGTGTCCGCCGCCGACGGGTCGCTGACGCCGGTCGCGGCGAGGTCGAACGCGAACCCGGCGAAGGCGGTCGCCGGCGCCTCGAGCGTGCCGCTCGGCGGCGCGTTCGTGATGTTCACCGTTGCCTCGTCGGTCGCGGTCTTACCACCCGGATCCGTGACCCGGACGCGGACGGTGCGGGTCGACGGCCCGTCGAGCGTCCCCGCCCCGAAGGTCGGCGACTGGCCCGCCGTCTCGAAGCTGCCGTCGCCGTCGAGATCCCAGGCGTAGGCGAGCGTACCGCCCTCAGGATCGCTGCCCGTCGCGGAGAGCCCGACCGTGCCGCCCTCGGCGACCGTGTACGGGCCGCCGGCGTCGACGCTCGGCGCCAGGTTCAGGGCGAGCCCGACGACGACCGGATCGTGGTCGGACGACCGGTACGGCCCGGGGTCGTAGAACGTCGTGACCTGGTTGGCCGTCTTGAACTCGACGTTGTAGTCGAGCACGGTGGGCTCGTCCGGGTTGATATGCCAGTCGGTCGCCCCGGCCGCCTGCGCCGCCAGGGAGGGGCTCGCCAGCGCGTGGTCGAGATAGCCCGACTCCCCGTTGAACACGTAGGAGTACGCGCCGAGGCCCTGGAACTGCCGGACGAGGTTCACGAGCCCGCCGGCCTCGAACGTCCGGATCGGGTCCTCGAACGTGTACGAGTTCATGTCGCCGATCAGCAGGTAGTCCGGATCGCCGCTGCCGGTCGGGTCGGTGGCGAGCCAGTCGACGAGCGCGGCCGCCGCCCGTGTGCGGGTCTGGTTGCAGTTGCCCTGGCCATCGCCTGTGTCGGGGTCGCCGGCGCAGGCCGAGCCCTTCGACTTCAGGTGGTTGACGACCACCGTGAGCGCCTCGCCCGACGCGGTGTGCCGGAACGTCTGCGCGAGCGACGGACGGTTGAGCGAGGTGTCGAAGCGAGGGTCGACGGCCGACGTGATGATCTGCCACGAGCCGACGGGCGTCACGGCGGCCGGCTTGTAGATCAGCGCGACCTTGATCTCGTCGGTCCCGATCACGCCGGTGTCGACGTACGCGTACGTCCCGGCGCCCAGGGCGAGGTTCAGGGCCGAGACCAGCTCGGCTAGGGCGCTCGAGGGCCCGCCGTCGTTCTCGATCTCCATGAGGCCGACGACGTCCGCGTTGATCGCCGTCAGCGCGCTGACCTCCTTGGCCTTCTGGCGGTCGAGCTCGAACTGCGTCGTGGCGCCGCGTGCGGTCGGGAAGCCGCCGCCCATGCCGTCCCCGTTGAAGAAGTTGAGGACGTTGAACGAGGCGACCTTCATCGTGCCGCCGACCGCCGCCGGCGCCGGCGTCCGCGCGTTGGCGTGGTCGAACGCGAGTGGCCCGACCGGCTGGATCCGGTAGTTCGCAAAGCGGAAGTCCATGACGCCCGTGAGCCCGGGGAGCGTGTCGCCGACCCGGAGCGTGTTCGACGCCGAGAGGCCGCCCTGTGGGTAGCGGGTCGGGTCGATGTTCTGCTGGTTGTTGCCGTCGTCGAGGATGATCCGGCTGCGGTTGTTGTCGGCGAGCTTCGCCTGGGCCGCCGCACCCGGCAGCACCACCGCGGTCGGGTTGAAGAGCCGCCCGACGCCCGAGAGGCTGACCTCGCCGAAGCGGCCGAGGTTGAAGACCTCCGTCGCCGTGAGCATCTGGGCGAAGTTCACGAGCATGCCCTCGTACCGCTCGAGGTCGCCGATCGCCGCGACCGGCAAGGAGACGCCGGCGGCCGGGACGCTCGCGCCGCCCGAGCAGACCTCGATCGCGTTCACGGACGCGATCTCGGTCAGGCCGGAGAACTCGGTCGCCGTGCCGCGCACGCGCACGACGTCGCCTGGCTGCACAGCGCGGAAGCCGTTGTCGAAGACGAAGATGCCCTCGGAGGTGAGCGGATCCGCATCCGCGTCGGCCGCTTCCTCCTCGAGGTAGAAGCCGCCGAACTCGACCCCGGGGGTCTGGTAGTCGCCGACGACGACGCCCTCGACGGTGACGGCCGTGCCGGCGAGCGGGCTCGTCGTCTCGGCGCCCTGCACCTGGTGGATCTTCGTGGCCGGGTCGCCGCAGACGACGACGTCCTCGGTCTGGAACGTGAAGACGTGGTCGGCCGCCATGGCGTCGGGCGGATCGTCTGCGTCCTGGTCGGTCACGCCGGCGGCCGAGATCGTGACCGTGCACGACTCGTTGGCGGCGAAGTTCGCGGTGGGGTCGAGCGTGAAGGTCACCGGGCCGCCCGAGGCGGCGGCCGGATGGGCCCCGCTCGTCGCGCACTGGATCGCGTACCAGCTTCCAGCCACGTTGACCGGCTCGCTGAAGGTGATCGCCAGGTTCGCGTCGCGGGCGACGCCGGCCGCTCCCGCGGCCGGGACGGTCGAGGCGACACGCGGCGCCTGGTCGGCGCTCGCGTGCGGATCAGGCGTCCCGACCTCGAAGTCGGCGGAGTTGTCGTTCGTGTCCTGCGTCCCGCCGCCCTTGCGCAGCGCGGCGGTCGTGTTGCTGAGGGTGGCGGTCGGGGCCGTCTCGGCGCACGTCGCCGCGGTGCCGTAGCCGACGAAGTCGACGATCGCGCCGCCGGCCGGGCACGCGCCCGTGAGCGGGGTCGTGCTCGCGACGAGCGCGACCTTGCCCGAGGTCCCGGACATCGCAATCGAGCCGGTCGCGTCCGGGGTGGGGAGGGGGGTCGTGCCCCCCGCGCCGGCCGCTTCCTGGACGAGGTAGTTCCGGCCCACGGGGATCGAGCCCGTGAGCGGCGTCACCTGCCAGGTCGACCCGGCGGAGGACGCGTACTGCACCGACCACCCGGTCAGACCGATCGGCGCCGCGGTGCGGTTGTAGAGCTCGATGAAGTCGTTCGTGAGCGTCGCCCCGGCGTTGCCGCCGCCGCCGTAGACCTCGCTGACGACGACCGAGCCCGGCACCGGGCCTGCCGCGGCGGTCTGGAATGACGCGGTGAAGCTCGAGGCCATCGCGTCCGGCGGGTCGTCCGTGTCGAGGTCGGTGACGGCGGATGCCTGAATGCCGAGCGTGCAGGTCGAGCCCGCAGGGAGGTCGACGATCGGGTCGGCCGTGAAGACGGTCGGGCCGCCGGTCACGGTCACCGGCTGGCTGTCCACGACGGAGCAGACGAGTGTGAACGCAGAGGCGGGCGCCGAGACCGGCTCGCTGAAGGTCACGGTGATGTTCGCGCCGGCGGCGACCTCCGTCGCGCCGTTGGCCGGCGTCGTCGAGAGCACGGACGGCGCGGCATCGGCGACGCTGCCGGTGACGTCGAGGTCGTCCACGCCGATCCACTCGTCGGAGCCGACCGCGTCCGTCGTGAGGATGCGGATCTGGACGAGCGGCTGCCCGGCCGCCGCCGCCGGGAGCGGCGCGCTCACGAAGGTGACGAGGTTCGCGAGGTTCGGCCCGGTGCTCGCGTCCGCGACGAAGCCCGCGGCCACGTTCGTGTACGGCCCGCTCGAGCCGACCCGGTACTGGAGCGCGACCGGCTGCACGGAGTCGTCTCCGGAGCCGTCCACGTCGCGGAGGTTGTACGAGACCATCACGTTCGCCACGGCCGTCGTGTCGACCGTGAGGACGAGCTGCGGGGCGCGCGCGGTGCCGGATCCCTGAAGGGCGACGACGGGGTCGGCGAGCTCGAACTCGGCGATCCCGCCGGTCGTGAACGTGTTCGGGCTCGTCTGGTTCGCGTTCACGTCGAGGGGCGTGGCGGCGCCGTCCGCAAGCACCGTCTGCGGATCGACCGCGGTCGAGGCGGTGAGGCCGTCGCCGCGGTAGCCGACGATGCCGGGGACGCCTGTCCACGTGTCGTCGAGGGTGATGAGCCCCGTGTTCGACCAGTTCTGGGCGAAGGGGAGCGTCTGCGACGTCGTGTCGGCCGCCGCCTGCTGGGCGCAGAGCGCCGCGGTACATACGAGGAGCGCCGAAACGAGCAGCCGGCGCGCTGTCAAGAGTGTCATGCCTCTCCCCTGGTTGGGACCAGTCCGCCCGGGACCCGTGCGGGCGGGAGGCTATCACCGTTTCGCGCCGATTCCGACCCGCGCTCCGGACGGACACCGGGCGGTCACCGGGTTACCATTTCCTCCGCATGCGCAGGTACCACGTCACCACCTTCGGGTGCCAGATGAACGCCCACGACTCCGAGCGGATCAAGGGCATGCTCGAGTCGCTCGGGCTGGGCGAAGCGGTCGGCCAGGCCCAGGCGGACGTGATCGTCTTCAACACGTGCACGATCCGCGAGAAGCCGGACCAGCGCTTCGCGGCGCACCTCGCCCAGGCGAAGGCGCTCAAGGCGGCCGACCCGGACAAGGTGATCGCGGTCGGCGGCTGTTACGCCGAGGCGCAGCGGGAGCGGCTCTTCGCGCTCTACCCGGAGGTCGACGTCGCATTCGGCCCGGGCTCGATCCCGCATCTCGGCGAGTGGCTCGGCGCCGGCGGGCTCGGCGTGGCCCGCGGCCGGTTCGGCGTCGAGGACCGCGCATTCGCGGGGGAGCTGCCGATGCACCGCGAGCGGCGGTTCCAGGCGTGGGTTCAGGTCTCGATGGGCTGCAACTCGAGGTGCGCGTACTGCATCGTGCCGTCCGTGCGCGGGAGGGAGGTGAGCCGGCGCCCGGGCGAGGTCGTGGCGGAGGTGTCGCGGCTCGCCGAGGCCGGCGTGCGCGAGATCACGCTGCTCGGCCAGAACGTCAACTCCTGGGGCCGCGACCTGCGGCCCGAGCTCGAGACCGAGTTCGGCGAGCTGCTCCGCGCCTGCGACGCGGTCGACGGGATCGAGCGGATCCGCTTCACGAGCCCGCATCCGAAGGACTTCCGCGAGCCGGTCGTCGCGGCCATGGCGGAGTGCGGGTCGGTGTGCGAGCACGTCCACCTGCCCCTTCAATCGGGGTCGAGCAGGCTGCTCAAGGCGATGCGGCGGACGTACGACCGCGAGCGGTACCTGCGGCTGGTCGAGCGGCTGCGTGCCGCCATCCCGGACCTGGCGCTCGGGACGGACGTCATCGTCGGCTTTCCCGGCGAGACGGAGCAGGACTTTCGCGAGACGCTCGAGGTCGTCGAGGAGGTGCGCTACGACAGCGCGTTCACGTTCATCTACTCGCCGCGGCGCGGGACGGAGGCGGCCGACCTGCCCGACCAGATCCCGTACGAGCTGAAGCGGGAGCGGCTGGAGCGGCTCGTCGAGGTCGTGCAGCGGATCGCCGCCGAGCGGAACGCGGAGCGCGTGGGCCGCGTCGAGGAGGTGCTGGTCGAGGGGCCCAGCCGCACCGACCCGAGCCGGCTGCGCGGCCGCACGCGGCGGAACACGACCGTGAACTTCTCCGGTGCTGCCTCCGCGGGAGAGCTCGTTTCGGTCGAGATCGACGGCGCGACGTCGACCACCCTTTCGGGCCGGCAGTCCGTGCTCGTTCCGGCTTGATCCCGACGCACACTCGGCGCGAATCGCGCGCGACACGCGCGGGGTTCCGGGATAGCATCGAAAGCGGGTGGTGGGCCGGGGTGCCCCGAAGGCGGGGGTCGTGAGCCGGGCGCCGGGTGTGCCCGGCGTCCTCGCGATCTTCGGGCCGACCGCGAGCGGGAAGAGCGCGGTCGCCGAGGCGATCGCGGACCGGCTGCCGGCCGAGATCGTCTCCGCCGACGCGATGCAGGTCTACCGCGGGCTGCCGATCCTGACGAACCAGTCGCATCGGCCGGCCCGGCTCGTCGGCATCTGGCCGCTCGACCACGAGGCCTCGGTCGGCGAGTACCAGCGCCTCGCGCACGCCGCGATCGACGAGGCGGTCGCGGGCGGCCGCGTCGCGCTCGTCGTGGGAGGGACGGGGCTCTACCTCCGCGCGGCCCTCTCGGGCCTGGAGCTTCCGCCGCCGCCCGCCCCGGGGGCGCGCGAGCGCCTCGACGCGCTCTACGACGAGCTGGGGCCTTCCGGCGCCCACGCGGAGCTGGCGGCACGCGATCCGGCCGCCGCGGCCGTCGTCCACCCGAACGACCGCCGCCGGGTCGTTCGGGCCCTCGAGCTCGCGGAGGCCGGCCGGTCGCTTCGTCCCGAGTCGGACCGCCTCTGGAGCGGCGAGACGCGGTACGAGACGCTCGTCGTCGGCCTCGACGTCCCGGCCGCGGAGCTCGAGCGCCGCATCGAGGCGCGGACGGCCGCCATGTGGGGGCACGGCGTGGAGGCCGAGGTACGGGCCGCCCTCGCCGGCCCGATCTCGCAGACCGCCCGGGCCGTCCTCGGGCTCGACGAGGTCGCCGGGCTCCCGCAGGCCGAGGCGCAGGCGGCGATCGTCGCCCGCACCCGTCGCTACGCCGCGTACCAGCGCAAGTGGATGCGCCGAATCCCGGGCCTCGTTACCGTTCGCGCCGACCGCCCCGCGAACGAGGTCGCCGATGCAATTCTCGAAGTGGCACGCGCTCGGAAACGCCTACCTGCTCGTCGAGCGGGCTGAGACGCCCGGCGGGCTCGGCGCGGACCTCGTCCGCCGCCTCTGCAACCCGCACAGGGGCATCGGCGCAGACGGCGTGCTCGAGGTCGTTCCCGACGGGTCGTCCGCAGCCGTGACGGTCTGGAACCCGGACGGCTCGCAGGCCGAGTTCTCCGGCAACGGCGCCCGCATCGCCGCCCGCTGGCTCGCGGACCGGGCCGGGGCCCGCGAGGTCACGCTCCGCTTCGACGACCGCGCGGCGACCGCCCGCATCCGAGAGGACGACGTCGAGCTCGACGTCGAGCCGGTCGTCGTGGGTGAGCCGGAGGGGCTCGACCTCCATATCGAGCGGGTCACGTTCACGCCGGTCGACGTCGGGAACCCGCATGCGGTTGTTCGCCGCGACGCCTTCGACGAGCTGGACGTGCAACGCCTCGGCCCGCTCGTCGAGTGCCACGTGCGCTTTCCCGGCCGGACGAACGTCCAGCTCGTCCAGCCGCTCGACGACCATCGCATTCGCGTGGGCGTTTGGGAGCGGGGCGCGGGCGCCACGCCGGCCTCCGGGTCGAGCGCCGTCGCGGCCGCCTCGGCCGCGGTTGCGAACGGCTGGGCGTCCAGCCCCGTCACGGTCGAGCTCCCCGGCGGCGAGCTCGTGGTCGTCGTCCGAGACGGCCGCGCGACGCTCGTCGGGCCCGTCGGGGAGATCTGCCGCGGCGAGACCGCGCTCGGTTAGACGGCGACCGCGTGGGTGCGCAGGGCCTCGTTCAGCGAGGTCTTGAGGTCGGTCGACGCGCTGCGCTGCCCGATGATGAGCGCCGCCGGGATCCCGTACGTCCCGGCCGGATACTCCTTCGGGCGCGTGCCCGGGATGACGACCGCGCGAGGCGGAACCTCGCCGCGGTGCTCGACCGGCTCGTCGCCGGTCACGTCGATCACGGGCGTGGAGGCGGTCAGGACGACGTTCGCGCCCAGCACGGCGCCGGCGCCGATCCGCACGCCCTCGACGACGATCGAGCGGGAGCCGACGAAGGCCCCGTCCTCGACGATCACGGGCCGGGCCTGGGGGGGCTCGAGGACGCCGCCGATCCCGACGCCGCCCGAGAGGTGCACGTCCGCGCCGATCTGCGCGCACGACCCGACGGTCGCCCACGTGTCGACCATCGTCCGCGGTCCGACCCAGGCGCCGATGTTCACGTAGCTCGGCATCAGCACGACGCCGGGGGAGAGAAACGAGCCCCAGCGCGCCACGGCGGGCGGCACCACGCGCACGCCGCGCTCGGCGTAGTCGCGCTTGAGCGGGATCCGGTCGAGGTACTCGAACGGGCCGACCTCGAGCGCCTCGAGGTCGCGGAGGCGGAAGAGGAGCAGGATCGCCTTCTTCGCCCACTCGTTCACCTGCCAGCCGCCGTCGACGGGCTCGGCGACGCGGGCCTCGCCCTCGTCGAGCAGCCGCACCGCCTCCTCGACCGCCGCCGCGCCGTGTGCGGCCTCCGCGGGCGGGGCGTCCCACAGGCGCTCGATCTCCCGTGCGAGCTCCGTGCTCACAGCACCGCCTCGAGCCGCTCGACCGCGAGCGCGCACTCCTCCTCGGTCGGGACGAGCGCGAACCGGACGTAGCCCTCGCCCGACGGCCCCAGGTACGCGCCGGGGGTCACGACGACGCCGGCCTCGTCGAGCAGGCGCTCGGCGAAGCGCTCGGAGGCCTCTCCCTCGGGGACGGCGGCCCAGACGTACATGGTCGCCTCGCTGCCCGCCACGCGCAGCCCTGTGCGCTCGCAGAGGCCGAGGAGCGTCGCCCGTTTACGACCGTAGAGCGCGCGGTTGCGCTCGACATGCTCCTCGTCGTTCCAGGCCACGATCGAGGCGCGCTGGACGAACTCCTGCGGAGCCGTTCCGCTCGAGGGCCGGAAGCGCTTGAGCGCGGCGACGATGTCCGGGTCGCCGGCCACGAAGGCGCTCCGGTAGCCCGTCATCGAGGAGCGCTTCGAGAGCGAGTTGAAGACCGCGATGCGCGCCCCGGTGTCGCGTACCTCGAGCGCGGAGTGGGGCGGCTCGTCGAACCAGAGCTCCGTGTAGGCCTCGTCGGACGCGAGGACGACGTCGTGCGCCGCCGCAAGCTCTGCGGCCGTGCGCAGGAACGCCGGCGGCGCGACCGCCCCGGTGGGGTTGTTCGGGTAGTTGATCCAGACGACCGCGGTGCGAGCCCAGACGTCGGCGGGAACCGACTCGAGGTCGGGGAGGAAGCCGTTGGCCTCCGTGAGCGGCAGCGCGAGCACCTGCGCCTTCGCGAACTGCCCGCCGCGCTCGGGGACGGGGTAGCCGGGCTCGGTCACGAGCACCGTGTCCCGGCCGGCCGCGGGGTCGGCGAAGAGCTGGGCGAAGCTGAAGATCGCCTCCTTCGAGCCGTATGTCGGGACGATCTCCGTCTCGGCGTCGAGGTCGACGCCGAAACGGCGTCCCGCCCAGGCGGCGATCGCCTCGCGGAGCTCCGGCAGCCCCTGCGCCCGCGGGTAGCCCTGCGTGAGGGGCAGCGCCTCGACGAGCCCCCGCTCGATCGCGGGATCGGTCGGCTCGCGCGGATCGCCCATCCCGAAGTCGATTACGTGCACGCCACGCTCGAGGGCGCGCCGCTTGGCCTCGTCCAGCCGGACGAACGGGTACGTCTCCTGCGCGGCGAGGACGGGGGAGAGGCGCACCACGACTAGACGGTATCGGTCAGGAAGGCGCGCAGCACCTCGAACGACCGGACGAGCGCGGCGATCTCGACCCGCTCGTCGCGGCGGTGTGCGTAGGCGGTCGCGCCGGGCCCGAAGTTGACCGCGTCGACGCCCACCTCGGCGAACTCGGCGACCGGCGTCCAGGCCTGCTTGGGCAGGACGTCGAGGGCGCCCGCCTCGGCGAGCCGCCGGGCGAGAGGGGTGTCCACGACGACGGGTGCGGCCGGGGAGTTGCCCGTGATCGCGACCTCGTCCGCGCCGGCCGCGTCGGCGAGGGCGCGGACGCGCTCCTCCGCGTCCCCGGCGCTGCGGTCGGGCGGGTAGCGCAGGTTGAGGAGACATGCGGCCCGGTCGGGGACGACGTTCGGCGCGATCCCGCCCGCGATGCCCGTGACGGTCGCCGCCTCGACGAACGTGAGGCCGCCGACCTCGGCCTCGCGAAGGGGCACGGGAAGGATCCCGGCGAGTCCGACCACGGCGCGCTCGATCGCGTTCGTCCCCGTCCACGGCCTGGCCGAGTGCGCGCTCTCGCCGTGCCAGACGAGCTCCGCGACGAGGTTGCCGAGGCACCCCGCGTGGAGGGCGTTGTCCGTGGGCTCGAGCATCACCGCCAGCTCCGCGTCGAGCGCCGACGGGCAGGCCGCGAAGAACCCAGGGAGCGCGCTCTCGGACTGCGGCAGCTCCTCCCGCGGGAAGAAGAGGAGGCCCAGGTCGACCCCGAGCGGGGCACCGTCCTCCTCGAGGAAGCGCGCGAGCTCGACCATGACGGCCACGCCGCCCTTCATGTCGCTCGCGCCGAGCCCGACGACCGCCGCGTCGTCGATGCGGCCGGGGACATTCCCCTGCGCGGGGACCGTGTCGAGGTGGCCGGCCAGGAGGACGAGCGGACGGCCCGTGCGACGCTCCGTCGCGTAGAAGAGCGTGTCGTCGGCGCGGTGGACGAGCGTCAGGCGCCCGGCCGGCACCGCGTCCTCGACCCAGGCGGCCGCGTCGCCCTCGCTCCTGCTCTCGGAGAGGATGTCGACGAGGGCCAGCGTCGTCTCGGCGAGGCGGTCGGCGAGCGGGTCGGCCCCGGGCACGGCGGCAGCGTATCCGGCCCGGGGGCGGGCATAATCTCGGTTCGATGCCACGTCACATGCCGGATCCCGCGCCCGGGGCCGAGCCCGAGCGGGGATTCTCCGTTCTGGTCGTCCCGCCCGGCGCCGACCCCGACGACGAGCTGGCCGAGCTCGGCGAGCTGATGCGGACGGCCGGGGTCGAGCCGGTCGGCACGCTCGTCCAGCATCGGGCGAGCCCGGATCCGCGCACGTACGTCGGCAAGGGGAAGCTCGCCGAGCTGAAGGCGGCCGTGCCCGACGCCCGCGCCGAGACGGTGATCGTGGACGACGACCTCGACCCGAACCAGCAACGGCGTCTCGAGGAGGCGCTCGACGTGCGCGTGGTCGACCGCACGCAGCTGATCCTCGACATCTTCGCCCAGCACGCGGTCACGGCCGAGGGCAAGCTCCAGGTCGAGCTCGCGCAGCTCGAGTACAACCTCCCCCGCATGCGCGGCATGTGGAAGCACCTCGAGCGCACCGGCGGCGGCGCGGGCGCCGGGCGCAGGGGCCCGGGCGAGACGCAGCTCGAGACGGACCGCCGGCTCGCGCGGCGGCGCATCTCCGTCCTCAAGGAGCGCCTGCGGGGCCTCGAGCGCCGCCGCGAGACGCAGCGCAAGGAGCGCAGCGCGGCCGTCACGCCGCTCGTCGCGCTCGCCGGCTACACGAACGCCGGCAAGTCAACCCTCCTGAACGCGCTCACGAACGCGAACGTCTCCGTGAACGACCGGCTCTTCGAGACGCTCGACCCGACCACGCGCGCGTTCGAGCAGGAGGGGCGCCGCTACCTCGTGACGGACACGGTCGGCTTCATCCGGCGGCTGCCGCACCAGCTCGTCGAGGGCTTCGCCGCAACGCTCGAGGAGACGCTGCTCTCCGACCTGATCGTCCACGTCGCAGACGCCTCGGAGCCGGAGGAGCGCCTCGCGGAGACCGTGGCGGCGGTCGAGGCCGTGCTGAAGGAGATCGGCGCCGACCACGTCGCGCGCGAGCTCGTCCTGAACAAGATCGACCGCGTCGACCCGCTCGGCCGCCGCCGCCTGACGAACCGCTACCCGGGCGCCGTCCACGTGTCCGCCGCGAGCGGGGAGGGGCTGGGCGAGCTCCGGGCGCGGGTCGCGGAGCGCCTCGCAGACCGCTTCGAGCCGGTCCGGCTCCTCGTCCCCTACGCAGACGGGCGTGTGCTGACGGAGCTCTACGACCTCGGTGCCCCGATCGAGGAGCGAGAGGACCGCGCCGACGGCGTCCACGTGCTCGCCCGGCTTCCGCGGGCCGAGCTGGGGCGTTTCGCCCCGTACCTGATCGTCGAGCGCGACCGGCCGTCGCAGCGCGCCGAGCATGGCGCTTGAGCTGGCGATCCAGCGCCTCCGCCCGGAGGCCCGGGTGCCCGAGCACGCCTACCTGGGCGACGCGGGACTCGACCTCGCGACCTGCGAGCCGATCGAGCTCCGGCCGGGCGAGCGCGCCGTCGTCGCGACCGGGCTGGCGGTCGCGATCCCGGACGGCCACGCGGGCTTCGTGCAGCCGCGCTCCGGGCTCGCCGCGAGCCGTGGGATCACGGTCGTCAACTCGCCCGGCCTGATCGACTCGGGCTACCGGGGCGAGATCAAGGTCGTGCTCCTGAACACGGATGCGGGGGAGACGTTCACGGCCGAGCCGGGCGACCGGATCGCGCAGCTCGTCGTGCTGGCCGTGCCCGAGCTCGCGCTCGTGGAGGTCGAGCGCCTGCCGGCGAGTGAGCGCGGCGCGCGGGGGTTCGGCTCGTCCCAGCTCGTGAGGCCGTGACCGAGCCGCGGATCCGCGTGTCCGCGATCCTGCGGCGCGAGGGCCGGATCCTGCTCTGCCGGCACGAGAAGGCCGGCCGTGAGTACTGGCTCCTCCCGGGCGGAGGAGTCGACCTGGGCGAGAGCCTGGCGGAAGCGCTCCAGCGCGAGCTTCGCGAGGAGATCGGGATCACCGAGGACCTGCCGCTCGAGGGGCCGGTCGCGGTCGCCGACTCGATCGCTCCCGGAGGGGGCGGCCCGCCCGGAAAGCACGTCGTCCACATCATCTTCGCCGGGTACCTCGGCGGCCGCTCGCTCGAAACGGTCACGTCGCAGGACGCCGCCGTGCGCGGGCACCGGCTCTTCGGCGTCGAGGAGCTGCCCGGCCTGCCGGTGCATCCGCCGATCCAGCGGTTCCTGGCCCGCTGGGAGCCGGGCGACCCGACGGTGTACCTCGGCTCCCTCTGGGCGCGCTAGCGCGGCCGCGGCGAAATCGGCACAGGTCGCGGCGAATCGGCACGGATCCGCGACCGTTCCGTGCACGATGGCGGGGTACGCTCGCAGTGGGTGGTGGGTGGCCTGGCCAAATCCCCACCCAGGGTGGGGATTTGGCGGGCGGCGCGGCGACATGAAGATGGGAGAAGTCGAGCCCGCCCGAGCACGGCGAGCTCACCGGGAAACGTCGAGCCGCCGCGAGCTAGTCGAAGCGGCCGCCTCGCGCCCGCGCCCTCTCGGCGGATACCTCGTGGGCCTCGCGCTCGAGCTCGTCCGGCAGCGGAGCGAGCTCCGGCGGCTCGCCGCCGAGCGCGTGCCCGAGCGCCTGCGCCAGCAGCCAGTCCGCGAGCCACGGGTTGCGCGGGAAGAGCGGTCCGTGGAGGTACGTCCCGAGGGCCCGGCCGCGCCTGCAGCCCTCGAACCCGCTCTCGCCGTCGTTCCCGAAGCCGGCGACGACGCGCCCGAGCGGCCGCGCGCCCGGGCCCAGGATCGTCCGGCCGGCGTGGTTCTCGAACCCGGCCACCGTCCTGCGCTCGCCCGGCTCGAGCTCACACTCGAGCAGCACGTCCCCGATCATCCGCCGCTCCCCGGCGATCGTCTCGAGGTCGAAGACGCCGGCCCCCGGCAGCTCGACCCCTGCACGGTCGCGGTAGAAGCGCCCGAAGAGCTGGTAGCCGCCGCAGACCGCGAGCGCGGCCGCCCCGCCGGCGAGCGCCTCCTCGAGCGCGTCCGCGCGCGCGGCGAGGTCCGGCGCGACGAGTGCCTGCTCGCGGTCCTGACCGCCCCCGACGTACAGGAGGTCGTGCTCGCCGGGCCGCAGCGGGTCGCCCATCCCGATCGGACGGATCTCGAGCTCGATTCCCCGCCAGGCCGCGCGCCCGGCCAGGACGGCCATGTTGCCGCGATCCGCGTAGATGTTCAGGTAGTCCGGGTAGAGATGCCCGACGACAACCCTCACGAGCGGCCCCCCACGGCCTCGGCCGACGTCGTCTCCCAGTAGGGCCGCACGAGGCCGCGGTCGGCCGCCACCCGGCGAAGCGCCAGCATCGCCGTGTAGGTGGGGAGCACGCAGAGCTCGCCGCCCGCCGGAGTCAGCTCGAGCCCGCGGTCGAGCGCGCGCTCGAGCGCCGGCACGACCTCGATCCGGTCGGGGTCGAGCCCGCCGTACTTGAAGCGCAGCGCCAGCTCCTGCGCGCGTGAGCCCGTGGCCACGAGACGGTCGAGCGACGCCCCGAGCGGCTCGAAGTCCACGTCCCAGATCCAGGAGACGTCGCGGCCGTCGGCGATCTCGTCGTTCAGGGCGATCACGGCCACGGCGGGCGGGCGGCCGTCCACGAGCGTCCGGATCGCCTCGTTCGCCCCCGCGGGGTTCTTGACGAGCAGCATGAGCACCGTCCGGTCGCCCGTGCGGATCCGCTCGAACCGCCCGAACGCGGCCTCGAACCGCTCAAGGCCGTCCACGATCGCGTCGAGCGGCGCGCCGAGGCTCAGCGCCAGCGAGGCCGCGGCGACGGCGTTGTAGACGTTGTAGAGCCCCGCGAGCGCGAGCGAGATCCGCCGCGTGCCGGACGGCGTCACGAGGTCGAACTCGGTGCGCTCCAGGCCCTCGAGCACGATCGACCGCGCCGCGACGTCGAGCGGCGGGCGCTCGTCGTGGCCGGCCGGGCAGCGGTAATCCCCAAGGTGACCGACGTAGGGAGCTGCGTACACGTATGGCGTCCCGCAGACGACGCAGTAGGTCGAGTCGGCCGCGTGCGGCACCTGGTCGCGGGCGACGGACGGGTCGTCGAGGCCGAAGCGCACCGCCCGGGCGCGGCTCCGCACGAGGTCGGCCAGGCGCGGGTCGTCGGCGTTCGCGACCACGGTGGCGTCCTCCGGCAGCGCGTCGATCGCGCCCCGCCAGCGCTCGGCCACGATCTCGAGCTCGCCGTACCGGTCGAGCTGGTCGCGGAAGAGGTTCCCGAGGAGGACGGCGTGCGGCCGGACGCGGCGGGCGACCTCGGGGAAGGCCGCCTCGTCCACCTCGAACAACCCGAGCTCCGCGCCGGGCGCGGCGAGGAGAGCGGAGGCGACCCCGGAGACGAGGTTTGCGCCGGCCGCGTTGTGGGCGAGGCGCGTGTCCCGGCCCAGGATCTCGGCCACCATCGCGGTCGAAGTGGTCTTGCCGTTCGTGGCGGACACGAGGGCCGCGCCACGCGGCAGCCGGGCCGCCAGCCGGCCCACTCCGCCCGGGTCGACCGCGGCCAGGAGCTTCCCCGGAATCGTCGTCCCCCCTCCGCGTGCGGCCAGGCGCGACAGGCGGCCGGCGAGCCGTGCCAGGGCGATCTCGAGGCGCAGCCGCACGGGGCAAGTGTAGTGCGGGCCTCGCATTCCCTCGTTCGGGGGCTCAGGGCTCGGGGGCGTACCCCGGACGGGGGATGTCGGCCCGTTCGACACGTCGTAGCCTCAATCAACACGGTTGCGGAGCCTGTGCCGAAGCGGTGTGGGCGGGACCTGGACGGAAAGGCAAGGCGTGCGGCGGACGCGGATCGGAAGGGCAGCATGACGGCCGTCTCTGACGAGATCAGGGTCATGCCCGAGGGCGACGAGCGGGAGCACGATCCAGGCCTCCCGCGGCGCGCCACCATCCTCCTCGGCATCGTGATGGCGGCGACCGTCGCCGCCGCGGCGGTGCCGGTCGGCACGCTCGACCGCGACACGGGCGACTGGGGCACGTTCCTCTTCCTCTCGATCTCGGCCGCGATCGCGCAGCTCTTCGTCTCGCGGACCCCGCGCGGCGCGGCGCGCTACTACACGACCACGGTCTTCCTGATCGCCGGCGTGCTGCTCCTGCCGGTCGGCCTCGTGGCGCTGCTCGCGGTCATCCAGCACGTGCCCGAGTGGCTGAAGATGCGCTACCCGTGGTACCTGCAGACGTTCAACATCTGCAACTACACGCTCAACTGCCTCGCGGCCTGGGTCGCCGCGCAGCTCGTCCTGAACGCGCCCAGCGGCTTGAACTCGGCGGAGCGGTGGGCGCTCGCGGGCGTCGCGGCGAGCGTCGTCTTCGTCGCCACGAACCACGTGCTCCTCGCGGTCATGATGCACGTCGCCGAACGCACGCGGTTCTCGAAGAGCCAGCTCTTCACCGCGGAGAGCTTGTCCACCGACCTCGTGCTCGCCGCGCTCGGCGTCTCCTTCGCCACGCTCTGGGTCACGAACCGCTGGCTCATCCTCGCGGCCGTGGCCCCGCTGATCCTCATTCACCGGTCGCTCAACGTGCCGGCCCTCGAGGAGGAGGCGCGCGTCGATCCGAAGACCGGGCTCTTCAACGCCCGGCACTTCGCCGCCGAGATGCGCGACGAGCTCGCCCGGGCGGCGCGGTTCTACCGGCCGATGTCGGTGATCATGGCCGACCTCGACCTCCTGCGGGACATCAACAACGCGTACGGCCACCTGGCCGGGGACGCCGTGCTCCGCGGCATCGCCGACTCCTTCCGTGGCCAGCTCCGCGACTACGACGTGCCGGCCCGGTTCGGCGGCGAGGAGTTCGCGATCCTCCTGCCCGAGACGCCCCCCGAGCAGGCGCTCGAGATCGCCGAGCGAATCCGCCGGACGGTCGCCGCGACGGCGTTCGAGATCGGCACGTCGAGCGAGCCGATCCGCGCGACCATCTCCTGCGGCGTCGCGGCGTTCCCGAAGGACGGGAACGACGTGAACGAGCTCATCCACCAGGCCGACCTCGCCGTGTACCGGGCGAAGCTGCAGGGTCGGAACCGGGTGCTCACCGCGAGCTCCGAGCCCCTGCTCATGCCGGCCGAGCGCAGCGCGCGCCTCGCGGCGGTGCCGGACGAGCCCGAGCTTGCCACCTCGGCGCCGGCTCGCCCGCTCGCACCCCTGCCGGCCGACGTGACGCTCCCGCAGCCGGAGGCGGACCGGCGGCGGGCCGCGCCGCGGCGCCACATGCCCGTCGGCCCGCGCTTCCTGGCCCTCTCGCCCGCCCTGGCGATCCTCGTCGCCCTCGTGGCGGTCGTCGGCATCGGAGCCGGCATCTTCGGCCTCCTGGGCGGGACGAACGACATCATGGGCCTCGTCGCGGTGGTCGTCGCCGTCGGCATCGGCCAGGCGCTCTCGGTCGAGCTCGAGGGCGGGTCGATCTCCGTCAGCGCGGTCGGCGCGCTCGCCGGCGCGGCCATGTTCGGGCCGCGGGCGGCGCTGCCGCTCGCCGTCACAATGGCGGCGGTGCAGTGGAGCGCCATGCGCAACCCGGTGCACCAGTCGCTCTTCAACGTCGGCGCGCTCTGCCTCGCGTCGCTCTCCGCAGCCGCCGTCTTCTCGATCGGCTGGCAGGACAACGGCGTCGGGCACCTCGTCACCGCCGCGGCCGGCCTCGTCGCCGGAGCGGTGTACTTCTTCGTCAACACCGGCCTGCTCTCGGGCGCGATGGCGCTCGAGGGGCACGACAGCTGGTGGCGGGTCTGGAACGAACGGTTCTCGTGGCTCCTGCCGCACTACGTGGCCTTCGGCGCGGTGGCGAGTGCGATCGCGCTCGCGTACGAGGCGATCGGCCTGTACGGGCTCGCCGTCTTCGTCCTGCCGCTCCTCCTCATGCGCAAGACGATGGCCGCCTACATCGGCCACACGCAGCGCTCGAGCTCGAAGCTCCGCGAGGCGGCCGAGACGATCCGCTCGCAGAACGCCTCGCTCGAGCAGGCCAACCGGCTGCTCAAGGAGCGCTCGACGGCGGCGATGGAGAGCCTCTCCGCGACGGTCGACGCGCGCGATGCGTACACGGCCGGCCACTCGCGGCGCGTCCAGCAGCTCTCGCTCGCGATCGGCCGCGAGCTGGGCCTCTCGCAGGCCGAGCTCGACCTGCTCGGCCACGCGGCGCTCTTCCACGACATCGGCAAGCTGGCGATCCCGGACGCGATCCTCCTGAAGCCGGGCGACCTCACGACCGACGAGTGGTCGCTCATGCAGCGCCACGCCGACGAGGGCGCGCGGATCATCGACCGTCTCGGCTTCCTGCAGGACGCCGTCCCGGCGATTCGCCACCACCACGAGCGCTTCGACGGAAAGGGCTACCCGGACGGTCTCGCCGGCGAGGAGATTCCGCTCGGCGCCCGGATCATCCACGTCGCCGACGCGCTCGACTCGATGCTGACGACGCGGATCTACCGCGCCGCGCGGCCGGTCGAAGAGGCCGTGTCCGAGCTCCGCGAGGGTGCGTCCTCCCAGTTCTGCCCGCGGTGCGTGGGCGCGCTCGAACGGCTCGTCGAGGGCGACGGGCTCGCCGGCTACGGCATCCGCGTCCGGATGCTCGCCACCGCCTCCTAGGAACCGGTCGGTCGCCCCGAGAGGGCGTGCGAGGATACGGCGATGCCGGGCACCGTCCGATCCGCCGTCCTCCAGCTTCGCGCGGCCCGCCGTGCCGTTCGGAACGGCGCCGGGGCGGGCCTCCGGACGCGGCTCGGCACGCCGGACGAACGCGTCGTCTTCGTCGTCGGCTGTCCGCGCTCGGGCACGACGTTCCTGGCGCGCTCCCTGGGATCCCTGGACGGCTTCGTCGATCTGGGGGAGGTGCCGCCCCTGAAGGCCGCCATCCCTGAGCTCGCGGCGGCCGATCCGGCCGACGCGGCCGCCCGCGTCCGGAGCATCCTCGACCGAACGCGACGCCTCGGGCTGGTCGGCCCCCGCCGGGCGGTCGAGCAGACACCCGAGACGGTGTTCGTCGCCGCTGCGGCCGCACGGGCGTTTCCGCGGGCCGTGCTGATCCACCTCGTGCGGGACGGCCGGGACGTCGTCTGCTCGCTCCTCGAGCGTGGCTGGCTGAGCGCGGGGCGGAGGGGGCGGGACGACGCCGGCCACGGCTACGGTGCCGACGCGCGCTTCTGGGTCGAGCCGGGGCGCGACGACGCGTTCCGCCGGGCCGGCGACGCGGGCCGCGCGGCCTGGGCGTGGCGGCGCTACGTCGAGGCGGGGCTGGCGCTCGGCGAGCGCGCGGTCGAGATCCGCTACGAGGCGCTCGCGCAGGACGCGGAGGGGGTCGCGGCGCGACTTGCCGAGGCGCTCGCCGTCGACCCGGCTCCCCTCGCGGAGGCGGTCCGGGGGGCGCACGCAGAATCGATCGGCCGGTACAGACGTGACCTGACCGCCGAGCAGCTCGGCGAGGTCGAGGCGGAGGCGGGCCCGCTCCTCGCGCGCCTCGGATACCGCTAGCGCGCGCGGGCAGCGGCGGCGGCCGGCGAGGGCGAGCCGGCGAGCGCGGCAAGCCGTTCGAGCGCCGAACGACGCTCCTCCGGGGCACGGACGTCCGGGAGCCGACGCGCCTCGACGAACGAGCGATCGGGCCGGAAGTCGGTGCGGCCGGCGACGGCACCGTCGGCGAGCGTGAGGAGCGTGCCCTCGGGCACCTCCTGTTTGGCGAGCCCGACGGCGAGATAGCGCTCGACGAGCTCGAGAGCCGCGCGGGTCGAGGCGAAGACGACTTCGGCGCCGCCGACCCCGAGCCAGAGCGGACGCCCGACCCCGCGGGCGACGAAGACGCTGCCGTGGACGCGCTCGTCCAGCCACGCGGTCGCCATCGAGCCGTGCAGCTTCTCGAGGGCGGTCGGGGCGTGTGCGTACTCCTCGACGAGCGCGAAGATCGCCTCGGAGTCGACCGTCATCCCCGCCTCGGCGCGCTCGAAGCCGTGCTCGGCGAAGATCTCCTCGTCGTTCGCGATGATCCCGTTGTGGATCCCCACGACCGCCCCGTGGCGCACGGGGTGGTTGTTGGCCCCGAGCGAGGGATGGCCCTTCGTGTAGTCGCGGACGTGGAAGAGCGCCTCGGTGGCGCCGTCCTCGATCTCGACCGCTGCGAGCAGCTCGCTCGCGCCGGTGCGCTGCTTGTGGACGTGCAAGAGGCCGGCGGACGAGCGGTAGGCGTACCCGACTGCGTCCGACCCGCGTTCGGCGATCGCTGCGAAGAGTGCCTGAGCCGCGAGCGTCCGGTCGACCCGGCTCGCCGCACTAAGGCTGTATCCAGCGATTCCGCACACGTTGTGACTCTAGAAGAACCCCCTGACGACGCACAGGTCAGAGTCGGAGCCGCCGCCGCCAGGGTCTGAGTATAGCGCTCGGCTTTGAGCCATAAACCTCAATCCCCCGCCTGGGGGTGGCACCCCGAAGCACTCCGCCGATAGAGGGTGCGTGGAGCAGCCTCTCCCGAACGTGCCGCTCCCCGGGGCCGACGACGCAGCCGCCGGGGAAGAGGCCGCCACGCCCCATCTCGCCCCGGTTCCCGAGCCCGCCGAAACGGCGGCCGACGAGGCCGAGGCGGACGAGGACGACGACGAGCCGGAAGCCCCTGCCGCGAGCGCCCCGCAGACGCAGGATCCGCTGAAGCTGTACGTGCGCCAGATCGGCGACGGGCGGCTCCTGACGCGGGCCGAGGAGCGCGAGCTGGCCCGTCGCAAGGATCTCGGCGACGAGGACGCGAAGCGGAAGCTGATCGAGTGCAACCTCCGCCTCGTCATGTCGATCACGCGCAACTACGTCAACTCCGGCGTCCCGCTCCTCGACCTCATCCAGGAGGGGAACCTCGGCCTCATCCGGGCGGTGGAGAAGTTCGACTACCGGCTCGGCTACAAGCTCTCGACGTACGCGACGTGGTGGATCCGCCAGTCGGTCACGCGCGCGATCGCCGACCAGGGGCGCACGATCAGGCTTCCCGTCCATGTCGTCGAGCAGGTGCGCAAGGTGACCCGCGCGCGCCGCGTGCTCACCCAGAAGCTGAACCGCGACCCCCTGCCGGACGAGATCGCCAAGGAGAGCGGCTTCGACCTGAAGCGGGTCAACGAGCTCCTCGACCTCGTCGAAGATCCCGTGTCGCTCGAGACGCCCGTCGGGGACGGCGACTCGATCTACGCCGACATGCTCGAGGACGTCAACTCCGAGCAGCCGGAGGCCGTCCTCGCCGAGTTCCTGCGCACCAAGGAGCTTCGGATGGCGCTCGCGAAGCTGAACGAGCGGATGCGCCACGTGCTCGAGCTCCGGTTCGGCCTCTCCGGAGAGAAGCCGCGCACGCTCGAGGAGGTCGGCGCCGAGCTCGGCGTGACCCGCGAGCGGGTGCGCCAGCTCGAGTCGCGCGCGCTCCGCGAGCTCCAGGCCGCGGCGCCCGATCTCAAGCTGTACCTGCGCGCCTAGGGCAGCTCTCCGTCACGGTAGGGCCGATCCGTCCAGGACGGGAACGGCGCGTACGCCTCCTTGGCGTCCCGGGTCTCCGTCTCGACGCCGGCGCCGTGCTTGCGCGCGACGTCCACGACGGGGTAGACGACGCCCTTGTTGCGGCGCCCGCCGATCATGAGGATCGCGCAGGGCCCGTCGCCCGCGCCGACGAAGACGTGCTCCGTCCACGGCGGGCAGTGGACGAAGTCCCACTGTCCGAGCGGGCGCTCCTCGCCCTCCACGAGAAGCAGGCACTCGCCGGAGAGCACGAGGAAGTCCTCCTGCTCGTTCTCGCCGTGGTACATGCAGTTCGGCTGGCCGGGCCCGAGGACGCAGATGTTCACCCCGAAGTCGGGGAATCGGCGCTCGCGCGGCTCGAAGCCGGTGCCGGAGCCCATCATCGGGCTCTCCTCCCAGCGGGCGTCACGGGCGTTCAGGACGAACCAGCCGTCCCCCTCGGGGACGAGGCCGTTCTCGGTGCGGGTCAGATTCGCTTCGGGAACCATCCGGGAACCTCCATGTCGTCGGCTGTGCGTAGCCTAGGCGTAGGGATGTTCTGGGATCTGCATTCGCACATGGTCCCGTCGGGCGACGACGGGGTGCGCTCCGAGCAGGAGGGCCTCGAGCTCTGCCGCGAGGCCGCGGAGCGGGGGACGAGCGTCCTCTTCGCCACGCCGCACGTCTGGCCGCACTTCGAGCTCTCCGCGGAGCGTGAGCGGGCGGTGCGGGAGGCGCACGCCCGCATGGCGCCGCGGACCGCCGTGTTCGGCGTCGACCTGCGCCTCGGCTGGGAGTTGACCCCGGCCCCGGCGCTCCTCGACCAGGATCTCGGCCGCTACCGGCTCGGCGACCTGCCGGCCGCCCTGATGGAGCTTCCGTTCGACGGGCCGCTCGGGCTGGCCGAGCGCCTCGCGGAGGAGCTCGAGGCGGCGGGGCTGACTCCGGTGATCGCGCATCCCGAGCGGGCGGACGCGATCCAGGACGAGCCATGGATCGCGCATGAGTACGCCGAGCGCGGGTGGTTGCTCCAGGTGAACGCCACGAGCCTCCTCGGCGCACACGGCCGTCGGGCGGAGGCGACCGGCTGGCGGCTCGTCGAGGACGGCTCGGCGGCGGCCATGGGCTCCGACGGCCACCGGAGGGCGCGTCCGCCCTTCCTCGACGCCGCCTACGAGCTGTCCAGGGCGAGGGTGGGGGAGGAGCGCGCCCGTGCCCTCTTCGGCGCCGAGGCGCTGCGCCGGATCGCAGAGCCGCTCGCCGACGCGAGCGCGTAACAGTCTGTACAACCGTCGGGCTAGCGGGACGCCGCGGCGCCGATCTCGCGGAGCGACGCCAGGCGCGAGAGCGACTCGACCTCGATCTGCCGGACGCGCTCACGCGTCAGGCCGAGGCGGCGGCCGATGTGCTCGAGCGTGTGCGGCTCCTCGCCGCAGAGGCCGTAGCGGAGCTCGAGGACGCGCCGGTCGCGCTCGGAGAGCGACTCGAGCGCCTTGCCGAGCGCCTCCTTCTGCAGGCGCCGTTCCGTGACCTCGTCCGGCAACGGCTCGTCGCCGGCGACGAGATCGCCGAAGACCGCATCCTCCTGCTCGCCGATCGGCTGGTCGAGGCTCGTCGACGCCCGCGCGGCCGCGCGCACCTCGAGCGCCTGCTGGAACGGCAGGCCGGCCTCCTCGGCGATCTCCTCGAGCGTCGGCTCGCGGGCGAGCTGCGTCCACAGGTAGCGCTCGGCCCGTTGCATCTTCTGCATGCGCTCGACGACGTGGACCGGGACGCGGATCGTCCGCGCCTTGTCCGCGATCGCCCGCGCGACGGCCTGGCGGATCCACCAGGTCGCATACGTGGAGAACTTGAGCCCGCGGCGCCACTCGAACTTCTCCACGGCGCGGATGAGGCCGAACATGCCCTCCTGGATCAGATCGAGGAACGGCAGGCCCTGGTTGCGGTAGTTCTTCGCGATCGAGACTACGAGGCGGAGGTTGGATTCGATCATCCGGCGCTTCGCGGCCATGTCGCCGCGTTCGATCCGCTTCGAGAGCTCGACCTCCTCGGCGGCGGTCAGGAGCGGATGCCGCCCGATCTCCCGCAGGAAGAGCTGGAGCGCGTCCGTGGTCGTCTCGACCGTCGTGTCGAGGTTCCGGGGCGGCGCGGTGGGCTCCTTGACCTCCTTCGCCGGCTCGATCACCTCGACGTTGCGCTCCTCGAGCTCGCGATGGAGCGCGTCCACGTCTCCCGGCTCGAGCTCGAGCGCGTCGATCGTCTCGTTCAGCTCCACGCCGTCGATCCGCCCGGCGGCCTCGGCACGGTCGAGGAGCGCCTGGATCTCGGGGGTGTGGAGGGAGGGCTCGGTCGCCATGAAGCGCGTTACGGTAGCACTCGTGTCA
>Ga0210115_1000038_pt1 | contig 27214 bp, 25 predicted proteins | sample MayberryNW_TuleB_2_FD_185526 | JGI IMG/M metagenome (GOLD analysis project Ga0210115, IMG submission 185526) | Wetland microbial communities from San Francisco Bay, California, USA, that impact long-term carbon sequestration - MayberryNW_TuleB_D2... | ecosystem: Environmental > Aquatic > Marine... | reverse complement strand
AGCGGAGAAGGAGGGATTCGAACCCTCGAGGGAGGCTTGTGCCCCCCTAACGCCTTAGCAGGGCGCCGCCTTCAGCCACTCGGCCACTTCTCCGTGGGCCGGATGGTACCAACGCCGTCCGCGGCCCCTTTCGGCCCCGGACGTGACGAAGCCCGCCTCTGCGAGCCATGGGGAGCCGCTATGGGAGACGGGCGTCGTCGTGCCGGGGTCTGAGGGGAGCCGGCACGCTCATCGTGCGACGGCCCGCCCGTGCGATCCACCCTCCGAAGGGGGAATGCTGCTAGACCTCCAGGAGTCGGTCTGACACCCTTGCGTGCGCCTCGACCGGGGGAAACCGCTTGTGAAACGCCGCGCCGCCGTCTGTCTCGTCCTGCTCGCGCTCACGGGCTGGCTCACCGCGGGTGCGAACGCGACGCCGGGGTTCTTCACGGGGGTCGTCGAGCAGCCGCCGACGCTGGCCGGGCCCGCGCAGACGAGCTTCGCCGACCTCGGGGTGGGCGCCGCGTACGTCTGGGTGCACTGGGCCTCGGGCCACGCGCTCTCGGACGAGGACGTCGCCTCCGTGACCGACACGGTCGACGCGCTCCCGCCCGGGGCCCGCGTCGTCGTGGGGGTCGGCGGTCCCGGGCTGCGAGACGGCGTGCCGGCGACGCCTCTCGACGCCGCCGCGCGCGACGAGTACTGCGGGTTCGTCCGCGAGCTCCTCGACCGCGTGCCCGAGGTCCGGGACGTCGTCATCTGGAACGAGCCGAACAAGACGGCCGGGTGGGCCCCGCAGTACGACGGCGCGGAGGCGGGAGCCGCTAGCCGCGCCCCGGCCGCCTACGTCGCGCTCCTGGCCCGCTGCTGGGACGTCCTGCACGCCTTCCGGCCGGACGTGAACGTGATCGCGCCGAACACCTCGCCGAACGGCAACGACAACCCGGCCGCGGCCAGCAACATCTCGCACTCGCCGACGCAGTTCATCCGCCAGATGGGCCTCGCCTACCGCGCGAGCGGACGGACGACGCGGATCTTCGACACGGTCGCCCACCACGCGTACGGCGTCAGCCCGCGCGAGCGCCCCTGGATCGTGCACGGCGACTCCCGCCAGATCTCGGAAGGCGACTGGAGCAGGCTGATGTCCGCGCTCTCGGAGGCGTTCTCGGGGACGGGCCAGGCGATCCCGGGCCAGTGCTTCGGGGGTGGGTGCGTCTGGATCTGGTACACGGAGGCGGGCTTCCAGACGATCCCGGCCACGGGGAAGGAGTCCGCGTACTCCGGCACCGAGCCGACCGCGAACGTCATCCCCGACGACGTGGGCGGCGATCCCCCGGGCGGTCCGATCGGGAGCTTCGCGCCCGACCTGCGCGCCCAGTTCGTGGACGCGGTCCGGCTCGCGGCCTGCCAGCCGTACGTCCAGGCGTTCTTCAACTACCGCCTGCTCGACGACACGCCCCTCGGCGACTGGCAGTCCGGGCTCCTTTGGGCCGACGGGACGCGCAAGTCGAGCTACACGTACGCGAAGGCCGCCATCGCCGCGGCCCACGCGGGGACGGTCGACTGCGGCGGGCTGAAGGGCGGCCCCGCGCCGACGCCCGAGAGCGTCCCGCCCGCCCCGCCGGCCGGGCTCGTCGCAAGCCCCGGGGTGAAGAAGGTGACGCTCGCCTGGAAGCCGAACAGCGACCCGGACGTCCTCGGGTACTACGTCGAGCGTGCCGCCTCGCCGTCCGGGCCGTGGACGCGGCTGACGCCGGCGCCCCTCTCGGCTCCCGGTTTCACGGACTCCGTGCCGAACGGCGAGACGCGCCACTACGCCGTCCGCGCGGTCGACACGGCCGACAACGAGAGCGGCCGCTCGAGCCCCGCCTGCGGGACGCCGACGGGTACGCGCGCGACGTACGCGCCCGCGGCCGTCCACGTCCGTTCCGGCCGTGCGCTTCGCGGCATCGCTCCCACCCGCCTCGCGTGGAACGACGGCGTGCGGATCGAGCTGGCCGCCGGCCCGCGCGGCCGGGGCCACCGAGCCTCCCTCGAGGCCGCGGTGCGGCTCCCGCGCTGTGCCCGGGCGCCGAAGCGCCTCCGCCTCGAGCTCGACCTCTCGTCCCTCCCGGCCGGGGCCCGCGTCGGCGCGACGGTCCGCGTCTCCGGACGCTGGAAGCGGGTCGGGTCGTTCCGGGCCGGCGCCCGGGACCGGGCCCGCAGCCTGGCGCTCCCGCTCGAGGCCGCCGCGGGCGGACGCCTTACGGCGCGCGTCGCGGCTGTTGCCGCCGATGGGTTCCGCCTCCGCCTCGACCTCGTTCGGCTCGCGGTCGGCTCCTAGCGGTGAGCATGCCGATCGGCCGGCGCGACGCCGTCGGCGACCTCACCGCAGGGATGCGGCGCGCTTCGAGAAGCTCGGGCTCAAGCCTTCCGCCACCCGCTAGCGGCGGAGGAGCTGCGACACGGTCGTGTCGCCGGCGCCCGGCTTCTGCTCCACCTGCTCGACCGTGCACTGCTCCGCATCCTTGTCCGGCCGGAAGCGGAGGAACCTCGTCCCGTGGCGGAAGCGGTGTGCCTGCCACTTGTCGTAGCGCACCTCGACGACGAGCTCCGGCTTGATCGGCGACCACTCGAGCTGCTCCTTCTGCCAGCGGCTCGGGGCGCCACGCGGCTTCCGCTCGGGGTTCGGGCCGAGGAGCGGCTCGACGAGCGCCGTGATCTCCTCGCGCTTCGGACCGGTCGCGGCCGCGGTGCCGACAGGCAGGAGCTTCCCGTCTTCGTCGTAGAGGCCGAGCATGAGCGAGGCGAAGCCGGCCGCCTTCTCGCTCCACGTGACGCCGATGACGACGCAGTCCGCCGCCCGGTGCTTCTTCACCTTGACGACCGCCTCGCGCGAGCCGGGGAGGTAGGGAGAGCCGAGGCGCTTCGCGATCACGCCGTCGAAGCCCGCCGGGTCGAGCTCGTCCTCCCAGCCCGCGGCAACCTCGCGATCACGGGTGGCCGGGGAGATCGCGAACGGCAGCGCCTCAACGCGCGCGCGGCGTTCCTCGAGCGGCAGCCCGTGCAGGTCGTCCCCCTCCCACACGAGCAGGTCGAACACGACGTAGGAGGCCGGGATCTCCTTCGACAGCCTCGTGATGCGGCTCACGGCCGGGTGCAGGCGCATCTGGAGCGCCTCGAAGTCGAGCCGGCCGTCGCGCTCGACCACGACCTCCCCGTCGAGCGCCGACTCGGCGGGCAGCCGCTCGCCGAGCTCCTCGAGCTCGGGGAAGTAGCGGAGCAGCGGCCGCTCGTTCCGGCTCCAGAGGCGGAGGCCGCCGCCGAGGTTCTCGAGCACGCCGCGGAAGCCGTCCCACTTCGGCTCGTACTGCCAGCCGTCGCCCTCGGGCAGCTCGCGCACGAGCTGCGCCTCCATCGGCGGAAAGGGCAGCCCGCGCGGGACCGCCGCGTCCTCGCTCACCGCACGCCGGGAGGACGACCCTGGAACGCGTCGAGACAGCCCTGGTACGCGGCCCGGCGAAACTGAGCGGCGTAGAGCTCCCGCGCGTGCGCCCGGGCGGCGAGCTTCGGCTTGGCCGCGACGCCCATGTCCCTGGCGATCTCCCGCACGGTGAAGACGCTACAGATTCGGTACGAGTGGTCGTAGTTGGCCGCCTGCGGCCCCTCCCAGCTCCGAACGCGCGCGGGCCTCGGCTGCCGGCTGGACACGGCGCCGGTCGCGTCCTCGTCCCCGGGCGGCGCACCGCCCGACTCGAGCGACCCGCACGCGCTCGACGTGCCCGCCAGGACGAGGCCGACGGCCAGGAGCGCGACCACCCGACGCGATCCAACCATGGGATCGGAAGATCACCCGGCGGGCCGCGGTTCAAACCGTCCGACGCATGCCGGGCGAGGCACACTAGGGCGATGGCGCGGCTGGACGGCGTATGGCACGTGGAGCGGATCTCGGGACCGCCGCTCGTCGGCGTCTCGAAGCGGATCTTCGGCGAGTTCGGCTGGACCCTCGTCGCCGGCGTCCCGGTGGGGCCGTTCCGCGTCCGGCGGGCGAGCGAGGAAGCCGCCACGCTCGCCTACCTCGGCATCCCCCTGACCGACGAGCTCCACGCCGACGAAACGGCCGGCTGGGAAGGTCGCAGCCTGCTCGGTTCGCGCGAGGTCTCGCGGTTCCGACTCGTGAAGGCCTCGTAGTGCAACCGGGACGCAGCGGACGCCGTCAAACGAGTACGTGAGACGTGTAGCCGTCACGGGACTCGGAGCGGTGACTCCGGTCGGAAACGACGTTCCCACCACGTGGGGGTCGCTGCTCGACGGGAAGAGCGGGGTGGAGACGATCCAGGCGTTCGACCCGGCCGAGTTCCCCGTGCGGATCGCGGGCGAGGTGAAGGACCTCGACCCGGCCGACGTGATGTCGCCGAAGAAGGCGCGCCAGGTCGACCGGGCCGTGCTGTTCGCCGTCGCCGCCGCGCGCGAGGCGATGGGCGACGCGGGGATCAACGGGTTCCAGCCGGAGCGCGTCGGCGTCGTCGTCGGCTGCTGCGTCGGGGGGATCAACCAGACGCTCGAGCAGCACGACGTCCTACGCGAACGCGGCTGGAGCCGGATGTCGCCCTTCTTCCTGGCCAACTTCCTGCCCGACTCGCCGAGCGGCCACCTCGCGATCGAGCTCGGCCTCAAGGGGCCGAACTGCGCGGTCGTCTCCGCGTGTGCCTCCGGCTCGCACTCGATCGCCGAGGGCGCGCACCTCATCCGCTCCGGGCAGGCGGACGCGGTCCTGGCCGGCGGAACCGAAGGGGCGATCAACCCGGTGGTTCTCGGCGGCTTCTGCGCGATGCGCGGCCTCGCGTCGCGGAACGACGAGCCGGAGAAGGCCTCCCGCCCGTTCGATGCCGACCGCGACGGCTTCGTGATCGCGGAGGGTGCTGCGATCCTGATGCTCGAGGAGCTCGAGGCGGCCGAGAAGCGCGGCGCCACGATCTACGCCGAGGTGCTGGGCGCCGGCTCCTCGAACGACGCCTACAACATGATCACGCCCGACCCCGAGGGCGAGGGCGTCGCCGCGATGATGAGCCGCGCGCTCGAGGCGGCCGGGATCGAGCCGGAGCAGGTGGACTACCTGAACGCGCACGGGACCGGTACGCCGCTCGGCGACGTGGCCGAGACGAAGGCGATCAAGCAGGTGTTCGGCGACCATGCGTACGAGCTGCCCATCTCGTCGACGAAGTCGATGGTCGGCCACCTCTTCGCCGCCGCCGGCGCGATCGAGGCGCTCGCGGCCGTGAAGACGATTCATGAAGGCGTCATCCACCCGACGATCAACCTCGACCGCGCCGACCCCGAGTGCGACCTCGACTACGTCCCGAACGAGAAGCGCGAGAAGAAGGTCGACGTCGCGCTCTCGAACGCGATGGGCCTCGGCGGCCACAACGCCTGCGTCCTCCTCGGACGCCACGACCGCTAGCTCAGCGCGGATCCGCCGGGCGGTCCGGGAGGCACGTCGCGGTCGTTGCAAAACGCCTCCCGACGTGTCACGCTCACAGCTCGGGTCCTCGATGCCAACCCCCCGTCCACACCACGCACTCGTGGCGCTCGTCGCCGCGTGCCTGTTCGCCGCGACCCTCGCGGGCGGCGCGGCGGGTGGCATCCGCGCGTCCGGGCCGCCCGTGGGCGTCGAGCGCGCCGGCGGCGTGGAGTTCGTGCCGGGCGAGGTGCTCGTCGCCTTCCGGCCGGGCGTGGGTGCCGCGGCGCGGGCGCGCACGCTGCACGCGCGCGGCGCACGGGTGACCGAGCGGCTCGTCGGCGGGCGCGCGACGCGCGTGGCGCTCCGCTCCGGGGCTTCGGTGCTCGCGGCGGTCGCGGCGCTTCGGCGCGACCCGAGCGTCCTCTACGCGGAGCCGAACTACGTCTACCACGCGCTGGCCGTCCCGAACGACACGCTCTACGGGACGCTCTACGGCCTCCCGCTCATCTCGGCGCCGGCCGCCTGGGACGTGACGACCGGCCGCCAGCAGACGCTCGTCGCGGTCGTCGACACGGGCGTCGCGTACGACCATCCCGACCTGGCCGCGAACATGTGGGCGAACCCGAAGGATCCGGCCGGCGGCGGCGACCAGGACCACAACGGCCTGGTCGACGACGTCCGCGGCTGGGACTTCGTGCACGGAGACAACAAGCCGCTCGACGGGAACGAGCACGGCTCGCACGTCGCCGGGACGATCGCGGCGCGGGGCAACAACGCCCTCGGCATCACCGGGGTCAACTGGCAGGCCTCGATCATGGCCCTGCGCGCCGGCGACACGCTCGGGAGCTTCCCGAACAGCGCGATCATCAACTCGTTCGCCTACGCGTGCTCGAAGAAGGCGCGCGTCGTGAACGGCAGCTTCGGCGGCTCCGGATTCTCGTCCCTCACGCAGTCCGTCATCACGTCCTCGGCCTGCTCCAAGACGCTCTTCGTCTTCGCGGCCGGAAACGGCGGCGACGACGGCGTCGGCGACAACAACGACATCTTCCCGACCTATCCCTGCAACTACCCGAGCACGCGGATCATCTGCGTCGCCGCGACCGACCAGACCGACACGCTGACGAGCTTCTCGAACTTCGGCGTCGGCTCGGTCGACATCGCGGCCCCCGGCGCGGACGTCAACAGCACGATCCCGACCTTCGTCTCCGCCGCGACCGACGGCTTCGACGACACGCCGACCCTGTTCTCGACCCGCTGGGGCGCACAGACGGGGCCGGGCGGCCATCCGGTCTGGGGCCACGAGAGCTTCTCGTTCAACGCGCCCCCGTTCGACTTCAGCCTGAGCGACTCGCCCGGCGCGAACTACGTGGCGAACACCAACACGACGATCCGCTCGCTCGCCGCCTTCTCGACGGCGGGCCGCAGCGGCTGCTCCCTCGACTACTGGATGAACCTGGCCACCCAGATCGGCCACGACTTCGTGTCGATCGAGCTGGCGACGTCGTCGTCCGGACCCTGGACGGACATCAGCCTCGGGGGCTGGAGCGGCAACACCGGGGCGTCGAGCTTCTTCCTCTTCACCGAGGATGCCGAGGCGTTCGACAACAAGGCGACGGTCTACATCCGGTTCCACATGCAGAGCGACGCCGATCCGACCGGAACGGGTACGGGCGCCCGCATCGAGGACATCGTCCTCAAGTGCGTCGGCCCGCCCGCGGCCGGCGGCAGCTACACGCAGCTGGACGGCACCTCGATGGCCTCGCCCCACGTGGCCGGCGTCGCGGCGCTCGTGCTGAGCAAGAACTGGCAGCTGAGCACGGCCCAGCTCCGCACGGCGATCCTGTCGAGCGGCGACGCGGTCGGCGGGCTGGCCGGGAAGGTCGCGACGGGCGACCGCGTCAACGTGGCGGCCGCGCTCGCGGCGGTCGGGCCGCCCGACCTGACGAGGCCGAACACGACCATCACGAGCTTCAGTCGCACGGGCGCCAGAGCGACGATCAGGTTCAGGTCGAACGAGGCCGGGTCGACCTTCCAGTGCAAGCTCGACGGCGGCGCCTGGAAGGCGTGCTCGAGCCCGAAGACCTACAGGAACCTGAAGAAGGGGCGGCACACGATCCGCGTGCGCGCGATCGACAAGGTCGGCAACGTCGACGCCTCGCCCGCCGTCAAGACCTTCCGCGTCCGGTAAGCGGCGCCCGGCGGGGGCGTTGAGCAACCCCAGCGGTTTCGGCCTGGATCCTTACGGATTCCCAACACAGCGGTGCTATCTTCCGGCCGGTCGCAATGCGCAGGCTTCTCGTCCTCACAGTTCTCCTCACGCTCGCGTTGTGCGCGTTCGGAAGCGGCCAGGCCTTCGCGGCGGCGCCGAACACGCAGATCCACGGGCCCTACAACAAGACGGCGAGCTCGGCGCGCTTCCACCTCGTCGCGCTGAAGGGCGGGGTCCTCTGCTCCGGGTGCAGGATCCAGTGCCGGATCGACGGGCGGGTCTGGCGCCTCTGCGTCAAGAGCGGCGGCGCGGGCTACTGGACGTTCCGGAGCCTCTCGCGGGGTCGCCACACCGTCCGCGCGAGGGCGATCGACCGCGCCGGCCGTAAGGATCGGACGCCGGCGGTCAAGAGCTTCACGCTCTAGCCGGCCCGCGCCTCGACCAGGGCCGGCGTCACCTCGTCCACCGCCTCGACCGTCACGGCCGCCAGCGCGAGCGCGTCCTCCGGCGGCGGAAAGTCCCGGTTCGGAACCGCCACCACGCGCATGCCGGCCGCGTGGGCGCTCCGGATGCCGGCGGCCGAGTCCTCGACGGCGACGCACCCCGCGGCCGGCACGTCGAGACGCCGCGCCGCCTCCAGGTAGACGTCCGGCGCCGGCTTTCCGCGCTCGACTTCCTCGGACGAGACGGTCGCCGCGAAGAGCGGCGCCAGCCCGGACTCCTCGAGCACGAGGTCGATCAGCTCGCGGTTCGAGGAGGACGCGAGCCCGAGCGGCCAGCGGTCCGCCAGCGCGCGCACGCTCTCGACGGCCCCCGGCACGAGGGGTAGCTCCCGTCGGTAGATCTCCTCGAGCCGGCGCACGACCTCCGCCGAGATCTCCTCCGGCTCCTCCCGGAGACCGATCGTGTCCCGCATGTAGCGAGACCACTCGGGCGAGCTCATGCCCATCATGTCGTGGGACGCACCGTCGTGCCAGCGGCCTCCGCGCTCGGCCGCGAGCTCGCGCCGCGCCTCGTCCCAGACGTGCTCCGAGTCGATGATGACGCCGTCGAGGTCGAAGACGACGGCCGCGACGGGCGAGCCGTTCAGCGGCGGCGGCGGAACGAGCGCGCGCTCGCAATCGGCTCGGGCTCCGCGGGCGGCCGGTCGCCGCCGACGAGGTCCCCGAGCGTGGCCGCGATGTCGCGCAGCTCCTCGAGCGCCCGGGCGCGCCGCTCCTCGAGGCCGCGGGTGTCGGCCCGGAGCGCGTCGGCCCGCGCGCGGGCCTCGTCCTCGAGCCGGCGCGCCATCGCCTGCGCCGCCTCGCGCATGGCGCGCGCCTCGGCGAGCCCGGCCTCGACGGTGCGGGACGCCTCGGCCTCCGCCTCGCGGCGCTGCTGGTTCGCGTACGTGTCGACCGCGTGCCGGACGTCCGCCGCGTACTCCTCGGCGCTCGCGCGGATCGTGGCCGCCTCGACCTCCGCGTCGCCGCGGATCTGCTCGGCCGCCTGCTCCGCCGCCTCGAGGACGCCCGCGACGCGTCCGCCCAGATCCTCGTACGGCGTGCGCCCCGGCCCGGCCGGCTCGATGCGTCCGACCCCCTCGCCGGCGAGCGGGGCGGGCTCCTCGGAGCCGAGCACGGACACGTCGCGGCGCATGGGCACGGGAGTGTACTCGATGGCGTGCGGCCGTTCGGGCCGCGCGAATCGGGGACAATGGGGCGTATGGCGCACCTCCGGCTGATCGAGGTGGACGAGGCGACCGGCGAGCTGCGGGTCGAGTACGACGCGGCGCTCGAGCGGGCCGGGAAGGTCTTCAACATCGTCAAGGCGATGAGCCTCCGCCCGGGGGTGCTCCGCGAGGCGATGGGCCTGTACCGCGCGGTCATGTTCGGGCCGTCCGAGCTCTCGCGCGCCGAGCGCGAGCTCCTCGCCGTCGTCGTCTCGAACGCGAACGACTGCTACTACTGAACGCAGGCACATGCCGACGACCTCCGTGCCGAGGGCGCCCCTGAAGAGCTCGCGCGACACGCGGCCCACGACTACAAGGCGGCCGGCCTCGACGCACGGCTCCTCGCGCTCTGCGACTTCGCCGTCGACCTGACGCTCGAGCCGTCGGCGGTCGACCAGGGCGAGATCGACCGGCTGCGTGCGGCCGGGCTCGGCGACGAGGCGATCCACGACGCGATCCAGGTGATCGCGTTCTTCAACTACATCAACCGCATCGCGGAGGCCGTCGGGATCGAGGACGAGCCCGAGTGGCACACGCGGCCGAGCTAGGCTCAGGCGATGAAGATCTTCGTCGTCGGAGCCGGGCAGGTCGGCACCGCGGTCGTCGAGGCGCTGCACGACGAGCACGACGTGACCGTCCTCGACCTCGACGTCGCCCGCCTCCAGGCGCTCTCGTACCGCTTCGACGTCGTGACCGCAGTCGGGAACGGCGCGAGCCGGCGCGTCCTGCGCGAGGCCGGCATCGTGGACTGCGACCTCCTGATCGCATGCACCTCACGCGACGAGGTGAATGTGGTCGCGTCGATGTTCGCCAAGAAGCTCGCGCCCGAGGTCAAGACGATCGTTCGGACGACCAACGTCGAGTACCTGGAGATCTGGCGCGAGCGCGAGCTCGAGATCGACTTCATGGTCTGCTCGGAGCTCGAGGCGGCCAACGCGATCGCGGGCCTCGTGGGCATCCCGGCCGCGCGCCAGACCGACGTCTTCGCGGGCGGACTCGTCCAGATGGTCGAGTTCGACGTCGAGGTCGACGGGACGAACGACGTGGTGGGGGTCCCGCTCCGCGAGGCGCGGATCCCGGCCGACTCGAAGGTTGCGAGCATCATCCGCGGCGACCGCGTGCTCGTGCCACGCGGGGACGAGGCGATCAACCACGGCGACCGCATCGTGATCATCGGGTCGCCGAAGGCCGCGAAGGAGTGGAGCCGCCTCATGCGCCGCGGGCAGGCGGCGGTCGGCGACGTCGTCATCTACGGCGCCGGCCAGACCGGCACGACCGTCGCCCAGACGCTGCTCGACCAGGGGATCTCCGTGCGGCTCGTCGAGTCGGACGCCGCCCGCGCCAGGGCGGTGGCCGAGGAGCTCTCCGACGTCCGCGTCTTTCACGCGACCGGGGTCGACCCCGACTTCATCGAGCGGGAGCGGATCGGGAGCGCGCAGGCGGCCGTCTTCGCCATGCGCGCCGACGAGAAGAACCTCTACGCGGCCACCCTCGCCAGGCTCCACGGCGTCCGCTTTACCGTCGCGATCGTGCACGATGCGGCCTCGCAGGAGGTCTTCGACGCCGCCGGCGTGGACGCGGCCGTCAACCCGCGCACGGTGACGGCGGAGGAGATGGTGCGCTTCGCGCGCGACCCGCGGATCAGCCAGCTCGCGATGCTCGAGGGCGACCGCTTCGAGGTGCTCGACATCACCGTGCGCGAGGACAGCGAGCTCTGCGGGATCCCGTTCCGCGACCTGCCGATGACCGGCTCGCTGATCGGCGCGATCGTGCGCGACGGGCAGGCGATCTTCCCGCACGGCGAGGACAAGCTCCTGCCGGGCGACCGGGCGATCATCTTCACCGAGTCGTCACGCGTCGGCCGGGTCGAGCAGGTCCTGTAGGCAGGGCGACCCGCGCCGCGCGGCGCCGACCGGTCCGACCGCTACGCCTCGGGGATCGGGCCCTCGGCGAGGAGGCGGCGGAAGGCGGCGAACTGCCCGGCCTTCCCGGTCGCGACGAGGACGTCTCCTTCCTGGATGACGTCGCTCGGCTGGGCGCCCGCGACGGGCTCCGGCTCGCGGAGGATCGCGATCACCGTGATGCCGGTGCGGGCGCGAAAGCCGCACTCGGCGAGCGTGTGGCCGACCGCCGGGCTGCCCTCGGGAACGGGAATCCACTCGATCGCGAGCTCGCCGATCGCCATCTCGAGGTCCTCGACGACCTTGGGCCGCTCGTAGGCGCCGCCGAGCACCGCGCCGAGCTGCCGGGCCTCGTCGTCCTCGAGGTGGATGACCGCGGCCGGCTCGTCGTCGTCCCGGCGGCGGAAGACGTAGACCTCGCGTCCGCCGTCGTTGTGCTGGATGACCGCCAGCCGTCCGCCGCGGGCGAGCTCGAGGGTGAACTTCACCCCGATGCCCGGAAGCCGTGTCTGCGTGAGTCCTTCCATACCTAACCCCCTTCCAGTCTAGGACGCGCGAAGACGGCGCGGCCGATCCGCTTCGACTCCTTCATGAGCACGATCCCGATCGTCGCCGTGGCGAGGACGTAGAGCCCGGCGAACGCCACGATGTCCGTGCGCGTGTCGAGCGGGATCGCATCGTTGCGTGACGCGAGCTGCGCGATGATGATCGTGAACTCCCCGTGGGCGACGAGCGTCGCGCCCGCATTCAGGCCCTGGCGGGATGTGAACCCGCCGGCCAGGCCGGCCAGGTAGCCGGCGACCACCTTTCCGATCACGCTCGCCACCGTCGCGCCGAGCACGAGCCAGCCGACGCTCCCGAGCGCGTCCAGGTCGATCGTCAGCCCGAAGACGAAGAAGAAGAGCGCCCCGAAGAGGTCCCGGAACGAGAAGAACCGCTCCTCGATCTCGGTGCGCACGGACGTCTCGGCCAGGATGATCCCCGCCATCAGCGCGCCGATTGCCTCGGACAGCCCGAGCCGGTCGGCGATCGCGCTCATCCCGATCAGGAGCGCGAAGGAGAAGAGCAGGAAGAACTCGAGCGGCAGGCGGTCGAGCGTCCGGTCGATCAGGCGCGAGAGCAGGCGCGCCGCGACGAGCGAGGCGGCGACGAACCCGAGCGCCTTCGCCACGAGGGCGAACGTGGGGCCGAGGCCGGCGCCGCCGGTCGCGGCGAAGCCGAGCGCGAACGCGATCACGAGGTCCTCGAAGACGAGGATCGCGAGCACGAGGTCGGTCTCGTCGTCCGCGAGCCGGCGGAAGTCGATCAGGCCCTTGACCGAGACCGCGCTCGACGAGACGTAGACCGCAGCGGCGAAGACGAACGCGGCGAAGGACAGGCCGAAGGCGGCGATCCCGAGCGCCAGGCCGATGCCGCCGTTCACGAGCAGGTCGATCGATCCTCCGAGCCCGAAGTGCCGGCCGCTCCGCATCAGCCGCTCCGCGCTGAACTCGAGGCCGAGGAAGAAGAGCAGGAAGATGACGCCGAGCTCGGCGACGAACTCCGTCACCTCCGACGGCTCGATGAACGAGAGGAACTCCGGCTCGTTCGGCCCGAGCAGGAGTCCGGTCAGGATGTAGGCCGGGATCGCCGAGAGCCCGAACCGGTGGGCCAGGAGACCCAGCACGCCCAGGACGGCGACGGTGAGGGCGAGCTGGGAGAGCGTCATGGGTCGGCCGGTCGATCCTATGCGGCCACCCGGGGCGAGTGCGGCGCCGCGCGTTACCCTTCCGCCCCGTGCCGCGCTCCCCTGGCTCCGGCAGGCTCGGCGTCGACGTCGGCAGCGCGCTCGACCTGGTCGGCGGGGTCCTCAAGTACGTCGGGGCAACGTTCCTCGTGCCGCTCGTGGTCGCGGTCGCACTCGGCGAGCGCTGGTGGTCCTTCGCGGTCGCCGGGGTCGTGACGGTCGGGGTCGGCGTCTTCCTCGACCGGATCACGAGCGGCACGCGCGAGCAGGTCGGGCCGCGCGAGGGCTTCCTGGTCGTCGCCCTCATCTGGCTGGCCGTGCCCGCCTTCGGCTGCCTCCCGTTCCTCCTCTCGGGCGCCGAGCAGCTCTCGAACCCCGTGAACGCCTACTTCGAAGCGGTGTCCGGGTTCACGGCGACCGGCGCGACCGTCGTGCCGGACGTCGAGGCCCTGCCCGACTCGGTCCTCCTCTGGCGCCAGCTCTCGCACTGGCTCGGCGGGATGGGGATCATCGTCCTCGCGGTCGCCGTCCTCCCGCGCCTGCGCGTCGGGGGCCGCCAGCTGCTCCAGTCGGAGCTGGCCGGCCCGACCGAGCTCGAGCGGCTCACGGCGACGATCCGCGACACGGCGCGGCGCCTCTGGGTGCTCTACGTCGGCCTGACGGCAGCGGCGATCCTCGGCCTCGCGCTCCTCGGCTGGACGGGCGTCGACCCAGCCATGAGCCTCTGGGAGGCGATCGCCCACGCGCTCTCCGTGGTGGCGCTCGGCGGGTTCTCGATCAACAACGACTCGGTCGCGGGGTTCGCCCCGGCCACCCAGTGGTTCCTCGTCCTCGTGATGCTCTTGGCCGGGATCAACTTCCTGCGGCTCTACCGGATCCTCGTCCAGCGGCACGTGAACGTGGTCGTCCGCGACGAGGAGCTGCGGCTCTACCTCACGCTCCTCGCGGCCGGGTCGGCGCTCCTGCTCGTCGAGGTCGTCGCGGGTGGGTTTCTCGCGGGGGAGGCCGCCGTTCGCGGCGCCGTGTTCCAGGCCGTCTCGGTCATGACCACGACCGGGTTCGCGACGGAGAACACGGCGACGTGGACGGCGCTCGCGAGCATGACGCTGCTCCTGCTCATGTTCATCGGCGCCTCGGCGGGGTCGACCGGCGGCTCGATCAAGGTCGTCCGCCACCTGCTGCTCGCGAAGGTCGTCCGCCGTGAGCTCCGCCAGGCCGTGCACCGCGACGCGGTCATCCCGGTCCGCCTCTCGGGCGCGGTCGTGGACGAGCGGGCGCTCCGGTCGGTGAGCGTCTTCGTCGTCCTCTACCTCGCCGTCTTCGCGCTCGGGACGCTCGGGCTCGTCGTCGAGGCCCGGCGCGCCAGCGCGGACGTCGCGGCCATCGAGGCGATCGGTGCAGCCGCGGCCTGCCTGGGGAACGTCGGGCCCGCGTTTGGCTTCGCGGGCCCCTTCGGCTCCTACGAGCCGTTCAGCAACCTGTCGACGGGGATCCTGGCCATGCTCATGTGGCTCGGGCGCCTCGAGATCGTCCCCGTCGCCGTCCTGCTCATGCGCGGGTACTGGCGGCCGTGAGCGCACGCGCGCCCGCCGGCGGCTTCGCCCGCGTCGACGTGAGCGGGGCCTTGAACCTCGTCGGGCTCATCCTGCGCTACCTCAGTCTCGCGTTCGCCCTGCCGGCGGTCGTGGCGCTCTGGAACGGCGAGTCGCTGTGGCCCTTCCTGGCCGCCGGGGCGCTCACCGGCGGCACCGGATGGGCGCTCGAGAAGACGACCGTCGGCCGCGAGCGGATCGGCCAGCGGGAGGCGTTCTTCGTCGTGGCCGTCTCGTGGCTCGTCGTGGCGTTCTTCGTCTCGCTGCCGTACCTTCTCTCCGGCCAGGACCAGCTCGCCAGTCCGCTCGACGCCTACTTCGAGGCGATGTCCGGCATGACGACGACCGGGGCGACGATCCTCACGGACGTCGACGCGCTGCCCCGCGGCCTGGCGATGTGGCGCCAGCTCTCGCAGTGGCTGGGCGGCATGGGGATCATCGTCCTCGCCCTGGCCGTGCTCCCGCGGCTGCGCGTCGGCGGCCGCCAGCTGCTCGAGTCCGAACTCCCCGGCCCCGAGGTGGAGCGGCTCACCGCCTCGATCAGGACGGTCGCGCGGCGGCTCTGGCTGCTCTACGCCGGCCTCACCCTGCTCGAGATCGTCGTGCTCGCCGTGATCGGGTGGACGGGGCTCGACCCGCGCATGACCTTCTTCGACGCCGTCGCGCACGCGTTCACGACCATGCCGACCGGCGGCTTCTCCACGCACGCCCGCTCGATCGAGTACTTCGGGGCCTGGACGCAGTGGGCGATCGTCGCGTTCATGGTCGTCGCCGGGATGAACTTCGCGCTGCTCTTCCGCGCGCTCCGACGCCACGGCGGCGCCTGGCGCGACGAGGAGCTGCGGCTGTACCTGGCGCTGCTCGTCCTCGCGTCGGGCGTCGTGCTGGCGAAGCTCCTGAGCCGCGGCCTCTACGAGGGGGAGGCAGCGGTGCGGCAGTCGGTGTTCCAGGTCGTCTCGATCATGACAACGACCGGCTATACGAGCACAGACTTCAACGTCTGGCCGATCTTCGCGGGGCTCGTGCTCGTCCTCCTGATGCTGATCGGCGGCTCCGCGGGCTCGACCGCAGGCGGGATGAAGGTCGTCCGCGTCCTCTTGCTCGCGCGCATCCTGCGCCGGGAGCTCGACCAGACAGTCCACCGCGAGGCGGTCGTGCCGATCCGGCTGAACGGCGCGGCGCTCGACGAGCGGACGGCGCGCGCGGTCGGCTCGTTCATCCTGCTCTACGCCGTGATCTTCGTCGCGGGCGCGCTCGGGCTCGCGCTGACCGAGGCGGTCGCGAGCTCCCATGCCGACCTCACGTGGGAGGAGACGTTCTCCGCGACCGCGACGACGCTCGGCAACGTGGGCCCCGGCCTCGGCTTCCTCGGCCCGATGGGCTCGTTCGAGCCCTTCAGCCCGATCTCCAAGGGGATCCTGATCGTGCTCATGTGGGCCGGCCGCCTGGAGCTGATCCCGGTCGTGGTGCTCCTGACGCGCGGCTACTGGCGCCGCTAGGAAGGCCGTCCGCCGGCGCTCGTGGGCTCCGCCGCTCGTGGGGCGAGTCGGCACGCCGGAGTCGGGCCTCGACGAGCCCCGACCCGCCGACGCGGCCCGCTAGAGGACGCGGCCGAGGGTCACGCGTGCCTGCGCGAGGCCGGCCGGGCCGATCGTGTGGGGGATGGGCTCCTCGACGTACGCGACGTCGAGGCCGGCCCCGGCGAGGAGGTCGCGCGCGCGCCGGCCGAACTCGACGTGGATGACCGGGTCGTAGGTGCCGTGCGCGATCGAGACGGGGAGCCCGGCCCGGCCGGCGAGATCGGGCTCGAAGCCGTCGACCGTCGGGACGAAGCCGCTGAAGGCGAGGATGGCCGCCGGCCGCGGCCGCCCGGACGCGAGCCCGAGCGCGTACGCCATCACCGAGCCCTGCGAGAAGCCGCCCAGCACGAGGCGCTCCGGTGGGATCCCGGCCGCCGCCGTCACCTCGTCCACCCAGGCCGAGAGCGCCGCGAACGACGGGCCGAACGTGGCCGGGTCGGGGAAGCCGACCTCGTGCACGATGTACCAGTGGGCGCCTCCGGGGGGCAGCGAGAGCGGCCCGCGGGGCAGGAAGCCCGCGAGCCGGCGGTCGGGGTCGAGCTCGTCGAGGAGCGGCGCGAGGTCGTGCTCGTCGGCGCCCCGGCCGTGCAAGAGGACGAGCGCGCCCTCGGGCTCGCCGGCGGGCGGCCGCGTCCGGTAGCGAAGCGCCTCGGTCACCGGAGCATCTCCTGCAGGCTGAGCGCGTTCACAGGCGCCTGCGCGAACCACTCGCGCTCCGAGCCGGGCGGCGCGGGCGAGCGGCCGTTGTTGTTGAACATCGCATAGGCCGAGCGCGCCTCCTCGGCCAGCTTCCGAAGCGAGGGAACCCACTCGCGGAGCTCGTCGTCGGGGTACAGGTAGTCGAACCGCTCCGCGGCGCTCCCGCCCCGCTTGTTCCAGGTGTCCGCGTTCCGCCCGTGGAAGCGCACGTAGGCGATCGGGCCGGTGACCGCGGGCACGGTCGGCACGAGGTTCTTCGCGTCCGTCTTGGGCGCGTCCACGACGACGTGCGAGGCGCCGAGCGACTCGAGGAACGAAAGCGTGTGCTCGCGGTGCTCGTCGTCCAGCCAGCTCCGGTGGCGGAACTCGACGAGCGGCAGGTCGCCGCGCAGCTCGCCGACCGCCCAGGCGACGTAGTCGCGGGAGGACTCCTTCGCGACCACGTAGGACGGGAACTGGAGCAGGATCCCGCCCAGCTTCCCGGCGGCGCGGAACGGCTCGAGCGCCGCGTGGAAGCGGCCGAAGATCTCGGCGCGAAACTCCCGGGACGGACGGTTCACCCGGCCGCGCTCGTCCACGTCGGCGGCGTCGCGGAGCTCGGGCGGCAGCTGCTCGAGGCGCACGGGGTGGCGGGTCATGAGGCCGAACGCCTTGACGTGGAAGACGAAGCCGGGCGGCGTCCGCTCCGTCCACTTCGCGACCTGCTCCTCGTCGGGCAGCCGGTAGAAGGACGCGTCGAGCTCGACCGTGTCGAAGCGCTCCGCATAGTGGCGAAGTCGCTCCTCGGCGGTCCGGATTCCCCGCGGATACCACCATTTCGAGAGGGATTCGTCCGCCCAGGAGCAGGTTCCGACACGGATCCGGGGCGGCATCCGGCGATCGTATCCGGGTCCCATCCCTCGTCCGAGGGATCTTGCGGCCGTGCCCCGTTCGGGGGAAGTGGCTGCGCCGCCCGCCTCGTAGCCTTCCGCCTGCATTCCCTTTATCAGCGGCCCCGCCACGGGACGGCGGACAGAGAGGACGGGACGGATGCGGAGAGAGGCACTCACGAAGGAAGGAGTCCGGTCGAGCGCCCTGTGGGGCAAGCGCTCCGGGTCGCGCGGCAGCGCACTTTGGGGCAAGGGCGGCCGCGGGTTCGCAGCCTTCCTCGGTGCCCTCGTCATGGTCGCCGGCCCGCTGGCTCCGGTCGGCGAGAGCAAGACGAAGGATTACGACGCGTTCGTGACGCCGACGCTCCTCCAGGGCGCCCAGGCGAATCCGGACAAGCTGTTCCACGTGATCGTGCAGGGCGACGGCTCCCGCTCGAGCGCGTTCGTCACCCGGCTCGTGGCGGCCGAGGCGGCCAAGGGCCCCGGCAGCTCGGCGGAGAACCAGAACCGCTTCTACCAGCGGCAGCTCCGCGCGCAGTTCACGAGCGTGAACGGTCTCGCGGCGCAGCTCCCCGGCCGGCTGATCGTGCGTCTGGCCGACATGAAGGGCGTCTCGGCGATCACGCCCGACGGCCCGGTCGAGTTCGCCTACGAGAACAAGCAGAAGTGGGCGCACGTCTCGGAGGTCGCCAAGTACTGGCGGTACCTCGAGTGGGGCCTTGTCCGGCCGCCCGCGATCGCGATCGTCGACTCCGGCATCGAGGCCAACCGCGCCGACTTCGGCTGGGGCTCGAAGGTCGTCCACCAGCGCGTCATGACCTCGCTCGCGGGCAACTCCGCCGCGGACGGGCGCGGGCACGGCACCTTCGTGGCCGGTCTCGCTGCGGGCGTCGGCCGGAACTACGCCGGCGCGGCTCCGGGCGCTCCGCTCGTCTCGATCGACGTGATGGACGACCAGGGCATGGCCCGCACGAGCGACGTGATCGCGGCGGCGGACTGGATCCTGGCGAACAAGAACACGTACAACATCCGGGTCGCCAACTTCTCGCTCCACTCGAGCGTCCCGAACAGCTTCATGTTCGATCCGCTGGCGAAGGCGGTCGAGCGGCTCTGGTTCAACGGCGTCGTCGTCGTCGCGGCGTCGGGCAACTACGCCGTCGACGGGCAGCCCTCGGGCGTCCTCTTCGCCCCCGGCAGCGATCCCTTCGTGATCACGGTCGGCGCGGCCGACATCGGCAAGGGCCTCACCACTGACGACGACTCGGCGGCCCCGTGGTCGGCGTACGGCTACACGCCGGACGGCTTCCGCAAGCCCGAGCTCGGCGCGCCCGGCCGGTACATGATCGGCCCGGTCCCGGCGGGTTCGACGCTCGTCGCGCAGCGGCCCGAGCAGGTCCGCGCCCCCGGCTACATGGAGCTCTCCGGCACCTCGCTGGCGGCTCCGGTCGTGGCCGGCATGGCGGCCTACCTGCTCGCGACGCATCCCACGTGGACGCCCGACATGGTCAAGGGCGCGCTCATGCTGACGGCGAGGCCCGCCGGCCGCGCGGCCCAGTGGTCGCTCGGCGTCGGCGAGGCGATGGCGCAGAGGGCGAACGCCGTCACGAGCCCGCCGAACCCGAACGCGGCGCTGAACCAGTTCGTCGTCTCCGACCCGCTGAACGCCGGCCAGAAGGTCTTCGACACGGCCTCCTGGGCCAACATCGCCACGGCCAACGCCTCCTGGGCTTCGGCCTCCTGGGCCTCGGCGTCCTGGGCGAACGCCTCCTGGGCGAGCGCGTCCTGGGCGAGCGCGTCCTGGGCCTCGGCCTCGTGGGCGTCGGCCTCCTGGGCGAGCGCGTCCATGGCGGCGGCCTCGTGGGCGTCGGCCTCCTGGGCGGTCTCCACGTACGAGGACGGCGCCGCGGGCGAGCTCGGCATCGGCGGGCTGATCCTGACCCTCGAGGAGGAGCAGATCCTCGGCCTCCTCGACCCGGTCACCGAGCCCGCGCCAACGACTCCGTAGGCACGGACAGATGGGGTCCCGCGCCCGTCCGGCACCAGCTGCCGGGCGGGCGCGCGTTCGTCCGCCCGAGGTCTAGGTTCCGCCGGCCGGTCTGGAGCTTTTCCCCGGCGCCGCGTATCGTCCGGCGCATGACACGGTCGGCCGCGATCCTCGCATTCGTCGTCGGCGTCGCCGTCACGCTCGCCTGTGCGGCGCCGGCGGACGCCGGCTACAAGGCGAAGGTTGCCGGCGGCACGCTGACGCTGACCGGCAACACGAAGAGCGACAAGGTCGTGCTCCGGCTGAAGAAGGGCCGTCCCGGAACGCTCCAGGTCGACGTCGGGGCGAACGGATCGGTCCAGTTCGCGTTCTCCCGCCTGCTCTTTACCGCGATCGTGGTCAACGCCGGCGGCGGCAACGACGCGGTGACGATCGTGGAGAAGAACGGCGTCTTCACCACCGAGGAGCTGACCCAGCTGAACGGCGGGTCCGGCCGGGACACGCTGACGGGCGGCTCGGGCGGCGAGACCCTCTCGGGCGGCTCGGGGAACGACACGGTGTCCGCCAAGGGCGGCGGCGACTCGCTGCTCGGCGGGACCGGCAACGACGTCCTGAACGGCGGCGCCGGCACGGACCTGGTCACGGGAAGCTCCGGCTCGGACCGCGGCATCCTCGGTGACGGCGACGACACGTTCATCTGGAATCCGGGTGACGGGAACGACTTGCTCCTGGGTGGAAGCGGCAACGATCTGCTCCGCTTCAACGGCTCGGCGGACGCCGAGACGACGGCGGCGAGCGTCGCAACGGACGGGACGGGCCTGAGGCTCACCCGGAACGTCGGCGGCGTCACGCTGACGGCGCACGGCGTCGAGGGGCTCCTGCAGACTCCGGCCGGCGGCGCCGACCAGGTGACGGTCGGCGACCTCGCCGGAACCGAGGTCACGACGGTGGACGTCGATCTCGCTGTCGCGCTCGCGGGCGACGCGGCGGCCGACACGGTGGCGGTCGAGGGCAGCGGCGGCCCGAACGTGATGCAGGCGTCCGCCGCGGGCGCGACGGCTCAGGTCACCGGCCTCGGCGCCGCCGTGAACGTCCTCGGCTCCGAGGCCGCGAACGACGCCCTCGTCATGCACGGCCTCGGCGGCGACGACTCGCTCGCCGGCGGAGCGCTCGCGGCGCTCGTCCGCCTGACGCTCGACGGCGGGGACGGCAACGACACCCTGGCGGGCGGGAACGGCGCCGACACGCTGCTCGGCGGTGACGGAAACGACACCGTCGACGGGAACCAGGGGAACGACACCGCGTTTCTCGGCGACGGCAACGACCTCGCCGTCTGGGATCCCGGCGACGGCAGCGACATCGTGGAGGGGCAGACGGGCTTCGACACCTTGCGGTTCAACGGCTCGGCGGGGGCGGAGATCTTCGCGGCGTCCGCGAACGGGGGACGGCTGCTCTTCACGCGCAACGTCGGGAACATCGTCATGGACGTCGACGACGTCGAGACGCTCGAGCTGAACGCGCTCGGCGGAACCGACACGGTGACGGTCAACGACCTCGCGGCGACCGACGTCGCGAACGTGAACGTCGGGCTCGGCGTGGCCGGCGCGGGCGACGGCGCGCTCGACGCGGTCACCGTGAACGGGACGGTCGGGGCCGACGCCTTCACGGTCGGCGGCGGCGGAGGCTCGGTGGCGGTCACGGGCGCGGCCGTCGTCCTGGCGATCGCGAACGCCGAGCCGGCGAACGACACGCTGACGATCAACGGGGCCGGAGGGGACGACCTGGTCGGCGCGTCGACGCTCGCCGCCACGAGCGTCCTCCTGACCGTGAACGGCGGCACGGGGAACGACGTGATCGTGGGCAGCGCGGGGAACGACGTCCTGAACGGCGACGCCGGGGACGACTTCCTGAGCGGAGGCGACGGGAACGACACGCTGAACGGCGGGACGAACACCGACATCATCGACGGCGGCGCGGGCATCGACAGCGCGTCGAACGGCGAGACGGTCATCAACGTCCCGTAGGAGGCTGGCGAGAGGCGCCTTCTGGAACGCCGAGCAGACGAAGGTGAACGGCGGCCCCGGCACGGACGTGCTGACGCTTCGCGGGACGGCGGGCGCCGATCCGTGGGACGTGAGCCCGGAACATCGCCGCGATCACGCTCGACGGGGCCGGGACCGAGCGGGTCCGCGTCCACGTCCTCGGCGGGGCTGATCCGATCGCCGTGCACGGGCTGGGCCGACGGCCGCCGATCGGGTCGACGTGGAGCTCGAGGGAACGCTCGACTCGGCGATCGGCGACGGGCAGGCGGACGCCGTGACGGTCCAAGGCACCTCCGGCGTGGACAAGGTGACCGTCTCGACGACGGCCGGGCGGGTGAACGTCTCCGGCTTCGCCGCGCTCGTCTCGATCGGCCAGGCCGAGGCGGTGAACGACGACCTGACCGTTCTGGGCCTCGGAGGCGCCGACACGCTGACGGCCGGGCTCGGCCTCCGCGTCCTCCTCGACCTCGTGCTCGACGGCGCCGCCGGGGCGGACACGCTGACGGGCGGCGACGGCGACGACACGCTCCTGGGCGGAACGGAGAACGACACGATCCTCGGCGGCCCCGGCAGCGACGCGATCGACGGCGGCCTCGGCGCAGACGCGATGAACGGCGGCTTCGGCGCAGACAGCTACACGTGCCTCACGCCCGGCGACACGGTGGTGCTGGACGGCTCGGACGCCGTGCGGCCGGCCTGCCCCTAGCGGGCGAGCGCCGCGAGCGCCTCCCCGTACTGGATCAGGTGGCGATCGCCGAGGAAGTGCGTCCGCGCGCGATCGTAGGCGCTCGCCGCCAGTCGCCCCGACTCGGCGGGATTTCCGAGCAACCCGTCGACCGCCACGCCGAACGCCTCCAGATCCGTCGCGTCGACGAGGAGCCCGTGCTCGCCGTCGGTGATCTGGTCGACGATGCCGCCGACGCGGCTCGCGACCACGGGCCGCGCTTTCCACATCGCCTCGACGACGGTGAGGCCGAAGCCCTCGGCGAGGCTCTTCTGCACGACCACCGTCGCGTGGCGCTGCTGCGCGTTGACGATCGCTGCGGCCTCGTCCGCGTCGTCCATCGGCGTGCAGGCCAGGTGGACCCGTCGCCGGATCTCGGCGGGGAGCGCCTCTCGTCGGTGGACGCACTCGTCGAAGACGGCCACAGCCTCCGGATCGTCGGTGACCCCCTTGACGGCGGGGCCCGACAGGACAAGGTGTGCGTCGCGGCTCGGGGCGACGAAGCGCGCGAACGCCTCCATGACGCCCGGCATGTCCTTCATCGCGTCCCAGCGAGACGCCTGGAGGACGACGGGTGCGCCGGTCGGAATCCTGCCGTCGCCGACCAGGTCGAGTGTTCGCGTGACGTGCCCGAACGAGCCGTCGCGGCGGGCAAACTGCGGCCGGGAGCTCCGGCCTTCCTGTCCGAGCAGGCCGACGGCGGCGAGAATCGTCGACACGTCCTCGGGGTCGAGCGGCTGGTTCTTGGGCGAGAACGGGTCGATGGAGGGAGGGATGACCGTCAGGCGGGTCCGGTCGACCCATGTAGGGGCGAAGCTCTCGCGCGAGAACACGTACCCGTCGACGTCGCCGACGTACGGGCGCAGGAACTCCCACGACCGCTCGGTCCACTCGTTCGGCTCGTCGCGGCCGACGTGGCAGCGCCAGACCACCGGGACCCCCGCGGCCCGGAGCCCTGGTGCGAGCGCCGCCGTCTGCGGGTCGTGGAGCAGGACGACGTCGCGGGGGCGGAGGGCCGCGACGAGCGCCTCGCGGTTCGGCTCGAGCGTCTCCTCGTAGCGGCGCCGCTCCGCGTCGCCCAGATCGCCTCCGTCCCCGGGCGTTCCGTACAGACCGTTGTGGATGCGCTTCGTGATCGCGAAGAAGTCCGGATCGGCGCCGACGACGAGCCAGCGTGCATGGATGCCTGCGCCGCGGGCGTAGGCGAGGAGCGTCTGGAGGAGCTCGGCCACCCCTCCGCCGACCGCCGTCGAGTTGACGTTCACGACCGATCCTCCGCCGAGGGCGCGCTCGAGCCTGTCGGCGACCGCGCGGAAGTGCGCCATGCGCTCGGGCCCGATGAGCGGTTCGAAGCGGCCGATGTCCGCCGGGCGGACGTCGACCTCGGTCAACGGGACGGGGCGGTGGGCCATGCGTCTCCTTACCCCCTTCCGGCCCGCCGTGTATCACGGCGGGGGTGGGATTCGAACCCACGAGACGCCTCACGGCGCCTAGCGGTTTTCAAGACCGCCCCTTTCGACCGCTCGGGCACCCCGCCCGCGCGCGAGTCTAGCGCCCGCTAGCCGCGCCGCTCGACGCGCGGCGGCGCGCCGTACGGGACGAGCACGTCGGGGACGGTCACTGCGCCGCCCTCGTCCTGGAAGTTCTCCAGCACGGCGAGCATGTGGCGGGCCGTGACGGCGGTCCCGTTCAGGGTGTGGACGGGTTCGAGCCCGCGCTCGCCGCGGAACCGGACGTTCAGGCGGCGCGCCTGGAAGTCGGTCGTGTTCGAGGTCGACGTGACCTCGCGGTAGCGACCCTGGCTCGGGAACCACGCCTCGATGTCGTACTTCTTCGTCGCGGACGCGCCCAGGTCGCCGGCCGCGATGTTGACGACGCGGTAGGGGAGGCCGAGCTCGCCGACCAGCTCCTCCTCGATCGAGAGCAGCAGCTCGTGCTCGTCGGCGGACGCCTCGGGCCGGCAGAACGTGAACATCTCGACCTTGTCGAACTGGTGCACGCGGAACATCCCGCGCGTGTCCTTTCCCGCGGCGCCGGCCTCGCGGCGGAAGCACGTCGAATACCCCGCGTAGCGGCGCGGCAGCTCGTCCGCCTCCAGAATCTCCCCCGTATGGAGCCCCGCGAGGGCCACCTCGGACGTGCCCGTCAGGTAGAGGTCGTCGCGCTCGACCCGGTACAGGTTGACCTCCTCCGTCGGGAGGAACCCGGTGCCGTACATGGCCTCCTCGCGGACCAGCACGGGCGGCAGGACCGGAACGAACCCGCGCGCGACGACCCGGTCGAGGGCGAAGCGGTAGAGCGCGAGCTCGAGCAGCGCCGCGTCGCCGAGCCGGTAGGCGAACCGCGAGCCCGAGAGCCGCGCGCCGCGCTCCATGTCGATCGAGGCGAGGTCGAGGTGGTCGCGGGGCTCGAACGAGAACGCGGGCGGATCGCCCACGCGGCGGACCTCCTCCGCGTCCTCGTCGGTCGCGCCGTCGGGCGACGAGCCGTCCGGCGGGTTCGGCACCAGCGCGAGGAGCTCGTCCCGGCGCGCGGCGGCCGCGGCGAGTGCCTCCTCGACCCGGCCGAGCTCGGCCTTGACCGCCCGGAGCTCCGCGAGCTGCTCGGACGTCGGCTTGCCCTTGACCTTCGTCTGCGCCCGCAGCTCGTCCACGCGCGGCACGAGCGCCAGCCACTCCGCGTCGGCGGCGAGGAACGCGTCGAACGCCTCGGCCGCGCCCTTGCGGGCGAGCGCGGCGCGCCAGGCGTCAGGCTCGGCGCGGGCTGCCCGGACGTCGATCATTCGCCGGAGTCTACGAGCCCGGTCTTCACGCGCTCCATGAGCAGCTCGTCGCGCCAGCGCCCGTCCGGGTCGCGCCACGAGCGCTCGGTCACGCCGACCGGCCGGAAGCCGGCCTTCTCGTACGCGCGGATCGCGGCCCGGTTGTCGACCGCGGCGCCGATCACGATCCGGTGATGGCCGCGCGCCGCCACCAGGTGGTCGGCGAGCGTGCGGACGGCGTCCGGGCCGAGACCGCGCCCGCGCACCCGCGGGTCGAGGAAGACGTCGATCTCGGCGTGGCGGTAGTCGGGCTCCTCTTCTTCGCTGAACTGCACCATGCCCACCACCTCGCCCGCGACGAGGATCGCGAACCGGGCCGACGTGGGCTCGTCGGCCTGCGGGAAGTCCTCCTCGAGCCGGCCCCACCAGGCGTGCACCTCCGGGTGCGTGCGGATCTCGCGCAGGCGCTCGGCGTGGCCCGGCTCGAGCGGCTCGAGGACGACCGTTCGGCCTCGCAGCCCCGTCACGGCGCGCGGTCGAGCAGCGCCTCGATCACCTGGGCGACGCCCTCCTCCTCGACGGATGGCGCGACGAAGTCCGCCGTCGCGAGCACCCGCTCGTGCGCGTTCGCGACGGCGACCCCGTATCCCGCCCACTCGAGGAGCTCGACGTCGTTCTCGCCGTCTCCGAAGGCCACGACCTGCCCGGGATCGAGCCCCAGGCGGTCGGCCACGACGTCCATCCCGGCGCCCTTCGTCACCCCGGCGTTCGCGAGCTCGAGGAAGTACGGCAGCGACTTGGCGATGAAGAGCCGGTCGCCGAAGCGCCCCTTCATCCGCCGCTCGAGCGCGTCGAGCTCGTTCGGGTCGCCGATCGTCACGAGCTTCGTCGGCCGCGCCGCGAGCCAGTCGAGGAGCGGGCCGACGACGTGGATCGGGATCCGCTGGAAGTCGGCGTACTGCCGCGCCTCGGGCGTCTCGCTTGCGACGTAGAGCTCGTCGTCGACGTAGCAGTTGAGCCCGTACCCCTCGGCCTCGACCGCGGCGATCGCCTCGCGCGCGAGCTCGAGCGGGATCGGCTCGTGGCGTAGGAACTCGCCGGTGCGCGGGTCGGCGACGACCGCGCCCTGGTAGCAGACGACGGGCGCCGTGACGCCGGCCGCCTCGGCGTACGGGCGGAGGGACCGGAACATGCGGCCGGTCACGAGGACCGTCTCGATCCCGGCCTCCCGGGCGGACGCGATCGCGCCGCGGGTCCGGGGGCGCAGGACGAGGTCGTCGGCGATCAGCGTCCGGTCGAGGTCGCACGCGAGCGCCCGCACGTCGCGCGGGAAGTCCGTCGGAAGGGCGAGCGGGCTACTGACCGGCGTTCTCGGAGACGTACGCGGCGACGTCCGCGATCTGCTGCTCGCTGAGCTGATCCTTGTAGGCAGGCATCCCGCCGCCGCCGTTCGTGACCTGCTCCTGGACGGCCGCGAAGTCGGGCTGCAGGTCGTCGAGATTCGGCCCGGTGGTGCCGCTCGTCCCGGCCGCGGCGAGCGTGTGGCAGCTGCCGCACCCGGTCGAGTCGAAGACGGCGGCGCCTGCCTCGGCGTCGCCCTGGGCGCCGCCGCCCGTGTCGCCGCCCGTGTCGGCGGTCGTCTCCCCGCCGGTGGCGGCGGGAGTCGAGCCGACGACGGTGTTGGGCGCCGTCGTCTTGTCGTCCTCGCCGCCGCATGCGGCCACGAAGACGAGGAGCGAGGCGGAGAGTGCGAGGACGAGAGCCCGGCGCATCGGGGCGAGTGTACCGGCTTCGCGCGCGGTGCAAACGCGGTGACGCGAACCCCCGCCGGTACACTTTTCTCTCGCCGGAGTCGAAAGGAGCCAGGACCGGATGAGGCGCAGGGCGTACGGCCGCGACGCGGGACTCTCCGCTCGCATGTTCACCACGATGTTCCTCCTGGGCGTCCTCTACGTCGCCTTCTTCGTCGTGCTCATCAACCTGTTCCAGGTCGGGCT
>Ga0210115_1000037_pt1 | contig 27430 bp, 30 predicted proteins | sample MayberryNW_TuleB_2_FD_185526 | JGI IMG/M metagenome (GOLD analysis project Ga0210115, IMG submission 185526) | Wetland microbial communities from San Francisco Bay, California, USA, that impact long-term carbon sequestration - MayberryNW_TuleB_D2... | ecosystem: Environmental > Aquatic > Marine... | reverse complement strand
GACTACATGGAACAGCTGTACATACTTATACTATTACCAATTTCATTTTAGCAAATATGTCACAGCCCAACAATATGACAAAAGTATTCAACGGCACAATTACAGCTAGGACGAGGGAAAGGCCTGTAACGAACCAACATCAATAAAAATCACTGGAGACAAGGTGATAAGCATATGGCTCGATCCTTCTAAAATTGATAATCATTTTGGAAATACTCCAATTTACGGCCTAGTGATCGATGATCATAGACCTTCCATTGGTCCTTCCAAAGACGGCAGCATACGAATGGACAATAGCAGTTTCAAATAAATTCAATAACATACATACCATATACATCAAAAGCTAGAAGTTGACTTTGATTCATGTCAGTATGTAACCTTTGTGATATGCCTTTAGACAAATTCTATACCGAGTCATGGCTAAACTAGATAGATAACTACCCTCGGTAAGATAGAGACCGTAAGGTTTGTGCTAGAAGCCAGATGTGGGAAAGACTGTTACACGTGCAAGGTTCTCCTAATGGATGGGGTATAGACACATGGTTTTTGATTGAGACTGCAATGCTAGGTTACCAGAGCAAGGAGGTTTTCTTGGGCAGCAAAGATCATACTTCATATGAAGACTATAAAGAAGACGTAGCCAAGCTAGTAAGATGGCTGCACAGGTTGAGATCACGATAATTAGAGAAGCGATAAAGTACGAGAGACTCCATTTGGAAGGTAACATCAAGGTATAGAATACACATAAATTCGGATACTGAACAGGGAACCTGTCAGAGAGAGCTACATTCAGTTTCTGTATATTTTTATCTATAGCTTGAGTGGAAAAAATATAGGTAAGAGATAGCCTATGATTAGCTAGATTTAAAAGGATCCATATATAATTGGTTTGGCAATTGTATTAGGATTAATAGTAGTCGTATACTTTGCAGCAACATTTGATATCACAAAGGCATCTGAAGAATCACAAAAGGAAGACAAAACGATTAATCTCACAAATATCCCAACTCCAGACGAGAAAGCTGCTGATAAGAAGTTCATTGAACATAATTCAAGACGTGTTGGCCTTATGATAGGTAAAAATGCTCACAAAGAACTCTGTCCTGAAGTAGGAGACTGGCTGAAAAGAGATCGTAATGATATGCTTGAGTTGGTACACTAACTAGAATTAAATTAAATCAAAGACTAAGATAAGGATACACACTTCCGTTATAAGTTATTGATAGCCCTATTAAGTTGATTTTATTACACACATAAAAGATGCTATAACAGGATTAACTGTCTTCGCTAAAGAATATGTTGGGAAATGATCCAAAAGAGCTTCATTGGCACTCTACAAGCTGTTGACGTTATTGCAAAATTTGAAACTGACGTGAAGAGAGGACCTGATTCTCATCAAGTGAGGACAAGACGTCAAAAATATGGACATAACATAATACCTAATATCGAGCAACGGTCTACAGTACAAATTCTTTTCCTTCAGTTTAAGAATTTACCAATTGTCCTGCTTGTTACAGCTTCTATATTATCTTACTTCTTAGGAAGGGGTCTTGAAGCCATCGCGATTCTGGCTGTTGTTTTTATGACGGTTGGTTTTGGATTCTTTATGGAAAGGAGTGCTGAACAAGCCATAGGCTCACTTGTTAATCTGAGATCACCTAAGGCAAAGGTTTTTGAGAGATAATCGAGAAACCGAGATCAAAGCACATGACATAGTGCCAGGAGATATAGTGGAATTTGAATCTGGAGTATAACTCTTGCAATAGGAGTTATAGTCGCGGCAAAGAAACATGCACTGATAAGGAGGTTAGCAAGCGCTGAAACGCTAGGATCGGTTACGGTAATATGTACTGACAAGACTGGAACATTGACCAAGAATGAACCCACAGTAAGGGAGATTGTAGTAGGTATCAGCAAAAGTATAATTTCGGTGACAGGTGCAGGGTTCAATCCAACAGGGGGCAAATTAGAATTAGGATGTAACTTAACATAATTAGACCAGGAGCAATAGGCTTCAGTTATTCCTAGAATTGAATTCATTATACCATACGTAACATAACCTAACTTTTGTTTAGTATATCAATTCCAGGCATTTCATCACCTGCCAAGAATCTAAGAGTAGCGCCGCCACCAGTAGACACGTGGCTTACCTCTCCTTCTGAAACTCCTGCTCTTTTCATAGCTTCTAATGTGTCTCCACCACCTATGAGTGTCTTACTTCCGCGCCAATAAGCAAGTGCCATAGTCTTTGCAATATCAATGGTGCCATTAGAAAAGTGCTTTATCTCAAAGAGTCCCATCGGACCATTCCAGAACGTTGTCCCAGATGTTTTTGAAGCAATTAAGTTTGAATATTGTTGTGACGTCTCAACTCCTATATCAAAACCAATCATACCGTCCGGAATATCGCCTTTTGCAAGACTGACAGATTGAGAATCTTGTGCTGGAGACACGATATGGTCTGTTGGAAGCATTATTTTATTTCTATATTTTGAAAGCGCTTTTATTACCCAGGGGAGATGTTCATCGTCAACCGGCGAATTACCTATTCTAGTCCCATTAGCTTTGAGAAACGTATATGCAGTGGCACCCCCTACTAGAAGTGTATCTGCTTTCAATAACAATTTTTCCAAAGCGCCAATTTTATCTTTTATCTTTATACCCCCTATAAGAAGCGTTAATGGTTTTAGTGGTTTATCCCTAATCATAGAAAGGTATTCTACCTCCTTCTTAAGAGTAAGGCCAGCAACTCTTTTATCAAAAAGTTTTGGTGTACCATAAGTCGAAGCATGTTTTCTGTGAGAAGTACTAAAAGCATCATTCACATAGATATCTGCTAACGAAGCAAGCTGCCCACAAAATTCTGAATCATTTGTTTCTTCTTCCCTGTGAAATCTAAGGTTTTCTAGTAATAGGATATCGCCCATATGCATGTCATCTATTTCCTTCTGAACAACTGGTCCAACGCAATCGATAGCAAATGTTACCTTATTTATTAGCACAATCTCCGATAGTCTTTTTGCTACTGGTGCTAATGAGTAACTGCCATCTGGAGCAGACTGACTAGCTGTTGTTGGCTTAGGCCTACCTAAGTGAGACATCAATATTACCTTCGCTCCCCTTTTTGTAAGGTATTCTATAGTTGGTATAGTCATTCGAATTCTATAGTCTTCGCCAATTACGCCATCATTTAGCGTCACATTGAAGTCAACCCTCACTAACACTTTCTTGCCATAATACCTTAGATCAGCGAGATCTGATACTGTTTGTAGCATTTTCGATGATCAGTTGATGAAGTTAGAGACTTATTATTATTTAATATTCCCACCATTATTGACTTTCCGCTATTTTGCATAATGCAGGTAGAGCTAACGTCAAACATGGGCTACAATTTAGCTAGTTCTATTCTGGCATTTAACGCACACTCCATCCGCCATCCACAACTATCGAAGCACCTGTTACGTAATCCGAGCTCATCGCTGGCCAGATAGAGTGCAGCGTTGGCAACATCAATCGGGTCACCTGTCCTAGCGGCAGGAATAGACATTAGGGTTTGTTTTAACATAGTTTCGTTATCTTCAATCACCTTGGTCATGCCTGTCTTGATAGCACCTGGACAGATGCAATTCACATTTATTTTCTTTGGCGCAAATTCTATGGCCAAAGATCTAGTCATCGCAATAATTCCGCCCTTTGATGCACAATAGGCAGAAAGGTTTTCATAGCCAATTATACAGGCAATGGACGCTATGTTTACAATTTTACCTTTTCCTTTCTTCTCAAAAGTCGGCAAGACCTCGCGCGTCAGAAGGAAGGGTCCTTTAAGATTGGTATCAATCACTGCGTTCCAATCCTCATCACTTGTTTCAGAAATTGGCTTTTGGTGTAGTATGCCTGCATTATTGATTAAAATATCAATTGTGCCAAAGGCCTGAACTGTTTTTGTAACCAGATTCTTGACTGACTCTGTATTGGAAATATCACACTCGATGAATATAGCGTTCTTGCCAACAGTGTCAGCTGCGTCTTTGCCAAATTTACTGATATCACTAAAAACGACCTTGGTACCTTCTTTGACAAAGAGATGAGCAATCCGCAAACCAATGCCAGAAGCAGCGCCTGTTACAATTGCAACCTTAGTGTTAGTCTTGACATAAGAAATTCTGTTGCTATTTGTGACTTTTATTGTCTTCGATAAGGTAATCGAGATATTCGCTGTCTTGTCTAAAATCTAGTCTGATAAATTCTTATGTCATAAATTGTCTCTAGAATTGTCTGAGACTTCTATTATCATCTCTTACCCCCCATCATATCACTCAGTTTCTGTTGGCTTACCCCTCGTATTCTGAGCTATTAATCAATATCATCACCATTATTAGATTCTTTAAGAAGTTGATCAAAGTCTGATAGCCATCGTTTTCTTAATTCTTCATCAGCGACTTTCTGTTCTGGAGTTGGGATATTTGTGAGTAATTGTTTTGTCTTCTTTTTCTTCTTGTGATTCTTCAGACGCCTTTATGACATCAAGTGTCGTTGCAAAGTATAGAATCCCTATTAATCCTAATACAATTGACAAACCAATCATGTATGGATCTCCCTAGTCTACTAAATCACAGGTATTAACTCTTATCTATATTCTTTCTATTCAAACTATAGGTAAGAAAAAATATTTTGTTAGTATGGGTGCAATTTTCTGGACTCCTTTCTACATATTAAATTATCTTGCATCAATAGCTCACAGTGTGAGAGCATGCAGAAATACTCAAAAACATTCTTAGAAGGGAGTATTTCTATGACTTCTTATCTATGAGCGATAAGAAAGAAATGGAAGAGTCGAGTGTTACTTCGCAAGAAGCAGAGGAACTTGATCTAGACGAACAAGCCAAACCAACTCGAAAAACAAGCCATCATGCTCCTCCCTTTTCATATAACGAAGAGCCGGGTAGACATCATAAGAGAAAAGGAAGAAGAAAAATTAGGTAGGGTTGGGTCTTGTGAAATTTACTTTGGCTATGTAGCCTATGGCTGAGTTTCAATTTGCATTACACTGCATTCCATATACTTAAATTTAATGTCCTAATTATGTACTATTGGCAGTTCTGTAACCCCAAGGGAGGAAGCACCTTTGGCGGGATTTAGACCCTGTCATATTTAAATTTCTATACATGGAATAATAAATAATACAAGTAGGTAGTTTCAAGATACTAGGAATTGTAACCAGGTCACATTAGTTACTGATAACCCTTTCACTCCCATCTCGTGTATAAGTCCTTCATATCCAGCCCTCACTTGCATGCCGGCAATTATAGCTCGGTGAAATCATGTTAAAAGCTACCTGGTCGCTATTAGTGTTCGTATATAGTACTGCTTCGATTAATGAGTTTACTGGAGACAAAACAGTCCGAAAAGACGGATGTAATACCATTGACGCTTGAATCAACTGACAAAGTACGATTGCAGTACACTCAATCATTATCAGAGTGAATGACGTCAACATCATATACTGGAACACTAACAAGTCTATATATGAATTAAAACTGATCTGTAAGTCTTGAGCCCAACTCAACGGCTACGAATATTTGATGTCTCCACATTTGGATGTACCTATTCAAGCGATTTGGCAACAACCGTAGTCGCATCTAAGGCATAAAACACCTGAAAGAATATATTCATTGGCACTAGAAGTTTATAAGGACCCGCAAGGCATGTTGAAGGCCAGCAATCATTGAGCCAGAGTGTTACATAGATGAGTTCTGTTGTATTCGGAACTACTTCAAATGATGAAGGTGATGGAGAAGATGATGGACAGGAGGAGAACGATCTTAGTTTTCGACACCAATTAAGGTTGAGAATGACTTCACAACTATTGCCGTCTGTTCAATGATTAAAGATTTAAGTGCATCTTAATAATTTCCTTGTAAATGAATCAAGAGCGTGAATCCTTCTTTGCACGAAATAGATCTCATGATAAAATAAGCAAGAGTCGAGCCATAGCAAATCTCAATGTTGGTTTAGAAATGTCGATTCATGATGGGAGTACAAGGCTACTTGCTTGGCCAGGTACTGGATTTAAAATGGAAAGCGTACGCTTCAGGCAGGGGAAGAGAGCAATATGTACGAATATGCAGTATCTGAGGAGGCAATGTTGTGCTTGAAGGATAAAGGTCAGGTCTTTATACATAATTAATGGACAGATGTTGAGGCCGGAGCTCTAACTTATTTTCCAAAAGGTGTAACTCATGCAGTCCGCAACTCATATGACGGACAGACAAGGTGCCAAGCTGATTTTGTGTTAGTTCCTTCGATTTCTAACTTTGGCAAAATCTAATCCTTCATTTAAATAAAATAAGTTCAATACATGGCTGGGCTTACTGAATCCATATATCAAATATCAATTTACTTCAGTCTTTATCATGTAGCGAACTAGCATTCTAGTCAGTCCTGTTGTCCCCATAATAATGCTATCTACTTAATTGTACTAATCGTACGAGTTGCTATATCAAATGACTGTAGCATTCCGGAAATTAGTTCTGAAAAAAGCGAACAGGAGAATGTCCCACTTATGCAACAAGTGGCTAACACAATCTAACCTTGCATCTGTGGATTATAAGATTCTGTGGTTAAATGACTGATTGGTCTCTCTTAATACTTTTATTCTCTTATTTCCATTCCCATTCCTTGTTTGAAATGTTTCCAGTACTATCTACTTCAGATTCAAAGACAGTCATACTATTGTTAAGAAAAGCAAGCTTTCGTTTTGAGACTGTGAGGTAAAATGCTGAACCCCTAAACAAACTTTTGCCATTTTCTTTGACTTTGAGTTCTCGTATTCCTTGAGCAGTCCATTTTGCTATTTCTCTCCCGTCTTGTGTAGTCATAACGCCGTGTCCTTGACTGTAATATGCAGTATTATCTGTGATAGTATTAATAAAGGTCCCAATGTCAGTAATATTCACAGTACCATGAATTAGCCCATTTAGCAAGATCGTATTCTCTACTTTAATTCTTGGTTCGACTTCCAATATCCTTTGGCCTACAACCCTGCCCTTCGCCTCATAAATCAAATCCCCTAACATAGACATCTACTTTTTGCGGCTGATTGATATATCTATCCGATGAGTTGGATGTTGTAGCATCTTCGTAACTACGAGGAGAACCTGATTTATACGGTAGCTAGACTCCAAATGAATACATATGAATTACTTTTTAAAAGGCTGAATGTTAATACTCTTATGACAGAAATGACTATAAGCGAAATTAAAAAGTTCCTTATGAAAAGTACTTTTACAGCAAAACTTGCTACAGGTTTTAGCGAACTGTTCAAGTGGGCTACTAAAATAGCAAGGCGATATATGGGAAAGGAGAACGCAGAAGTATATGGCAGAAGGAATAGTATTGATGGTGCAGTACTTGTACGCATAAAACCTACAAAGATATTAGCAGAGAAAGATACGGCTGCATGGGAATGATAATTACCGACGGAGATTTCAAGTTCAAAAATAATCTCATCCGAACCATTATTGCTCATGTAGATTTTATCACTGATAAACTGGATGACGTCGAATTAGGACTGCAGATCAGAGGCTGTCTGGATAGTGTTTATTGAGTGACTATGTTAATGACTGATTCGAAAAATGATCCGTTTTGTTGATTAACAGTGATACCAATCAAATTTGAGATTGAATTTGTCAATGAAAATAAATAACCCAACACCTAAAAGCTGACTCAGTTATACGAAATTATAAGGGAGAAACAAAATGATGAAAATTCTAGAATTATGGAACTCAGAATACTATATCCAAATTTTCGAGCTAGTTTCGTAACCATAATTCTATTTTAACGGGATCACTCCTTCGTATATCAGAATTAACCATGCAGTGCAATGCACTTACAATTCCACAATTCAATTTCACGTGATGCCTAGAATTAAAAACAACTTTATCTTATAGTGTGCATATTATTAATTATGGCAGATCAAGTATTCATGTATGCCATAGTAGCTGGAGTCTTTGTAGTATTAACAGGGATACTGTTCTGGTCAAGGGCAAGCAGGAAGTCGGAAGAGAGGAAATCTACTTGTACTATCACGTCTGGAGAAAGAAAAGGTGCAATCTAAAAGATACTCTTTTAGTGTTATTAAGTTTGTCTGGTAACAAGTTGAGATCTGTTTCTGTTTATCCTTGTCATTCTTTCTACCGAACATGTGCTATGTTAACTCATTCTTTGTTGGGTTTCCTGAAATCAAGAAGCTGCATCAATTTGTTGCGCAATAATTACGCTCAGAATACCATTGAACTTCATATTCCTTGGTTGCATTCTTAATCTATAACCACAACAGTGCCATTTCAGAAATATTTCGTATATCTGACCTAGTGTACCAAGTCGCCGAGCCTGTGATATCTTTGCTCACTTGATAAACTTTCGCCATAAGACGAAAAAAGGGAGCTAGTATTTCACTATAACCTGCTGGTCAGTTCCAAAGACGTCTAGTGATTTGCCTTTGCTTTTATTGTCTTTGGCGGCCGATCAAAGAGTACATACTTGGCAACATGATTTGCTACTTTCTCAACTCCTAGGCCTTTCTTAGAATTGACAAAAACATATGGCTTATCTCCTCTGACTATCCTTGCGTCTCTTTCCATAACTGAAAGATCGGCACCTACAAGAGGGGCGACATCTATTTTGTTGAAAACCAATAGATCGCATGTCTCTATTCCAAGCCCTCTCTTCCTTGGATATTTGTCTCCTCCTGTGACATCAATTATATAAATAAAATAATCTGCTAGAGCAGGACTAAAAGTAGTTGTGATATTATCCCCGCCACTCTCAATGAGTATTAGATCCAAATTCGCATGTTTTGCTTCCATCTCTTCGACCACTGACAAATTCATAGATGGGTCTTCCCTGACGGCTGTATGGGGACATCCGCCTGTAGCCAAACCGACAACTAGATCTTCTGGCATTAATCCTTTCTCAGTTGCCAAATTTTTTCTCATCCTTTCTGCGTCTTCTCTTGATACTACATCATTTGATACTATACCAATATTGTAACCTTTGGCAGCTAAAAGAGGTACAATCTGTTCTATGAGCATTGTTTTCCCCGAGCCTACTGGCCCGCCGACTCCTACGCGAGGTATCCTTTTAGGACTCATAAAAACTGTACTAAGGGATTAGGCTATAAACATTATTGAAATCATTTTCTCATGTAAAATCTGTATCAGATCTATTCCTGGAGCAAATTGCCAAGTACCTGTTAGCGGCCTGTCTATACTTGACCCAATTGCATTTACAAGTATGTTTCTTAATTAGATGATCGTCTGGTCGTCAAAATGTTGCAATATCAATTTTGATACTGGTTGTAATTTTAATAGGAATAGGAGTCTACTTGGCTAAAACAAAGACCACAATAGAATTGTTGCTAAGACAACACGTTTCGATTCTCAAACTGGTCAGAAATTGTACTTAGGTGCATGATTTTGCTGAGAAGGCCCTAGTGGCACGGCGTTCTCTCCTCGTGTTAGTGGGGGTGACGCTCCTTGACTGGACTTAATTATCAGAAGACTTTAACTGTGAACTATAGAAATTGCGTAATGCTAAACGCAGGCCGGAGCTATTAATTAAAATAAATTTGTAGACTGTACAGCATTAAGGTCGAAATAAATAGAAAAATAAAAAAAACTTGCAATAGTGTATGGTAAGATATGAAAAATACTATTTCTGCAACGCAATCTAAGGTCTACAATGGTCTTCTCAGCAAAAGAGCATATCCACACAGAGTATCAACAATCCAAATTAAAGGTACACATATCTCATGGATTTTTTTGGCTGGACCATATGCATATAAGATCAAAAAACAGGTCAAGTTCGGCAGCGTCCTTGATTTTTCAACATTGAGCTTAAGAAGAAAGTATTGTTACAAAGAAGTTGAGCTTAACAGAAAATTGTGTAAGGATATGTACTATGGGGTAGTAAGGATTGTAACAGTTCCCGATAAGAATGATGATAGAATTGTGATTGCAGATTCACATACACGGTCAGGACAAGTGATAGAATATGCAGTTAAAATGAAACACATTGCCTCGGAGTACAGAATGGACAAACTCTTAACTGCACATAGGATTAAATTAGAAAATATTGCCAAGATCGCTTCCATCCTGAATAATTTCCATTCAAGAACATCAACTAGTAAGGAGATCCAAAGGTATGGTAAACCAAAATACCTGAAATACAAAATTAATGAGAATTTTCAAACATTAGCTAGACTTAAGCATCCCATACCACGGGCTAGAGACAAGCTAATTAAATATATATACAATAATGAAAATTTTTTTCTCACCAGAATTAGAGACAAGAAAATCCGAGATATTCACGGAGATCTATATCTAAAGAATATTTTCATTGTTAGAAATAGAAGATATTACCTATATGACAGAGTCGAGTTTAACGATTCCCTTAGGTACGCTGATGTTGCGGAGGATGTAGCTCATCTTTCCATGGATTTAGAGCACCATAAGCACAAAGACCTCCAGTTATACTTTGTACGCACTTATATGTCAATAAGCCAGGATCACGCTTTAGAAAGGATTCTTAACTTCCTTATTAGTTATAAGGCATTCATGAGAGCGAAAGTTTCATTGTTCCAAGCGAGCTTTGAAAGTACAAAGTCCAGAAAGCACAGATTACAAAAAGATGCTGATTCCCACTTAGCCCTAGGTCAAAAATATCTTGAAGCTCTGTGAGTTGAAGGGTTAGATCCCCTCTAACTACCTGATCCAATTATTATGCGAATATTCTGAATTAGAACAGATATTTAATAAGGTGTTCCCATAAAAAAATGTTATCATAAATTGTCATTAAAATTGAAATACTTGCACCTAGTGTCCTAATAATGACCAGTTTTTACGACGAAAATAAGTAAATCTAGAAGAAGGTGTAACGAAGTCACTAATCAACATGATTTCAGCAATAGCTTATTCCCTTATTGCTTCAAACGTTGATGACATGTCATGCAAACATTCCGCCATTAGTTTGTGAACTTCTGCTCCGGTGGGATCGTTATGACAAGCACATTCCTTAGATGATTCCACCTCTCTATAGAAAATCTCCGATAACTTGTCTAACATGCTAACATTATCCCTTCTGAGGTTTGGACCGACTATATCATTTAGACCTTCGAGTATTATTTTCCTTCTCGCTCTTGAACTTAACACCAAGTAGTAAGTATAATTCGCATTATTTATGGCCATCATATAAAATTGCATATGATCGTAGGTTTACTTTATTATTGACTTCGAATAACCAGCATAACATAGAAATATTGAAATCTAAACTAAAGATACTTTGTGTTATTCTATCTTTATTTCCCTTCCCTTAGGCTTTGACTGATCCTTCTTGTTAAATGTTATTTCAAGTATTCCATTACTAAATACTGATTTAGCTGTTTCGACATCTGCTTCTTCAGGTAAATTAATAACTTCGTGATACTTTCTTGGACGCAAGATGATGAACAAGTGCTCTTTCACTTAAGTAAGGATACTCTTAATACACACCCCCGAACACCGGATAAGGTTAGAAAAACCACGGACACAAGGATGACAATGACAATACAATCTTATCGATTGTACTAAATCATTGCATAGTACAACGAATTCCTAAATTTGTTGTTGCTATAATCTATCATGGAAAATTAAGAAACACTCTACGCTGTATTATTGTGGTATCACCTATAGCCCTGGATATAACTGCGCTTGTCTTTTTAATAAATCTTGACAACATAATTTACATTAGTGTGCATAGTCGAGAGAATAAGTAGTCATGACAGATATGCAGCCGATTTGACTTATTTAATCCACATCTTTCACATTCCTATTTTGATTCAGAAATTGATGCCCTTTGTCAGAAGTAATATAAAGTCGATTCGCATCAATATATCTCAGGAGTTCCTTATCTACCAATTCTGCAGTTATTCTCCTTATTTGTTCATGCGTCAGAGGAGTTGCTTTAAGAATTTTACGCTTGGTAGTACCATCAACACATGACTTAAGGATCTTAATAATTATCGGAGTTCTTATATCCCGTTCTGAATCTGAAGTGTCCATTGGTTTCGATGATTGCAATTTTTGTTTTGTTCTTTTTTTACTTGCATTACTTCTTCCCCTACTCATAGCTTGCAGTAAGGAGGAAACAAGTCCAGGTCTTTTTGATGGGGAAAGAAACATGGCAAGGTCTGTGGTTGTAACTATTCCAATTATCTTATCTCCTCTTGAATTGAGTATTGGCAGCTTGCGTACTCTGTTTTTAATCATTATTTCAGTTGCATCATATACTGTCAGACCTCTGTGTGCTGCAATTAGAGGATGAGAGCAGACATGACCTAATAATGCATTCTGAAAATAAAAATCGGAACCAACAACTACTGGATCCAATCTTCGTACCATATCCCTCTCAGTGACTATACCATACGGCATGCTAACAACACTGGGTTTTCGTCTCGCTTGACTACCATTATTATCTTTACCAATATCCTTTGTTACAATTATACTTCCAACTTCGTTTTGTGCCATCAAAGCTGCTGCATCAACTACCGTTTTAGAGTAATCCAGTGAAATTACGTCCTCGCTCATTATTTTTTCAATCCTTGCAGTGCTCTCTTCTGTGAAAGCCTCTAATGCGTCACTTTTAATTAACTCGTCAACAATCTTTTGAACTTTGCTAAGTGGCATTGACAGATGCTCGGCTATAGCCTGCATTGAATAATCTGAATATCGGTAAAAGTACTTAATCATCTCAACCTTATTGCTATTATCTCCTTGCCATCTGACTTCTTTTTTTCGTTGTTTATCTTTCTTTAAATGCATATTGCTTGTCTTATCATCAACGGTGCTCATAACCAGGGAGGATATGTGGTTCGTTAATATTTAATGTTATTTTGAATATCGCTTTTCAAATGAATAAGTGATGCTTTGTATCAATAAATCATGTTAGTTCACTACTAAAAGTCAAATGGACCTAATCGAGAAAAGTAGAAGCTCCAAAGACACAAATTCGCGATAGTGAAGTAACGAGTGAGCCTATTTGCGAATGTCGTTATAAATTATATGATTCGGATTAAGTGTTCACTATTGACAGTATACCTAACCAGTTGCATGTGAAAGAAACGGTGATATCATGATTGATAAAACGCTATATCTAGAACAAGCTTCGAAGTGCAAGACTAAGGGTGAATTTTGAGAGGTGAAGAATAACAGCAGAAAGCATCAAGTAGTACGCTTGGCCCGGTTTCTCTTGCAGTGTCGATTAGATTAACTTGCTCTTAGTTTGAAAACAAGATAGCGAATAATAAATCAAATCTCTAAGGGGCACTCAAATAAGCCATTCGCATTATGGCTATTCAATGGTCATTTTCGAAATATCTACCTTGGGTTTTGGGAAAGAGAGATTCATACTTTCAAGGATGTGAACTAGGATTGTCGCTGCAAGAATATTCCTAAACCACTTGATATTAGATGGGATAATATACCAGGGTGCCCATGATGCATTACATTTATTTATGATGTCCTCATGAGCCTTCAAATATTCATCCCAATATTTTCTTTTTTGAATATCCTTTTCATCAATCTTCCAACGTTTCTTAGGATCCTTCAATCTATCTTCTAATCTTTTGTTTTGTTCGTCTTTGCTAATATGCAAAAATAATTTAATTATTTTGATATTATTTTCAGATAAATATTGTTCGAATTCATTTATTTGTCTGTATCTCTGATACCATACTGAACGTGGAATTATTTTGTGCACACGTACTTCTATAATATCTTCGTAATGCGAACGGTTGAAAATTGTAATCTCACCTTTGGAAGGCAGCGCTTTATGTACTCTCCAAAGGTAATCATGGGCAATCTCCTCTGTTGTCGGTGTTTTAAATGGAACAACTCTGCAGCTCTGCGGGTTAAACGCTTCCATAACGTGTCGTATTGTACCATCCTTTCCGGATGTGTCAACACCTTGCAGGATTACCAAGAGTGCCTTGCTTCTGTCAGCAAAGAGCTTGTACTGCAGGTGAGACATGTGATTACTTAGCTCGGAAAGTTCAATTTCTGCCTGCTCCATTTTTCTTGGCTGTTTCTTGCCATAATCTGGATCATACTGACGCAGTTTGACATTTGTTTGAGGTCTAACCAAAAACGTATTGATATTTATGGTCAAATCTTTGCTGATAGCGTTCGTGGTTTGCACTTGGTATTTTTTAGCTTAAGAATGTTGCTTTTATCACTCGTACAAATCACTTTCACTTTCTTCGTATGAAATACACTAACATTGATAGGATATCAAATTACTATTATCTCCTCATTACCCTCAGTCCCTATAAGCTCGCACCACTATCTTTAAAATGGGTAAAGCACACTAAATTTCTTGTTCGATATTAAGGCTCACAATATCACCAACTTCAAGATAAGTTACTTAAGAAAACCGTATCGTTTTATTGTAATTTTCTTGTTATTTAGCACAGGCCATAGACTTATTTGAACAAGTATTGAACTATGGCATGCATTGGCTCTTCTATGACTTTGTCCAGACGAACGGAAATATTTCAAGATAAATATTGAATTCTCATGTGATACATGCCTACAAGAGAAGAGAACTCCCAAAAGGAAAGAAATAAGGCACTTATTAGATCATTTATAAAGGAAGTCTTAAAAGAACACAACCTTTTAGCCATTGAAAAATATTTCACCAAAGATTTTATAGAAGGCGTTCTTCATCATGCAGAAAAGGAAGGAGAAGGATTTAAACAATTCTTGACCGAGTTCTTTGAGGCATTTCCTGACATGCGTACAACCATAGAACACATAGTTGCAGAGAACAATCTTGTAACGGTATTTCTTAGTGGATCTGGAACGCATAAAGGTGCGTTTAAAGGGGTTCCACCAACCAACAAAGAAGTTAATATCAGATCTGCCGATCTATATAGAATAGGAAATGGCGTAATTACAGGACATTGGGAAATGGTAGATCAAGTGAATTTGTTAAAACAAACTGGATCATTACTTTCTGAAAGTACGGGTGAGGAATCTAAGGATGCTAGAGTGGTGTGGATCCGTGGTTATAAATGAAGTATGCTTACGAAACGGAAAAAAGTATTTCCAAATGGGAATTTCCACAGGTATCAAAGAATAATATCTTGAGATTTGGTCCTGCATTTTAGAAGAAATTTTTGATTGAATTCCCACGTTCGTAGGGATTAGTATACCTAGAAAGACACTCTGTGTCAATAGCATACTACACTTCGCCCATACTTTATTGCTTGGTTATAAAGCAGCAGCATTACAACATGTCTGCAATTCTGCTGACGCAATAATATTAAGTAGTAAAACTGCCTTATTCTGGATTCACATTGTAAAATTAATATGACGGATCAAATCATAGAATGATAGTGCCTCACACTTATTTGCGGTGACCAGCCCTATGTTGATTTTTCTGGGGGTCATATGTGAATTAATGGCACGCTATTTCGCTTAATCAAAAACCAGGAAGGGACCTTCTCACATGAGTTAGAATTGAATAATATTTTAGTTAGCAGCTAGTATTCAGGATTTTCTGACTATCGTCGATCTGGTATATACTAGCTATAAAAACGTAAAAAATTAGCCGAAAAGGATAAAATGTCTTTCTATAACTCGTAGATTGAAAATGCTTAGTAGAACTACGAAGCCACGAAGGATCCTGGTCGCGATAAACGGTTCGGCATGTTCTATGAGCGCAGCTGATTATGCCATTTCCATCGCATTCAAAACCAATGCTCAATTGATAGCCTTGAATGTTTCCTTCTCTGAACTGGAATATGCGTACTCCCACCATGTTTTTGGAATTTATGACACCAACTGCAATGAAGGCTAAAACAGAAGTGGAGAGAGCGGAAGCCAATCAATGGTTTGGTGTTATAAAAGATAAAAATAGCAAAAAAGGCATCAATAGTATAATTTGTTTAAAAACTGATTTTATTTTGACTGCAATGTCAATACCACATGCAATCGTAGACTATGCACAAGCTAATAACATCGACCTTATTGTTGTTGGAACAAGGGGTAGATCAGGCCTCAAGAGAGTTTTGCTAGGTAGCGTTGCTTCCGGCGTTGTTACCTATTCGTCATGTCCGGTATTAGTAACAAAATAGCATTAGTATAGAGACTGTTTAACTTTGTAAGACCTGCGACAGATAAAGATTTAACCTATTAGGTCTAGTTCACAATTAGGTCATGACATATCGAAATTGCCGGCTATGGAATAAGACATTAATTGTCTCGAGCTGCCCCTCTAACGTTTCTTGTTTTCATTCTTTGATAAATTTCATATAGCAACTCGCTCATAAATAAGAGAGATATAAGAAGACTTGTCTCTGCAGATAACAAGGGTAAAAGGAATACCGATTCGTTTACATTATACTCTGATAATAGTATTTTTTCTAATAACATTTACCGTCTCTGTATATCTCATGCCAGATATCAATCCAGGACTGACCACTTTAGAGTATTGGATAATGGGAATTATTTGTGCAGTAATCTTGTTTGTCTCAGTATTGTTGCATGAGTTAGCACATTCTATTATAGCGCTAAGATATGGAATCAAAGTACGCCAAATAATTCTATTCATTTTTGGTGGCATGTCAGACATTGAAGAAGAAATGCCTGGGGGAGGCGAGGTCTCAAAGGATTTTGGAAAAGAGTTCAAAATAGCAGTCGTAGGACCTGTAACTAGTTTCATAATTGCAGGTGTGCTTGGAATATTATTGGTAATGGTATCTCTAGTTAATGGAAATGAGGTTAGCGATCGAATCAGTGGTATGGTGTTAAATATTACCAAAGGTGTACTATGGTACGGAATGGTAATAAATATAATTCTTGGAGGATTTAATCTTATACCCGCCTTTCCCATGGACGGTGGAAGGATATTGCGTGCTGCATTATTAAGATGGAAGAAAGACTTTGATCAGGCTACCCGGATATCCGTGAAGGCGGGAATAGGAATGTCTTATGTATTTATGGGAATGGGCTTTCTTATCATGTTTTCAGGTTCATTTGTTAGTGGAATGTGGCTGTTACTCATAGGTTGGTTCCTAAATAGCGGTGCCCAATCATATCTATCAGAGCATGAGCTCATGAGGATTTTGTCAACTATTCCCTTAGGCGCAATAATGAATACTAGAGTAATCACTGTAGGAGAGAATTTAACAATAGATAGTCTAATTAAAGATTATTTTAATTTGTATTCAAAGGACTCATTCCCTGTTCTAAGCAGCGAACCTGATGCCAATAGGTTGTTAGGAATGGTCACTTTTAAAGATGCATCGAGCTTAACAGATAGTGAAAGATCTCTGACAAAAACAAATAAGATAATGATTCCAAAGGCGGATTTAATTATAATGAGTGAAAACAGGAAAGCTAACGAAGCTCTACTCCAGATTTCGAGAAAGCGTATGGGAAAGGTCTTTATATGCAATGACGATGGAAAATTAATTGGTGTGGTAAGCAAAACAGATATCATGAATGCAGCAAGCGAGAAAAGTGAATATGAAAAAGCCGCTAGAAATTTACATAAAGAAACAGGTTAAAACGTTCTCTCCTTGGATTATAAGCGGGCTATGAGCATATTAGCGGTTAAGTCGTACTCGCCTAGGTTTCTAATCTAAATTAGCATGTTAGCTTCCAGTTATTATAAAACCTATTTGCAGTAACACCATGCAGTAGATCAGGAAAATAGCAAACACGTCAATATTACAGGCAACTGTAATTAGCAGTACTTCTCAAAAGTCACATTAGAGAAGGGTGTAACGCCATCACGTTAAAAATGAAACTGTTGGTAGATCTGCATCTTATTAAGGAAGATGTTATTAAAGAAGAGATACCTTTACAAGGCCCTGTTCATTTAACAACCTTTTGCTTTATCATAAGATCCCTGTTATGCTTATCTACAAATAAAACCAACCAATTCATTCTGTGTCCTAGTTTGCAATTAATTCTCATACAAGGGAAATAATATCAAAACATTCAGTTCTATCCTTTAAGTACTGGATCGTTCTTTCTATGAAGCTTTTTTCAAGTGAGGAATGTTTGTGATGTTCCACGTTAAGGAATCTGCATGCTTGTGGATACCATCTTCCACCATCCGTCGAAATGTTGTGCTTTCCATATTTTCTAATCAATGACTGTATAAACTGTTCAGCAACTAGCATGCTTCTCTCTCTATAGAAATACGTATACCCAGAATCGTCTTATACCTTGGCTCGATAGCAACCCATAACCACACATAGTCACTACCTACTTTAATCATCGTCTCATCAATTATGAACTCAGATATTGTCATTCTAATTTGTAATATCCTTTGTGGCTTGTAGCATTGGATCCAATTCCAATTAGAAACATGATTTCTTCTGATAAGTATATTAGATAATCTTTCCGACGTTTTCCTAAGTGACAGTGTATTTCTGCATTACAGTATAATGCAGTGCAGTCACATCGAACAGGATTTGTTTGCTGCGTCAATTTGTATTTCTTTCATTTCTCCTTTCTCCAGATCTTTTCTATATCCTCTGGGTCTATGATATCCTGTAAACCCTTCTTCATCTCTTCCAATATTTCGTCTTCTGGATATCCTCTAGCTCTTGAAATGTCCCTCAGCTCTACTACACTCTTTACTGCTTTATCAAGTGACATAACCGCTTCTTTAATCAATCCTTCTACTTCGTCCAGCTCATTCATATCTAGCCATTTCCGCTATGCCCATTCTTCGCAAGTCTATATACACCTTTAGTAAGGCCTGCAAGCTATTCCTGTGTTTCACACTCCATCATCAGCATCAAGAGGTCAAGCAGTGTCTGTTCTTTCGGAAAGTTTCCTGTTTTGAGAAATAGTTTGTAAAGTAATCCTCTTCCCGAAAACTACCACCATTTTATCCAGGACTTCATGTGCTCTTCTAGTTTGATCTTGATTCTTTGTTTTCCACTCTTAACTTATCCCTTAAGGCAGGTTACACTTACCAACCATGGACCAACCATGCACCTGTGATTACCCTAATAAGGATCCTTATTCCACTATCTATCCATATGAATATTGATAATATCAAAAGTCCTGAGCCTCAAAACCATAACCCTCCTTCTAGAGACGCTATTTGTACGTGCAAGACATGTAACCATGAAATTGCAAGAGATTGCTTAAAATCAAATTGCGGTTGCTGTAAAGAAACAGATCATTCAATGATAATGGACGGAATAGAAGGATTTGTATCAACTTCTAAAAAATACAAATTAGATTAGAAATTCCAAGCAGTGGGAGATAAAAATGAGAGTCATGAGCCACTGTTTATGACTATTCTTGACAATAGACCCACATGTTAGATCACTGTTACCCTGTAACTTTGACACGATTAAAGTTTATATGCAACGCTTTTCAATGTGGAGAGGATACTTATATAAAAAGCGAGGCCTCTGAAAGTAGATCCAAGTATAGTCTCTTAGTAACAGCATTAATTGTATTGACAACATCTTTCTCATTATTATTAATTGGATCGGTAATTTCAACGATGATACCGAATCCGATTACTAATCCAGCGTATGCTGTAGAAGAGTTTGATATTAATATAGATGTAGAAGATAATGACGTGGAACGGGGTGATATTCAACACATGACAGTTACCGTACGTAATGTCGATACAAATGACAGGGTTTCAGATGCTGAAGTTAGATTAGCTGTTGATCCGCCAGATAGCGATTCAAGCAGTGCTACAGATGAAACAGATAATGACGGAGAAGCAAGATTTGATGTAAAAGTAGATGATGATGCTGAGACGGGCGACTATGACATTGATATTAGAGTCTCAAAGAATGGATATGATACAAAAACAGTTAGCACATCATTTGATGTGATAAAGGGAGACGACGATGATAGAGATAGTGATAGAAATGGCGACGGAAGTAGTGTAACAGTATCAGCAGCAGCAGCAGCGGCAGCAACATCTTCCGGTAGTAGTGCTTCGGGTACTGCAGTGGGAACTGGATCTGGTGGTGCCGGTGGTACGTCTAATAGAGGGCCATCGGGTCCCGCTGGAGCGTCAGTGTCTTCACCATAGATGTGCATAGGTAATTTTAGAGTCTTTTACAGACTCTAGCCTATCAGTATCGACTGGTTTGCACTACTGTTACCCAATAACAGAATTTATATCAGTATCGCATTTTCCTTGTCCCACTTAATTTGGTCAATCTGCAATAAAATGAACCTATGTACGTATCAGACAACTAATCGTAATGGAACTATTGGAGAGAGAAAAATTGTGCCTCTAAGTGAAGCAGAAGTCAAATCCTTCCTTTTACTGATTAATGTGACGCCAGGATGGATATTTACAACCAGGGGGGGGAGGAAACGACAAAGATTCTTCAATAGAGCAAGTAATACTATAGTAATTAAGACAAAGACGGCAGTTGAATTCTCAGACAGAAAAACAAGATACATCAAAGATGGAAATATTAATTATTAATTAAAGGATGACTTTTTTTATTATTAAGTCATCTCACTGTAAAATGATATCTCATATTTTCTCCAAAGTATTTTTGGCAAAATAAGTCACTAATTGACGTGAATTCAGTTAAAATTAATCTATCTTGTCCTGTCAAAGGTTTTTTAAGCTAACTATGCCTATGCCATGACTCAATTCATGGAATCAATACTTATAATATCTGACTTGATATTATTATGGTATGTACCCGATTTCAGTTCTGATGGTTTCTACTGAATACCCACCCATGCTAGGAGGTGTCGGTCGGTATACTAGAAATTTGACTTTAGCATTAAAAAAATTGGGTATTGATGTATATATCGCATGCAATGAGAGAGGAGAAGGAGATTTTTTCGGTCTTGATGCATCAAATAAAGAGAATTCTAGAACTTTACTAAGAATAGTGAACAAAATTAAACCTGACTTGGTACACATACAACTGGAGCATGGTCTATACGGTCTTAATTTCGGCTCGATAAAAAAATTTCGTATGCAAACTAACATTGATCAATTCTATGAAAAATGCCAAACTCCAACTATCACAACTTTTCATTCTGCTTATCCTATCGAACAGTGGGTAAATTTAGTGCCATCAAATCACTTTACCAAATTTCGTCTGTTAGATCTACCAAATGAACTGTCAAGCCTTGCACTGAAATATGGGAACCGTCTGCTTACCTATGAATTATTTAACAGAGCAAATAGAGAAAAGATGCTAAGGAGCGCAGCAAGTATAGCCTTTTCTGAGTATCTGGCCAAGATGCTGTCAACCAAAAGTTACAAAGTCAACGTGATTTATCATGGGGCAGAACCTAGTTTAATGAATCAACCGACTAAGGAAGTCGCAAGGTCGAATTACTCTTTGCCATTGGATAGAAGGATTGCTTTAGCCTTGGGTTTTGCAACCCATACAAAGGGTTGGGACATATTAAAGGAAATGAAGATACCAGACAACTGGACTATTCTGGTTAACCACTCAAGAAATTATTACAGTAAGGGGAGTGATGTGCCAAATTCTTTGCCATTAAATAACAATAGCGATGGCGGGGATCACGATCACTATCCAACTAGCCATGGACTATTTGAATTAAACCTCGGCTTCGTACCTGATGATGCATTATCTCTATTGTTTTATGCATCGGACACAGTGATAATGCCATACAGCGTGGTGTCAGGTTCAGGGGTTATGTTTGACGCCCTTGCTCATGGCCTTCCATTTGTAGCCAGTGATCTGGGCTTCTTTAAAGAATTTGCAAGAAAAGGGTTAGGAATTGCAGTAAAAAGAAAACCATCTGAATTCTCTGAAGCTCTCAAAATGTTGGAGAGTGACTATCCTCATTACAAGAAAGCAGTTGAACGTTTCAAGAGTAATCTGAAGTGGGATTCTGTTGCGAAGCAGCATGTCGAGATCTATATGAGAGTATTGACAAAGAGTCACGAATATCAGAGTCTCACTCCAGAGGCCATGGGACGGAAAATCCTTTAGGCTCAACCTTGTCGATGACAAGTAAAGAATACAATAAGATGCAGACGGTGACTCTTAATCTAGAATTCATGATGATTCAATTACACAAAACAGAATGATGGTACATTGCTAACCAATCAATTATTTGTGACAATATTTTATAGAAAAAAGGAACGTAATTGAAGAGATTAGCTGTCGTCAAGATACACACTATAATGATCAAGTAGAAGAGATACAAATAACGCACAGCAAATGTGCAGGTCATAATTATGCATTTGAATTTTATGGGTCATTTGAGCTGCGTTTGAACAAGAAACTCATTCCAAGTCCTGCAGACAACTATTAGACCTGCTACATTAGGTAGTTAACTAGCTGTTGTGCTGAAAAGCATCTACCAGATCTCTAGCCGTCACCATTCCTACTAGATTATATTTATCATCTGTTTGTATTGATTCGTTTAAAGATGATGATTCTTTTGTCACTGTGGCTTCAGCCGTCAACGGAAGTCTTTTTATCTTTTTCAAGTGCATGACCATGGCCGCTTCAATTGATCTTATTTCCACTGGGGCCGTTACCACTTCCGTGGAGCAGTATTCTCTTACAGGTTCATCAATTGAAACATCGTTTGACAGTACTCTTGTCATTAGATCTCTTTCCGTGAATATGCCACATAACCTTCTCTTGACTGGCTTTGAGATGTCATTTTGTCCATCCTCAATAACAATAATACTTCCAATATTTCGAGCGTACATAATGCTGATCGCATCGTAGATAGGGTCATTATCACTTATGAAGGCAATCTTCTTACTCATAACCGCCTTCAAAGATGGATTTCTATCTGTTTGCTGAGCAAATGCCCTTACCATATCTGATGCAGTGATTATCCCGATAAGCTCCTCGCTGCCGTCTTGATTTGTATCCTGATCCTCGCTATTTCCATCGCGAATTCCTACACCATTGGCCTTACCGAATACCAATACCCTACATTTCTTTATGATCATATTTTTAGCTGCTTCAAGTAACATCGCATTCGAATGCACCTTACAGAAAGACTGTAGTACAACATCCTTAAGTAATCTGCCAGAAGGTATAGTTTTATAATTTGTTAAATAATGCAATATCTCTCTTTCAGTTAGAATTCCTATTGGTTTTTGATTCTCTGCTACCACTAAATTACTTATGTTATTGGTAGTCATAACGTCAACGCCTCCTGGAAAGTTAACTACGGAGTGAGCCACTATCGGATTCTTCGTCATATAGTGTTCTATCTTCAGTTCTTTAATTCCGATATTTCTTGAATGATATTTATTGCTCCGAATTAAGCCTTTATATTCGTGGTCATCATTATTAGAAGCATGGCCATTTGCTTTGGTGGGCATACCTGAACTGAACAAATTACGTATAGATAAATTAAGTGTTTTTTGTATTCTGCATTAGTTTCGATGGATTCAAATGTCTGCGGAGGTTAGTGTTATATTCTGCATCATACATAAGCTCTTTGTAAGGGCATGTTTCGCGTATGGATATTTAGTATCTCTAATCTACCTTCTTTATCTGGGACACCTAACTCTATCTCCGTGTCGAATCTGCCTGGCCTACGTAACGCGGATCAATTACTTTTATTCGATTCGATTACTTGCCCCTATGACGACAACCTTGCCTCTGACCTGTATATCCACCACCACAGAAAGTGGTGTTGAGCACAGTGTATTTGTAGTATTATTACTACTTACTTCTAGATCCATGTATTCACAGCCATAGTAATGCACTGAACTGCACTGCAGAGCAGACATACCCCAACTATAATATCTACATTAAATGCAGACGATCGATGGATAGAAAAGATCGTGCGATCGTGAATCAAACATGCTCAGATATTATTACAATGGATCGACACATCAAATTTGTATGTATCGCAGATCGGAGTGGAAAATTGCTAGTAGGACAAAGCAGGTCCATCCAATCAAATAATATGACTAATAAAGAAAATGACACTGACGCTGTTAAGAGTTCCAAGCGTATAGGGGATGCAAAGATTGAAGTAACACTTGGAGTTGATTTCAATTGTGGTGATATGTATTTCTTTTACTCAGATTTCCTTTTATGGACAATAGAAAAGTGCTGCGCCCTTTCAACCGAAGATGTTAATAGCAATAATAATCCTTTGTTTGTCTCCAGAAGCATCGGCGGAGATAACGCACTGACTTATTTTCAGGTGTCAGGATGCAGTAAGGATAATGTCATATTGGCAATTACTTCTCTGGGTAATATACTTCACGATCCTTATTCCAGTGCCGACCGAGGTGCATTCCTTTGTGTGTATTTTGAGCCCACATATAAGGTCAGAAATTCTGTAGATAGTGCTAAGAACAGATTTGAATGTTTGCTAAGCAAAATTAAAGCAAAACCAATCGTATTGTGTAATGAAAAACATATAGATATGAACTGTATACCAAATAATGAGCTTTTGATTGTTATGGGCCAAATGGTAGGACTGTTAATCCAGGACAATGATCATATAATCTCAAAATCTGTTCTAGGATGAATATTACATCAGATTTCTTAGAGATTCCATTAGAGTGGTTTTCTAAATTTGTTCTTTACATAGTTTTTCAGAACTCAATTTTGGCAACGACTGAATTAGAAGACGCTTCCACATATGCTCTTACATTAGGAAGGTTCTCAAATATATGGTTCAAAAGATCCTCCGTGAACAAAGACCAGTTTCGACCTAGGTCGTGCTGTATGATGAAAAGATGCCTTTTTTCACCCTCCATTATATGATCTGAAGTTATGTTTGAAACTTTCATATACAGCTGCAAAAGTGCTAATTCCGTCCACAAATCATAGTTCTTTTTAATAAACAGTACAGAATCCTTTACGACGTTAAAAGCACGCAGGGCTATTTCCTCTATTATCTGTTCTCTGTATGGGCTTATCTTTTTCATTCCATCCCCACAAATATTGTAAGTAGCATAATCCATTATATGAACGAGAAATGTTTTTGGAACAGGGATCATGTCTAACTACTCTTGATATCTATCCCAATCACAATATCTTCTTAAAATGTGACCTACTAGCACGTTAAGAGAAATTTCTTCCTGGTCGGCATCTCTTTGGAGTTCATTAATTATATTTGGGTCTAGTCGGAAGGTGATGCTTCTTGTCTTCCTATGTATTTGTTTATATTGAGTTCTTGTTTCACGGTTATCTGGATATAGCAGAGGAGCTCCGACCATTAATAACATTCAACTCCGCCTAACTTTTATTTAAGAATTTTCTAAATTCGTAATTTTTTAAATAATATATTCCAATTCTGTTATTTCTGGACTTATTTCTTACAAAACTCTTACTCATATTCGTAAGGGGATAAACTATTACGGAGAGGTTGAGATTGCAAAATGTGATCTAAACACATATTTTGATCTGTTTTGATTAAATGATTTCATGACGGCTATAGTGTCTCAAAATGTCATAGATATCGATAGTGATAATAATGATAATAGCGTAGTTACAGGACAAGATCTAAAAGTGGTAACAATATTTCCTACAAAGAATGAGGAATCCACGATTGAAAACGTAATAAATATTGCATCAACAAGTAAATTCAACCCTGAAGTAATTGTTGTTGATGCATACTCCAGTGATAGTACAGCAGATTTAGCCAAAAAAGCGGGGGCGATTGTGATCCAGCAGCCAGAACAGATATTTCCAGGTAAAGGAAATGCAATGAAAGCAGGTTTAAGAGAGGCAGTGAGGAATCGATCTGCTGACATTGCTTTGTTTCTTGACGCAGACATAAGTAATCTATCACCTGAGTGGATAGATAAGTTGGTCGAAGCTCTGATACAAAATAACTGTGATATGTCCAGAGGATTCTATCAGAGACAACCAAGAGATGCCGCAGTTACAAAGCTTATTGCAAGACCAATGCTGAACATATTCTTTCCCGAGCTAACACATTTTGAACAGCCATTGAGCGGCGAGGTTTGTGCTAGAAGACAGATGTGGGAAAGATTGTTAGACGTACAAGGTTCTCCAGATGGATGGGGCATAGACATATGGTTTCTGATAGAGACAGCCATGCTAGGTTATCACGGCAAGGAGGTTTTCCTGGGAAGCAAGAATCATACTTCTTATGAAGATTACAAAGAAGATGTAGTTAAATTAAGTAAAATGGCTGAGCAGGTTGAGATAACAATAATTAGAGAAGCTATAAAGTATGGGAGAATCCATTTGCAAGGCAATGTCAAAGTATAGTAAGTGGTTATCAAAAATTGTTGTTATAGTATGAAGTTTCCATAATACATCTTGGTTCATCAAAGACTAGATGGGCGACAGACTGATTAATCTCATTGTCTTGAGAGGAGGTAAATCAAAGTGTTGACGTTTACCCGAGCTTCTTTCTATCAGATGGCATAGGGCTTCTTTTTCAGATATACATATATCTTTCACTCGTGGGGGGCAAGTGGTAGGGAAGTCCGATGTCATATAGCGTACGCTAATATATATTATAGGACATTTAGCAACAGCTGCACTAATAGATGGAATCTAAAGCAGGCGAATTTAACAAACGAGCTATTACGGTTGAAGTAACTAGTAACATGGGCAGTGCTCGAGATATAATGCTTGAATACAATATAAGCAGGGTTATTGTAGTCGTAAATGGGAGCCCCGTTAGCAAGGTTACAGAGAAGGCAATAGGGAGTTACTTATTGAAAAATGCTGCCAACCCACTTGACAAGATACCCATTTCCAAGGCGATGAGGAGCCCAATAATCTCTGTAGCAGCGGATACCAGTATTGATACTTGCGCAAAGATGATGATAGAAAATAAAATAAGCTCACTTGTGGTTGTCGATAATGCTTACGTGACTATTCTTACGAAAAGCGACCTTGTAAAATTATATGCAGAGTCACGGAAGAGAACACCTTGTTAAAGATTTCATGACCAAAAACGTAATAACTATCTCCATCGCATTCATTGAAATGGGCATCGATATTAATGATTAAAAACAAGATCTCTCGATTGGTCGTTACACGAGAAAAAGATGTTGTTGGGATAATAACCTTTAGAGATCTTATGCCCATTACAAATTTTGTTGAAGGCAATACTGCTGCTACTGAACCGCTGGATCTATCAAGTATAGGTTACATAATATTGGCAAGGGATGCTATGAAGCCCATAATGCTCAATGTAAATGATGATTAAGCGGATGCAGCTCAGATTATGCATAGCAAAAGGATAAGTGGCAGTCCTGCAGATGATTTGAATAGTCATCTGAGCGGCATTATAACGAAGACAGATTTGGCACGAGCATTGATAGTTAACAAATAGTAGTGGAATTTGCCAATGGATTTGTTCAGGCTATTTCCATTTGTAATTGATAGGTGCAATGGATGATAAATTTGCTACACACTCGC
>Ga0210115_1000036_pt1 | contig 27499 bp, 25 predicted proteins | sample MayberryNW_TuleB_2_FD_185526 | JGI IMG/M metagenome (GOLD analysis project Ga0210115, IMG submission 185526) | Wetland microbial communities from San Francisco Bay, California, USA, that impact long-term carbon sequestration - MayberryNW_TuleB_D2... | ecosystem: Environmental > Aquatic > Marine... | reverse complement strand
CCCGCCGGTGCCGCGGCGATCGCGGGCACGCCTCCTGCCGGGTCGTCCCCACCCTGGTCGAGCCGGAAGGGCGGATACGAGTCGGTCATGAGGCCCGTGTAGGCCACGACCCTCGCCACCCAGCGGTCGAAGCCGAGGACGAGGTCGAAGAGGCCGCGCGGGTACCGCGTCGTGAAGAGCAGCGCGACGCCGGCGAAGAGCACGAGCAGGCCGATCAGGCCGGTGCTGAATGCCCAGCTCTGACCCCAGCCGTGACCCCAGCCCCAGTCCCAGCGGTCGGCGTGCCCGGCCGCGGAGCCGCCGCCGAGGAGGAGACCGAGGATCAGGTAGTGCGGGATCGCGAGCAGCCACCACTTCACGAGCACGAGCCCGCGTGAGAGCCGCTCCGGGTAGGCGACGTCGAGCGTTGCCGGGTAGTCGGGCTCCTCGCCGAGGGAGAAGGGCGGGTAGCGGTCGGTGCCGAGGGCTCCGTACGAGTAGAACGCCACCCGCCACGTCCACCGCAGCACGCCGAGGTTGAAGTCGAAGATCCCCCTCGGATAGCGGGTCGTGAACAGGATCGCGAAGAACGCGACGACCGTGAGCACGAAGAACGCGATCCAGAGGAAGAAGAGCACGATGTAGTGCGGGATCGCGAGCAGCCACTTCACGAGCCACAGCCAGCGGGAGGGCTCGCCCGCGAGCCGGCCGTCGAGCCGCAGTGGATACCCCGGATGCGCAGCCATCGGCTTCGTCACTCTTACATGCCCGGCCCGGGTAGGTGTCGGGAGAACTCCCGCGAACGCCTGCGGAGAAGTCGGTAGCGTGCCCCCCATGGCCGACGAAGAGAAGAACGAGAAGAACGACCGGAACGAGACGAAGCCCGACCACGAGCCGCCCGCGGGCGCCGAGACGAGCGCGTCCTGGGGCAAGGGCAGAGGCGCGATCCGGTACGCCGCGACGGCGAAGTGGACCGTCCTGCGCAAGAAGGAGAAGCCCGCCGCGGAGATCTTCTCCGTCTCCTACGTCGCCGGCGACGGCGACCAGGATCGTCCCGTGACCTTTGTCTTCAACGGCGGTCCGGGCGCCTCGTCGGCGTTCCTGCACATGGGCGCGGTGGGGCCCCGCCGCGTCGCCTTCCCGGCCGACGGCACGCTCCCGGAGATGCCGCCACGCCTCGTCGAGAACGAGTCCTCGTGGCTCGCCTTCACCGACCTCGTGTTCGTCGACCCGGTCGGCACGGGCTTCAGCCGGGTCATCGAGGCCGAGAAGAAGGGCGACGAGAAGGAGAAGAAGCCCGAGGACGCCGCCGACCCGAAGGAGTACTTCGGCTACAAACGCGACCTCGAGTCGCTCTGCGAGTTCATGGGGCGCTGGCTGTCCGAGCACGGTCGCTGGGGGTCGGCGGTCTTCATCGCGGGCGAGAGCTACGGCGGCTATCGCGTCGGGCGCCTGGTGCGGGTACTCCAGGAGGCGACCGGGATCGGGCTGAACGGCGCGATCCTCATCTCGCCCGCGCTCGAGATCACCGGGCTCACGCCGACGGACTACGACGTCCTCGGCTGGGTCGACCGCGTCCCGACGATGGCCGCGGCGGCGGTCCACCACGGCCGCTCCCGCGCCTTCCGGAAAGGCACCACGCTCCCCAAGGTGCTGCGCGAGGCGGAGGAGTTCGCGACCGGGGACTACGCCTCGTTCCTCACGCGCGGGGCCGCGATGCCCGCGAAGGAGCGCGCCGCGGTCATGTCACGGCTCGCCGACGTCGTCGGGCTTCCGCTCGACCTCGTCCTGCGCGGGGACGGGCGCGTCTCGATCCTCACCTTCGTCCGCGAGCTCCTGCGCGACGAGCGCAAGGTGCTCGGCCTCTACGACGCGACGATCACCTCGACCGACCCCTTCCCGGACCGCGACGGGCTCTCCTGGCCCGACCCGACCCTGTCCGGGATCAGCCCCGCGTACACGATGGCCGTCAACCGCATGCTGCGCTCGGAGATCGGCGTCGAGACCGACCGCGAGTACACGCTCCTCTCCTACGAGGTCAACAACGCGTGGAAGAACGACACCGAGCACCACGCGTTCGCGTCGCCGCCCGGGGCAACCGACGACTTCCGGTACGGCATGGCGCTGAACCCGCACATGCAGGCGTTCATCACCCACGGGCAGTACGACCTGATCACGCCGTACTACACGAGCGATCGCCTCCGGAACCTGATGCGGCTCGATCCGCAGATGGCCGACCGGCTGACCGTCCACCACTTCGGCGGCGGCCACATGTTCTACGCCTGGGAGACGAGCCGGAAGGAGTTCACGGACGCGATCGCGTCCTTCGTCGCCGACGCGACGGGCTGACGCGAAGGCCCCGAGCCGCCGCGCTCAGGGGTGGCGTGCCAGGAAGTCGAGCACGCGCGGGCCGACGATCTCCGGGTGCTCGAAGTGGACCGGGTGGCCGGCGTGGTTGACGATCAGCCACTCCGCGCTCGGGATCTCGCGCTTCATCGTCGCCATCTGCTCGAGGGTGGCGAACGGGTCGTCCTCTCCGGCGACGAGCAGCACGGGGCACGTAATCCGCCGAAGGTCCTCCACGGTCCAGGTCGGGTTCGAGAGGTTGTTGGCGACGATCTGCCGCATGAGCTCCTTCCACGAGCCGGGCTCCTTGCCCTGGTCGTGTCGCCGCCCGAACTCGGCGGCGGCCTCGGGCGCCGCCTGCTCCAGCGCGTCGGGGTCGAGCGTGGCCGCGAACGCCGCCACACCCTCGTGCGTCGCGTAGTTGGCGCCGACGACCGTGATCGTGCGCGTGAGGTCCGGCCGCCGGAGCGCGCAGTCGAGCGCGACGACACCGCCGTCGCTGATCCCGGCGAGATGCACCGAGCCGAGATCGAGGAGCGCGACGAGCCCAGCCAGGTCGTCGCCCATCTGTTCGAAGGTCATGAAGCCGGCCGGGTTGTCCGTCCTGCCGTGGCCGCGGTGCTCGACCAGGACGAGGCGGTACGTCTCCGCAAAAGACGGCGCGAGCCCCGCCCAGCCGCCCGCCGGGTCGTCAATGGTGCCTCCCGCCCCGTGGAGCAGGACGAGCGGCGTCCCGTCGGCCGGGCCGAGCTCCTCGTAGTAGAGCGTGAGGTCGTTGACCTTCGCGTACGGCACCGCTATCAGCCCTCGGACCGGGCGACGTGCTCCGCCGCCAGCCGCTTCGGGGCCTGGATCAGCCAGGCGTCCTCGAGGCGCTGCGCGAGCTCGTCGGCGTCGACGCGCTCGACGCGAACCTGCACCGCCGGATAGCCGTTGTAGTGCGGGCTCGTGAAGTACACCTCGGGGTTCGCGTCGAGGATCAGCTGCTTCTCCTCCCGCTCGACGCGCAGGGCGAGCCCGCCCCCGTCGCGCTCGCGCGCCTCCCAGGCGAAGAGCTTGCCGCGGATGCGGTATCCCCGGCGCCCGGAGGCGTCCTCCTCCACCTCGGGCAGACCGAGGGCGAGCGTTCGGACGGTCGCCCAGTCGGCCATTTCTCTCAGCCTCCCGAAAGGGCGCCCTCGCGTGAGGGGAGGCACGCACGTCCAGGACCTGTCACAGGCGCGAGCCTAGCGCGGACGCCTGCCTACGCATACGACCTTGCGTGCCGGGCCCAGAGGCTCGTCAATCGGAGGATCCGCCCAGGAGCGCCTCGTCGAAGAAGCCGACGATCCGACGTTCGTACTCAGCCGGCCGCGCCTCGATGCCCCCGGTGTGTCCGGCGCCCGGGACGAGCCAGACGTCCTTCGGCTCGCCCGCCGCTTCGTAGAACGTCTGGGTGAGCTCGGCCTCGCCGCCCGACCCGGGCTCGGCGTAGATGAAGAGCACCGGCGTAGGAGCGATCCGCGCCGAGAGGTCCTCGAGACTCGAGGGCGGCAGGCTGTTCGAGAAGATCGCGGTCGCGGGTGTGACGATCGCGTGCGCGATGGTGGCTTCGATCCGCTTCCGCGTGCCCGGGATCGCGAGGGCCTCGCGAATGGAGCGGATTCCCGCCCCGTCCGACACGAGCGCGGCGAGGCCGTCCGAGTCCGCGGCCGCCTCGATCATCATCTCGCCGCCAACCGAGAGGCCGATCCCACCGATCCGCTCTGGATCGACGTCCGGGCGTCCGCGGAGGTACTCGACCGCAGCGCGGACGTCGCGCGCGCCTCTCCAGCCGAACACGTTCGGGTCACCTTCGCTCTCGCCCTCGCCGCGCCGGTCGAAGAGGAGGACGCCGTAGCCGCGCCGCGCCAGCATCCGCGCTGGCCGCTGCGGACCGCTCCGGCCGGGGAACGCGATCACGGCCGCGCGGTTCTGCGACGGGATGTACCAACCCTCGAGCTCGAGCCCGTCACTCGTCGCGAACGAGACGTCCTCGTACGCTGTTCCGAGCTCGGGCGTCGGGACGAACCCGCGCGCGACGTGCGTGAAGATGTACGAGAGCGACAGCGGGAAGACCACGAGGTACACGACCGCGAGACCGCCAACCGCGAGGAGCACGCGCCGGGTATAGCGCCACACGCGACTCCCCGTCGTCTTCCTGGAGCGCCAGAGCGTGACCGCGCCGACGCCGAGGAGCACGATGCCGGCCACGAGCGCGAGCAGCCCCGTGAAGTCGTCCCCGCTGGGGCCGCCCTTCGTCGTGTAGTAGACGGCCTCGACGCCCGTGATGATCCCGAAGATCCCGAAGAACAGCGCGAGGATCGCGCGCAGGCCGGGACGCAGCTTCGGGTAGGCCCAGGCAGCCAGTCCGAGCACGCCGATCGGCACGAGCCCGCTGATCAGGTGGTCGCTCGCCGAGGTCCCGGGCTGAGGCTGGAAGAAGCTGTCGTCGGCGATGTGCAGCGCGACGACGCCGAGGGCCACTCGCGCGACCGCCGTCTCGGAGACGCGGGCTGCGACGTCTCGCGCTCTCGTTCGGGTACTCGCGGGCTCCCGCACATCCTGCACCGAGGCGCTCATCACTCATCCAGGAGCGCGCGGTCGAAGAAGGCGATCACGCGACGCTCGTACTCGGCAGGTCGGGCCTCGATGCCTCCCGTGTGGTCCGATCCGGGTACGCGCCAGATCTGCTTCGGAGCGCGGGCGGCGGCGTGGTACAGCGGCTGCCGGTAGTCCTCGCCGCCGATGCCGGGGACGGCATAGATGAGAAAGACCGGGCGCGGAGCGATCCGGCCGATGCGGTCGACGATCGGCGGCGGCGGCCCGGTGTTGCCGAACACGGTGGTCGCGCCCGTCATCAGCTTCATGGCCGATCGGACGAGAAGCGCCAACGGGCCCGAAGCCTTCGCCTCGCCCACCCGCTCGCCTGCACCCTCGGAGACGACGGCGTCGATCGCGGTGGACTTGGCCGCCGTCTCGAGCAGGATCTCGCCTCCGATCGAAAACCCCATCGCGCCGATGCGCCCGGGCTCGACGTCGGGGCGGCTCTCGAGGTACCGCGCCCCTGCGAGCAGGTCCCTGTCGCCCGCCCAGCGAACGATGTCGCCCTCGCTCCGCCCCTGTCCACGGGGGACGAGGAGCAGCACGCCGTACCCGTGGCCAGCCAGCATGAGCGCCTCTCTCGTACGGGTCGCCCCCGCGAGGACGATCACCGCCGCGCCGTTCCTCGACGGCACGTACGCGGCCTCGAGCTCGAGATCATCGCTCGTGACCACGCGTGCGGGGATCTCGCCCACGCCGAGCTCGGGGATCGGCGTCGACTTTCCCGTGTGCACGTAGATGTACGGCATCGCGATCGGGAACACGACGAGGAAGAAGACCAATGGCGTAGCGACGACGGCGATCGCGACGCTCGAGCCCCTGAGGAGGTAGCGCCGGCGGCGACTCCCGCCACGCCGGCGGGCACGCCAGAGGATCGACGGCCCCAGCACGAGGAGGATCCCTGCCGCCACGAACGCGAGCAGGGCGGTGTAGTGGTCGCCCTGGGCGGTGCCGTCGAGGATGAAGTACGCACCGGGAACGCCAACCGCGAATGCGAGCGCTCCCAGGACGATGCACGTCGCCGCGCGCAGCCCCGCGACGGACAGCCTCGGGTAGATCGCGGCGACTGCGAGGAGGACGGCGAGCGGCACGAGGCCGCTCGCGACGTGGTCGCCTGCGGACATGCCGGGCTCGAGCTGGACGAAGTTGTCGTCGACGACTGGAATCGCGACGAGGCCGAGCGCGAGCAGGAAGAGTCGGTGCTCCCAGCGGGTGACGGCCAGGCTCCGCTCGCCGACGGCGGCCCCCACGCGCTCCGGGGGAGCCTGGGCATCGGTGAGGGGAGCAACGGCGGTCACGAGGCGTTCGGAGACGACTTCTCCGCCTCGCTCTTGAGATAGCCCGCCGCGTCCGTCAGGGCCCGATCGAGCATCGCCTGGAGCGGTCGGCGCAGGACGCGCGCGACGAGCCCGTCGTAGGACTCCTCTGTGCTGGCGATCGTCATCCCATCCTGCGCGTCGAGCCGCCAGACGTGCAGCGCGCGGATGCCGAGAGTGCGTCCGCTCCAGACGATCAGCCGCGGGCGCTCGAGGTGCTCGATGCGGCTGGTGACCGTCCCCGGCCCGGCCTTCCAGCGGAATACCAAGCCCTCGGCGACCGGGCCGTCGATCGACACCGACTTCACGTCCGGGTTCCATGCGCCCCAACGGTCGATGGCGGTCAGGACCGCCCAGACCCGGTCCGCCGGCGCGTCGATCTCGACGACGTGGGTCGACACGACGGGCGCCGCCGGCTCGATGGTCGGCTCCACGCGCGCGGGCTCCTGGGGCTCGGTCCTCTTCTGCACGCTCACGGTCACTCGTACTGGAGGGCCTTCAAGACATCGAGCCTCGATGCGCGACGGGCCGGCGGGATCGCCGCCAGGACCCCAGCTGCGATCGCCACGCAGGTGAACACGACGAGCGGGAGCACCGGGAGCGAGAACGCGACGTCGTACTGCGCGAGCGCCTGGGTCATGAGGAGGGACAGGAAGATCCCGAGCGGGATCCCGAGCGCCGCTCCGATCAAGGCCGTGATGACGCTCTCATGACGGATCATCCTGCGTGCCTGTGGCCGGGTCATCCCGACCGCGCGAAGCATCCCGAGCTCTCGCGTCCGCTCGAACACCGAGAGGACGAGCGTGTTGACCATCCCGAACAGGCTCACGACCACCGAGAACGCGAGCAGCACGTAGAGCAGGTTGAGGATCGTCGAGAACTCCTTCGTCCTGCTCGTGACGAAGCCCGCCTCGTCGTGGAGCTTCGCGTCCGGGAAGCTTGCGACCGTCGTTTCGAGCGACTCCGCATTGCCGTCTGCGTCGACGAACGTGAAGAGGTCGCGCGGGCGCGGGAAGCTCCCGTCGAACGTCTCCTGCGTCATCGTGACGGCGCCGAGGAGCGCGGCCAGGTCGGAGGGGTCGTAGATCCCGCGGACGACGAGGTCGAGGTCCTTCCCACTCGCGGTCTCGACCGGGAAGCGATCGCCGACCGCAAGATCCCGATCGTCGGCGAACGTCTTGGTCAGAAGTGCGCCGTCGCGCCCCAGCTGGCCGAGCGTCGCATCGGACCCCTGCGTCCAGGCGAACGAGTAGAACGACGCGATCGTCTGCGGGTCGACGCCGGTGACATCCGACTCGCTCGTCCCGTCGACGAGTGCCTGGTCGGAGCGGACGCTCGAGGCGAGCATGGTCCCCGGAGCGGCCGCGATCGCGTCCCCGACCCTGGCGGGCAGGGGGTCGAAGCCGTTCTGGGACGTGACGACGTAGTCCGCGCTGACCTGGTCGCGAACGGCGCCCTGAGTCGAGTCGCGGAGCGCGGCTCCGAGCACGGCGACCACGGTGACGAGGGCGAGCCCGATCATGAGCGCCGCCGCCGTCGAAGCGGTTCGGCCGGGGTTACGGAGGGAGTTCTCGCGCGCCAGCTCGCCCGCCATGCCGCCGAAGCGACCCGCGGGCCAGCCGACGATCGCGGCTAGCGGTCGCACGAGGCGGGGTGCGATCAGCGCGAAGCCGACGAAGAGCGCGATCGTGCCGAGCCCGAGCAGCAGGAGCATCGGCTTCGTGTCCAGCCCCGCGAACAGGCCGACCCCGAGCGCCGCGGCCGCGACCGTGATCGTTCCGAGCGCGATCGGGAGCGCGTGCCGCGCGAGCCGCGACCTCGGCGGCGTCGAGCCCTCGCGGACCGCGGAGATCGGCGCCACCCGCGTGGCGCGGAGCGCGGGCACGATGCTCGCGAGTACCGTGATCGTCGTCCCCACGACCAAGCTCACCACGATCGTGCGCGTCGCGAAGACGATGCCCGCCTGCGGCAGGTCCAGGCCGAAGGCGACGAAGAGCGCGTTCATTCCCTTTCCGACCCCGAGCCCGAGGAACAGGCCGATCAGGGACGCGAGCAGGCCGATCACGAAGCCCTCGATGACGACCGAGCCCAGGACCTGCTTCCGGGAGCCGCCGAGCGTGCGCAGCGTTGCGAACTCGCGCGTGCGCTGCGCGACGGTGATCGAGAGCGTGTTGAAGATGACGAACGCCCCCACGAAGAGCGCGACCCCACCGAACCCGAGGAGCAGGTAGGTGATGAACGCGATGCCCTCGTTCGTGTCCGCAGCGTCGGCCGACGCCTGCTCCGAGCCGGTCTTGGCCTCGGCGGTCTCCGGGACGAGCGGCGCCAGCTTCCGGACGAGCTCCTCGGGAGTGACGCCGTCGGCCGCCGCCACGGAGATGAGGTCGAAGTGGCCCTCCTTCTGAAAGAGCGCCTGCGCCGTCGGGACGTCGAAGACCGCGAACGTCGCCCCGCCGATCGAGTCGAGCGAGCCGAACCTCGCGATCCCCGTGATCTCGTACTGCTTGACCGGCCCGAAGGCGGCCACGCCGATCGAGTCGCCGACTGCGTAGCCGCTGTCCTTCGCGGTGTTCGCGTCGATGACGACCTGGCCCGCGCCTCGTGCCCACTGTCCGCTCGAGAGGGCCAACGGCGAGAAGCGGAGCTCGCTCGAATCGAGCCCCACGCCGAACGTCGGCGAGCCACCTGCGCCGCCGATCTTCTTGCCGTCCTCGTCGACGAGCTGCGCGGGGTTCGAGTTCGACTGCAGATCGAAGATCCCGCCCGCGGCTGCCTCCACCTCGGGCAGCGCCTCGATTGTCGCGAGCACACTTTCCGGCACCGGCGCTCGCCCGCTCGAGGAGAACTCGAGCAGCTGCTTGCCACTCACCACCGCATCGGTGCCGACGTACGACTCGTCGAACACCTTGTCGAAGGCCTTCTGGAAGGTGTCGGTCAGAACGTAGGTGCCGCTGATCATCGCGACGCCGATGACGACGGCGATCGCCGTCAGCAGCGCCCGGATCTTCCGGCCCGCGATGCCCCGGAGGGTGACCCCCATCACGGCCGGCTCACCTCCTCCATCGCCTCGACGATCTCGCGGGCCGACGAGCGGCCGAGGTCCTTCACGATCAGGCCGTCGGCCAGGAAGAGCACGCGGTCGGCGATCGCCGCGGCGTGCGCGTCGTGCGTGACCATGACCGTCGTCTGGCCGAGCGTCGTCACCGAGTCCCGGAGGAGCTCGAGGATCTCGCCGCTCGTCGTCGAGTCGAGGTTTCCTGTCGGCTCGTCGGCGAACATCACGGTCGGCCTGGAGACGAGGGCGCGCGCGATCGCGACGCGCTGCTGCTGGCCACCCGACAGCTCCGCCGGGCGGTGGCCGAGCCGCTCCGAGAGCCCCACCTTGCTGGTGAGCTCCCGCACCCACTCGCGGTCGGGCTTCTCGCCTGCGAGCTTGAGCGGGAGGACGACGTTCTCCTCCGCCGTCAGCATCGGCAGCAGGTTGAAGAACTGGAAGATGAAGCCGATGTGCTCCCGGCGCAGCTTCGTGAGGGCCGAGTCGTCGAGCCCCGTGATGTCGGTCCCCGCGATCGTGACGGCTCCCTCGTTGGGGCGGTCGAGCCCGGCGAGGATGTGCATCAGCGTCGACTTGCCCGAGCCGGACGGGCCCATGACGGCGGTGAGCTCGCTTCGGCTGACGTCGAGCGAGACGCCGCGCAGCGCCTTCACGCAGATGTCGCCCTCCACGCCGTAGCGGCGAGTGACGTCGGTGGCCGTCACGAGACCGTGGCCGTTGGTCGACGTGTGCGCCTCCTCCTGGATGAGAACCGTCTCCATCTCCGTGTTCCTCCCTCTCGGTGCAGTTGCACGTACTCGTGCGCGATCGCACGAATCTCGCAGGCGTCGACGCCGGCCGGTAGGCGGGCGACGGGTGGATCGGGGGGCGGGTTTCTCCTGTCTCGGCTGCGCTCAGGAGCGGAGATAGAGCAGGACCGCGAGCACGCGCCGCGAGTCCGTCGCGCCCGAGGGGAGACCGAGCTTGTCGAAGATGATGGAGACGTACTTCTCGACCGACCGCAATGTGATCACCAGCACGTCGGCGATCCCCTGGTTCGAGCGGCCCTCGGCCATGAGCTCGAGGACCTCGCGCTCGCGCGGCGTCAGTTCCATCAGGACGTCGTCGCTGCGGCGCTTGGCGAGGAGCGTCGAGACGATGATCGGGTCGATCGCCGAACCTCCGTCCGCGACCCGCTCGACAGCGGCGACGAACTCCTTGACGTCGCTGATCCGGTCCTTGAGCAGGTACCCGGCGCCTTCGGCCGAGTCAGCGAGGAGCTTCATCGCGAGACCCACCTCGACGTACTGCGAGAGGACGAGAACGCCGACCGTGGGATGGCGAGCGCGGATCTCGGTCGCCGCTTGCATCCCCTCGTCCCCGTGTGTCGGAGGCAGCCGGATGTCCACGATCGCGATGTCGGGCGTGTGCGTCCTGACCTTCACGAGGAGCTCCTCGGCGGTGTCGCACGCTCCGACCACCTCGACGCCTGCGTCCGAGAGCACGCGCGTGACACCCTCGCGCAGGAGGATGCTGTCCTCGGCGATCACGGCACGCACGGAATCTCCGCGCGAACGCGCGTGCCGCCCCCGCTGGGGCTCCACACGCGTAGCTTCCCCCCGAGCGCCTCCACGCGGTCGGCGAGTCCGCGGAGCCCCGACCCGCGGCTCTCGTCGGCGCCGCCGACACCGTCGTCGACGATCTCGACGAGCACGTCGTCGGTGCGCCGGACGACCTCCACGCTCGCGGAGGTCGCTCCCGCATACTTTCCGACGTTCGCGAGGCTCTCGGAGACGAGGTAGTAGGCAGCGACCTCGAGCGTTTCCGGCAGCCGCTCACCGACGGTCACGAGCAAGCGCACGGGGACGGCGGCCCGCGCTGCCAGCTGCTCCAGCGCGACCTCGAGGCCGTGGCCGCTCACGACGGCAGGGTGGAGGCCGCGCGAGACCTCGCGCAGCTCCTCGAGCGAGGACGCGATCTCGCCCCTGGCCAGAGCCAGACGCCGGGCGAGCGCCGGGTCGTGATCGAGCTCCTGCTCGAGGATGCTCAGCTCGAGGGACAGGGCGATGAGGCGCTGCTGGGCGCCGTCGTGGAGGTTGCGCTCGAGGCGCTGGCGCTCGCTCTGCCCGGCGGCGATGAGCCGGAGCCGCGATCCGCGCAGCTCCTCGAGCCGAGCGCGCAGCTCCGCGTGCAGGCGCGCGTTCTCGAGGGCGATTCCGGCGGCCGCGGTGACCGCTTCCAGGAGCTCGGGCTCGTCCTCGAGCGCCGCATCGTGCCCGAGCGCGGCGACGCGAGCCCCGTTCCGGTCGATGAGGGTGATGCCCCGGCCGCTCTCGACGGGCAGCTCCGTCTTCCTTCCGTCGAGGTCGACGTAGCTGTGGAAGTCGGGAAGCCAGTAGGCGAGCGTGAGCGACGGGTCTCGAAGCGCCCGCGCGAGCGCGTCGCGCAACTCGAAGGGCTCCGGATCGGCGTGAAGGTCCACGAAGAGGCCGCCGAGGGACGAACGCGCGAAGCGCTCGTGGAGGAGCGCGACGATGAACGCGAGCGGTGCGAGGCCGATCGTTGCGAGCGTTGCCCAGCGGATGTGGAGGACTGCCGGCCCACCGAAGGCGATGACGAAGAACAGCACCGCGATCATCACGAGCCCGAGCGCGAACGCGTCCACGAGCAGCGCATGCGTCCGTCGAAGCGAGGGCCCGCGCCGCCTGCGCTTGACCGCGAGCATCCCCACTCCGGCCAGGCAGAGGCCGCCGACGACGAGGAGCTGTGCGCGAAGTGCCCAGAGGCCGATCTCAGCGCTGGGAGCGACCTCGAGCAGGTTGCGGGGACCGAAACCGCCGACGCCCATGCGCAGCAGCTCGAGCGAGATCGCCGCGGTGTATCCCGTCACGACGATTCCTCGCTCCAGCCTGGTCTCGAGACGTCCGGTCGGGAACGCGAGGAAGACGTGGAGGAAGAGGATCGGCGGCAGGAAGTCGAGCGCCTGCCCGAACGTGTACAGGACGCTACTCGTCGTCCACGAGAGCGTCGAGAGGAAGTTCGCGAACCCCGCCGCGACGAGCAGGAGGCCGAACCGGCTCTCGGGGCGTCGCGACCAGGCGAGGAGACCGCAGAGCACGTACGCGGCCGTGTTCCAGTTCACCAGGAACGCCACGACGAATGGCTCGCCGAGCTCCCCGCTCACGACCTCGCTCTCGAGCGCGTACACGAACGAAGAGGCTGCGGCGACGCAACCCGCGAGTCCGAGCGCCCAGATCAGTGGGCCTCGTGGCCCGCCGTCGACCGCAGCGCTCCCCCGCACGGCTGGAGATCCAGTGACCATGAGGCTCCCAACGAGTCCGGTTACCGTCGACGACGGAACCTCTCAGGCGCGACCGCCAAGGGGGTCGCCGCGGACACGGATGAAAGGAGGCGTCCAGCCGACCATAGCGCGGTCGCGGGAGGGACGCGAGCCGCCGCATGCGCTCCTGAAGCCCGGCTGCCCGCGCTACGAAGCTGGCGGTGACCCGAGATGCGCCAGTCTCTCGGCCGCTACGTCGACGACTTCGGCGCCGCGCTCGCGAACGAAGACGTTGTTGCCAGCGCGGATGGCGGTCCCGCGGGGACCTAACGCTGTCCGGATCGGCTGCTCGCCCACATCATGTTCATGCTTCGGCAACGGCCGGCTCGCCGACCGCGACCGCGCGGGCATCCTCGCGCCGGAGCAGGAGCATCAGCAGCACGGCGCCGGCGGCGACGAAGAGCGCGCTGCCGACGTACGCGATGTGGAAGCCGTCGACGAGGGCCTGACCCTGCTCGGCAGGCGTCGGCTCACCGCCTGCGCCGAGGACGTCCTCGGTCTTGCCGGCCGCCAGCGTCGCGAGGATCGCAAGCCCCATCGAGCCGCCCACCTGCTGCGACGTGTTGTAGAGACCGGATGCGAGCCCGGCGTCGTCGGCAGGGACCCCGCTCGTCGCGATCAGCGTGACCGGGACGAAGGTGAGGCCCATCCCGATCGAGCAGAGCATGATCCCGGGTAGCAGGTCGGGCAGGTAGTCGCCGCCCGGCTGCAGGCGGACGAACGAGAGCAGGCCGAGCACGGCCAGCGCCATCCCGATCAGCGGGACCTCGCGCGCGCCGAGCGCCGGCACGAGCCGCTGCGAGAGCCCGGCGCCGATGATGATCCCCAGCGTGAAGGGGAGGAACGCGATGCCGGCCTCCAGCGCGGAGTAGCCGAGCACGCGCTGCACGTAGAGCGTGTTGAAGAAGAACATCGCGAAGAGCCCGGCGGCGACGACGAACATGACCACGTTCGCCGCGCGAACCGTGGGCACGCGGAAGATGGAGAGCCGGACGAGCGGCTCGCTCGACTGCCGCTCGACGACGACGAAGATCGCGAGGAGCGCGACCGCGAGCGAGCCGAAGCCGAGCGTGTGCGCGGAGACCCAGCCCTTCTCCTGCGCCTCGACGATCGTGTACACGAGCGCGATCAGCCCCCCGGTGACCGTCACCGCGCCCTGGATGTCGAAGCTCTTGTGCTCGTGCTCGTCCTTCGACTCCGGCACGTTCCGGAGCGACGCGATGAAGACCGCGATCCCGACCGGGACGTTGACGAAGAAGATCCATTCCCAGGAGAGCCAGTCCACGAGGATCCCGCCCAGCACGAGCCCGACCGCGCCGCCGCCGACCGCGATCGCGGCCCACACGCCCATCGCCTTCGTGCGGTCGGGGCCTTCCTCGAAGGTCGTCATGATGATCGAGAGGGCGGCCGGCGAGATCAGCGCCGCACCCAGGCCCTGCAGCCCGCGGAAGAGGATGAGGAGCTCCGACGAGGGCGCGAGCCCGTTCAGCAGCGAGGCGACGGAGAAGACGACGACGCCGACGAGGAAGACGCGCTTGCGTCCGAGGAGGTCGCCGGCGCGCCCGCCGAGGAGGAGGAACCCGCCGAACACGAGCGTGTAGGCGTTGACGATCCACTGCAGGTCCGCCTCGGACATGTCCAGGTCCTCCTGGATCGACGGCAGCGCGACGTTCACGATCGTCGCGTCCAGGATGACCATGAACTGCGCCATGCAGACGAGCACGAGCACGAGCCAGCGGTTCACGTCGTGGCTGTGGGCCTGCGGACGACCGGCGACGAACTCGGTCATCGGGCCACCCTAGCGACCGGCGCCGGGCGCCCGCGGCGCCTTGTCAAGCGCGGCCGTCGCGGCTCGCAGCACGCCTCCCGAGGCGGGCCTGCGCAGCTCCTGCGTCCCTGCGCTTAGCATTGACCCGGTGCACGAGGCCTCGCTCACCCTGGATCCCGGCGTCGCCGAACGGCTCGAGCAGTTCCGCGTCGAGCTGACCGCATACTGCTACCGAATGCTCGGCGCGCTCGACGCCGAGGACGCCGTACAGGAGACGTTCATCCGCGCCTGGCGGAGCTACGAGCGCTTCGAGGGCCGGTCCTCGCTGCGCTCGTGGGTGTACAAGATCGCGACGAACGTCTGCCTCGACATGCTCGAGGGCAGGAAGCGTCGCGCCAGGCCGATGGACCTGGGCCCGGCGGGTGAGCCCGTCGTCGAGAACCTGCGCACGCCGGAGGTGCCGTGGATCGAGCCGATCCCCGACGGCTCGGTCGTCCCCGAGGGCGACCCGGCCGCGGTGACGGAGGCGCGCGAGACCGTCCGGCTCGCGTTCGTGGCTGCGCTCCAGATCCTGCCCCCGCGACAGCGCGCCGTGCTCATCCTCTGCGAGGTGCTGCGCTGGAAGGCTTCCGAGGTCGCGGAGCTGCTCGACACGAGTGTCGCCTCGGTCAACAGCGCGCTCCAGCGGGCACGCGCGACGCTGGAGGCGTGCCACGTGACCCCGTCGACGACCGCGCCCTCGCTGGACGCCGCCGACGCGGAGCTGCTCGCCCGCTACGTCGATGCCTTCGAACGCTACGACCTGGATGCCCTGACGTCGCTGATCCACGAGGACGCGACGCAGTCGATGCCTCCGTTCGACCTCTGGCTCGCCGGCCGGGACGACATCTTCACCTGGTGGGTCGGGCCGGGCAACGGTTGCCGCGGCTCGAAGGTGGTGCCCGCGGTCGCGGCGAACGGCGCGCCCGCGTTCGGGCAGTACAAGCCGAGCGAGGGCGGGGCCGGGTACGAGCCCTGGGCGCTGCAGGTGCTGGAGGTCGAGGAGGGGAAGATCGTCGAGCTCACCTTCTTCCTCGACGTCGAGACCGTGTTCCCGCGCTTCGGGCTCCCGCTCGAGTACGCGGAAGCCTGACCCCGCAGGGGGCCAGGCTCCCAACGCCCTCCTAGGCGGCGGCGCCGGCCGCGGCAGGCCCGCGCTCGACTGCGACCGGGTCCATCCAGAAGATCTCCCAGTGGTGGCCGTCGGGGTCGTGGAAGCTGCGCCCGTACATGAACTCCAGGTCCATCGGCTCCTGCGCGGGCGTGCCTCCGAGCTCGAGCGCCCTGTCGGCGAACGCATCGACGTCCTCCCGGCTGTCCGCGGAGAGGGCCAGGATCGTCTCGGTCTGCTTCGTCGGGTCTGCGAGCTCCCTCGTCGCGAACTCGCCGAACTTGTTCCGCGTCATGAGCATCACGACGGCCTGCTCGTTGACGACCATCGCGGTCGCCGTGTCGTCGGTGAAGCGCTCGTCGAACGTGAACCCGAGCTCGCCGAAGAACTGCACTGCGCGGTCGAGGTCCTCGACGGCGAGGTTGGGGAAGAGCATCCGTGCCATGGTTCCTCCTTCGGGACGCTGACACTGCTTCGACCGGCGCGCTCGCCGGATCTCATCGCTAGGGCTCAGCCCTCGAAGAAGCTCTCGACGATCTCCGCGTCCCCCGGTGCGCTCGGGCTGAAGACGAGGAGCTCGAGGCCCTCCGCGCTGGCGGCGAAGCCTCGCGTCACGGAGGGCGCCACGCGAATCGCATCCAGGCGCTTCACCGGCACGTCCTCGTCGTCGAGACGGCACGTTCCGGAGCCGCCGACCACGACGTAGACCTCCTCGATCTCCTTGTGGCGATGCCCGAAGGCGTGCTGCCGGTTCGGCCGCACGACCTGGTAGGAGAGGCCGAGGTCGGCGAGGTCGAGGTCACCGGTGGCGAAGTGAGCCTCCTGGACGTCCGAGAAGCCGCCGGCGACCGCCGCGTCGTCGACGTCGGCGAGGTTGACGAGCGTGTAGTCGGCCATATCCGAACGATTACACGTCGCCGGCAGGAGGAAACCTCTCCCCGCCGAGCACGTCCGTCAGGCCCATCAGCTCGACGAGGTCGAGAAGCGCCGGAGAGGCGTTGCGCAGGCGCACCTGGCAGCCGTGGCGCCGGGCAGCGAGCTGGAGACGTGCGAGCGCGTCGACCGTCACCGCATCGGGATCGACACCCGCGACGTCGCACAGCGCGATCGCGGACGTCCTCGTTCCGAGGATCGCGCACACGCGGTCGCAGAGACCCGGCAGGTCGCCGCGCGCGATCGGGCCGCGAACGGCGAACGCGACCGTGTCCGGCCTCGGGTCTGGCATCACGCTGAAGACGCCCCGGGGAGCGCCAACTCATCGGCCGCGAGCGGGTGTGGGGAACGGGGGTACGGAAAACCGAACAGCGAGACGCCTGGAAGCCGCACCGTGCCCTTCTCTGCAGGGTGCGAGCATGGTGTGCTACGACACGGAGCCGACCGCCGGGCGATGAGTTCCCGGGCGATTGGAGGTCTGTACCGCAACGACCATGACCGAGCAGTCGAGACAGGGGGATGGTGCGATGACCGAGCACGAGCTGCCGACGAACGGCGACCGGAGAGCTGCGCACGAGCGCTTGTCCACGGGCACGCTCGCGCGCTGGACCTACTTCGTCGCGACCCACCCGTGGCGCGTGATCCTCGCGTCAGTGGCAGCCATCGTGGCGCTCTTCGTCCTCGCTCTCACGCTCGGCGGGAGCCTGAAGGACGAGTTCGAGATCCCAGGGTCGGACACGCAGCGGGCGACCGACCTGATCGAGTCCGAGTTCACGTCCGAGCAGGGCTCCGTCCTGAACCTGGTCTTCGCCGCGCCGGAGGGCCAGCGCCTCGACACGCCCGAGCGCAAGGCCGCGATCGAGGACGTCATCGCGAAGCTCCAGACGTCCGAGTTCGCTCCGAGTGGGGACACGGTCGGGCTCGAGAGCGTCGGCGACCCGTTCAGCGAGGACACGTTCTCGGACGACGGCCGCATCGCGTACGCCGAGGCGCAGTTCAACGACGTCATCGAGACGGCGGACCGGTCGCGGGTCGTGGCCGTCCAGGACGCGGTCCGAGAGGGCGTCGCGTCGGCAGGAGTCACCGCCGAGTTCAACGGCGACGCCGAGTTCCCGCCGATCGAGCAGGGCACCCAGGAGCTCCTCGGCTTCCTCGCCGCGTTCATCGTCCTCCTGATCGTCTTCCGCACGTTCGTCGCGACGGCGATCCCGATCGCGCTCGCGCTCGTCGCCGTGGCGTCGGCGTTCATGCTGCTGTTCCTCCTCGCGGGTGTGACGACCATCAACACGATCACCCCGATCCTCGTGTCGATGATCGGGATCGGGGTCGGCATCGACTACTCGCTCTTCATCGTCACGCGCTTCAGACAGCTGCTGCACGAGGGATTGCCACCGTGCGACGCCGCAGCCGAGGCGGGCGCGTCGGCGGGCCGCGCGGTCATCTTCGCCGGCCTCACGGTCGCGATCTCCGTGACCGGCCTCGCGTTCTTCGGGCTCGACTTCATCACGAAGCTCGGGATCGGCGGCGCGCTCGGCGTCCTCACGACGGTTCTCATCGCGAACTCGCTGCTCATCGCGGTGCTGTCCAAGCTCGGCCACAAGGTCGACCGCTGGAAGGTCCCGTTCCTGAAGCCGATCGACGACTCCGAGGCCGCGCGCGAGAGCACCCTGATCGCGCGGTGGGGCCGCTTCGTGACCTCACACGCGAAGCCCGTGTTCTGGATCCTGCTCGTCGCCGGCGTCGTGCTGGCCACGAGCTCGGCGCTCGTGCGGCTCGGCGCCTCCGACCAGGGGACGCAGCCGACCGAGCAGACGGCCCGGCGGGCCTATGACCTGCTCGCAGCGGGCTTCGGCCCGGGCTTCAACGGGCCGATTCCGATCGTCATCGACGTCAACGGCGACGAGCAGGCGCCGCAGCGCGTGTTCGAGGGCGTCCAGGCGCTCGGCGAGGCCGGCGACGTCGCCTCCGTCGGCGAGCCGCAGTTCAACGACTCGAAGTCGGTGGCGATCGTGTTCGTCACGCCGCACTCCGCGCCCCAGGACGAGGCGACGGCGGACCTCGTCGACCGACTCCGTGGCGACGTGGTGCCCGCCGCCACGGAGGGCAGCCCGGCCGCGGTGTACGTGTCGGGCCTGAACGCGGCGTTCATCGACATCGCAGACCGGATCATGGAGCGACTCCCGCTGTTCCTGCTCTACGTCATCGGCGTCACCTTCATCGTGCTGGCGATGGCCTTCCGGTCGGTCGTGATCGCGCTCACGGCGGCGATCACGACGATCCTGTCCGCGTTCGTCGGCTTCGGCGTGCTGACGCTCGTGATCCAGGAGGGCTACCTGATGAACCTGATGGGGCTGGACGTCGAGGGCCCGATCGAGACCTTCGTCCCGCCGATCGCGTTCGCGATCCTCTTCGGCCTGTCGATGGACTACATGGTCTTCCTCGCGAGCCGCATCCGCGAGGAGCACGTCCACGGCCTGAAGACGCGAGCGGCCGTCGAGCACGGCATCTCAGCCATCGGCCGCGTCATCGTGGCGGCCGCGATCATCATGGCCACGGTCTTCTCGGCCTTCATCCTCACGCCCGAGCGCATCTCCAAGGAGTTCGGGCTCCTGCTCGCGGTCGCGATCCTCACGGACGCCCTGCTGGTGAAGATGACGCTGATCCCGGCGTTCATGACGCTGATCGGCGAGAGGACGTGGTACATGCCGCGCTGGCTCGACCGCCTGCTTCCGAACCTCACGATCGAGCCGCCGCACGATCGCGAGGCGCCCGTGATCGGCCGCGAGCGCACCGGCGAGCCGGAGCCAACCGAGGCGTGACCGGGCTCCGATGACTTTCGCGGTCGTCGGGGGTCAACTCCTCGACTCCCGACGACCGCGAAGGAGCTGAGACGATGACGATGGATTCCCGCACCCGCTGGCTCGCGCTTCTCGTCGTCTGCCTGGGCGACCTGATGATCGTCCTCGACGTGACCATCGTCGGGGTTGCGCTCCCCTCGATCCGCGAGGACCTCGGGTTCTCCGAGACCTCGCTCGCCTGGGTCGTGAACGCCTACGTGCTGACCTTCGGCGGCTTCCTGCTCCTCGGCGGCCGGCTCGGCGACCTCTTCGGGCACCGGCGGCTGTTCGTCGCCGGGATCGCCCTTTTCACGGTCGCATCGCTCGCGTGCGGCCTTGCGACCTCGCAGGCGATGCTCATCGGCGCGCGCGCGGTGCAGGGGCTCGGCGGGGCGGTCGTGTCGGCGGTCGCGCTCTCGCTGATCGTGACCCTCTTCACCGAGCCGTCCGACCGCGCGAAGGCGATGGGCGTCTTCGGGTTCGTCGCCTCCGCCGGCGGGTCGATCGGTGTCCTGCTCGGCGGGATCCTGACCGACACGCTCGACTGGCACTGGATCTTCCTGGTCAACGTCCCGATCGGGATCGCCGTCCTCGTCGCCGCGCTCTTCGCGCTGCCCGGCGCTCGCGCGCGGCTCGTCGCCGGTCGTCTGGATGTCGCGGGCGCGATCACGGTCACCGCCTCGCTGATGGTCGCCGTGTTCGCGATCGTGAAGGGGAACGAGGTGGGGTGGACGACCGCGCGAACGCTGGGCCTGCTCGGGCTCGCCGCCGGGCTGTTCGGGCTCTTCGTCCTGATCGAGTCGCGCGTGCACGCGCCGCTCGTGCCGCTCGCCCTGTTCAAGCTCCGCAACCTCGCGGTCTCGAACGTCGTCGGCGTGCTCTGGTCTGCCGCGATGTTCGCCTGGTTCTTCCTCTCGGCCCTCTACCTCCAGCTCGTGCTCGGCTACAGCCCGCTGCAGGTCGGCCTCGCCTTCCTCCCCGGCAACCTGATCATGGGCGTCTTCTCGGTCGGCCTCTCCGCACGGATCGTCATGCGGTTCGGGATCCGGGCCCCCCTCGGCGTCGGCCTCGGGCTGGCTGCGGTGGGGCTGTTGCTCTTCGCGCGCGCGCCCGTCGACGGCACGTTCGCCGTCGACGTGCTCCCGAGCATGATCCTGCTCGGCTTCGGCGCCGGCATGGCCTTCAACCCGGTGCTGCTCGCGGCGATGAGCGACGTCCGCCAGGAGGAGGCGGGCCTCGCCTCGGGCGTCGTGAACACCGCGTTCATGATGGGCGGCGCGCTCGGCCTGGCCGTCCTCGCGAGCCTCGCCGCCTCGCGGACCGAGACGCTCACCGCCTCGGGGAGCGGCTCGCTCGAGGCGCTCGCGGGCGGCTACCACCTCGCCTTCTTCGTCGGCGCTCTGTTCGCCGGTGGCGCCGCGCTGATCGGCGCGCTGCTCCTCCGCCCGGCCGCGGTGCCGGCCGGGCACGGGGAGCCGGCGCGGGCGGACGACGAGCCCGTGGCGGAGGCCGCGTAGCGTCGCGGTGGGCGCCGTCGCGCTCGAGGGCCTGAACGGGCTGCGCCGCTCCCTGGCGGGAACGGCGCTCGTCCCCTCCGACCCCGAGTACGACGGAGCCCGCGTCTGCTTCAACGCCCTCGTCGACCGCCGCCCTGCGGTGATCGTCCGCTGCCTCGGCGCCGGCGACGTCGCGTCGGCCTTCGCGTTCGCACGCGCCCACGAGCTCGAGGTCGCGGTCCGGGGCGGCGGGCACAACCCGGCCGGGCACTGCGTCCTGGACGGCGGGCTCGTGATCGATCTCTCCACGATGCGGCGGGTCGAGGTCGACACCGAAGCGCGAATCGCGCGAGCCGAGGGCGGGGCGACGTGGGCCGACTTCGACGGTGCGACGCAGTCCGGCGGACTCGTCACTCCCGGAGGCGTCGTCGGCTCGACCGGTGTCGCAGGTCTCACCTTCGGCGGCGGCATCGGTCACCTGACGTCCCAGTACGGGCTGACCTGCGACAACCTCGTCGGCGCCGAGCTCGTCACGCCGAACGGCGAGGTGCTGCGCGCAGGCCCGGGCGGCGACGAGGAGCTCCTGTGGGGACTGCGCGGCGGCGGCGGCAACTTCGGCGTCGCGACGCGGCTCGAATTCCGGGTCCATCCACTCGAGCGCGTCGTGGGCGGCCTGCTCGTCTACCGCGGAAGCGGCGTCCGCGACGGGCTGCTCGCGTTCCGCGATCTCGTTGCCGGCGCGCCGCGCGACCTCAGCTGCCAGGCGGTCCTCGCGCTCGACGAGTCGGCGCACCAGATGCTCGTCGTCGTGCCCTGCTACACCGGCACCGATCCCGACCCGGACGAGCTGCGCGTCCTCCGCGCGGTTCCCGGCCTCGCGAGCGACGACGTGCGCGAGCGCACGTTCCTCGAGCAGCAGGCGCTCTTCGACTCGCCGTACGGCGCGAACCGGCACTACTGGAAAGGCCACCTCGTCGGCGAGCTTCCCGACGAGCTCGTCGACCTCCTGCTCGAGCGCGTCGGCGCGCTCGGTCGGTCGCCGGGCGACATCCTGATCGAGTCCCTGCACGGCGCCCCGAAGGACGTCGATCCGGCGTTCGGCGCGATCGGCTACCGCGGCGCCGCCTTCAACGTCAGCGCGATGGCGACATGGGCCGACCCCGCCCTCGACGACCAGCACGTCGGCTGGGCACGCGAGACGGCGGCCGCGGTCGAGCCCTGGGCGTTCGGCGGCGGTTACGCCAACTACATGCAGGCCGACGAGCCGCTGGAGCGCGTGCGGGCCGCGTTCGGCGACGAGGCCTTCCCACGGCTGCGCGCGCTGAAGAGTCGCCTCGACCCGGCGAACGTGCTGCGCCGGAACCAGAACATCCCGCCGCTCTAGGGGTCGTCCGGCAGCACGGGCATGACGACGCCCGGGTCGCGGCCGAGGAGCACCGCGCGCGTCACCGCCGCGGACCCGTACCGGTCGCGCACGCTGTCGAGTGCGGCGTCGAGCGCGTCGAAGCGGGGATCGAACGAGAAGGCGAGCTGCATCCTGCGCTCGTCCTCGAGGTTCGTGAGGGCGACGCCGACGAGCGTGAGCCCCTGCGCCTCGATCGTCGGGGTGGCTGCGGCGAGGAGGCCGCGCGCGGCCCCGAGGATCGTCTCCGTTCCCGACGTCGCCCGGGGCAGGGTGAGGGACCGCGTCGCCCGCGTGAAGTCGGTGAAGCGGAGGCGCAGGACGACCGTCCGGCAGACGCGCTGCCCCGTGCGCAGCCTGCGCGCGACGCGGTCCACGAGCGCGACCACGGTGGCGTCGATCTCGGCGAGCGACCTCGGCGAGCGCCCGAGCGCGCGCTGCGACCCGATCGAGCCGCGCCGGCGGCCCGTCCGGACGACGCGAGGGTCCCGGTTGTGCGCGAGCGCGTGCAGCTGCCGCCCGGATGCGCGACCGAGGAGGTAGACGAGGACCGCCTCGTCGAGCCGGGCGACCTGGCCGACGGTGTGGATCCCCCGGGAGTGGAGCTTCTCGGCCGTGACCCGTCCCACACCCCACAGCCGCTCGACGGGGAGCGGGTGCAGGAACCCGAGCTCGTCGCGCGTCGGGACGACGAGCAGCCCGTCCGGCTTGGCGACGCCGCTCGCCACCTTCGCGAGGAACTTCGTGCGCGCGACGCCGACAGTGATCGGGAGCCCGACTTCGTCGCGCACGCGCCAGCGGAGCCGCGCGGCGATCTCGGGTGCGTCGCCCGCGAGCCGCTCGAGGCCGCGGACGTCGAGGAAGGCCTCGTCGATCGAGAGCCCCTCGACGATCGGCGTCGTGTCCTCGAACACCTCGAACATCGCCTTGCTCGCCTCCGAGTAGGCGGCCATGCGCGGCCTGACCACGACCGCGTGCGGGCACAGGCGCCGCGCCTGGCGGCCGCCCATCGCCGTGCGGACGCCGTACGCCTTCGCCTCGTAGCTGGCGGCGAGGACGACCCCGCCGCCGACGATGACCGGGCGCCCGCGCAGCCGCCGGTCGTCCCGCTGCTCGACCGACGCGAAGAACGAGTCGACGTCGGCGTGGAGGACGGTCGGCTCCCGTGACACGAACGTATGTTCGCACGACGCAAGCTCGCCTGCCAGAGACATAGGCTGTCGCGGCCGGCAGCGACAGGAGGGACGATGGACTGGAAGCTCGAGCTCGTGGCGATCCCGGTCTCGGACGTGGATCGCGCGAAGGCCTTCTACACGGAGAAGCTCGGCTTCGACGCCGACCACGACCACCGGGTCTCGGACGAGATCCGCTTCGTCCAGCTGACCCCGCCGGGCTCGGCGTGCTCGATCGCGCTGGGCAACGGAGTCACCGACGCGGAGCCCGGTTCCGTCAGGGGGCTGCAGATGGTCGTGTCCGACATCGAGGCCGCGCACGCGGAGCTCGCTGGGCGCGGCGTCGACGTCAGCGACGTGCAGGTGTTCCCGTGGGGCTCGTTCGTCTTCTTCGACGATCCTGACGGGAACCGCTGGGCGGTGCAGCAGCTCCCGCCGCGACCGGACGGCGACGCGTGACCGAGCTGAAGCTCGAGCTCATCCTCATCCCGGTGACGGACGTCGATCGCGCGAAGACCTTCTACGTCGAGCGGCTCGGCTTCGCCCTCGACGTCGACCACCAGCCGAACGAGGAGTTCCGCGTCGTGCAGATGACCCCGCCCGGGTCGGCGTGCTCGATCACGATCGGGATCGGGATCAGCGATGCGGAGCCGGGCTCGTACCGCGGCACGCACCTCGTCGTCACCGACATCGAGGCCGCGCGTGCCGAGCTCGTCGGACGCGGGGTGGAGGTGAGCGAGGTCCGGCACATGACGCCGGAGGGCTGGAAGCCGGGAGTCGACCCGGAGCACCAGAGGTACAACTCCTTCGCGGACTTCGCCGACCCCGACGGGAACACCTGGGTCCTGCAGGAAGTCCCGCAGGCGTCGTGAACCGCGCCGTCGATATCGGCATCGCGGAGCACATCGGGGCCTACAGCGACGCGGTCGAGATCCCGCCGGGCGCGCGCTGGCTCGCGACCGCGGGGACGCCGGGGATGCGGGCCGACGGGACGATCCCGGGGGACTTCGAGGAGCAGGCGACGCTGGCCTGGGCCAACATCGGTGAGGCGCTCTCGCGAGCGGGGTTCGAGGTCTCGGACCTCGTGAAGATCACGCAGTACCTGACGAGCGCCGACGACATCCCTGCCTACGCTGCGGTCAGGGCGCGCTTCCTCGGCGACGTGCGACCGGCCTCGACGCTCGTCGTCGTTCAGACGCTTCCGTGGCCGCAGATGTCGATCGAGATCGAGGCCTGGGCGGCGAGGGCGCGGTGACCCGCAATCGCTCCGTCCCGGATGCCTCCGTCATCCCGGTCCTCGCCTACCCGGACGTCGCCGAGGCGACGCGCTGGCTCTGCGACGCCTTCGGGCTCCGGCTCAGGCCCCGGATCGGGGAGCACCGCGCAGCTCGTGTACGGCGACGGGGCGGTCGTCGCGACGCAGGGCGGCGAGCCGGGCGGCGGCCACTCGCTGCTCGTGAGCGTCGAGGACGCGGACGCCCACCACGACCACGCGCTCGCGCACGGCGCGCGCATCGCCAGCCCGCCGACCGACTACCCGTACGGTGAGCGGCAGTACACGGCCGTCGATCTCGGCGGCCACCACTGGACGTTCTCGCAGTCGCTCGCCGACGTCGATCCCGCCGACTGGGGCGGCGTCCTCGTCGAGGAATAGCGCCGGGCGCTACGGCTGGTACTGCTGGTCGAGCGCGCACACGGTGTCGACCTGGTAGCGGGCCCAGACGCCCGAGTCCAGCGGCTCGAAGAGCACGACGGGTCTCTCGCCCTCGACGAGCTCGGCCAGCTCGGCGACGGAGATCGGGGTCGCGCCGAACCCGGCCGGGTCGCCCTCGCGCGTGAGCACCGTGACGGGCGTCGACGGCGGCACGAGGTACGTCAGCAGGCGATGGCCCTCCTCGACGCGGTAGTTGTCGTTCGGGACCGGCTCGCCCGCTGCCACGACGCCGTCCTCGGCGGCCGCGGTGTTCGCCGTCACCCCGCTGGTGAACCAGGCTGGGTCGAACCGCAGCTCGTAGTCGTCTCCCTTCTTCGAGAGTGACGCGATGTGGCCGAAGGTCCGGTCGCCGCACGCGTCGGAGGCGGCGACCTCGTCGGACGAGTCCTCCCGGAAGTAGAGCGTCGCGAAGACCGCCGCGGCGATCAGCGCGGCCACTGCGACGACCACCAGAGCGACGGCTGGGCCCTTCCGCATCGCGGCCCGATGGTCTCACGTTCGCAGCCCGAGAGGAAGGCCGCCGCCCGTTACCTCGGGAGCCAGCCCTCTCGGTACCGCGTCCCCGAGCGGCGCTGCAGGCCGGCGTACGCCTCCTGCGCATCGTTCGTCTCCCGCTCGACGCTCGCGCCGTGGCGGGCGGCCGTCTCGTCCACGGAGTAGCCGCCCCAGTCCGGGCCTCCCTGGTGCGCCCGCGCGCCGACCGCCAGGAGGACGCACGGCCCCTCCCCGGCACCGACCAGGACGTGCTTCGTCGGCGGCGGGCAGTGCACGAAGTCCCATTGCCGGAGCGGCCGCTCCTCGCCCTCGATCACGAGCAGGGCCTCGCCCGCGAGCACGAGAAAGTCCTCCTGGTCGGACTCCCAGTGGTACATCGCCATCGGCACGCCGGGCTCGAGGACGGTGATGTTGAGCCCGAGCTGCTCGAAGTCCGAGTCGCCCTCAGGCTCGCAGATCGCCGAGCGCCCCTCCGCGTGGTACCAACGCGCCTCGCGCGCGTTCAGGACGAACCAGCCCTCGCCGGTCGTGACCCGCCCGTGCTCGGTGTCCTCCTGCGGCGCCTCGGGGACCACACCGTGAGCCTAGTCCACCGCCGTCAGGTGACGGTGAAGCTGAACATCATCCCGCCCTCGTGATGCTCTGCGATGTGGCAGTGCGCCATCCACACGCCGGGGTTCGTGACGTCGAGGAGGATGTCGACGGTCTCGCCGGTCCGCACGAGCACGGTGTCCTTCCAGACGAGGTTCGGCTCGGTGACGCCGTCCCGCGCGAGGACGAGGAAGCGGCCGGCACCGTGGATGTGGAACGGGTGCGGCATCGGATGGTCCGAGTCCATCTCGTTGACGAGCCGGATCTTCACCTGCTCGCCGACGCGGAGCTGCCAGTCGATCGCCGCGTTCTCCGCGCCCGTTGCCTGGTCGACGAGCTTCCAGCGCATCGTGGACGGCGTCGTCAATCGGTTCACCTCGACCATGTCGTCCTCCCACTCGATGCCCTGCGCGGCGTCGTGCTCGTGCGGGTGCGCTTCGGCGTGATGGCCGTGCTCGTGGTCGGCGTGGCCGTGCTCGTCCGGGCCGTCGTGCCGGTGCTCGTCCATCTCCATGTGCCCGTGCTCGTGGGCGTGCGCGCCCGCGGCGACGAGGCTCGCCGCGACGAGCTTCATCCCGCACTTCGGGCACCGGTCCGGCGTGTCGCTCGTCACCTCGGGGTGCATCGGGCAGACGTAGGTGGTCGGCCCCTCGGGCTCCTCGAGCATCATCTCGGCGACGAAGGAGAGGATCTTGTCCGGCTCGGCGGCGAGGTACGGCTCGATCCGCTCGCGTTCCGCCGCCATGTCCGCATTCGCGCGCAGGATCCCGAAGGCCGCGGCGGCGGCCGGCTCGAACCCGTCGTCCTCCACGCGGATCCCGGCGAGCCGGTACGTGCGCTCCGGCGTCCGGTGCTCGAGCGTGAGCTCGCCCGGCTCGGCGAAGTGGACGTCGACGACGACGCGCTCCGAGGGTGCGATGAGCACCTCCTCGACGACCTCTTCGCGCTCGTAGTGCCCGCTGTCGCCCCCCACGAGCTTCATGCGGGCGCCCGGCAGCGCCACGTTGAACACGCGCGTGTTCGCCGTGTTCGTCAGGTACAGGCGCACGACCTCGCCGCGCCTCGCGGTCAGCGAGAGAGCGGGGTCTCCGGCAACGAGCATCACGTTCCCGAAGCGGCCCATCGCCACGTGCGTGGGCTCGTCGTGGCTGAAGGCGGCAATCCTGCCGTCCTCGATGAGGATGTCGTCGACCGTGAGGAGGAGCTCGCGGTCGGCGGGCGGCCAGTACCCGCGCTCGGCGGGGACGACGAGGATGTTCCCGTACAGGCCCAGCTCCTGCCCGTAGTCCTCACGGATGTGGGGG
>Ga0210115_1000035_pt1 | contig 27763 bp, 24 predicted proteins | sample MayberryNW_TuleB_2_FD_185526 | JGI IMG/M metagenome (GOLD analysis project Ga0210115, IMG submission 185526) | Wetland microbial communities from San Francisco Bay, California, USA, that impact long-term carbon sequestration - MayberryNW_TuleB_D2... | ecosystem: Environmental > Aquatic > Marine... | reverse complement strand
CCTGACGTTCGAGGCCGTGCAGGAGCTCGGCCTCGCGCACGGGCTGGTCGACAACAAGTCGTGCTCGATCGACGAGCGCTGGCAGGCGCTGCGCTTCGTGTACCGGCTCGAAGACCGCTAGGAGACCGAGGCTAGTCGCAGTCGGCGGTGGCGAGTCCCGCGGCTCCGAGTCGGGCGTCGGCGAGCCGAACCGCCCCGCGCGTCTCCCAGAGCGCGAGGCCGGCCCCGGTCCCCGTGGCCAGCCGCCGGCCCGCGAGCTCGATCCCGGGCTGGGTGACGACGTAGTCGGCGAGCAGCGGCGTGCCGTCAGCGTGGACGAACCGCCCTCCCGACCCTACGTCCACCTCGTCGAGCGGAAGGCCGTCGGGGAGGGAGTCGCCGATCGACGCCGTGCGCTTGACGGAGGCGTTGAAGAACTCGGTCAGGAAGAGCGCCTGGCGGGTCTGCTCGGTCCAGGGGCAGGCCGTCGAAGCGAGGTACAGCTTCGTCACCGAAGACCCCGCCGGGACCGCGGGCTCGATCCACGCTCTCGTCCCCATGTCGGCGGCCGTCAGCTCGTCCGGCATGTCGACCACCCGGTCCCAGGCGAGCACCGCGGCGAGGAGGAAGCCGGCGAGGACCGCGGCAGGAAGGACGATCCAGAAGCGCCTGGGGACGAGGGCGGCGGCGGCGGCCAGCACGATGACGGCCGCGGCGAACGCCTTCCGTCCGTCGACGAGAGGCCAGCCGTCGAGGAACGTCCACACCCCCGACCACAACGCGCTCGGCACATACTCGACGACGTTGTCTCCCGCAACGAGCCCGTACGGAGGGAGCGCGGGCAGGGCGAAGGCGAGGAGGACACCCGTCGTCGTCCACAGGTACGGCCGCGGTAGCCCCGTCGACAACCACTGCGCGAACAGGACGAGCCAGAGCGGCGCGACGTAGAACAGGTACCGGTCGTGCAGCTCCCCCCACCCGAAGGGCGTGCTCGCGAACGCCGCGGCGATCAGCACGAGGACGGCGTTGACCGTGAGGAAGGCCGAGACGAACGCGCCCTCCCTGACGGAGCCTCGGCGTGCGCCACCCAGCAGGGCGCTGACGACGATCGGAGCGACCGCCACGGGGATGACGAACAGGTACATCTCGAGGCCCCCGAGGTGGTACACGACCAGGCGCGCGACCGAGACGGCGTCGTAGCCGCGCCAGAGGTCGCCGTACCCGCCCAACGACTCCTCCGGCGACGACCAGCTGAAGAGCGGGCGCGCGGCGAGCGCCGCGAGCCCCACTCCGAGCGCGGCGAGCGTGGGCCACAGCCGTGCCGCGGTCTCTCGCAGGCGCGGACGCTGGGCGTCGAGTGCCCAGAGGAGCAGGGACCCAGCGACGAACGCGGGCAGAAGGGCGGCGAACTGCGCGCGCGTCGCGTAGGCGACCACGACCGCGCCGATCAGCGCGAGCTGCCGGCGAGGTGACGGGTGCTCGAGCGCCAGCACCAGGAACAGCAGCGCGATGCTCGACGTCAGGTACGCCGCGCTCTCGGTCAGCACGAGCGAGGTGTAGATCGACGAGGGGATCGCGACGGACATCGCCGCGACACCCACGCTCCACCAGCGCGACAGCAACCGTCGCGCGATGAAGTAGACGGGCACGGCTGCCAGCGCGAACAGGAGCGCGTTCGCGACCTTGAAGAAGGGATACGCGGACTCGATGCTCTCGGAGAACGCGACGATCGGGGCGAGGACGGCCGGATAGAGCGGCCCGTAGCCGTACTCGTGACCTCTCAGGCTCAGCCACTCGCCGTCGGCGAGCGCCCGGGCCGCGAGCGTGTAGCGGAGCTCGTCCGGGTTCAGGACCGGCATCGGGACGAGCTGCGCGGCCGCTCCGTAGACGAGCGCCGCCGCCGCCACCACGGCACCGAGCGCGAGCGCCGGCCACCGCATCGCGAGGCGGTCTTCTCGACCGACGGCGACGGCGACCGATCGCCTGTCGTCCGGCGGCGTCAGCTGGCCGAGCGCCTCGGGCTTCGCCGTCGTCATCCCCCTCTTCGTCGCGGAACGGGCGTTCCAGCAGGCTAACGGCTCGGCTACGGGCGCCCGCCTCGAGGACTGCTACTCGTACGCCTGCCGGGCCCGGTCCCAGGGCTCCTCGTCGCGGCGGATGACGTCGGGGTCGATCCCTCGCGATTCGGCGAGGTCGCACGTCAGCCGCTGAAAGCGCACGATGTCGGTGACGGGATGCGTCGTCGGCACCAGCATCGCCTCGGCGCCGATCTCGACGAGCGCGCGCACCGCGCCCGCAGCCCGGTCCGCGGCGCGCCCTTCGCCCTCGAGCACGAAGCATCGCACCGAGTCGTCGACCGCAGCGAGGTGACCGTGGAGGAGCTGCTCCGTGTGGTGCGCCTCGGCGGCGACGTGTGCGCCTTCGCGGAGCTTGAGCACCGCCTCGAGAGCGGTGGGAAAGGCGACGCCCGCGCCGGCGACGAGGAAACGCCGGTGGTCGGAGGCGCCGAGCGGCTCGGCGACGAGCTCGTGCTCGACCGCAGCCGCGAGGCCCTCCACGTCCTCGCCCTGCAGCGCTCGTCCTGCGGCAACCGCGCACGTGTAGCTCGCGGTGTGGCAGTAGCTCTCCTCGAGCTCGGGCGTCGCGACGACGGCGTGGTCGACCGCGCGTGCGAGCGGGCTGTCCACCGCGCCGGTGACGAGCCACGTCTCGCCGGCGAAGGCCTCGACCGCCTCGAGGGTGAGCCGGGTCTCCCCCTCGTGGCTGATCGCGACGAGCACGTCCGCCGCCGGCGCGTTCCCGAGCACCACCTCGAGCGCCTGCGCCGCCGGGCCGCAGGCGAGCGCCGCATGGAACGACGTGCCGCAGCCGGTGAAGAGCACGCGCGCGCCCGCGGGCAGGCGGGCGCCCCCCACGCGTTCCGATACCTGCGCGAGCCAGTCGGGCTGGGCGGCAATGGCGGTTCTGGTCAGCTTTCCGGGCACGACCGCTGTCTATACCATCGCGCCGATGTCCGTCTTCGAGCAGTCGCGACTCGGCAACGGCATTCGCGTGCTGACCGCGCCGATGCCGCAGGTGAGCTCCGTCGCCTGCTTCGTCATGCTCGCCGCAGGGTCCCGGTACGAGACGCCGTCCTCGCAGGGGATCGCCCACTTCGCGGAGCACATGTTCTTCAAGGGCACGGAGCGACGGCCGACCGCGCGGACGATCTCGACGGAGATCGACGGGATCGGCGGCGAGTTCAACGCCTTCACCGGCAAGGAGCTCACGGGGTACTACGTGAAGTGCGCCTCCGAGACCCGCGACGTCGCACTCGACGTGCTCGTCGACATGCTCCGCAACTCGAAGTTCGACGCCGAGGAGATCGACAAGGAGAAGGGCGTGATCCTCGAGGAGATGAACGTCTACCTCGACACGCCGCAGCGCTACGTCGGGAACATCTACGACCGGCTGCTCTTCGGCGACCAGCCTCTCGGCTGGGACATCCTCGGCACGCGCGAGACGATCGAGAGCACGAACCGGGACACGTTCACCTCCTACCTGGAGCGCTGGTACTGGCCCGAGCGGATCGTCGTCGGGGTGGGCGGGCGCGTCGGCGACGGACTGGTGGAGCGGCTCGAGGAGCTGCTCGGCGACATCGAGCCGCGCGAGACGGGGACGCGCGCGGACGTCGTCCTGCCCCCGGACACGTCTCCGGTCGCGCTGCACACGAAGGCCTCCGAGCAGGCGCACCTCCTGCTCGGCGTCCGCGGCATCGAGCTCGGACACCCCGACCGCTACGCCCTTCAGCTCCTCGCGGTCGTGCTCGGCGGGGGCATGTCCTCGCGCCTCTTCACCGAGGTGCGCGAGCGACGCGGCCTCGCGTACTACGTGCATGCGGCCAACGGCTCGTACACGGACGCGGGCACCTTCTACACGGGCGCGGGCGTCGACGTGAGCCGCATCGACGAGGCGATCGAGACGATCGTCGGCGAGCTGCGGAAGGTCGCGGCGGAGCCGGTGCCGGCCGACGAGCTCGAGAAGGCGCGTGGCTATGCCAAGGGGCGTTTCGTGCTCCGGCTCGAGAGCCCGCAGGCCATGATCCAGTTCGGCATGCGGCGCCAGGTGCTCGAGAACGACACCGAGGAGCCGGACGACGTGCTCCGCGAGCTCGACGCCGTGACCGCGGAGGACGTGCAGCGTGTCGCGCGCGACCTGATCGAGGACAAGCGGCTGTACCTCGCGGTCGTCGGGCCGTTCGATGACGCCGAGCGCTTCGAGAAGCTGATCGCGGCGTAGAGCAGGCCGCGCATAGACTCGCCCGATGGGGGACGAGCGGGCGCTGCTGCGGCGGACGGCCGAGATCGCGGCGGAGTTCGTCGAGTCGCTCGACGAGAGGCCGGTCTGGCCTCCTGCAACGGTCGAGGAGCTCCGCTCGACCCTCGGCGGCCCGCTCCCGGCAGGCCCGAGCGACCCGCTCGACGTGGTCGAGGCGCTCGTCGACGCTGCCGAGCGCGGCGTGGTCGGCATCCCGGGCGGGAGGTACTTCGGCTTCGTCATCGGCGGGGCCGTCCCGGCCTCGCTCGCCGCGGACTGGCTCGCGTCGACCTGGGACCAGAACGCGGGGCTCGTGGCGGCCGGGCCGTCGGCCGCCGTCGTCGAGGAGATCGCCGGCGGCTGGCTGAAGGAGCTCCTGGGCATCCCCGAGACGGCGTCCTTCGCCTTCGTCACCGGCTGCCAGATGGCGCACGTCACGTGTCTGGCCGCCGCGAGGCGCGCCGTCCTCCTGCAGGCGGGTCGAGACGTCGAGGAGGATGGTCTCGCCGGCGCGCCGCCGATCCGCGTGCTCGCCGGCGCCAAGCGGCACGTGACGGTCGACCGTGCCCTGCGCCTGCTCGGCCTCGGCAGCAGCGCGGTCGTCGTCGTCGACGCCGACTCGCAGGGCCGCATGGACGCCGACGCGCTGCAGGCCGCCCTCGCCACGGGGAAGGGCCCGGCGATCGTGTGCGCCCAGGCCGGCGAGGTGAACACCGGCGCGTTCGACGCCATCCCCGAGATCGCGGATCTCGCGCACGAGCACGGGGCGTGGCTCCACGTGGACGGGGCGTTCGGGCTGTGGGCCGCGGCGTCACCCTCCCTTCGTCACCTGGTCGCGGGCGCCGAGCGCGCCGACTCCTGGGCGACGGACGCGCACAAGTGGCTCAACGTGCCCTACGACTGCGGCCTCGCGTTCGTCGCGCACCCGGACGCCCACCGCGCCTCGATGCGGCTCTCCGCGGAGTACCTCGTCGCCGATCCCGACGTGGCCCGCGACCAGATGGACTGGACGCCGGAGTTCTCCCGCCGCGCCCGCGGGTTCGCCGTCTATGCGGCGCTGCGCTCACTCGGGCGCTCCGGGGTCGCGGACCTCGTCGAGCGCTGCTGCGCCCGTGCCCGGCAGTTCGCCGAGGCTGCCGAGAGCCTTCCGGGCTGCGACGTGGTGAACGACGTCGTGCTGAACCAGGTGCTCTTCCGCTTCGCCGACGACGAGACGACGAGCGCTGCGCTGGCTGACGTCCAGGACAGCGGCGAGGCGTGGATGAGCGGCACGACCTGGGACGGCCGCCCCGCGATCCGGCTCTCGGTCTCCAACTGGCGAACGACCGAAGCGGACATCGACAGGACGATCGCGGCCTTCGCGCGCGCACTCGCGGCCACGTCCACCTGATGGCCGTCGTAACCGTCAACGGCGTCCGGCTCTACTACGAGGAACGGGGCACCGGGATCCCGATCCTGGGGATCCACGGCGCCGGCAGCTCGGCGATCTTCTGGGAGGACGCCGCCGAACGCCTGTCCGCGCTCGGACGGGCGATCGTCTACGACCGCCGCGGGTGCTCCCGGAGCGAGCGTCCGGAGCCGTACGAGACGACGAGCGTCAGGGAGCACGCGGACGACGCACGCGAGCTCCTGCGGACGCTCGACGCCGGGCCCGCCGTCCTGATCGGCCGGAGCCTGGGAGCGACGATCGCGCTCGACCTCGCGCTGGGTCATCCGAAGTCCGTGCTGGGGCTGGCGCTGCTCGAGGGAGGTCCGGAGGGGCTGTCCGAGGAAGCCGACGCCTGGTTCGCGTCGCTTCGCGACCGTCTCGAGGCGCTCGCCGCCTCCGGGCGGGTCGAGAAGGCCGGGGAGGTCGTGATCCGCGACGTCCTGGGCGCGTGGGAGGAGCTGCCGGAGGCCTTCCGCGAGACCTTCACGAACAACAGCCCAGCGCTCCTCGCCGAGATCCGAGGAGGCGAGCGCATCGACACCTCGCGGCTCGCGACACTGCGTGTACCGGCGCTCGTCGTGACGGCGGAGGAGTCGCCGACCTTCATCCAGAGCGCCTCCCACGCGCTGGGGCAGGCTCTCCCGGAGGCACGGACGGTGCGCGTCCCGGGCGGCCACGTCATCGACCCGGCCGGGCCGGAGGTGCTCGCCTTCGTCGGCGAGCTGGTCGCGCGGTAGCTACTCCTCCGCCGGCTGGCCGACCGCGCGGTCCGCGATCTCGGCGACGACCGCCGGGTCGGCGAGCGTGGTCGTGTCCCCGAGCGGCCGGTCCTCGGCCACGTCCCGCAGGAGGCGCCGCATGATCTTCCCGGAGCGCGTCTTCGGGAGCTCGGGCGTGAAGACGATGTTCGCCGGCTTCGCGATCGGCCCGATCTTCTCGGAGACGTGGTTGCGGAGCACGTCGAGCATCTCGACCGAGCCCTCTTGCCCACCCTTGAGCGTGACGAAGGCGACGATCGCCTGGCCGGTGAGCTGGTCCGCCCGCCCGCACACCGCGGCCTCGGCGACGCTCGGGTGGTCGACGAGCGCGGACTCGACCTCGATCGTGGAGATGCGGTGGCCGGAGACGTTCATCACGTCGTCCACGCGGCCGAGCAGCCAGAAGTCGCCGTCCTCGTCGATGCGCGCCCCGTCCCCGGCGAAGTAGAGGCCGGGGAAGCGCTCCCAGTACGTCGCCCGGAAGCGCGCGTCGTCCCCGAAGATCCCGCGCGTCATCGCCGGCCAGGGTCGCTTGAGCACGAGGTAGCCACCGCCGCCCGGCCCGACCTCCTCGCCCCGGTCGTCGACGACGGCGGCCTCGATCCCCGGGAACGGCTTCGTGGCGGAGCCGGGCTTGAGCGTCGTGACACCGGGCAGCGGGGTGATGAGGATCATCCCCGTCTCGGTCTGCCACCAGGTGTCCACCACCGGGGTGCGGTCGCCGCCGACGTGCTCGCGATACCAGACCCACGCCTCCGGGTTGATCGGCTCGCCCACGGTGCCGAGCAGCCGCAGGGAGGAGAGGTCGTGCTTCGCCGCATGCTCGGGGCCCCACTTCATGTGTGCGCGAATCGCGGTGGGCGCCGCATACAGGATCGTCACGCCGTAGCGCTCGACGATGTCCCACCAGCGGTCCTTGTCTGGGAAGTCTGGCGTCCCCTCGTAGAGGACGCTCGTCGCCCCGTTGCAGAGCGGCCCGTACACGATGTAGCTGTGCCCGGTGACCCAGCCGATGTCCGCTGCGCACCAGAAGACGTCGGTCTCGGGCTTCAGGTCGAAGATGTAGTGGTGCGTGGAGGCGATGCCGACGAGGTAGCCCGCGGTCGTGTGCGCGATCCCTTTCGGCTTCGCGGTCGTGCCGCTCGTGTACAGCAGGTAGAGGAGATCCTCGGAGTCCATCGGCTCGCACGGGCACGACTCCGGGTCGGCCGACTGCCCTTCGATCAGCTCGGACCAGGTGAGGTCCCGGCCCTCGACCATCGGCACGTCCGCCCGGGTCCGCAGGCCGACGACGACCTTGCGCACGCCCGGGCACGACGCGAGCGCCTCGTCGGCGTGCGCCTTCAGCGGGACTGTCTGCCCGCGACGCCAGCCCTCGTCCTGGGTGAGGAGCACCTCGCAGCGCATGTCGTTCAGCCGGTCGGCGAGCGACTCGGCGGAGAAGCCGCCGAAGACGACGGTGTGCGGCGCGCCGAGGCGCGCGCAGGCGAGCATCGCGACGGGAAGGCCAGGCCCCATGCCCATGTAGATCCCGACCGGCGTCCCCTTGCCGACGCCCAGCTCCTTCAGGCCGTTCGCCGCCTTCACGACCTCATCGAGCAGCTGCGCGTAGGTGATCGCCGCGCGCTCACCGACGGGCTCGCCCTCGAAGTGGTACGCGACCTTGTCCCCGCGCCCGGCCTCGACGTGGCGGTCGAGGCAGTTGTACGCGACGTTCAGCTTGCCGCCGCCGTACCACTTCGCGTACGGGAGCTCCCACTCGAGGAGCGACGTGAAGGGCTCGAACCAGGTGACGCGCTCGCGACCCTCGCGCTCCCAGAAGTCCTCGAACGGGACGTCGTAGAGCTCTGCCGTCGCGTTCGCCTGGGCTGAGAACTCCTCCGGAGCCGGGTAGCGGCGCTCCTCGAGGAGGAGCGTGTCGATCGTGCGGTCGGTCACCGCGAGACCTCCAGGTCGTAGTGGAAGTCGGTCAGCACCTCGCAGCCGTCCTCGGTCACGAGCGCCAGGTCCTCGATCCGCACGCCGTCCACGCCGCGGCGGTAGAGCCCCGGCTCGATCGTGACCACGTCGCCCACCACGAGCTCCTGCCCGATCAGCCCCAGGCTCGGCGCCTCGTGCACCGCGAGGCCGACCCCGTGCCCGAGGCCGTGGTAGAAGCCGTCCTCGAGCACCCGACCTTCCTCCTTCGTCAGCTGCGTCGGATGGCCGTGCTCGGCGAAGAAGGCCGACGCCTCGCGGTGGAGGTCGCCGCCGTTGACGCCCGGCCGCACGCCCGCGACCGCACGGTCGAGCGCCTCCCTGCACAGGCGGTGCCGCTCGCGCACGTCGTCGGAGACGCGGCCCACGGCGAACGTCCGCGTCATGTCCGCGTAGCACGCCGACGCGAGATCCTGCGGAAAGAGGTCGAGGAGCACGACGTCGTCCTCGCCGATCGGCCCGGTGCCCATGTCGTGACCGACCGCCGTCTGCGGCCCGTGGGAGACGATCGGATCGGCCGAGAAGGCGCCGTGCCGGAGGAACACGCTCTGCACTCGCTCCTTGAGGAGCTCGCACGTGAGCGCCTCGCCGTCCACGGCCAGCCCGCCGGTCCGTGGCTCCGCGCGGCGGAGGAGCTCGAACGCCTCCGCCATCGCCGTCTCCGTCGCACGCTGGGCGCGACGAATCCCAGCGAGCTCCGCCTCGCTCTTCGCACGCCGGCGGTCGTCGAAGTGTTCCTGGTCGACGGTCAGCTCGACGCCGATCTTCCGCAGCTCGTCCGCGGCGGCGAGCGGGAACTGCCTCGGGACGAGCGCGCGCTCGAGCCCGAGCCCGCGAGCGACGCGGACGGTGAGCTCGTTGCGATACGCGTACATCTCGAGCCCCGCCCGGAGGAGCTCGTCCGACCCGAACTCCTCGAGCGGGTGGACCTCGAGCCCGGCGCCGGCCTCCTCGATGCGAGGGATCTCCATCGACCCGATCACGACGATGCGGCGCCCGTCGCGCTCGGCGTAGAAGAACGGGTCCGGGATCGTCAGCGGGACCTCGTGCCGCAGCTCGGGGACGCGCTCGGTGTCGCCCACGATCAGGACGTCGCTCATCCGGCGCCGATCCTACCCCGCACGGGTAGAGTCACCGTCCGTGAGCGCCGACCTGAGGAGGCTGCGCGAGCGGCTCGCGGAGATCTCGGACCTGCAGCGCAGCGTCGCGGTGCTCTTCTGGGACCAGCGGGTGACGATGCCCCCGCTCGGCGCGCCGGCACGGGCCGAGGCCGTGGCCACCCTCGGCCGCATCGCCCACGACCGGTTCGTGGACGACGAGATCGGCTCGCTGCTCGAGCGCCTGCGGCCGCTCGAGGAGTCACTCGAGTACGACTCCGACGACGCCAGCCTGATCCGTGTCACGCGCCGCGACTGGGAGAAGGAGCGGCGGGTTCCCTCCGAGCTCCGCACGGAGCTGCTCCGCGCCGCCTCCGACGGCCACCTGAAGTGGGTCGAGGCGCGCAGGAACGACGACTTCGCGGCGTTCCTGCCGGTGCTCGAGCGGAACCTCGAGCTGAAGAAGCGCTACGTCGAGTGCTTCGAGTGGGAGGACTCGCCGTACACCGTCCTCCTCGACGACTACGAGCGCTTCATGACGACGACCGAGGTCGCGGAGGTGTTCGACGCCGTCCAGCCCGTGCTCACCGAGCTGGTGCGCGAAGCGCCGGAGATCGATGCGTCCTTCCTCCACGAGCACTACCCGGAGGACCTCCAGCGCGACTTCGGCCAGCGCGTGGCCGAGACCGTCGGCTTCACCGAGGGCGCCTGGCGGATCGACCCGACGGCGCACCCGTTCTGCATCTCGTTCTCGACGCGGGACGTCCGGCTCACGACCCGCTACGACGAGATCGGGCTGCACTCGCTCTGGTCGACCCTGCACGAGGCGGGCCACGGCCTGTACGCGCACGGGATCTCGAAGACGCTCGAGCGGACGCCGCTCGCGGGAGCGCCTTCCCTGGGCCTGAACGAGTCGCAGAGCCGGACGTGGGAGAACCTCGTCGGGCGCAGCCGGCCGTTCTGGACGCACTGGTTCGAGCCGTTGCAGGCCACGTTCCCGGACCAGCTCGGGAACGTGGGGCTGGACGACTTCGTCGCGGCGATCAACCGCGCCGAGCCCGGCCTGATCCGCGTCGACGCCGACGAGACGACGTACAGCCTCCACATCATCCTCCGCTTCGGCCTCGAGCGGCAGCTGATCGAGGAGACGCTCGAGCCGAAGGACGTGCCCGAGGCGTGGAACGAGGGCATGCGCGAGCTGCTCGGCGTCGAGGTCCCGAACGACGCGAACGGCGTCCTCCAGGACGTGCACTGGTCGTCGGGCGGGATCGGGTATTTCCCGACCTACGCCCTCGGCAACGTCATCTCGCTGCTGATCTGGTCCGTCGTCCGGGACTCGATCCCGGACCTCGACTCGCAGCTCGAGGCCGGCGAGCTCGGCGAGCTCTCGGCCTGGCTCCGCGACAACCTCTACTCGCTCGGTCGGAAGCTCACGCCGAAGGAGACGATCGAGCGGCTCACCGGCTCGCCGACGATCGACCCGCAGCCGTACCTCGCGTACCTGCGCGACAAGCTCGCGGCACTACCTGCCGGTGCGTGAAGCGCTCTCGCTCGTCGTCAACGGCGAGCGGCGGTCGCTCGAGGTCGAGGCGCGGACGCTCCTCGTCCACGCGCTCCGCGACTCGCTCGGTCTGACCGGGACGCACGTGGGCTGCGACACGAGCCAGTGCGGCGCCTGCACGGTGCTTCTCGACGGGGCCGCGGTGAAGAGCTGCACGTTGCTCGCGCTGCAGGCCGAGGGCGCGGAGGTGACGACGATCGAGGGCTTTGCGCCGGACGGCGAGCTCCACCCCATCCAGCGCGCGTTCGTCGAGCACCATGGGCTGCAGTGCGGCTTCTGCACGCCGGGGATGATCCTCACCGCCGCCGACCTGCTGGCGCGCGACCCCGATCCGAGCGACGAGACGATCCGGCACGCCCTGCGGGGCAACCTCTGCCGCTGTACCGGCTATCAGCCGATCGTGGAAGCGATCCGCGCGGCCGCGGAGGCGCCGGCGTGATCCCGGCAGCCCTCCGCTACGTACGCGCCGGCTCCGTCGAGGAGGCCCTCGCGGCTCTCGTCGAGCCGGACGCGAAGGCGCTCGCCGGCGGGCAGTCGCTCGTCTCGGTGATGAAGCTCCGGCTCGCCCGTCCCGCGCTGGTCGTGGACATCTCGCGGCTCGAGCTCGCAGGCATCGAGACCGCGGACGGCGAGCTTCGCGTCGGCGCGCTCACGACGTGGGCCGACCTGGCCGGGTCAGCGGAGCTCCGGCGACCCGCGCTTGCCGCGATCTCGGAGTGCGCGGCGGGGATCGGGGACCTGCAGGTCCGGAACCGGGGCACGATCGGGGGAAGCCTCGCGCACGCAGATCCCGCCTCGGACATGCCCGCGGTGCTGCTGGCGCTGGGCGCGAGCGTGGCGCTGAAGTCGGCGGCTGCCGAGCGCATGGTCGAGACGCGAGAGTTCTTCCTCGGCCCCTTCACGACCGCACTCGCCCCGGGAGAGCTCCTCACCGGAGTCGTGGTCCCGCTGCCGGCGGCGGGCTCCGGGTCCGCGTACGCCTCGGTCGAGCATCCGGCCTCCGGCTTCGCGCTCGCGGGCGCCGCGGCGCTCGTGTCTCCCGACGGGTCGAGCTCGGTCGCCGTGACCGGGATCGGGTCGACGCCGTTCCTGCTCGAGGCAGAGCCGGGGGAGGCGCTCGCGGCGGCCGAGGTCTTCGGGGACCGTTTCGCGCCGGCCGGGTACCGGCGGCACCTCGCCGAAGTCGTGGTCGAGCGCGCGCTCGCCTCCGCGGGCGCGCGGACGAAGGAGGACGCATGACCGACGTGATCGGCGTCGCGCGCCCGCGCATCGACGCCCCCGACAAGGTGACCGGTGCGACCCGGTACGCAGCGGACGGCTACGTGCACGGGCTGCTGCACGCCCGGCTCGTCCTCGCGACCGAGTCGCACGCGCTGATCCGCGGGATCGAGCGCGAGGCAGCGCTCGCGGTGCCCGGAGTCGTCGCCGTGCTCGCCGCCGGCGACCTCCCCATCACGAGCACCGACAGCGACCGCACGGCAGAGCCGCTCGCACGCGAGGAGGTCGTCTTCGCAGGGCAGCCCGTCGCAGTCGTCGTCGCCGAGAGCGAGGCGGCCGCCGAGGACGGCGCCGAGGCGGTCGTCGTCGAGTACGAGCCGCTCGAAGCCGCGCTCGACCTCGAGCAGGCGATGCGGCCTGGAGCAGCGCTCGCACGCAGGGTCGACGAGTCGGGCGAGGGCGGTGACCTGGAATCGATCCACGCAGGAGTCGACGAGGGTCAGGAGGCCGATGAGGAGGAGCAGCTCTCCGCGAACGTCGTCGGACGCGTCAACCGCGGCTCGGGGGACGTCGCCGCGGCGCTGGAGGCGAGCGACGCCGTCGTCTCCGGCACCTTCCGGACGCCCTGGGTGTACCAGGCGTACCTCGAGCCGCAGGTGTGCACCGCCTGGCTCGAGCCCGACGGGAGCCTCGTCGTGTCGACGAGCACACAGGGCTCGTTCGTCACGAGAAGCGAGCTCGCACGGGCGTTCGACCTTCCGCTCGAGCGGATCCGGGTCGTCGCGGAGCCGCTCGGCGGCGCGTTCGGCGGCAAGTTCGCGCTCGTCGAGCCGCTCGCCGCGGGGGCCGCTCTCGTCCTCCGCCGACCGGTTCGGCTCGTGCTCACGCGCGCCGAGGACTTCCAGGCGACGAACCCCGCGTCCGCGCAGGTGACTCAGCTCCGCATCGGTGGCCGCAAGGACGGGACGCTGACCGGGATCGAGGCCCGCATGTTCGTCGACCGCGGCTCCAATGCCGGCTGGGGCGTGGAGGGCATCACCTCGCTGCTCGTCGCCGGCCCCTACCGGTGGGAGGCACACGACCTCCGCGGCTACGGCGTCCAGACGAACCGGTTCACGTTCGGGGCCTACCGCGGCCCGGGGGCGCCGACCGCCGCCTTCGCGATCGAGTCCGTGCTCGACGAGCTGGCGACCGAGCTGGGCGTCGACCCGCTGGAGCTGCGCCTCCGGAACGCCGTCGTCCAGGGGGACGTGGGAGTGAGCGGCAGCCCCTTCCCGGTGATCGGCACGGTCGAGGTGCTCGAGCGCGTGCGCGAGCATCCGCTCTGGCAGCAGCGAGGCACGCTGCCGGAGGGCGAGGGGGTCGGTGTCGCCGCCGGCTACTGGCCCGGGGGCACCGAGCCCGCGGCGGCGCTGTGCCGCGTCGACAAGGACGGGACGATGACCGTGATCACCTCCGCGGTCGACATGAGCGGCGTCTCGACGGGCTTCGCCGCGATCGCGGCGGCTGCCTTCGGGCTTCCACCCGAGAAGGTGCGCGTCGTCTCGGCGGACACGACCAGCGGCCCGTACGCGGGCGCGAGCGGAGGCTCGAAGGTCACCTACACCGTCGGCGCGGCCGTCCTGCGTGCGGCGGGCTCCGCCCGCGAGAAGCTCCTCGCGGCCGCCTCCGAGGAGCTCGAGATCGCCCCGGGCGACCTCGAGGTCGTCGACGGCGTCGTCCGCGCGGTCGGCGCACCCGACCGCTCGATCACCGTCGAAGAGATCGCAAGCAAGGCGCTTCGCTTCGGCGGCCGCTACGAGCCGATCGAGGGGCACGGCGGGTCGGCACAGGTTCGCGGCGCGCCCTCGGTCAGCGCGCATCTCGCCCACGTGCGCGTCGACCGCGACACGGGCGAGGTCGAGCTGCTGCGCATGGCGATCGCGCAGGACGTCGGGCGCGCGCTCAACCCGGCGCTCGTCGAGGGGCAGATGCGCGGCGGCACCACCCAGGGCATCGGCTGGGCCCTGTTCGAGGAGCTGACCCACGACGAGAGCGGGCAGCTCGAGACGGGCTCGTTCCTCGACTACGCCATCCCGGTCGCCGACCGTGTCCCGGAGATCGACACGCTGATCGTCGAGGTCCCGGCGCCCGACGGGCCCTTCGGTGCGAAGGGGATCGGCGAGGCCCCGGTCGTCCCCGCCGCGGCCGCGATCGCGAACGCGGTCGCCGCCGCCGCGGGCGTCCGCCTCCGCGAGCTGCCGATGACGGCGCCACGCGTCTGGGCGGCGCTGCAGCGTGCCCGAACCGGCGCGGGGACGAACGTAGACTGAGCCCGTGAAAGCGGTCGAGCGCGCCCGGACGATCGTCGAGGCCTACGACGCAGAGCTCCGCGTCGAGCTGCCGGAGAACGTCCACCTCTTCGACGCCCACACCCATCTCGGCCACGACATCGACGGGATGAGCGGTGGCTACGAGGAGCTCACGGCGATGCTCGACCGGCACGGCTTCGCAGGGGCGTTCGTGTTCTGCATGGACGAGCACGACCGCGTGCCGGCGTTCTGCGTCCCGAACGACCGCACGCTCGCGCACGCGGAGCGCTCCGGCGGGCGTCTCGTGCCGTTCGTGCGGCTCGACCTCACCGAGCGGCCGCTGGAGGAGGCGAAGCGCGCCCTCGACCTCGGCGCGCGGGGGATCAAGCTGCACCCGCGCTCGCAGGCGTTCGCTCTCGACGACGAGCGACTGGGGCCGATCTTCGCCCTCGCCGTCGAGCGCTCGGTGCCGATCCTCATCCACGGAGGTCGCGGGCTGCCGCCGATCGCCGAGCACCTGGAGGCGCTCGTCCGCAGGAACGAGGGCGTCCAGCTGATCATCGCGCACGCGGGGATCGCGGACATGGCCGGCCTCGCCGGGCGGCTCGGCGGGATCCCGGGCGTCTTCTTCGACACGTCCGTCTGGAGCGCCGTCGACCTCCTCGACCTGTACCGTCAGGTCGCTCCCGAGCAGGTCGTGTACGCGTCCGACTACCCGTACGGACGCCAGCCGAACTCGCTGCTCGTCGCGGTCAGGACGGCGAAGCTCTCGGGCTTCGACGACAAGCAGCTGCGGCTCATGCTCGGCGGCACGGCGCGCCGGATCGCCGCGGGCGAGCCGCTCGAGCCGTTGTCCCAGCCCAAGGGGGCGACTTCGCTCGTGCAGCCGCTGACGTTCGCCCGCATCCACCAGTACATCTCGATGGCGGTGCCGCTCCTGTGGCTGCGCCAGCGCGACGCGATCGGGGCGCTCGGGCTCGCCGTGAACGCCTCGCGCGAGCGCGGCAACGGCCACCACGACGAGGCCGAGCGCATCCAGGGGCTGCTGGTCACCGCCCAGGACCTGTGGCGGGACGGCGCCGAGCTCGTCTCGGACGACGAGCGTGTGGACGCCTTCCGGTCGGCGATCCAGCTCGTCAACCTCGCCGACATGCTGTCGTTGACGACGCGGGCGTAGTCAGCGGGCCGCGAACAGCCGCCGCCGACCCTCGACGCCCTTGAGCTCGTGCTCGCCGCGATCCTCGAACTCGAGCCCGGATCCGGCCACGAGGTCGCGTGTCGTCGAGCTGACGAGCACCTCGCCCGCCCCGGCCAGGGACATCACTCGAGCGCCGACGTGCACGGCGATCCCGCGCGGCTTGTCGCCCGCCCGCCGCTCGACCTCGCCGGTGTGCACGCCCGCGCGAACATCGAGTTCGAGCGACCGCAGCGCCTCGCGGACCGCGAGCGCGCAGCGGATCGCCCGAGCAGGGCCGTCGAAGAGGGCGAGGAACCCGTCCCCCGCCGTGTCGATCTCCTCGCCGGCGAAGCGCCCGAGCTCGGCCCGGACCGCGTCGTTGTGGGCGCGCAGCAGCGTCGCCCACGCCCGGTCGCCGAGCGCCTCGGCCCGCTCCGTCGACCCGACGAGGTCGGTGAAGAGCACGGTCGCGAGAACGCGGTCCGAGGCTGGCGCCGGCCGCACGCCGGTCAGAAACTCCTCGATCTCGTCCAGGACCTGGTCCGGATCGGAGAAGGGGACATGGACGCCGCCCGCGAGCTCGACGAAGCGGGCGCCCGGGATGCGGGCCGCGATGTACCTCCCCTCCTCCACCCGCGCGTCCAGATCTCCCGTCCGGTGGAGGACGAGGGTCGGGCACTGGACGCTCGGGAGCACGTCGCGGACGTCCGCCTTCGAGTTCATGAGGATGAGATCGCGAGCGCCCGAGGGGCTCAGGCTGGCCCTGCCCCGGCGCTGGAACCACGCCGACTCGGCCGGGGTCGCGTGCGGCCACATCGCCGACAGGTCGGCGTTCTCGCCCCAGGTCTCCTCGAGCTCCGTCGCCTCGCGTACCCGCTCGTCCCACGCCGGCGCCCACGGGTAGTCGTCGTCGGGATCGCACCGCTTCGCGTACGTGCCGTACAGGACGACCGCGCGGGTCCGCTCCGGGTACGTCGCGGCGAAGAGGACGGACATCGGGCCGCCCTCGGAGTAGCCGACGAGAGCCGCGGACTCGCTCCCGACCGCATCCATGACCGCACGGACGTCGTCCATGCGGGTCTCGAAGTCGGGGAACCCCACACCGCGGTCCGAAAGACCCGTTCCGCGCTTGTCGAAGCGGATCAACCGCGCGAACGATCCCAGGCGCTCGTGGAAGTGGGCTACCGCGGGCAGCTCCCAGTCGATCTCGAGGTGGGAGAAGAAGCCGTGGACGAGGACGAGGTCGATGGGCCCCTCACCCGTCACCTGGTAGGCGATGTTGACGTCGCCGCTCCGCGCGTAGTGGATCGGCGACCTCATCCGGTGAGCTCCCGGAAGCGGTAGCAGCCAACGGTGTGGTCGTTCACGAGCCCGACCGACTGCATGAACGCGTAGCACACCGTTGGCCCGACGAAGCGGAAGCCGCGTCTCTTCAGATCCTTCGAGAGCGCGCGCGAGAGCTCGGTCTCGGCCGGGATGTCGGACACGGAGCGCCAGCGGCCGACCACCGGCTCGCCGCCGACGGAGCTCCAGAGGTACGCGTCGAGGCTCCCGAGCTCCTCCTGGACCTCGAGCACGCGGCCCGCGTTGACGACGGTCGACTCGACCTTGAGGCGGTTCCGGACGATGCCGGGGTCGGCGAGCAGCCGCTCGATGTCCTTCGGCGCGAAGCGCGCGACCACCCCGGGATCGAAGCCGGCGAACGCGCGCCGGTACCCGTCGCGCTTGCGGAGGATCGTCGCCCACGAGAGCCCGGCCTGGGCGCCCTCGAGCGTGAGAAGCTCGAAGAGGTGGCGGTCGTCGTGCGAAGGAACACCCCACTCCTCGTCGTGGTGGGCGAGCATCAGCGCGTCACCGCCGGTCGTCCAGTCGCAGCGCGTTCGGTCCATGGCGCCCCGCTAGGATCGCACGCGATGCGCGCCGGGCTCCTCGTGCTCTCGCTCGCGCTGCTGCTCGCAGGGTGCGGCGGCAACGGCGACGACGGCGACGCGGCCGGGACCACGACGACGACCGCGACGGCCAGCGGGTGCGAGTCCGTCGAGGCGCCCGCTCCCCGCGACGCGCCGACGCTGACCGCCCCGAAGGGCACGCTCGAGCCCGGCAAGACGTGGTCACTGACCTTCGAGACGAGCTGCGGCGACTTCACCGTCGAGCTCGACCCGTCGCTCGCGCCGGAGGCGACGAACTCGCTCGTCTTCCTCGCCCGCGAGGGCTACTTCGACGACACGGTCTTCCACCGCATCGTCCCGGGCTTCGTGATCCAGGGCGGCGACCCGACGCAGACCGGAGCCGGCGGACCGGGATACGCAACCCTCGACGTCCCGCCCGGTGCGGCGCGGTACACGAAGGGGACGGTCGCGATGGCGAAGTCCGGCCTCGAGCCGGCAGGGACGGCCGGGAGCCAGTTCTTCGTCGTGACCGCGGACGGCGTCAACCTCCCGGCCGAGTACGCGATCGTCGGCAGGGTGTCGCAGGGGATGGACGTCGTCGAGCGGATCGGCAAGCTCGGCGACGCGGAGGAGAAGCCGACGCAGCCCGTCGTCGTTCGCACGGTCACGGTCTCCGAGAGCTGATGACCGTCGCCGCGGTCGTGCTCGCCGCGGGTGAGGCGACGCGGTTCGGCGCCCCGAAGCAACGCCTGCTGCTGCCGTCGGTGCTCGGCCGTCTCGCTGCCTCGCCCGTCGACGAGGTCGTCGTGGTCGCGGGCGCGTACCCGCTCGACGCAGCGGACGCTGCCCGGGTCGTGTGCTGCGCGGAGTGGGCTCGAGGCCCCGGCGCCTCGCTCCGCTGCGGTCTCGCCGCGCTTGGTTCCGAGGTCGACGCCGCAGTCGTCGTGCTCGCCGACGGCCCGGCCCTGTCCCCCGCCGCCGTCGGGCGAGTGCTCGACGAGTGGCGGTCGGGCGGCGGGATCGTCGCAGCCTCGTACGACGGCGCCCGCGGCCATCCGCTCGTCGTCGGCCGCGTCGACTGGGCGGACATCCCGGACGGTGGTCTGCACGAGCGCCCGGCGCGGCTCGTCCCCTGCGACGACCTCGGGGCACCGGGCGACGTCGACCGTCCCGAGGACGTCTGATCTGCGCAAGCGAACATCCCTGAAGCGCAGCCGCCTCGCGGCCGCGGTGGTTGCGTCGTCCGGGCCGACTCTCGGGACTACGCGGTCGCGTCGAGCCCGCGGAGCTCCTCGAGCTTGGCCATCAGGCCCGGGGGCATCCGCTCGACGGCCGTCGTCTTCACGTACCGGCGGAGCGTCTCCTCGAAGTGGTACCGCCGCCGGCAGTAGTCGCAGCCGGCCAGGTGGTCCTCGGCCTCCCGCCACTCCTCGTTCGTGAGCGTGCGGTCGAGGAAGTCCTGGAGGAGCTCCTCGCAGCGGGCGCAGGGATCGCCGCTCACGTGATCGCCTCCTCGGCGAGCTTCTGCTTCAGCGCGCGGCGGCCCCGGTGGAGGCGGGACATGACCGTCCCGATCGGGATGTCGAGGATCTGCGCGGCGTCGGCGTACGTGAAGTCGCCGATGTCGACGAGCACGACGACCTCGCGGAACTGGGGCTGGATCTCGGAGAGCGCGTTCACGACGGAATCCTGCGACAGGCGCTCGACGACGACGTCCTGGTCCAGCGCAGCCTCGCCCGCCGCCGAGGCCATCTTGTTCGCGAGGTAGTAGTCGGTCTCCTCGAGCGCCTGCATCTGCGGCGTGCGCTGGATACGGCGGCCACGGTCGACGTTGAGATTCGTGAGGATGCGCAGCAGCCAGGCACGCATGTTCGTGCCCTGGGAGTAGGAGCGCCAGCTCCGGAAAGCCCTCGCGTACGTCTCTTGCACCAGGTCCTCTGCCTCCTCACGCGAGCCGACGAGTCGTCTCGCGACGCGGTAGACCTGATCGGCGAGGCCGAGCGCCTCCTCCTCGAAGCGAGCGCGATCGCGAGCTTCCGTCGCGATGCGGAGCGCCTCGGTGGCCGGCTCGGGCTCGCTCACCGGTCTACCGTACCGTTGCCCTACAGGAGCCTGCAACGAGGCCTCGGCGGGCGCTATTCCCGCTCGTCGGCGGCCTCGTGGAAGCCGGCCCTGGCGAGTGCGGAGACGATCTCGTCCCTCGAGGTCCGGTCGTCGTCCCATGCGAGCGTCACCTCTCCGAGCAGATTTGCATTCGCGGCCTCGAGCCCGTCGTGGGCCTGCAAGGCGACGGCGAGCCTGCCGACACAGCGCTCGCAGCGCACGCCGCTCACGCGGAGCGTCTCTGTCACCACGGTCACGTGGTCGATGCTACCGCCGAGCCCGACCGGACTGCGCTCGCGCTCCGCTCGAGGTGCACCTCGCGGTCCGCGAGCGCGATCAGGAGGGGGTCGTGCGTCGAGCACACGACCGTCGTCCCGGTCCTCCGGGCGAGGCCGACGAGCAGGTCGCCGACGACGAGGGTCGTGCCGGAGTCGAGGCGCGACGTCGGCTCGTCGGCGAGCACGACCGCGGGCCGGGCGGCGAACGCGCACGCCAGCGCGACGCGCTCGCGCTGGCCCGCGGAGAGGACGCCGACGCGTCTGTCCGCATGCTCCGCCAGCTCGACCGCTGCGAGCGCGCCCTCGGCCAGAGAGCGGGACGGCTCGAGCGCCACGCCGCGCAGGGCGAGCACGAGCTCGACGTTCTCGCGCGCGCTGAGGAAGTCGGACAGGTGCGGGCCCTGCATCACGACCGCGATGCGCTCGCGGCGCACGGCGGCGCGCGCCTCGCGGTCGAGAGCGGAGACGGGCTCGCCGTCCAGCTGAACGTCGCCCTCGTCGGGCACGTCCAGCCCCGCGAGCAGGGCGAGCAGGGTCGACTTGCCCGAGCCCGAGGGACCGGTCACGACGGTCAGCTCGCCGGGCTCGAAGCGGGCGTCGAGCCTCGCGAGCGCGACCTCGCGGCCGTACGTGCGGGACACGCCGACTGCCTCGAGCACGCCTCCGGGAGCTCCCTCGAGCCACGCCGGGGAGCCGGGCGCCGGCGTGTCGTCGCGACGGCCGGCGGGATGCAGCTCGACCGTGCCGTCCCGGGCGACGATCCGCACGCGCGAGCCGATGCCGACGCGATGGAGGATCTCCTCGGGCACGCGCAGCCAGCCGCCCTCGCCGACGACGGCGGTCTCCTCGAGACCCCGGCGCTCCTCGCTCACCCGGCCGTCGCGGATGTGGACGACGCGATCGGCGATCCGCGTGGAGGCGGGATCGTGGCTGACCACGAGCGCCGTCGCCCCGTGCTCGGAGACGAGCTCGGCCAGGAGCGCGTGGACCTCGCCGGCCGTTGCGGCGTCGAGCTCGCCGGTTGGCTCGTCGGCGACGAGAAGCGTCGGCCGGTGAGCGAGCGCGGCACAGAGGGCGATCCGCTGCTGCTCGCCGCCGGAGAGCTCGCCCGGTCGCGCGTCCGCGCGGTCGAGGAGCCCGACGCGCTCGAGCAGCTCGCGTGCCCGGGCGCTCCGGTCGGCGGCGCCCACGCCCGCGAGCCCGAGGGGGACGGCGACGAGCTCCTCTGCGGTCAACTCGCCCGCGAGCGCGCGCCAGTAGTGCTGGTCCGCGTACCCGAGCGCGCGCCCGCGATGGCGCTCGAGCTCGCGCCGCGACGCGTGGCCGAGGTCGAGGCCGGCGACGACGAGCGAGCCCGCCGACGGCCGCTCGTACCCTGCGAGCAGTCGCATCAGCGTCGTCTTGCCGGATCCGCTCGGGCCGAGGACGACGCACACCTCGTGTTCCTCGACGCTCAGCGTGAGCCCGCGCAGCGCGGGCACGCCCCCCGTCGGGGACGGATAGACGGCGTACAGGTCGCGCGCCTCGACGAGCGCCACGTCAGCGCGCCTCCGCGGACGGCCCGCGCGCCTCGGAGAACGCGCGGCGCGTCGACCAGCCGACGAGGACGAGGGCGAGCGCCGCGAACGCAGCGATGCCGGCGACGACGACGAACGGGTCGACGGTGGCCACGAGCGGCGGCTCGGCGAGCCCGCCCCGGGCCGTGACCGAGACCATCCTCGCCACCAGCGCCACGAGCACGACGCCGGTCGCCACGCCGGCGACAAGCCCTGCGACGGAGATCGCTAGCGCCCTGGAGCGGACGACGCCACGGAGCAGCGACGGCGACGCGCCCTGGGCCTCGAGCTCGTACAGCTCCGCGCGCTCGTCGCGAAGGTCGGACCGCACCGCGAGGGCGAGCCCCAGAGCGGCGAGGACCAGGGCGACGAGTGCACCGGCGCCGAGAGCGAGCAGCGTGCCGTGGGCCAGCGGGTCGCGCCGCGCGTCGGCCTCGAGGTCGGCTCGCGCCGTCATCGAGAGCACCTGCAGCGGCCGCCGCGCGAAGGCGTCGCGGACGGCGTCCAGCCGGTCGTCCGGCACGTCGAGCCAGACCTCGTTCTCGCTCGCAGCACCGGGCGCCGCGGCGTTCACGGCGGCGCGAAGCTCTCCGCGGTCGCCGACGACGACGTTCCCGCTCGCACCGGGGAAGCGGTCGACGAGTCCGGCGACCTGCACGTCCACGAGCGCACCGCCGATCCGGAGCGGAAGGACCCCGCCGACGCCGCCCGCGAGCTCGGCGAGCCGCGGGCTGACGAGGACGGACGGCGGCGCCGCGTCGGTCGCCTGCCGCGCCCGTAACCGCGTCGTGCGGTACCGGGTGAGCGTGTAGCGGAGGTCGACGCCCGAGTCGACCGGCGTCGCGACGACCCCGTCGACGCCGACCCAGTCACGGAGCCTGCGGCCGAGCAAGCCGCCGAGGCGCACGGTCCCCGGGAACGCGATGCCGGCATCCGCCCCGCCCTCGATCAGCCGCGGCGGAGGTACGAGCTCGAGCGAGACGAGCCGCGAGCCTCTCGGCGCCCTCCCTCGAATGGTCGTCACGCGCCGTCGGTCCGGGGTGGACAGCTCGACCCGCCGGAACGCGCCCTCGGGCGTCTCGACGACGGCAGCGAACGAGACGAGCGTCGGGCTGCTCCGCAACGAGACACTCCCGTCGGCGAGGTCGATCCCGCGAAGGTCGACCGGCTCCCCCGGCTCGATCGTCGCCGCGAGCTCGGCACGCGTCGCGCCGCCCGCCCAGTCCGGGCGCCAGACGCCGAGCCCTTCGACGGCGCCCTGGTCGAGCCCGAGCACCGTGACGCCGCTCACCTGCTCGGCCTTCCCGGCCCCGCCCGTGACGCGCAGCACCGGGTAGGCGGCCCCGTCCTCCCCCGCGAGGCGGCGGTATTCCGAGAGCGGCGCGGCGTCGAAGACGCGGACGAGCGCGCCGAAGTCCTCGCGCGCCGTCACGTCGAGCGGGACGGCGAACGCCGCCTGCTCCGCCTCGCCGCGTGCGAGCGTCGCACGGTAGCCCTCGGCGAGCAGCGCGAGGCCGAACGCGATCGTCAGGAACGCCACCGTCACGACCGAGGCGCCCGGGCCGCGGGCGAGGCCGAGCGCGGCCAGTCGCGGGGAGACGGAGCCGTGCGCGCGGTCGGCGACGATGCGTGCCAGCCACGGAAAGAGCCGCGCAACCGCGATCGCCGCGACGAGTGCCACGAGGCCGGGCAGCAGCAGGAGCAGGAGGGCGGAGCCGTCCGCGCGCGCAAGTCGCTCCTCGTCGACGGCGCCGCCCAGCAGCGCTGCTCCGATCACGAGGAGCGCGCCGCCCGCGACGACGTCTGCCGGAGTGATGCGACCGCCCTCACCCGTCGGCAGCGAGACGACGAGCGCGACCAGTGCCGCCGTCACGACTGCGACCGCTCCGGCCAGCGCGAGACCACCGGGCGAAGCGACGCTCTCCCGCAGCACTGCTCCGACCGGGGCGTCCGCGAGCCCGGCCGCGGCCCCACCGATCGCGCTCCCTGCGATCCAGCCCGCGACGACCCCACCAAGGGCCACTGCCCCGCACTCGCCCGCCGTCAGCAGCCCGAGCTGCCAGGTCCGCGCCCCGTTCCACCGGAGGCGCCGCCGCGCGTCGCCGCTGTCGCGACGGAGGCCCCGGGCGGCGAGCAGCGCAAAGGCGAGCAGAAGTGCCGCGGCCTCGCCGCCGACGAGGAGCAGCCGCCGGCCGGCGACATCGGCGCGCCGCTCGGCTTCGCGCAGCTCCTCCTCGGGGGCGGTGACCGCGTACGACCCGGAGCGGGCGGCGAGGGACGCCCGAGCCCGCTCGACGCGGCCGATGAGGCCATCGATCTCCCAGAGCCGCGGCTGACCCGAGGCGAGCGGCCACATCCAGGCGTAGCTGCGGTAGGTGCGCGAGAGGACGGGCGACGACGTCAGGTAGTCGACGCCCTCGGCGACGACGAGGGGTGCAGGTGCAGGGCGGTGGTAGCGCCCGGACTCGCGCAGCGCCGGCGCGATCTCGGCGTCCTCGGTCGCGTTGTCGGTCGGCTCGAGGAAGTCTCCGAAGAGCTGGCGCGAGCGAAGCGTCGCCGTCCCCACTTCGTGGAGCCTGAGCCCGGGCGCACTCGGCAGCCGCCCCCGACCGCGGAGTCGCAGCACCTCGCAGCGCTCGGGCGTGCACGTCCGGGGGAGCCGCCCCGAGTGCAGGAGCACGTGCGGCGCGAGCCCGTCGACCGCCGCGAGCCCGAGGAAGCGTCCGGCAACCGTGCTCTCGCGGAAGAGCGCGAGCGGGACCGGCTCGCCGAGATCGAGGCGCGCGAGGTCTGCACGCACCTCGTCGTCGAGCCGGGCGTGCGCCTCGTCCGGTCCCGACGGGACGCCGAACCAGACCGCGCGCACCGCACGCCCGGCTGCGGGCAGGCGCTCGACTGCCTGTGACGTCGAGCGGTCGGCCGCGATGGTCACCCCAGCGAGCACGCCCGCGAGCGCCGCGGTCGCGACCGCAAGGCCGAGCGCGGCTGCGAGCGCGCCGCTGTCACGCCTGCGCAGTCGGCGCCACGAGAGCCAGGCGACGTAGCGGGCCGAGCTCACGACGAGGCCTTCCGCCTGCGCCGGTAGGAGGCGCTCTTCGCCCGGCTTCCGCACACCGACATCGAGCACCAGCTCGAGGACGCGTTCCGCGACGCGTCGAAGAACACCCAGCCGCACGTTTCCTGACGGCACGCCTTGAGCCGGGGCCACGAGCCCGACGCCTGCCCCTCGACCACCACGGCGACGATCGCCGCGAGCGCCCGCTGCGCGCCGGCGCCGGCGCCGACGACCGCGAGGCGGCCGTCCGCCTCGGGCTCGACCCCGAGGGAGATGCCGCGGAGCGCGCGGCGTAGCTCGTCGAGAGCCCGATCGGGTGGACGTAGGCCGAGCGTGTTCAGCAGCGCGAGCGCCCGCAGCGCCGAACGGAGCTCGCGCGCGGCCACGAAGCCCTCGGCGTCGACGCGCTCCTCGGCGCCGAGCAGTCCGCGGCCGCACAGCCAGCTCTCGAGCAGCTCGGGCGTGGCGATGTCGTCGCGCGCCCAGTCCGGGATCTCGGTGTTGACGAAGTCCTGCACGAGATCGAGCGGCGGCGGCGCCGGCGCCCGCCCTCCTGGCTGGAAGCCTTCGGACACGGGATCACGGTAGCCCCGAAAGCAAACGTGCGCAATACCGGCGAACTTCCGTCGGCGGTTACGAGCGGACCGACGTCAACGTTTAGGCGGTAACGCTCTCCCCTTGACCGCGTGCACCGGACGGCCCGCAGCCTCCCACGCGTAGTACGAGGCGCTCGGACCGAACCCCGGCTCGTACCCGACGATCCGCGGGTTCCTCCCGACCTCCTTCGCCCGCTGCGCGTGCCAGAGGAGGTTGGGATCGTCGCGCTCCTCCCAGACGAGGACGAGATGGGCGGCCGTCATGAAGTCGGCGACGAACGTGCACCCCGTGGCCGGGCACGGGAACGGATCGGTGCGCACGCAGTGCCAGCCGGAGTGGTCGTCGTCGCGGTCCTCGACCCAGAGCTCCTCGTCGGTCTCGAGCAGCTCGTCGGGGAGGACGGCCAGTCCGCGCCGGAGGTTCGGATCCACGGGGGCACAATAGCCACGTGTCCCAGACGGGCTCCCGCGACGTCGCAGTCGTTCTCTCCGGGGGCGGCATCAACGGCGTGCTGCTGGAGCTCGGGTTCCTCAGGCGGCTGCGGGAGACGGACCTCTGGCCGCGCGTGGGCTGGATCTACGGGACGTCCGCGGGAGCTCTCTGCGGGACGATGGCGGCACTCGACCGCCTCGACGAGCTCGAGGAGTTCCTGCTCGCCCTCCAGCCGGAGGAGGTGTTCCGGCCACGCCGCGTCTGGCAGCTCCCGGGCGGCCTCCACGACTACACCCTCCCGGACACGATCGCGAGCCGGCTCGGAGACGAGCTCGAGCTCGGGGAGGCGCTCGGGCGAGCCGAGATCGAGCTCGTCGTCTTCGCGACCGACCTGACGAGCCACCCGGACGAGGGAGAGACGCGCCACTACGAGCTCTCGTACGCGTCGCACTCGACCCGGCCGCAGACGATGGGTCGCGCGATCCTGGCCTCGGCCGCGATCAGCGCGCTCGTGCTGCCGGTGACGGTCGACGGCGTCATCGCCACGGACGGCGGCTGGGTGCGCAACTTCCCTCTCGACCACGCGTACCGCAACCCGGGCGTCGACGCGATCGCGGCGTTCCGGTACATCGCGAGCTACCGCCCGACCGACCTCGCGTTCCTCGAGCGCCTGCGCGAGCGGCTCGAGCGGTTTCGCGCCGTTCCTCCCGTCCGGGCGCTGCTCGCGGAGATCCGGCTCGCCGAGGAGCGGGCCGAGCGGGGCGAGCCGGCGCACTACGCCGAGCTCATCGTTCGCCTGATGCGGGTCGCGATCGCACGGAACACCGTGCTCGAGGAGCGGCTCGCCGCCGACCGCGAGGCGTCGGTCGCGGCGCTCCACGAGCTGCGGGCGAGCGTCGAAAGCGCCATGCTCGCCTCGACTCCGCCCTGGCGCCGCAGACGGCTCCGCGCGGAGCTCGAGTCGATCTTCGCGTCGGCGCGGTTCCCGTTCCGCCACGATCGGCACGTGCCGACGCTCATCGTGCGCGGTACGCCGGGAGAGAGCGGGCTCGATCCGACGTTCAAGGGGGAGCCCTGGCCGGAGGAGAGCAAGCGAGGCCTGATCGAGCGCGGGTACCGACTGACGGACGCCGAGCTCGCCGCGAACGGCGAGCTCGGGAAGAAGGTCGGCAGGGGCCCGGGCAGGCAGGCGGACCCCATGCCGGAGTGAAGTCGGGCGCCCGGCGGCGAACCTCCGGGGCCCGACTGGTTGCGGCTAACCCTGGGGGGAAGAGGGTTGCCGACCGAGCGTGACGTGCACGCTCTTCTTCTTCGCGCCGCGGAACACCGTGAGCCGGACCTTCTGGCCGGGCTCGTGAGCGGCGATCGCGTCGCGTAGCTCTTCGACCGACGCGATCGACGTGCCGTCGATCGCGACGATGATGTCTCCTCCGAGGACGAACGTCTCGCCCGCCACGACGACCTCGGTGTCGCCGGCCCGGAGCCCGGCGTCGTCCGCGCCGCTCCGCATCGTCACCGTCGCGACGAGGACGCCCTGGCGCGTGGGCAGGTTGTAGGTCTCGGCGACGTCGTTCGTCAGCGCCTGGCCGCTGATGCCGAGGTAGGCGTGGTCGGCGTGGCCCTTGCGGAGGATCTGGGCGATGACGTCCTTGACCGTGTTCGAGGGAACGGCGAACCCGATGCCCACGTTGCCCGTCGACGCGCCGCCGGTCTCGATCTGCGTGTTCACGCCGACGACCTGGCCCTGGTCGTCGAGGAGGGGGCCGCCCGAGTTGCCGTGGTTGATCGGTGCGTCGGTCTGGATCACGTGGTCGATCGTGAACCGGTTCGGGGCGGTGATCAGACGCTGCAGCGCGCTGACGATCCCGGCCGTCGCGGTCCGGTCGAGCCCGAAGGGGTTGCCGATCGCGACCACCGGATCGCCGACCTCGACTGCATCCGAGTTGCCGAGCGAGAGAGGGGTGAGAGCGGTGGCGCTCGCGTCCACCCGAAGCACGGCGAGGTCGGTGGACGGGTCGGAACCCACGAGCTCGGCCTCGACGGTGTCGCGGTTCGAGAAGCTGACGCGAA
>Ga0210115_1000034_pt1 | contig 27770 bp, 20 predicted proteins | sample MayberryNW_TuleB_2_FD_185526 | JGI IMG/M metagenome (GOLD analysis project Ga0210115, IMG submission 185526) | Wetland microbial communities from San Francisco Bay, California, USA, that impact long-term carbon sequestration - MayberryNW_TuleB_D2... | ecosystem: Environmental > Aquatic > Marine... | reverse complement strand
AGATCGGTGAAGGCGAAAACGCTGTCGCTGAGATAGCGAAGCTTGCGGCGCAGCGTCCAACCGCTCGGTTCAGCGCTGGGCAGGCGCTCGTAAGGGACGTGCCGGCGGCGGAAGCCGACCCAGAAGAGCTGTGCAACCAGCGAGGTGTGGACGGGCTCGAGCGAGCAGATGACGTCACGGACCTCGGCTGTGCAGGCGAACACGTCCGCTCCGCCGGCCGGCACCGCCTGCATGACGAAGCGTCTGTAGAGACGCCAGTAGAGCTTCGAGAAGGCGTCGCCGCGATCGTCGCGGCGAGCCCGCTCGCCGACGACGATGTCGACGTCCGCTTCGAGCCCGCGCAGGAACTCGATCACCAGCGAGGGGGGCTCTTGCCCGTCGGCGGCCATCACAGCGATGCGCTCGCCCCGTGCCAAGCTCATCCCGGTGCGGATCGCGGCGAACGAGCCGAAGTTGCGCGAGTGCTCAACCAGACGGGCTGAGAGCTGCGACTCCGCCAGGCCGGCGAGCAGGCGCTCGCGCGAATCGTCGGGGCTGCCATCGACGACGAAGATCGTCTCCAGGTCACCGCCAAGCTCGACGTCGATGCCCTCGATCGCCTCCAACAGCGCGGGGATCCCCGCGCTGTTGCCGTACACCGGCACGACGAGGGAATTCGCCGCGTCACTCATGCCGTGGCCTCCAGGCAAGCATCGATGACGGCGGCCACCTCGCCGTCGCCGAGGTAGGGGTGGATGGGAAGCGAGAGCTCGCGCGCCGCCAGCCTGCGCGCGACCGGCAACGCGCCGAGGGAGACACCGCGGTCCTTCGCCGCGGGCTGGTCGGGGCACAGCAGTGGGTAATGGCGACCGACCGAGACTCCCCGTTGGGCGAGGCGCTCGGCAACCGCCTGCGGCTCACCCTCGGTCACCTCAACCGGGAAGAGGTGGTGGGCCGACCGCCCGTCCGCGGCAATTACGGGGCGCAGCGGCCCCTCCCGCAGGCCCTCGCTGTAGCTGCCGGCGATCTCGCGGCGACGCGCCAGGAAACGGTCGAGCCGGGGCAGCAGCGCCGAGCGGAGGATCGCCGCCTGCACCTCGTCGAGACGGCTGTTGAGGCCGACTTCGGTGTGCTCGTAACGCCCGTCCTGTCCGTAGTTGCGCAGCCTCCTCGCGCGCGCGGCAAGCTCCCGGTCGGCGGTGAGCAGAACCCCGCCGTCCCCCATCGCGCCGAGGTTCTTGGTCGGGTACAGGCTCGTCCCCGCCGCGAGTCCCGCGCTGCCGGTTGGCCGGCCGGCTCGATCGGCGCCGGCCGATTGCGCGCAGTCCTCGACCAGGGCAACCCGGTGATCGGCGGCGAGCCTTTCCAGCCCGTCCGGATCGAGTGGATGCCCGTACAGATGAACCGGGAGGATGGCGCGAATCGCGCCGTCGGCGGCGAGCGCCGCATCGGCCCGGTCGAGGTCGAGCCCCCCCGATTCGTCGACCTCGCACCAGACCGGCTCGGCGCCGGTACGCAGGATCGCCAGGGTGGTCGCGAAGGCGGTAAGCGGGGTCGTCAGCACCCGCGCCCCCGGTCCGACGTCGGCGCAGCGCAGCGCTATCTCGAGCGCGTCGAGGCCGCTGGCGAGCCCGACGGCCTCGGGCACTCCCCACCATTCCGCCAGCTCCCGCTCGAACGCCTCGACCTCCTCGCCGAGGATGAGCCAGCCACTGTCCCCGACCCGATCGACCGCCGCCAACGCGTCTTCGCGAACGTCGTCCCACTGGCACGCGAAGTCGTTTGCGGCAACTTTGAGCCTGGAGGACCCGCCCACGGCGCCAGCGTATCTGTTCGGGCTGCACCCACCCATTAGCCTCTCTACCTCGTATGTCCGTCCAGCTCGACACCGCCTCAAGGGAGCACGAGCTGATGCGGTCGCTCGCGCATCTGGTCTGCGCTCGAGCCGCCGAGCAACCCCAGGCGGTGGCGGTGGAGGACGGCAAGCGGCGCCTCTCCTATGCGGAACTCGACGCCGCAAGCGCCACGATCGCCGCGGCGCTGCGCGATGCCGGCGTGAGCGAGGAGGAGGTCGTCGCGGTCTGCCTGCCGCGCTCCTGGCAGGCGATATGCGCCTTCCTCGGCGTCCTGCGCAGCGGCGCCGCCTACCTGCCGATCGGTCCCGACCAGCCCGCTCGGCGCCGGCGGAGGCTGCTCGAGCTGGCCGGGGCGCGTTATCTGATTTGCGGCGATGGCGCCCGCAACGAGCTGCCCACCGGCGCGCGCGCCTTCGCGGTCGAGGCGATGCTGGCCATAGGCGACGGTGGCCCCTCGACCATCGCACCGGGGGGCGACCGGCTCGCCTACATCCTCTTCACCTCGGGCTCGACCGGCGAGCCGAAGGGGGCCGAGATCACGCACGCGAACCTGCGCCACCTCTTCACCCAGTGCCGGGTGACGATGCCCGAGGGAAGCGATGCCGTGCTCGCCGTCGCCCCAGTCGAGTTCGACATCTCGGCGATGGAGATCTGGGGGGCGCTGACCGCCGGGGCGCGGCTCGTCCTCGTCCCCCCTGGCCGGCCCGACCCGGAGGCGATCGGCGCGCTGATCGCGGCCCGGGAAGTGACCTATGCCTGCTTCGCCGCCGGCCTGTTCGAGCAGGTCGTGCGGGCGGCGCTGCCCGATCTCGCCGGCATGCGCCTGATCACCAGCGGCGGCGACGTGATCTCGGCGGCGGCGGCGGCGGCGCTGCGGCAGGCCCACCCGGGGGTGCGGCTGCTCAACATCTACGGCCCGACCGAGACCTCGATCGTCGCCTCCCACTACGAGGTCGACCGGGTCGACGGCTCGCCGCTGCCGGTCGGCCGGCCGCTGCCCGGCTACAGCTTCCACGTGCTCGACCCGGAGGGAGCTCCCGTACCCGCCGGCGAGTCCGGCGAGCTCTGGATCGGCGGCCGCGGCGTCGGGCGCGGCTACCGCGGCGACCCGGCGCTGAGCGCCGAGCGCTTCCAACCCGACCCATTCGACCAAAGTCCAGGCGCTCGGATCTACCGCTCGGGCGACGTCGTGCGGCTGCGCGAGGACGGCGAGCTGCTCTTCCTCGGCCGCCTCGACGACCAGGTCAAGATCGCCGGCCACCGGATCGAGCCGGGCGAGGTCGAGCAGGCGCTCGGCGCCCACCCCGACGTGGCCCACGCAGCCGTCGTCGCGCGCGAGGACGTCGCCCGGCACAAGCGCCTGATCGGGTACGTCGCGCCGCGCGCCGGGGCCGAGGTCGAGCCGGCGCGCCTGATCGAGCACCTGGCGGAGCTGCTGCCCGCGTACATGCTGCCGGCGGGCATCGAGATCCTTGCCGAGCTACCGCTGACCGCGCGCGGCAAGGTCGACCGCAAGGCGCTGCCGGCGCCGCGCCGCGGCGGCGGCGAAGGACCGCCCGAGGGAACCGCGGGCGCGGTGGCGACGACGATGGCCGAGCTGCTCGACCTCGACCGGGTCGGGGCCGACGAGGATTTCTTCACGCTCGGCGCCGACTCCTTGCTGGCGATCCACCTGGTCGGGCTGCTGCGCGACCGGCTCGGCGCCCAGCTCGACATCAACGCGGTCTTCGAGGCGCGCACGGCGCGCGTTCTGGCGGAGCGGATCGACGCCGGCGAGAGCGACGCGGCGCCGCGGCCGCCGCTGCGTCCAAGGCGCGGGAGAGGACCGGCGCCGGCCAGCTTTGCCCAACGCCGCGCCTGGCTGCACGAGCAGCTCAACCCCGGATCGCTCGCCTATCAGTTCGCCTGCTTGGTCAATTTCGAGGGCGAGCTCGAGCCGGTGGCGCTGGCCGGAGCGCTCGGCGATCTGCTGCGGCGGCACGAGGTCCTGCGCAGCGCGATCGTCGAGCGCGGAGGCGAGCTGGTGCAGCTGGTCGAGGAGCAGGTCACGCTGCCGCTGGAGACGATCGAGCTGGGCGGCCAGGCAGGGTGGGCGCGGCTCGTGCGCGAACGGGTCCAGGCCAAAATCGAGCTAGACAAGGCCCCGCTCGTCCGCTGGACGCTGGTGCGGCGCGGCGCCCGGCGCTGGTCGCTGATCGTGGTCGAACACCACGCCGCCCACGACGGCTGGTCGTTCATGGTCGTGGTCGAGGAGCTCGCCGAGCTCTACTCGGCCCGGGTCGAGGGGCGAGACCCGGATCTGCCCGAGGTCGCGATCCAGCTCGGCGACTTCGCCCACTGGGAGCGCTCGCTGCTCGGCGGCGAGCGCGAGCACGAGCAGCTCGAGTACTGGCGGCGGACGCTCGACCCAGACCCGCCCCTGCTCGAGCTGCCGGGCGGGCGGGCGCGGCCCGAGCGCGAGTCGTTTGCCGGCGGCGTCGTCCGCCGCCGCTTCGACCCAGGGCTCGCCGAACAGGTGCGCGCGCTCGCCGACGCCGAGGGCGCCACCTCGTTCATGGCCTGCCTCGCCGCCTTCGCCCTGCTGCTCGGCCGGGTCGGCCGGGTCGACGACGTGCAGATCGGCTCCGGCCTCGCCAACCGCACCGACCCCGCCGCCGAGCGGCTGGTCGGGATGACCGTGGCGACGGTCGCGCTGCGGATCGACCTCGGCGGCGACCCGAGCGTGCGCGAGCTGCTGCAGCGCGCCCGGCGGGCGGTGCTCGGCGCGGTTGCCAACTCCGACGTGCCCTTCGAGCGCGTGGTCGAGGCGCTGGCACCGCCGCGAGATCGCGGCCGCTCCCCCCTCGTGCAGACCCTCTTCTCCTTCGACGACGTGCGGATCGAGCAGCGCGCCTGGACCGGGGTCGAGACGACCGTGGTGCAGACGATCCCCAACCGCACGGCAAAGGCCGACCTGAACGTGATCGGGGTCGATCATGGCGACGGCGCCCCCTTCTTCATCTGGGAGCACTCCGCGCTGCTCAGCGGTGCCGAGACCGACCGCCTCGCCGGCCACCACCAGCGCCTGCTCGAGCAGTTCGTCGCCCGGCCCGAGGCGCGTCTCTCCGAGCTCGAGCTGCTCAGCGGCGAGGAACGGCTGCAACTCGAGCGCTGGAGCGACGGCGGCGGCGCCCACGACCGGACGGCGACGATCCCCAGCCTGGTCGAAGCGCAGGCGCGGCGCGATCCTCGTGCTACCGCTGTGGTTGCCGGCACCCAGCGGCTCGACTACCGCGAGCTGGTCGAGCGGGCGCGCGGCGTCCGCGCGTGCCTGCGCGAGCGCGCCGTCAAGCGCGGCGATCGGGTCGGTGTCCTGCTCGGCCGCAGCCTCGACGCGCCCGTCGCCCAGCTCGGCGTCCTGCTCGCGGGTGCTGCCTACCTGCCGCTCGACCCCCAGCACCCGCCGGCGCGGATCGCGCGCACGCTGAGCGACGCCGGCGTCTCGGTCGTCCTCACCGGCGACGATCTGCGTCGCCGCCTGCCGGCCGGCGTCGCCGCGTTGACGGTGGCGGATATCGAGCCGACCACGGCGCGGGAGGGCGCGACGATCGGCCCGGACGACCTCGCCTACGTGATCTACACCTCCGGCTCGACCGGCGAGCCGAAGGGGGTCGAGGTGACCCACGGCAACGTCGTCCGCCTGGTCGACGACCCGGGCTACGCCGAGCTCGGGACGGGCACGGTGATGCTGCACGCCGCCTCGCCGGCCTTCGACGCCTCTACCCTGGAGGTCTGGGGGCCGCTCGCCAACGGCGGCACCGTCGCCTGCCTCGAAGAGCAGCCCTCGCCCGATGCGGTCGCGGCGGCGATCGCACGCCACGGCGTTACGACCATGTGGCTGACCGCCGGCCTCTTCCACGAGCTGGTCGAGCGCCGGCCCGAGTGCCTCGCCTCGCTGCGGCAGCTGCTCGCCGGCGGCGACGTGCTCTCGCCCGAGCACGTGCGGCGAGCGCTGGCGGCGCTCCCCCCCGGGGGCCGGTTGACGAACGGCTACGGGCCGACCGAGACGACCACCTTCGCCACCACCTACGACCTGCGACCCGGCGACCCGGTGGAGGGAGCGGTGCCGATCGGCCGGCCGATCCAGGGGACGACCGTCCACGTGCTCGACCGCGATGGCCACGAGGCGCCGGTCGGGGTCGAGGGCGAGCTGGCGATCGGCGGCGACGGCGTCGCGCGCGGCTACCGCGGCGACCCCGAGCTGACGGCGGCGCGCTTCCGCCCCGACCCCGACCGCACCGGCGGGCGCATCTACCTGACCGGGGACAGGGTCAGCCGCCGAGCCGACGGCGCGCTCGAGTTCCGCGGCCGTGCCGACCGGCAGCTGAAGATCCGCGGGTTCCGGGTCGAGCCGGCCGAGGTCGAGAGCGCCCTGCGCGGCCACCCCGACCTCGCCGATGCCGCCGTGCTCGCCTTCGAGCGCGCCCCGGGCGACCTCGCCCTCGCCGCCTACGTCGTGCCAGGGCCGGGGGCGGCCGCCCCCGAGCCCGGCGCCCTGCGCGCCCACGCGGCGACCCAGCTGCCGGCGGCGATGGTGCCGGCGGCGTGGATCACGCTCGACGAGCTGCCGTTGACCGCCAACGGCAAGCTCGATCGCGATCGCCTACCCGATCCCGGTGAGGAGCACCTCGTGCGCGAGCCCGGCGGCTCGCGGCCGCAGACGGCGACCGAGCGGCGGGTGGTCAGGTGCTTCGAAGAGGTGCTGGGGGTCGAGGCGGTCGGGGCCGAGGACGACTTCTTCGCGCTCGGCGGTCACTCGCTGCTCGCGGTCAGCCTGTTCGGCGAGCTCGAACGGATCGGCGGCCGGCGGCTGCCGCTGGCGACGATCTTCGAGGCGTCGACGCCGCGCGCGCTGGCGGCGCTGCTCGGCAGCGAGGCGCCGGCGGCGCGCTGGCACAACCTGGTCGCGCTGAAGCCGCAGGGCGGCCGCCCACCGCTTTTCGTCATCGCCGCCGGCGACGGCAACGTCGTCGGCTTCGGCCCGCTCTCCCGCCACATGCCCGCGGACCAGCCCGTCTACGCCCTGCAGCCGAGCGGGCTCGACGGCCGTCGGCCGCTCGACAGCGGCGTCAAGGAGATGGCGACGCGCTACCTGGGGGCGCTACGCGATGTACAGCCGCACGGGCCCTACCTGCTCGCCGGCCGCTGCAACGGCGCCACCGTCGCCTTCGAGATCGCGCAGCAACTACGCGCCGCCGGCGAGGACGTACCGCTGCTCATCGCCCTCGACTCGAGCCCGCCCGCGCCAATGCCGGCGGAGCTGGCGCCGGGCATCCCATACGACCAGATCGCCGAGACGGCCCGCGTGCGCGCCCGGGCCGACGGCGAGGACGTCCCCGACCCGAGCGAGCCCGGTGGGGCGGCCCGCCTCGCCGAGTGGCTGCGGGCGCCGGTCGGGCCGCGAATCTCGCGCTACCTGCACGAGTTCTGGCGCTGGCGCGACGACCTGCGCGCCGCCTGGCCCGACCCGCTTGGCGCCAATGCCGAAGACCTCACGTGGTTCGCCTGGGGCGAGGCGCGCGACGAGCTCGTCCCGGCGCTGCTCCCGCCGGCTGCCGTTCCGGGCTGCAGCACGCCCGCCGGCCATGGCTGGGACTGGGCGATGGACGCGGCCTGGGCCGAGTGCGGCGAACACCCGAGCGACCCGATCGCGGCTGGCTGGCCCGAGTTCTCGGCCAAGCTGACCGAGCCGCTGTCCGGCGGCCTCAACCGCTACCTGCTCGGCGCCGCAACCCGCCCCGACCTCCGCCTCGCCTTCCCGCGCCCCGACGGCGGCGACGCCGAGGCGCTCCGGGACTGGGCGTGGCGGCACGGGGTCGACGAGGGTCTCGCCCCGGATCTCCTCCCCCCGGCGCCCTGGCCGCTATCGCGGCGGCGGCGCGCGGCGCTCGCCCTGCGGCCCGCCCGGCTGACGGCAACGCGGTTCGGCGAGCGCGCCGGCGCCGCCTCCCGCCGGCTCGCCGGCAAAGCCCGCTCGCGCGCCATCGAGTTGCTTGAACGGCGCCTGCGCCGCCCGCTGCCCGGAGCCGGCGAGCGCACGATCCAGCGCGCCCTCGCCGCCGCGCGCAAGGCCCGCGCCGGCTACCGGGCCGACCCCTGGCCGGGCAAGATCGTCCTGATCGTCTCGGCCGAGTTCGACGACAAGTCCTCCTACCTCGGCTGGGAGGAGCGCGCCCAAGGCGGCGTCGAGCGCCACCACGTTCCCCACGGCCACGTAGAGATGCTGCGCAACCCCGGCGCCGCAACCCTCGCCCGCTGCCTGGACGAACGGATCACCGAAGCCCTCGACGGCCCAACCCGCCCGACGTGGTCTTAGCTGCTGCCGATCAAGCCGGGTCGCGCAGGAGCAAGCCTTGTTCCTCGGCTTCGTCGGGCGGCACCAGAGCGTTGCTTGCCTCAAGCTGGGAAGTCGCCAGGGGCATCGTGGACCAGTCGACCAGGGAGGACCACTGTTGAGCTCGGTCGGCCATTCGGAGCAGGGGCTCGGGGTTGGCCTGGCGGCTCATTGCTCGCAGCGCGCCGAGGTAGTCGGGGCGGAAGCAGAGGGCAATGAGGATGCGGCACTGCTCGGCTGCGCTCAACTCGGCGTTGAGCAAGGCCCGAGAGACGCGGCCGTTGCCGTCGGCGAAAGGGTGGACCTCGCTGACGGCGAACATCGCGAAGACGGCGCGCGCAAAGCCCACCGGCAGGGTCTCGTAAAAGCGCCAGGCCTCGCGCAGCGTCCCCGGTACCAGGTTTGGTGCGACGAACCTGGTGCCTCCGGCACGATTCGCTTGCGTCTTCCACTCACCCGGTGCCATCGCAGGGCGGCCCTCGAGGATGTGGCGATTCAGCAGCCGCAGCATCTCCATGAAGTCGTCGGCGCTGTCGGGGGTGCGAGCGCGCAGCGCGACATCGGTGACAACGCGGAACGTCCCGAGGATGTCATGGGCGTCTTCGGGGCGCTCCCCTGGCATCACCCCGCCGAAGACGATTTCCTCCGCCTCACCCAACTCGAACTCGGTTCCCTCGATGAAGTTGGAGAAGTAGGCCTCGAAGAAGGCGAACACGCGCTGAGGGTCCGCGGGCTCGGGCCGCAGCTTCGGAACGTGGCCGGCAAGAGCGCCGTGTAGCACCTCGAAGAGGGCGACACGGGCCGCGTCGAAGGGCTCTCTCCGCCCTCTCGCCCTCCCCGGCTCGGTGGTCAGGCGGGAGTCCCCCGTGCCGAGCAGCGCGGCGATCAGGTCGTCGAGCCGGGGCTGCTCGGCCTCTGCTGAGAGCGCCGGGGAGAGTTCGCGCGCCTCGTCCCTGATCCTGAGCAGATCCTCCTCGCCTCGGTTACCGGCAATCCGCTCCAACCACTGCTCGAGCTCGGCGTTCGAGAGGGTCCGGGCGACACCCGAGCGAGCACGGGAGGGGCGCACGTTGTCGAGCGCGGTGCGGGCATCGCCGCTGCGGTACAGGAGGCCGAACTGCATATCTCCGTCGATTGGGCCCGGCCCCGAGCGAGGCCTGAGAACCAAGCCCGGCAAGCGCACTGCATTGGGATGGCTGACAGCTGGACCGGCATCGAGGAAAACCGAGCCATCGGAGGCAGGTCGCGCTTCCACCGCCGAGCGATCGACGAGCACGGCGCCGGGAAAGTACAGGGCGGCAACGTCCATCCAGCGTCGCCGCAGGAGCTGCTCGGCCGGCTCCTCGAGATTCCAGGTATAGAGGCCACGAGCGAGACGACGAAGCTCGCCGCGCCGCAAGGCACGGCTGGCGGCCGCGGCGTCATCCGGCCGAAAGACCTCCGGTTCGTCCAAGAAGTCCCGCTTAGCGCCAGCCACTGAGTGCCTTTCGTTCAAGTTCTCCCAGTTAAGGGATTGGATCGGACAATAACTGGTGTTTAAGACAGACCCACGCGCTCCGGACGTGCGTCTGGAGGCAACCGTGCTGCATTTATGCTGACAACCGTGAGCCCTCCCCCTACCCGTCGCGACCGCTTGCAGCGTGAAATTGGCGAGCGTCTGACCGAGCTGCACGCGGCGCCGGGTGGGCGTGCCGCCTTGGCCGGCAGCGCGGTGGCCGGCGCGGGGGCGTTGCTCGGCCGGCCGCGCGCGGGGGCGCTGGCGGGGCTCGCAACGGCGTTGCTCACGCGCAGCACGCGCGTCGATTCCGCGGCGCTCGAGCGGGCGGTCAGGAACAACGAAGACCTGGCGACGATCGCCCCCCGGCTCGGTGGGCAGCTCAGCGGCCTCGGCAACTGGGCGGTCGACGCCGATTTTGCCCGGCTCGTCCTGCAACAGGCCGAAACGGGACCGGGGCTCGTGGTCGAGCTCGGCTCGGGGGTGTCGACGCTGCTCGTCGCTTCCGCGCTCGCCGAGCGGGGCACCGGCCGGCTGATCAGCTTCGACCACGATCCGCGCTTCGCCGCCGCGACCGGCGCGCGGCTCGGGCAGCACGCCGGTCGGGTCGAGGTGGTGGTCGCGCCGCTGCGCGAGCAGAGCTTCGGCGCGACCGCGGTCGAGTGGTACGACGCCGCGGCGATCCTGGCGGCGCTGCCAGAGGAGCCGATCGACCTGCTCGTCGTCGACGGTCCGCCGACGAGCTCGACCTGGAGCCGCTGGCCGGCGATCGAGGTCCTCGGCCCCCGCCTCTCGCCCGGCGCCGTGGTCCTGCTCGACGACGGCCGCCGCCGGCACGAGCGCCGCTCGGCCCTGCGCTGGGCGCGCGAGCACCCCGACCTGGCCCTCGCCTGGCACGACACCCAGAAGGGCGCCTGGCGGCTCGACAATGCGGGGGGCCCCGACGAGTCGCGCCTGCGCGCCGGCGGGCGCCGCGCCCTGCGCCGGCTCAACCCGACCCCCACCGGCTTCGCCCGCTGGGCCGTTCGCCGCTGAGTACAACTAGCGCCAGAGTGACGCGCCTGCACGCCCAGCTATCCTGCCGCCGGTGCGGATTCCCGTCCTCTACCTCGCCCCGTGGATCGACATCGGGGGGACCGACAAGAACACGATCGATTGGTTCCGCCGCATCGACCGCGAGCGGTTCGCGCCCTCGCTGATCACGACCCAGCCCTCGCCGAACCGCCGCCTCGGCGAGATCGCCGAGTACGCCGAGGAGATCTGGGTGCTGCCCGACCTGATGCCGGCGGAGAACATGCCCGGCTTCATCCTCGACTTCCTCCAGTCGCGCCAGGTGCCGGTGATCCACCTGATGAACTCGCGGCTCGGCTTCGACCTGCTGCCCGACCTCTCCTGCCTGCCGCAGCCACCCGGCGTGGTCGTCCAGCTCCACGTCGAGGAGGCCGACCGCTCCGGCTACGTCCGCTACGTGACCACCCGCTACGGCAACCTGGTCGACCGCTTCTCGGTCTCCAGCGAGGACGTGGCCGCGGCGGTGCGCGGCTACGGCGTCCCGAGCGACAAGATCAGCGTCATCTACATCGGCGTCGACGCCGAGGACGAATTCTCCCCCGAGCGGGTCGAGCCGATCGACGGCCTGGCCGAGGACCGCATGCACATCCTCTTCCCTGCCCGGTTGACGGCACAGAAGGACCCGCTGCTGATGGTCGAGGCGGCCGCCGCGCTGAAGCAGGAGGGGGTCGAGTTCCAGCTTCACGTGCTCGGCGAAGGCGAGCTCGAGAGCGAGGTGCGCGAACGGGTTGCGGCGCGCGGCCTCACCGAGGAGGTGCTGATCCACCCGCCAACGGCGACGCCGCAGCGCTGGTACGCCGCCTGTGACGCGGTCCTGCTGACCAGCGTCTTCGAGGGCATCCCGGCGGTCGTGTTCGAGGCGATGGCGATGGGGGTGCCGGTCGTCGCCCCGGCCCTGCCCGGCAACGTCGAGCTGCTCGGCCGCGACTACGAGGGACTGATCGAGCGGCGCGAGGAGGCCGGGGAGTACGCGGCGGCGCTCGCCCGCGTCGCCGCCGCGCGCGGCAACGGCGACGCGCGCGGCGAGGCGATGCGCAGCCGCGCGCGCGAGCGCTTCTCGCTCGAGCGGATGGCGGCCGAGCATGGCGAGCTCTACGCGCAGCTGGCTCGGGCGCGGCCCCCGGTCGAGCAGGCGGCGCGACCGGCCCCAGCGGAGCCGATTCGCTTTCGCAACCGGCCCGCAAGCGGCACCCCGCTCGTCTCGATCCTGATTCCCCATTTCAACCAGGCCCGCTTCCTCGGCGAGTGCATCGAGTCTGTCCGCGCCCAGACCTACCCCGCGGTCGAGACGATCGTGATCGACGACGCCTCGACCGAGGACGAGGCGCATGCCCTGCTCGACCGGCTCGACCGCTCCGACGACGTGACCGTGCTGCGGCAAAGCGAGAACCGCGGGCCGAGCCACGCCCGCAACGTCGGCGTCAAGCGTTGCGCAGGCCGCTACATCTTCCCGGTCGACTCCGACAACGTGCTGCTGCCCGACGCGGTCGAACGGCTGGTCGTGCAACTCAGCGAGGCCGGCGAGGAGATCGGCTTCGTCTACCCCAACCTGCAGTTCTTCGGCAATCGCGAGGACTACTACGAGGTTCCGCAGTACAACCTCCATACCCTGCTGCACGGCAACTTCTGCGACACCTGCTCGCTGCTCGATCGCGAGATCTTCGACGCCGGCGAGTACTACGCCGAGGACATCCACCTCGGCCACGAGGACTGGGAGTTCGCGCTGCGGCTGGCGGCGCGCGGCGTCCGCGGCGAGGCGGCGCGCGGGCCGACCGTGCGCTACCGCAAGTGGGGCTTCAACAGGTCCGACATCGTCGACCACTCGCCCGAGCAGTTCGAGCAGGTGCTGGCGGAGATCTCGCCCTTCAAGGGAGCCGAGGCCGAGATCAAGGCGCGCGAGTCACCGGCGCTCTCGATCCTGCCCCTGGAGCCAATCGACCCTGGCTCTGAACCCGGTCGTGCGATCGCCGACCCGCTGGCCGCGCAGCGCTGCCGCGACGCCGAGCTGATTGCCCGCTTCGATGGTGTCTGGCCGGCTGCGGCTGAGCCCCCGGTCGTGCGTCGCATCCCAGCAGCCCTGGCCGAGTCGCCGTTCGACGCCCTCAGCCAGGGTCTCGAGCTGGCTCGCGGTTCCTTCGTCGCGGTCAGCGCCGGTGACGCGGCCGACCTGCTCACCGATCCGGCCTTCACCGCGAAGGTGCTGAGGCGCTTTGACGTGGCGCCCGACCTGGGTGCGATCGCGCTGGCCGACAGCCGCGCTTCCGCAGCGTTCCTCCTGCAGCCGATCGGCACCGAGGCCCTGCCGGCGGCCATTCCTCACGCGGTGATTTGGCGCCGCACCGAGGAGCAGCACATGCCGCAGGGTCTGCGGGCCGACCCCGGCGACCCGGTGGGCTCATTGATCCGCCAGCTCGCCGGAGCCGGCAGCGTGGTCGAGTGGCGACACGTCCCGCTGCCGCCCGGCCATCGGGACGAAACGCCGGCCGGCTACTGGCGCGAGCTCCCGCCCAGCCACGCCGTCACCGAGGACCCGCACGCCCTCCACCCCGGCGCCCAACCGCTGCTGCCGGGCACCGACGCCTACGAGGTCCCGCGCTGGAAGGACACCCCGACCTGGATTCCGCCGCTCTCGGCGCTGGCGATCCGCTACCGCGAGCGTTACGGCGAGCGCCGCATCGTCACCACTGGCCCCGAACCGGTCGGCTACGTCCCCGAGCACCACCTGGGCACCCTGCGCAGCACCGGCCTCGCCGGCACGGCGCGGATCGTGCGAATCGGCGATCGCTACCGCGCCGTGCCGCTGGGCGAGTGGGAGAAATTGCCCGCGGAGGCTGAGGAATTGGGCTACGCCGAGCTTGCCCACCTGCCGGGGCTGGACACGCTTGCCGTCGCCGTGCACCGGGCAACCAGGCAGCCGCTGCTGGTGACGCTGCCCGAGGACCCGCTGCTCGACCGGGTCGACGTGGTCGAAACGCTCGGCTGCATCGACCCCTTCCCGCTGAAACCGCGCAAGGTTCCCCTGAGCCAACGTCCCGACGGCCTGCTCGGCCTGGTCAAGTCAGCCGATCTAACCGCGCGCCGACACCGCTACGCGATCGGCGCCGTCCCCGAGGGCGAGCTGCTGGGCGAGCTGGGTGGGCTCGCCGAGTCCGACCGCGGGGGCTCGATCCCGGCCTGGATCGTCGACGGGCGGCTGCTCACCGACCGCCACCGCCCGCCGCAGCGCTGGTTCGGTGTCGCTCAGGCGGCGCGCTGGGTCGCCGAGCCGGCAGCCTGGCGCGGACTGGCGCCGCGCTCGACCCAGACGAAGGCGATCTTGCGCCGCTCGGTGACGGCGGCGCAGCGGCTCGCCCGGCGCGAGCACAGGCTCGCTGAGCCAGAGGGTCCACCGGTGGGCTGGCTGTTCGAGACCGGCCGACCGGGCCTGACGCCGCTTTTCGCCGCCTATCACCCGGTCAGCGACGACCAGCTCCTCTGCCGTTCGGCGGAGGAAGCCGCCCGGCTCGGCTACCTGGCGCCGGCGCTGCTCGGCTTCCTCCGCCTGGTGGCACCGCAGACCGGAGAGCTCGATCAGAAACCGATCGCGATTCCCTGGGCAAGGCGTTTCGGGGCGGTGCCGCGCTCGTGACAGAGGACCTGCTGCTGCGAGAGCTCCCCGCCGACCTGGATCGCGCCCGGCTGCTCGAGGTGGCCGGCGACAGCGGCGTCGAGGGACGCGCGCAGGAGTTCGACTTTGCCCTCTGCCGTGACCCGCTGCGCTCGTGCCCGTACCCGATGGCCCTGCTCGCGGATCTCTGGCGTCTGCTCGCGCCGGGCGGAGTCCTGCTGTTGGAGGCCGAGGTCGATCCCGCGCGAGAGCATTCCCCCTACGCCCGCTTTGTCCCGGCAGCCACCACCGGCGCCGGCTGGGTGCCGGGGCGGCTCGCGCTTCGCTGGATGATCGAAGCCTCCGGCTTCGACGTCGAGCGTTGGTTGGGGGATGCGGACATCGGCGCCGATTCCAGAGCCCACTTGCGCGCGCTCCGCAGCGAGCGCGCGCCCGCCCGATCGGCCCCCTGAGATGAACTCGGACCCGATGGCACCCCTGCGCGAGACGGTCGAGCGGCGCTTCGGCTCCGCCAAGCTCGCCGCCGCGGGCGAGATCGACGTCGCCGCCCTCACGCGCTTCTCCCCCGAGCTGCCGCAGCGCCTCCCCGCCGAGGAGAAGACCCGTCTACTGCAGCGGGCGGATGAGCTCGAGCCGTGGCTGCAGGGGCCCTTCCTGCTCGGCGACGAGCTGGTCGTCGGCGGCGCCTGGCGCAACGACCTGCGCTGGCTCAACCTCGATCCCGAGGTGCCGGCGAGCCTTGGCGGCGTCAGGGTGCTCGACGTCGGCTCCAACGCCGGCTATGACCCCTTCATGTTCAGCTTGCGCGAACCCGACTACGTCCTCGCCTGCGAGCCCTTCGCCTTCATCGAACAGGCTCGCTTCCTCGAGTCGATCTACCGGACCGGCGTCGACCTGCAGGAGATCGGCTGGCAGCAGCTCGACCCCGAGCGCCACGGCCGCTTCGAGCTCGTCCACTGCCACGGCGTGCTCTACCACGAGCTCGATCCGTTCGAGTTGCTGGTCAGACTGCACGAGATGACGGCCCCGGGCGGCACGCTGCTGCTTGGCTCGATCATGCTCGCCGACCCGAGCCTCGCCGAGCTGGCCCGCTTCGTTCCCCATGCCTACAACGGCGACCGCACCTGGTGGTGGGTGCCGGGCCCGCTCGCGGTCAGCTCGATGCTCGATGCCGCCGGCTTCGAGCTGCGCGGCAGATTCGGCCAGGCGGGCGGCCCGCCGGGCGAGTTCGAGACGATCAACGGCTATTTCCGCGCCGTGCGACCGAGCTGAGCGCTCTCGGCTATGCGGTAGTCGCCGCGGCTCAGCCTTGCCTCCAACCAGACGTAGAGGACGATGAAGAGGTAGCGGCTGCCCATCTCTTTCATCGCCAGCTTCGCCTCGCCGGAGGTGCGGTTGGTCCAGGAGGTGGGGATGACCTCGTAGCTGTGGCCGCGGACGATCGCCTTCAGCGGCATCTCGACGGTCAGGTTGAAGTGCTTGGAGAGCAGCGGCTGGATCGTCTCGATCACCTCGCGCCGGTAGCCCTTGAAGGCGTTGGTCGTGTCGTTGTAGCGGTGGCGGAACAAGACCCGGATGAACCAGTTGGCGAGCCGGTTGATCGTCAGCTTCAGGCGCGGGTAGTCGTGCACCCGGGCGCCGGGCATGAAGCGCGAGCCGAAGGCGCAGTCCCAGCCCGCCGCGAGCAGCCGGTGGTAGCGGGCGATGTCCTCGGGATCGTCGGAGGCATCGGCCATCGCGATCACCACCGCGTCGCCCTCGAACAGGTCGAGGCCGGCCCGGATCGCCATGCCGAAGCCCTTTTCGTAGTGCGAGGGCTCGCAGCGCACGCGCGGGTTGTCGGCGGCGATCGCGCCGACCACGGCGGCGGTCGAGTCGCTGCTGCCGTCGTCGACGACCAGCACCTCGTAATCGATCGCCTCGCGCTCGAGCACGGCGACGATCCCCTCGACCGTGCGCCCGACCGAGCCCTCCTCGTTCTGGGCCGGGATGACGACCGAGAGCTTCACGCCGCGGCGCCCGTCCAGCGCTCGACGTTCTGCTCGTGCATCTCGCGCAGGATGTCCTCGACCCCGAAGCGCAGGCCCCACCCCGGGTAGTCCGCTTCGAACGGGGCGAGGTCGGAGATCCACCAGCGGTGATCGCCGATGCGCGGCTCCTCGCCCATCTCCCAAGCGAGCTCGCGGCCGGCGATCCGCTCGCAGATCTCGATCGCCTCGAGCATCGAGCAGTTGCTGAAGCGACCGCCGCCGATGTTGTAGACGGCGGCGGGGCGCGGGGCGCGGCGGTAGGCGTCGAAGGCCGCGATCAGGTCGGCGCTGTGGATGTTGTCGCGCACCTGCTTGCCGGCGTAGCCGAAGACCGTGTACGGGGTGCCGGTGACGGTGCACTTCATCAGGTAGGCGAGGAAGCCGTGCAGCTTGGCGCCGGCGTGCTGCGGCCCGGTCAGGCAGCCGCCGCGGAAACAGACCGTCGGCATCTCGAAGTAGCGCCCGTACTCCTGCACGAGCAGGTCGGCGGCGGCCTTGGAGACGCCGAACAGCGAGTGGGTCGAGGAGTCGATCGACATCGAGGTATCGATGCCCCGGTGGTAGCGATGCGACTCGGGCAGCTCGAGGCGAAGCTCCAACTCCTCCAGCGGCAGGTAGTTGGGCGTATCGCCATAGACCTTGTTGGTCGAACAGAAGACGAAGGGGGCATCGGGACAGTGGGCGCGCGCCGCCTCGAGCAGGTTGAGCGTGCCGTTGGCGTTGACGCCGAAGTCGGTCTGCGGGTCGCTTGCCGCCCAATCGTGCGAGGGCTGCGCCGCGGTGTGGATGACCAGCTCGATCGCCTTGCCGTGCGCGGCGAAGATCCGCGCGACCGCGTCGCGGTCGCGGATGTCGGCGTTCTCGCTGCGGAACTCCGGGTGCGACCCGGTGAGCCGCTCGGTGACGTGCGCGGTCGAGGCCTCGGGGCCGAAGAAGCTCGCTCGCATGTCGTTCTCGAGCCCGACCACGTCGAAACCCTCGTCGATGAAGTGCCCCACCGCCTCGGAGCCGATCAGCCCCCCCGAGCCCGTAACGATCGCAACCGGCATTCCGCCTTTACTCCTTCTCCCCCGCGGGGGTGTCGATGTTCAGCGCCGCCGCGATTCGCTCCTCGTCGCCGGCGATCCAGGCATGGATGTCGGCGAGGACCTGCTCCGCGCTCCGCCGCGGGCGCCACTCGTCCAGGCCGAACAGTCTTGCGCAGTCGGCGATGTAGATGGGGACATCCCCCGCCCGCGTCTCCGCCACCGGCTCGATCGGCACCTCGTTGCCGCTCAGCTCGCGGCAGATCGCGGTCGTCTCGCGCAGCGAGAGGCTGCACTCGCGGCCGCCGCCGACGTTGACCGTGCGCCCGTCCCAGGCCGCCGGGTCGAGCAGCTGGCGCTCGACCAGGTCGACCAGGTCCTCGACGTGGAGCAGGTCGCGCACCTGCTTGCCGCCACCGCCGAAGCCGATGTATTTGAGCGGCTGGCGGAAGCGGTGGGCGAGCATCCAGTGGGTGAAGACGCCCTGGTCGACCTTGCCCATCTGCCAGGGGCCGGCGATCACCCCGCAGCGGTCGACGACGGCGCGCAGGCCGAAGCTGGCGCGGTACTCCTCGATCAAGAGCTCGGCCGCCAGCTTGGTCGTGCCGTAGAGGGTGCGCGCACCGGCCAGGGGAAAGTCCTCGGAGATGCCGGCGGCCGAGGCGCCGGCGAGCGGCTGCTCGGCGGCGAGCTCGAAGCGGGTCTCGGTCTCCTCCAGGACAAGCTCGAGCTGCGGCGCGACGGGATAGACGCGGCTGGTCGAGAGGAAGAGCAGGAAGGCGCCCGCCCGGCGGGCCAGCTCGAGGCAGTTGTAAGCGCCGGTGAGGTTGGTGTGGAGGAGATATGAGGTGTCGCCGTCGACGCCGCTCATCACCGAGGGCTCCGCCGAGCACTCGATCAGCGCCGCGAGCGCGCCGAAGCGGCCGAGGTCCTCGGGCTCGCGCACGTCACCCTTGACGAACTCGATCCCGGCCTCCTGCAGGCGCGGCAGGTTGAGCTCGGAGCCGCGCCGGTAGAGGTTGTCGAACGCGATCACCTCCCACTCCGGATGGCGGCCGGCAAGCGATACGGCGAGGTTCGAGCCGACGAAGCCGGCGCCGCCGGTGATCAACACGCGGCTCATCGCCGGCCCCCGGCAGCGAAGCGCATCAGCGGCACCCGCCAGGCGGCCTCGGTGACGACGCCGCGGTCCATCTTCGAGTTGCCGACGCGGCGGTCGCGAAAGACGATCGGCACCTCGACCACCTCGAAGCCGCGGCGCAGCGCCCGGTAGGTGGTCTCGATCTGGAAGGCGTAGCCGCGCGAGCGGATCGAGTCGAGGTCGATCGCCTCGAGCACCTCGCGCCGGAAGCACTTGAAGCCGCCGGTCAGGTCGCGCACCTTCACCCCCAGCGCCATGCGCGCGTAGGCGCTGCCGCCGCGGCTGATCGCCCGGCGCAGGGCCCCCCACTCGCGCACCCCGCCGCCCTCGACATAGCGCGAGCCGATCACCAGGTCGGCCCGCTCGGCGGCCTCGAGCAGCCGCGGCAGGTAGGCCGGGTCGTGGGAGAAATCGGCATCCATCTCGAGCACGTACCCGGCACCTTCGCCCAGAGCGCGGCGGAACCCGGCGATGTAGGCGGGGCCGAGCCCTTCCTTGCGGGGGCGATGGAGGACCGCGACCGAGTCGTGCCGCGCCGCAACCCGGTCGGCGATCGCGCCCGTCCCATCGGGCGAGTTGTCATCGACGATCAGCACCCGTGCCGACCGGGGCAGCTTCGCCGACACCGCCTCAACGATCCCCTCGACGTTCTCGGCCTCCTCATAGGTGGGCAGGACAAGCCACGCCGGGCCCCTGGCGGCGGTCTCAGACATGGCGGCGGATGCTATTTGGCCAGCCCTACCGGGCCTAACCGCCATTGGCCGGCAGCAGGAATTCGAATTCGCCGACCTGCTCGACCGAGCGGAAGTCGTCGAGTATGTAGCGGGCGAGCGGGCGGTCGGGGGGCGGCTCGCCGCGCAGCCAGTTTTCCGCCCGCGCGTCGCTGCGGATCGCGCAGGGGCGCGGCGAGGCGCGCAGCTCGCTGACGATCCGCTGCTGGCGCTCGCCGTCGAGCGCCTTGAGCCAAGCGCCCGGCGCCTGCGGCGGTGGAGCGTCGATTCCCGACCAGAGGTAGAGGCTGTCGATGTTCGGGTAGCCGATGAAGTCGGTGCAGCGGTGGCGGTGCAGGAGGTCGACCAGGCGGGTGTACGTTTCGACCTCTTCCGGTTCGAGGCGGAGCTGGTTGGCGCCGGGGAAGGGGAGCGGCTCGCGGTCGCGGTAGGCGACGGCGTTGTTGGCCGCGGGGCGCGCGATCGCGTCGTAGCCGATCTGCGCGACGAGCAGGGCCGAGACGATGACGACGACGGTGCCGAGGCGGGCCGGCAGGTCGCCGCCGCGCGCCTCGCTCCAGGCGCGCAGCGAGTGCAGTGCGTCGGCGAGGCAGAGCGCCCCGACCGGGACGAAGGTGACCGCTGCGATCGCCATCTGGCTGCCCGCAACCGGGTAGACCTGCAGCGTCTGGGCCACCGCCAGCGCCGGCAGCAGCACCCTGACGAAGCGTTTGTAGGTCGGCTCGACGGCGCCCACCGGAGGGAGCGCCGCGATCCAGGCGAGCACGACCGGGAGCGAGTCGGGGTTTTCGGTCGACGGGCTGATCCAGAACGGCGCGACCTGCGCCGCCGAGAGCCAGATCACGATCCCGGCCGCGGCGCGCAGCAGCCCCGGCCAGAGCGACGGCCGGCCGCCGGCGCCGGGACGCAGGCGCACGCAGAGCGCCGCGGCGGCGACCGCCGCCAGCGCCCAATCGACCGCCGCGCCGGGCTGGGGGAAGTCGGTCGGGTTGACGTCGCGGACCCGCATCGCCTCGGTCACCATGCCGTCGTAGACGTCGGCCGGCGAGGAGCCGGTCGCGACGATCGCCAGCCCGATCGCGACAGAGGCGGCGATCAACCCCGCCGCGGCGGCGAGCAGCCAGCTGCCGGTGCCATCGTCGCCCTCGCCCGGGCGCGGCCGCGCGGGCCAGGCGGCGATCACGATCGCGACCGCCCCCAGCAGCTCGAGCGCGATCAGGTTGCGGACCCAGTCGAGGTCGATGTCGCGCGCCATCAGCACCACCGGCATCGCGACGAAGGCGGCGACCACCGGCCAGCGCAGCCAGCGACGCCGCTGCAGGGGCTCGAAGGTCAGTACGGCCGCAAGCACCACCGCGGCGACGGCGAAGGCGCCGAGGTTGAGCTTGGTCAGGGCCAGGGCCGCGATCAGAGCACCGGCCGCGGCGCCAGCCCAAGCGAGGCGCCGGGTCGGGCCGGCGACCGCGAGCAGGGTGAAGGCGCTGAGCAGGAGCACGCAGAGGACCTGCGGGTGCATCGGCTCGTTGGCCAGCGCGTAGAGCGAGCCGAAGGCGACGATCATCGCCGCTCCGCCGAGCAGCAGCCGCCCGGTCAGGCGCTGCGCCGCCAGCCCGTAGAGGAGGCTGGTGAGGATCCAGAGGACGAGCACGGTCGAGCGGCTGAGGTCGGTCGTCACGTCCAACCCCGAGAGCGACAGAAGCCCGCCGAAAAGCTCGTAGTAGAACGGGCCGTAGGGGGTGTAGATGTCGCTGTAGAGGGTGCCGCCGTGGGCAAACGCCTTCAGCGTCACCAGCAGGGTGCCCTCGTCGTCGTAGGGGGCGAACTGGATGAAGAGGGCGAAGTAGGCGGCGAGGACGGCGCCGAGGGCGATCAGCGCGTAGAGCGCGATCGCCCGCACCGCCGGGTCGTCGATCGTCTCGCGCCAACCGGATCGGGCCGCGGTGGCGGGGACTCGGGTTGGGTCGCCTGCGCTCACGAGCGGCGCAAACGGTAAGCGAGGCCGCTGACGTCGCGCAGCATCTTGATCCCGGCCGAGCCGACGCGGACGCTGGAGCGCGCATCGTGCAGGTAGAGGATCGGCACCTCGGCGATCCTCAACCCGGCCCGGTCGGCGCGCATCAGCAGCTCGACGTCGAAGGCGAAGCCGGGGCAGGTCTGCTCGGCGACCAGTTGCTTGGCGGCGTCGGCGGGAAAGAGCTTGAACCCGTTCTGGGTGTCGCGCAGGCGCAGCCCGGTGAGCAGCCGCACGGCGCCGTTGAAGCTTTCGCCGAGCAGCTTGCGGTGCAGCGGACCGCGCTCGACCACGGCGCCCGGCACCGCGCGCGAGCCGATCGCGATATCGGCGCCGGCCTCGATCGCGGCGCTCAGCTTGGGCAGCTCGCCCAGCGGGGTCGAGAGGTCGACGTCGGCGAGCAGCACGTACTCGCCCCGCGCCCGCTCGACCCCGGCGGCAAAGGCGGCGCCCTTGCCGCGGTTCTCCTCGTAAGCGCGAACGGGCACCAGCCGCGGGTTCTCCGCCGCCGCCTCGCGCAGCATCGCCGCCGTGCGATCGCTGCTGCCGTCGTCGACGATCAGCGCCTCGACCAGCTCCATGCCAGCCTCGTCAACCGCGGCGTCGGCGTCGGCGGCAAGCGCGGCGAACAAGGCCGGAAGCCTTGCCTGCTCGTTGTAGGCGGGTATGACGATCGAGAGGGTGGTCAGGCCGAACCTCCGGGCCGGCAACCTTACAAACGCCGCGCCCGGGTCGTACCCTCGCAACGACGATGCCGATCGGAACCGACGAGCTGCACGTGTGGCGGGCGCGGCTCGACACAGAGGACTGGCCTGACGCGACGCGGTTGCCGGCCGCCGAGCGCGAGCGCGCCGCGGCGCTGCGCGGCGAGGCGCTGCGACGGCGCTGGCTGGCGGCGCGCTGGGCGCTGCGCGGCGTGCTCGGCCGCTACCTCGAGCGCGATCCGGCCGAGATCGAGCTGGCGCTGGGGGCGCGCGGCAAGCCGGCGCTCGCCGGCGCGGCGCCAGTGCGCTTCAACCTCAGCCACAGCGGTGAGCTGGCGCTGGTCGCGATCGCCCGCGAGCGCGAGGTCGGGGTCGACGTCGAGCGGATCAAGCCACGGCACAATCTGCCCGGCCTCGCCCGCCGCGCCCTCCCCGGCGCCGAGGTGGCGCGGATCGAGGCGCTGCCCGAGGAGGCGCAGCTCGTCGCCTTCCACGCCGCCTGGACCCGGCGCGAGGCGGTCGCCAAGTGCTTCGGCACCGGACTCGGCGCGCAGCCACCGCAGGAGCCCGTCGCCGTGGCGGCGCTCGATGCCGGACCGGGCTACGCCGCGGCGGTCGCGATCGCCGGCGCGGCGGCGCCGGAGCCGCGCTACCGCGAGGCGCGCTGGCAGACCCTCGCGCCCTGAGCCGCCTCGACCCGTAAGCGCCAGCGACGAGCGGCGGCGTCGCGCGGGATCCGCAGCAGCGTCGTCGTGCCGCCCGCAACTTCGCTCTGAAGCGGGTACTCGCCAGCGGCAAAGCGGCGCAGGCCGATCCGTCCCGGGCCGCCGGGCGGCAGCTCGATCGCGCTGACGCCGGCGGCAAGCAGCAGCGACGGCGCGGCGGCGCCGGTCGCGCCGCGGAGCCGGGCGCAGCGCTTGCCGCCGGCCGCGCCGGCCCCGGCCTCGGTTTCGATCGTCAAAGGCAGGGCGTTGGCGAGGAGGACATCGGCCTGCGCGCGGCCCGCCTCCGGCGCGGCCGCGAGCTCGGCCGGCGAGTAAGCGGGCGAGCCGTACCCCTCGACCGCCGCCAGGTACCCGCCGGCGGTGACGTTGACGAGGTAGGAGCTGCCGGCGACTTCGGGGGTCAACGCAAAGGCGGGGTCGACGCTTTCGCGCGCGATCTCGAGCGCGGCCAGATCGGAGCGCGTCAGCACCGTCTGCTCGCGCAGGAAGTCGCGCCCTTCGCGCAGGGGGACGAGGTTGAAGCCGACGATCGCCAGCGTCAGCGCGCCGCCGGCGAGCAGCGCGGGGCGCGAGAAACGCACGCCCTGCAGCAGGTTGGCGCCGATCAAGAGAACGAAGACGCAGCTGACGTAGAGGTAGCGGCTCGAGTACGGCTCACGGCCGGGAATGAAGTTGAACGCCGCCAGGAGCCAGAACGCCAGCGCCGCGGCCAGCACCGGCCAGAGCTGGGGAGGGATGCGCCGCCCGCGGCGGTGCGCGCGCACCGCCAGCGCCACGATCGCGGCGAGGGCGACGATCGCCCACTGCGAGCGCCCGACCGTTTCGCCGAAGATCGTCGCCAGCGCCAGCAGCGAGTCGAGCGAGCCGATCAGGCTCTGCCAGACGAAGCGCGGCGAGACGAGCACGTTGTGCGCGCTCAGGTGGGTTTCGGCGTCGTGGCCCCAGCCCAGGTACCAGGCGGCGTAGAGCAGGAGCGGCGCGGCGACGAGGTAGGCGCGGCGCAGGCCGCGGTCACGGCGCCGCTGCCACACGTTCACCGCCGCGCCGACGGCAAACGCCAGCCCGAGGCTGGAGAAGCCGGCGGCGAGGACGAGCAGGGCGCAGGCGAGGGCGTCGCCGCGGCCGTCGTCGCGGTCGAGCGCCAGCAGCATCGCCACGCCGCAGAGGACGGAGCCGACGAAGCCGATCTGGAAAGGCCAGAGCAGGTCCTGCCAGGCCGGCCCGAGGAAGAGCAGCACGGTCGCCGCCATCAGCGCCGGCCAGGGACCGGTGCGGCGGCGGACGTAAGCGAAGAGCACGACCGCGGTCGCCAGCAAGAAGAGGCTGAGGACGACGAATTCCGGGCGGGCCGAATCCATCCCGAAGCCGTGCAGGAGAAGCTGGAAGATCGCCACCGGGAAGACGACGATGTGCTCGTTGTGCGGCTGCAGCAACGCATCGGCGCTGAGCTCGCGCCGGTTGATCAGAAAGTCCCAGCTGTCCTGGAAGAAGGTCAGCTCCGAGCTCAGCGAGAGCAGCGTCACGGCGGCGGCGACCAGCGCCACGCCGAGCAGCAGCGAGGCTGCGTTTTGCTTCAGCCGGGCGGCTACGGCCGCACCCGGCCGCCGGTGATCGCGACGAAGGTGCGCCAGGCGGGCTTCGGCTTGAGCCGGTCGCTGTCGCGGAAGAAGCCGGTCGAGTCGCAGAAGTTGCAGGAACCCTGGATGTCCTTCCAGGTGAACCAGTAGACGCCGTCGAGGTTGAGCCGGCGGCGGTTGTGGATCAGGTAGCTGTACACGCGGCGCATCTGGCGTCGCTGGAAGCCCACCCCACGCTCGAAGCTGACCAGGTTGGGGTTCCTCTGCGAACCCCAACCCAGCTCGGTGATGTCGAAGCGGGCCCGGCGGTCGCCGTTGTCCAGCATCACCCGGCGCATTTCCTCGCTCATCCGGATCACGTCGTTCGCGGTTTCGGCGTAGGGGTGGAGAGCGACCGCGTCGAAGCTGGCCTTGATCCCCGGCACGCGGTAGAAGCGCTCGAGGAAGTCAACCGCGTGCAGCGCGTTTGGCGGCTTCGCGGTGGGTTCGCCGAAGAGGCCGGCGAGCATCACCCGCCCACCCGGCTCGGCCCGCTTCACCGCCCGGTTCGAGATCTTGACCAGCCGGGCGTAGCGGGTCGGCGAGGCGGGGCGGGCAAAGTAAAAGAAGTTGGCCTCGTTCCAGATCTGCCATTCGCGAATCGGCACCCTGGGCACGAATTCCGCCGGTCCGCCACGTCGGTGTTCGCGCCAGAAGTCCCCGTGCGGCCCGTAGCGCGCGACCGCGGCGTTGACGTAGGCGAACCAGCCGCGGCGGCGGCGCGCGTTGTCGATCGGCATCGTCGTCCGCTTGTGCGGGATCCACTCCGGCATCCCGCCCAGCACCGGCAGGAGGCGGATGTGCCGGCGGGCGGCGAGCGCGACAACCTGGTCGAAGCCGCCGAAGTCGAAGGGCCCGTTCGGCGTCGGCTGCACCGACTCCCAGGGCACCGCCCAGCGCAGGCTGCCGATCCGCCCGGCGCGCATGTAGTCGGCATCGGCCTCGGTCACGAACGTCTGCGGCACGATGCCGAAGAACTGCCGCGGCGCGGCGGCGGCGCTTGGCCCCGCGGCCAGCGAGGCGCCGATGGCGAGGGCCAGGGCGGCGGCGAGAGCGCGTCTCCTGGCTGTCGTCGATCGCATTCCGGTGTCCTCTCTCAGTAGGTGCCGCCCAGCTTACGGTGATCCCAGCTCGCCACCCGCAACGACTTGAAGTGGATCGCCACCCGCTTCGGGGCCTGCGCCTCGAGCGCCGCCTTGGCGTCGCCCTCGACCGAATCGATCCCCTCGGCGTAGCGCACGGTCAACTCTTCCGCAAACCCGATCACGGTCTCGAAGTCGCGGTGGATCTCGGCCTCGGCCTCGATCATCGCGCCGCGCAGCTCGCCGTACTCGTGGCCGGTCTCGACCAGCACGGTGGCGCGCGGGTCGCGTTCGAGGTTGCACACCTTCTGCGACTTGGCGTAGGTCCAGATCCAGACCTCGCCGCCGCGCGGCACGAACCAGAGCGGCATCGAGTGGGGAAAGCCGCGCGGACCGTTGGAGGAGACGACGGCCACCCGCTCTCCGTCGAGTAGCTCGTGCAGCTCGGCCTCGCTGAGCTTGATCTGATCGCGCCGGCTCACCGCGCCGGCACTCTACGCTGCCGCCGCGGACAGCGGCCGGAAGGAGCGCCGGTAGGCGGTCGGGGTCGTCGCCGTCGCGCGGCGGAGGTGCTCGCGCAGCGAGGCCGCGGTGCCGAAGCCGGCGCGCCAGGCGACCGCATCGATCGGCAGGTCGGTCTCCTCGAGCAGGCGGCGCGCCTCGAGCACGCGCCGGGCGTGCAGCCAGCGCAGCGGCGTGGTTCCGGTCTCGGCGCGGAAGCGGCGGGCGAAGGTGCGCGGGCTGACACCCGCGTGCGCGGCCATCGCGGCGACGTCGAGCGGCTCGGCGAGGCGCTCGCTCGCCCAGCTGCGGGTCGGCTCGAGCGACCCGTGGCTCCCCGGTGCGGGCCGCTTGATGAACTGCGCCTGGCCGCCGTCGCGGTGGGGGGCGGCGACCATGCGGCGCGCGACCCGCTCGCCGGCGGCGGCGCCGAAATCCTTGCGGACGACGTGCAGGCAGAGGTCGATGCCGGCGCTGAGACCGGCCGAGGTCATCACCTCGCCTTCGTCGACGTAAAGCGCGGCGGGATCGACGGCGACCCGGGGGAAGCGCTCGGCGAGCTGCTCGGCGTGCGCCCAGTGGGTCGTCGCCCGGCGTCCGTCGAGCAGGCCGGCATAGGCGAGAGCAAAGGCGCCGGTGCAGACCGAGAGCACGCGGGTGCCGTCCTCGCTCGCCTCGCGCAGGGCGTCGAGGGTCGCCTCGGGTGGCGGGTCGAGGATCGCGAAGTAGCCGGGGACGACGATCGTGTCGGCCGCCGCCAACGCGTCGAGGTCGCCCTCGGGCCGCAGGGAGAAGCCGGTCGTGGTCGCGACCTCGGCGCCGCCCGGCGCGCAGGTCGATACCTCGTACAGCGGTCTGCCGCCCGGCGCCGAGGCGGCGGTGAAGACCTGCGTCGCCGCGGTCAGGTCGAAGGCGACGAGCCCATCGAAGCAGAGGGCGACCACACGGTGCATGGCAGAAATCTAGCGAATATTGTCATTCCTGCCACTCGACAGCTCGGCGCAGCCGGGCGATGATCGCTGCATGAAGATCGCCATCCTGCTGTTCGAGCGGCTCGCCGCCCAGGACGCCATCGGCCCCTACGAAGTGTTCCGCTGCGTGCCCGGCTGGGAGGTCGGCCTGGTCGGCGCCGAGGAGGGCGAGGTGCGAGCCGAAGGCGGGCTCGGGCTGAGCGTCGATCGCACGCTCGACGAAGCGGGCGAGCCCGACCTCGTTCTCGTCCCCGGCGGCGAGGGCAGCGAGGCGGTTGCCGCCGACGAGGCCGTGCTCTCGTGGCTGCGGGAGGTTGACGCCCAAGCCAAGTGGACTACCTCGGTCTGCACGGGCTCGATCGTGCTCGGCGCCGCCGGCCTGCTGAGGGGCAGGCGGGCGACCTCGAACTGGCTCTTCCTCGAGCGCCTGCGCGAATACGGCGCCGAGCCGATCGGCGGCCGCTACGTCGAGGACGGCAAGGTCATCACCGCCGCCGGCGTCACCGCCGGCATCGACATGGCCCTCTACCTGGTCGGTCGCGAGGCCGGGCCCGAGGTCGCCCAGGCGGTCCAGCTCGGGATCGAGTACGACCCCGACCCCCCCTTCGACGCCGGCTCGCCCGAGAAGGCTCCGGAAGCGGTCGTCGAGGCGGTGACCGCCTTCAGCCGCGCCAGCGGCTGAGCTCACCAAGACGCGGCACCAAGCCGTCACACAACTTTTTGCTTTTGCGCGCCACATGTGCGTCCCGATCCCCTAGTGTCCCGAGTCAGAATTTCGGGAGCAGCGTCGCGAGTGGCTGGGCGTGCCTGGGGACGCACGCACGGCAAACAGGTACTTGACGTACCTGTGCC
>Ga0210115_1000033_pt1 | contig 28139 bp, 22 predicted proteins | sample MayberryNW_TuleB_2_FD_185526 | JGI IMG/M metagenome (GOLD analysis project Ga0210115, IMG submission 185526) | Wetland microbial communities from San Francisco Bay, California, USA, that impact long-term carbon sequestration - MayberryNW_TuleB_D2... | ecosystem: Environmental > Aquatic > Marine... | reverse complement strand
GATCCGGTGAAATTGTAGTCTCGGTGAAGATGCCGAGTACCCGTGGCTGGACGGAAAGACCCCGTGAACCTTTACTGCAGCTTTGCGTTGAAGTCTGGTATTCGTCGTCCAGGATAGGTGGGAGACTGTGAAACGGGGGCGCTAGCTCTCGTGGAGTCACCCTTGGGATACCACCCTTCGGGTTCTGGGCTTCTAACCTGGCGCCGTGATCCGGGCCGGGAACAGCGTGAGGTGGGCAGTTTGACTGGGGCGGTCGCCTCCTAAAACGTAACGGAGGCGCGCAAAGGTTCCCTCAGCACGGTTGGAAATCGTGCGTAGAGCGCAAAGGCATAAGGGAGCTTGACTGCGAGACTGACAAGTCGAGCAGGGACGAAAGTCGGCCTTAGTGATCCGGCGGTGGAGAGTGGAATCGCCGTCGCTCAACGGATAAAAGGTACTCCGGGGATAACAGGCTCATCCTTCCCAAGAGTCCACATCGACGGAAGGGTTTGGCACCTCGATGTCGGCTCGTCGCATCCTGGGGCTGAAGCAGGTCCCAAGGGTTGGGCTGTCCGCCCATTAAAGCGGCACGCGAGCTGGGTTCAGAACGTCGTGAGACAGTTCGGTCCCTATCCGCCATGGGCGTTGGAGGTTTGAGAGGAGTCGTCTCTAGTACGAGAGGACCGAGATGAACAGGCCTCTGGTGTATCAGTTGTCCTGCCAAGGGCATCGCTGATTAGCCACGCCTGGATGGGATAACCGCTGAAAGCATCTAAGCGGGAAGCCCACCTCGAGATGAGACCTCCCATCCCCTCGAGGGAGTAAGGGCCGTGGAAGACCACCACGTCGATAGGCGGGACGTGCAAGCGCAGCAATGCGTTCAGCGGACCCGTACTAATTGCCCGAGGTCTTGACTTTGAACACCGACGACCGCTGCTATGGAGTTTTGAGGGTGAAGCGTGCGGCCGAGCCCGGCCACGCCGACACCTCGACAATTTGGGCGGTCATAGCGGCGGGGGTACACCTCTTCCCATTCCGAACAGAGAAGTTAAGCCCGCCAGCGCCGATGGTACTCGGGGCGCAAGCCCCCGGGAGAGTAGGTCGCCGCCCACTTCATTGGCGGGGGGAAACGACGTTTCCCCCCGCCTGCCCCCCTTCCCCTGCGTCTTTGTCCCGCTCGAGGGTGCGTGGGCTCCCGCCGGGCACGGCCCGGCTTCGCCCGCGAGCCGTAGCGCCGCCGCAGAGGATGCGCGTCGAGACGCTCATCGCCCCCCTCTGGGTGCTCATAGACTCCTCCCCCGTGGAGTTGCGCGACGGCGACCTCGTGCTGAGGCCGTGGACGGAGGACGACGTCCCCGCGCTCGTCGAGGCCTGCAGCGATCCGGAGATCCCCCGCTGGATCCCCGTGATCCCGGTCCCGTACACCGAGCGCGACGGGCTCGCGTTCGTGCGCGGCGAGGTGGAGGGGAGCCCCGAGTACTCGTTCGCGGTGACGGAGCAGGGCTCTCTGGCCGGCGCGATCGGGATGGCGCTGAACTCGCACCGCTATCGCGGGACGATCGGGTACTGGGTAGTCGCATCCGCGCGCGGGCGCGGCGTCTGCGCGCGGGCGCTCAGGGTGCTCTGTGCCTGGGCGCTCGGCGAGCTCAGCCTGGAGCGCCTCGAGCTGATCACCGATCCCGACAACGTCGCCTCGCAGCGGTGCGCCGAGAAGGTCGGCTTCCTCCGCGAGGGCGTCATGCGCGCCCATCTGCGCCACCCGGACGGGCGCATCCGCGACTCCGTGCTCTTCTCGCTGCTACCCGGCGAGCTCGTCGACTGACGCAACGCGCCCGTTCCCGCCGGAGCCGAGCTCGCGCAGCCGCCGGATGCGCTCCTCCAGGGGCGGGTGCGTCTTGAACATGCGCGCGACGCCCTCGCTCTCGAAGGGGTCGATCGGGTAGAGGGGCTCGGTCGCCGGCGAGGCCGCGAACTCCACGAGCTCCGAGGCCCGATCGAGCCGCATCAGCGCGTCGGCGAGATCGTGCGCCCGGCCGGTCGCTCGGGCAGCGAGGTCGTCCGCGCGAAGCTCTCGCTTCGGGGACAGCAGGACGTGCACGAACGCCGCGGCGAACGGGGCCAGGATGTAGAGGAGGAAGCGAGAGAGCCAGCCGCCGATGCGGCTCGCCTCGACGAGCGTCGCCGCGAAGAGCACGACGAAGGTCTGCACGAGGACGTCGCGCCGCCGCACGTGTGCGAGCTCGTGGGCGATCGCCGCCTCGAGCTCCTCGGGGCGCAGCGCCTGAACGGCGCCCGCAGAGACGGCGAGCGTCGAGCTCGTCGGCCCGCGCCCGACCGCGAAGAGCCTCGGGAACCCGTCGGGGATCAGGTACAGCGTGGGCGGCCGCACGCCGAGCTTTGCGGCGGACGTGTCCGCGGCGGAGCGGAGCAAGGGGTCCTCGGCGAGCGCGAACGGGCGCGCGTCGAGCATCCCCAGCAGCGCGCGGTCGCCGTAGCGGTACACCCCCGTCGCGGCGAGCAGCGAGCAGAAGGCGAAGAGGAGGGCGGTCGTCGCACCGCCGATCAGCCATCCGAGCCCGCCGAGGAGCGCTGCGAGGAAGGCAACGAGGAGCCACGCCTTGGCGAGGTTGAGCACAGCCGCCCCGCGGGGCGCGGGCAGGGGGGTGCGGGAGGCTTGACGTGAGATTGGCGCGCCGTCGGGCCCGGTCACGACCAAGCCGGGCGTCGCACGTAGGAGCCGTGCAGGCTTGATGCCTGTACGGCTCGCGCGGGTGGCGATCCGGCGCCGTGTCGTGGCCGGGAACCGGCCCGCGGGAATATCACGTCGAGCCTCTAGCTCTCGCCGCTCTCGTCCTCGGTGAGGCTGCGTGGAGGCCAGTCCGGCTCGGGGGCGTCGCAGCGGCTCGAGCAGTGCAGCGAGGCGACGTTCTGGAGCGGGATGAGGATGTGCCCGTTGAGCTCCACGTGGGGGACGTCCTCGATCGAGCAGTACGCGGTCAGCGTCCCGTCCTGGTACTCGCCGCCGAAGAGCGCGACCTCCACCTGCTCGCCCTTGTACTTGTTCGTGTAGTCCTCCACGAGGCGGTCAGTCTACTCGCTGAAGGTCGGCCTCCCGGACCGCGAATCGGAACACCGCACAGTTCGCGAGAGGCCCGAGCTGGGCCCTCGACTCCTCGTGCGAGAGCCCGGTTGCCGCCGACAGGGCGGCGCGGATCGGGCCTGCGTGCGTGACCCCGAGCACGCGCTCTCCGGCATGGTGCCGGCCGAGCTCGAGGAGCGCCGGGACGACGCGGGCGGCAAGCTGGTCGTAGGTCTCGCCGTTCGGCCAGCCGGCGTGCCAGGCCACCTCCGCGAGCTCGGGGAACCGCGTCCGCACCTCGTCGACCGTCAATCCCTGCCACTCGCCGACGTCGATCTCTCGCAGGGGGTCGAGCTCCGACGCCCGCAGCCCGAGCCGGGCCGCGACGATCTCCGCCGTCTCGCTCGCTCGCCGCAACGGGCTCGTGTAGACGGCGCTCAGGCCTTCCGCGCGGAGGAGCTCCGCGAGCTCGGCGGCCTGTGCCCGTCCCGCCTCGTTGAGCGACGTGTCCGCGTGGCCCTGGAAGCGGCGCTCCCGGTTCCAGTCGGTCTCGCCGTGCCGGACCAGGACGATCGTCGTCGTCACGGGGGATACGCTAGCCGCGCTCGTGGACCTCGGACTCGGCGGCAAGCGGTGTCTCGTGACCGGCTCGACCGGGGGCATCGGGCTGGAGACTGCTCGGCTGCTCCTCGCCGAGGGTGCGAGCGTCGTCACCTGCGGGCGAAGCGAAGCCCCGAGCGTCGGCGAGGCCGCGCACGTGTCCCTCGACCTCGCCCCGGCAGGCGCCCCCGAGCGCGCGGTCGCCGAGGCCGTCGCTGCCCTCGGTGGCCTCGACGTCCTCGTCAACAACGTCGGCCTGGCACGGAACGCGCGCTTCGCGGACGTACCCGACGAGGAGTGGGACGCCTACTGGCAGCTGAACGTCATGAGCTACGTGCGGGCGACGCGCGCCGCGCTCCCGCACCTGGGCAGCGGCGGCGCGATCGTGAATGTCTCCTCGACCGCCGGGAAGCGACCGTCGACGGGGATGCCGCACTACTCGGTGACGAAGGCTGCGGTCCTGTCCCTCTCGCGCCTCGTGGCCGACCTGTACGCGTCCGAGGGGATCCGCTGCAACGCGGTGACGCCCGGGCCGACGGCGACCGACGCCTGGCTGGGCGAGGGCGGCCTCGCCGACCAGCAGGGCGGCGAGCGCGACGAGGTGCTCGCGAAGGTGGCCGCCGGTCGTCCGCTCGGGCGCCTCGCCGCCCCGGAGGAGATCGCGTCGGTGATCGTGTTCCTCTGCTCGGAGCGCGCGTCGTACGTCACGGGCGCGGCGTGGTCCGCCGACGGCGGCACCGTCCCGATCATCGTCTGATGACGCCCTTCGACGAGCGTATCCGGACGCTCGAGGACGGCCTTTCGTCGTTCGCCGTCAAGTCGCTCGAGACGCGTGGGCGAGAACGCCCCGAGGAGCCCTGCGGCGTGCGGACGGAGTTCCAGCGCGACCGCGACCGGATCGTCCACTCGAAGCCGTTCCGGAGGCTGAAGGGGAAGACGCAGGTGTTCATCGATCCCGACGGCGACCACTTCCGCACGCGGATGACGCACACGCTCGAGACGACGGCGATCTCGCGCGTGGTGGCGCGAGCGCTGCGGCTGAACGAGGACCTGACGGAGGCGATCGGGCTCGGGCACGACATGGGCCACACGCCGTTCGGGCATGCCGGCGAGGACGGGCTCGACGACGCGCTGCGCGAGCGGTTCGGGCGCCGCTTCCGGCACAACGAGCACTCGCACCGGATCGCGCGCTCGCTGAACCTCACCCTCGAGGTGTGCGACGGCATCCTCACGCACACCGGCGAGCGGGAGCCGGATTCACTCGAGGGGAAGATCGTGCGGCTCGTCGACCGGGTCGCGTACATCAACCACGACATCGACGACGCGGTTCGCTACGGGCTCCTCTCCGAGGACGACCTGCCGCGCGAGGAGATCGCGATCCTGGGGCGGACCGGCTCGGCGCGGATCGACCGCCTCGTGCACGACATCGTCGACTCCTCGGAGGGCGTCGCCGACATCCGCCAGTCGGTGGAGGTGGGGGAGGCGATGCTCGCGCTCCGCGCGTTCATGTTCGAGCGCGTGTATCTCGGTCCCCAGGTTGCACCGGAGCACGAGCGCGCGCACGAGGTCGTGCACGCGATCTTCGAGCACCTCGTCAGCCGCGGCGACGGCGCGGACGAGATCGTCGACTACCTCGCCGGGATGACCGACCGCTTCGCGCTCGCCTACGCAGACTCGCTCTGAGCCTCGGCGAGCGAGGCCTCGATCTCCGCGACGTAGTGACTGGCGTCGACGTCGCGGTAGAAGGCGAGCGCCTGCTCGAGCTCGCTCTCGCCCTCCGTCGCGCGGTCCTCGCCCAGCAGGCGTGTTCCCGCGTGAAGGCGGAAGTGCGCCTCGAGCGCGAGGTTCCCCATCGAGGCGAGCACGTTCGCCGCTCCCCGAAGATCGCCGGCGAGGGCGGCGTGGAGCGCCGCGCGCCAGCGCGTCGCGCGCGAACCGGCTCCCGCGTCCAGCGCATCGCGAAGCTCGTCGAGCACGTCGAGCTCGTCCGCGAAGATCGTCAGCCGGAGCAGCCCGCCATGCGGGCCGAACTGCCGGACGAGCGGAACGACCTCGTCGACCAGGAGACGGGCCTCGTCGGGGCGGCCATCCTCCAGATGAGCTGCCGCGCTGTGCGAGAGGGCTGCGATGAGCTGTGCCGTGTCTCCACGCCGCCTCGAGAGCAGCATCGACCAGTCCTCGTCGCTCCGCGCCGGATTCAGCTCCCCGCGCGCCCGCCGGATCATCGCGCGGACCTGGCGGACGGTCGCCTCCTGCGTGTGCGGTGACCCCGCCTCGCACTCTGCGATGAACGCATCCGCGTCGGCGAGTGCGCGCTCCCAGCGACCGATCATGAAGGCGATCCAGATCCGGTTCGCGCCTATGAAGCGCAGGCTCGCCGCGTCGCCGAACCGCTCGGCGAGTCGAGCAGCCTCGGCGTAGAGCTCGTCTGAGCGCCGGAGCTCGCCGTTGATCGTCGCCTGCACCGCGAGGTTGTTCACGATCGGGGAGGCGACCGGCGCGTTCGCGTCGAGGGCGATCCCAAGCGCGTCCTCCATGTCGGCGATCCCCTCGTCACCTCTTCCGAGCTCGTTCTTCGCCATTCCGACCGTCGTCAGGGCATGGGCCCGAAGCGGCTCGAGGCCGAGCTCGACCGCGAGGTCGAGCGCAGCCTGCCCGATGCGCAGCGCCTCCTCGTGCTGGTCGTCCAGCTCGCGCATGCGGGCAGCCGTCGCGAGCACCCGTGCCGCGGACGGCGACCGCGAGTCGCCGAGCAGCTCCTCAGCGCGCTGGAGGCGCTCACGCACGAGCTCGCCATGGCCACGGTCCCAGGCGACGTGGCAGAGGAAACTCTCGGCCTCGGACGCGCGGGCGGTGTCGCCGCTCGCGAGCAGGGAGTCGCGCGCGGTCTCGAGCGCCTGCTCGCGCCGATCCTCGTCGTACGCGTGGAAGAGCGCACGTGCGAGGCGGAACTGCAGGTCTGCCCGGTCGGGATCGTCGTCCGGCCAGAGAGCGAGCGCTTCCTCGTACAGCGCGGCGGCCGCTGCGTTCCCATTCAGCCCGAACGCCCGGTCGCCCGCGTCGCGGAGCGCGATGCGGGCGTGCTCGACCAGATCGCCGTCGGAGGTGCCGCTCACTCGCACGAGCTCGAGCGCCGAGCGCCAGTGGTACGCGCGCATCTCGGCGTGGTCCTCCGGCCGTCCGAGGGACTCGATCCACGTCGCCACCCGCTGGTGCTTCGCGGCGCGATCGGCACGTGCGATCTGTCCGTACGCGACGTCCCGCACGAGCGCGTGTGCGAACGCGTACTCGGTCTCGCCCTCGAGCGAGGACCGGCGCTGCCGCCGGACGAGGCCCTTCCGCTCGAGCGAGTGCATGGTTCGCTCGATCTCGCCGTCTCGCCGGACGGCGCCGGTCCAGAAGACCTTTCCGATCACGGCTGCGTCCTTGAGCACCTCCTTCTCGGCCTCGGGGAGCCCGTCGAGTCGCGCGGCGATGATGCCCTGGAGCGTCTCGGGGAGCGGCAGGTCCGTGGTGGAGCCGCGCTCCACGTACAGGTCGGCGAACTGCTCGGCGTAGAGGGGATTGCCGCCGGCCCGCTCGAGGAGCGCCCGCTGGGCATCCGCGGCGAGAACCGGCCGGCCGAGAAGTCGCGCCAGGAGGTGGGCGGTCTGATCCTCGCTGAGCGGTGCGAGCGCAAGGGTCGTCGCATTCAGCTTGCCGCCTCCCCAGCTCGGACGCCGCTCGAGCAGCTCCGGTCGCGCGGTGCAGACGACGAGCAGCGGCACGTCGGTCACCCAGTCGATGAGCTCGTCCACGAAGTCGAGAAGCATCTCGTCGGCCCAGTGGAGGTCCTCGAAGACGAGCACGAGCGGGCGCTGCTCGGCGAGCCCCTCGAGGAAGCGTCTCCAGGCCGAGAACGCCTCGTTGCGGTTGCCGCCGAGCGCCGTCTCCTCGACGACCCCGACGAGTGCGCGAAGGTGCGACTCGACCCAGGCGGCGTCCGACTCGGGGAGCACGTCGACGGCTGCGACACGCAGCTTCTCGGCCGCGTCCTCCGGGGGATCCTGCTCGGTGATGCCCGCCTGCGCCTTCACGACCTCGGTGAGCGCCCACAGGGTCACCCCGTCCCCGTAGGCGAGGCAGCGGCCCTGGCGCCAGGTGATGAGCTCGGGATCCGCGTCGACGATGCTCTGCAGCTCGTAGACGAGGCGGCTCTTGCCGATACCCGGGACTCCGACCAGCGTGAGGAGCTGCGGCGTGCGCTCGTAACGGGCCCGCTCGAAGGCGTCGCGAACGACTCCGAGCTCCCGATCCCGGCCGACCAGGTCGGAGCGCGCGTCGTGGGCGGTGTCCACGCCGAATCGCGACCGGGCCTCCGTCGCGTGCCAGACCGCGACCGGCGCCGACTTGCCCTTCGCCTCGATGGGATCGGCCGCGTCGTACCCGATCGCCCGCCGCGTCGCCCGGTACGTGCTCTCGTCCACGAGGATGCCGTTCACCGGTGCCGAGGACTGCAGGCGCGCGGCGGTGTTGACCACGTCCCCCGACGCCATCCCCTCGCCCGCGTCGGGGCGGGCGTCCAGCGCGACGAGCGCCTCCCCGGTCGTGATCCCGACCCGCAGCTCGAGCTCCTCCTGAAGCGCGAAGTCGCGGATCGCGAGCGCAGCGCGCGCCGCCCGCTCGGGGTCGTCCTCGTGCGCGACGGGAGCGCCGAAGAGGGCCATGACCGCGTCCCCAATGAACTTCTCCACCGTGCCCCCGTGCCGCTCGAGCTCGGCGCGGACGCGCTCGTGGTAGGGCCTGAGGATCGCTTCCACGTCCTCGGGATCCAGCGACTCCGCCCTCGCCGTGAACCCGACGAGGTCGCAGAACAGGACCGTGACGACCTTCCGCTCGCGACGCGGGGCGCTCATGCGGTCGCCGCCTTCGCGAGCACCTGTTCGCCGCGCTCGACGAACAGCGTCGCGCCGATCCGGCGATAGAAGGCGAGCGCGCGCTCGAGCTCCGTCCCGGCCTCGGTGGTTCGACCCGCGCGGACGAGCGCTTCTGCCGCGCGCAGGCGGGCTTCCGCCTCGAAGAGCCGAATACCGGCGACCGCGTACTGCTCGGCTGCCTCCTCGAATCTCCCGTCGAGCACGGCGAGCATCGCGCGTCGCCCCGGGCTCTCCGAGAGCCGCTCGAGGACATCGCGGATCGGCTCGGTCTCGCCAAGCTCGTATGCCACCTCGGACATCGTCCATGGCCGTGCGTTCGGATCCTTCCGCAGGTGCGGGATCGCTTCCGCGAAGTGCGCGCGTGCCTCTGTCGTGCGCCCGACCTGCAGCAGGGCCCAGGCGTTTCGGACGAGCGCCGGCGCCATCGTCCCGGCGTCGTCAAGGAGCTCTCGCGCGAGGTCGAGCGCCTTGGCGAGATCGGCCAGGCCCTCCTCGTGCTGTCCTCGGGCGAGCTTGATACACCCTCGGTGCGTGCGCGTCGGGCTCTCGAGGACATGCGGGGACCCCGCCTCGCACTCGGCGATGAACGCATCGGCGACCGCGAGCGCATCGTCCCAGTCGCCGAGTACCCAGCGGACGGGAATCCCGTTCGCTTGCAGGAAGCGCAGCAACGCGGCGTCGCCGAAGCGCTCCGCCTCCTCCTGTGCCCCGTAGGTCAGCTCCGCCACCCGGGCGAAGTCGGTCAGGTCGAGCGCGACGGTGAGGTTGTTCATCGCCCCCGGCAGCATCGGCGAGTTCGTCGCCCGCCCGATCTCGATCGCACGCCCGAGATCGTCGCGGCCGCTCGCGTCACCGAGGAACTCCTTCGCCGAGCCGATGGTCGTGAGCGCGTGGACGCGCAGGTCGTCGAGTCCCAGTTGCTCGGCCATCGCGAGCGCCGTCTCGGCTCCCCGGAGGCCGCTCTCGAGCTGATTGGCAAGCAGTTGGTAGCGCGCCGACCAGGCGAGGACCCGCGTCACCCCGAGCGAGGGGGCCGCTCCCTCGACCAGCGCCTCGGCTGCGTCGAGGTGCGGGAAGACCTCCGCGTGCTGCCCCCTGAACCAGTGGAGCTGCGCGAGGAAGGCCTCGGCCTCGGCGGCGTCCTCCCGGCGCCCGGACGCGACGAGGGCGTCCCGGGCGGACTCGAGCTCACGCGAGGCGCTCTCGTCGCCGGCCACGAAGAGCGCGCGCGCTCGGCTGAAGAGGAGCTCCGGCCGCCCGTCTCCTTCCGGCCAGAGCTCGAGCGCGTCGGTGTAGTAGCGGGCGGCGGCGGGGAAGGTGTTCAGCGCGAAGGCCCGGTCACCCGCCTCCCGCAACGCCAGCCTCGCGCGCTCCTCGAGCTCTGCGTCGTCGCCTCCGGACGCGCGCACGAGCTCGAGCGCCGCACGCCAGTGGTGAGCGCGCATCTCGGCGTGGTCCTCCGGACGGCCGAGGGACTCGATCCACTCCGCGACCCGCCTGTGCTTGGCGGCTCGCTCCGCCCGTGCGATCTGTGCGTAGGCGACGTCGCGCACGAGCGCGTGCGCGAAGGCGACCTCGGTCTCGCTCTCGACGGAGGATCGACGCTGCCGGCGGACGAAGCCCTTGCGCTCGAGCGTGTGGATCGTGGCCGCCGCCGTTTCGGTGTCGGACGACAACGCGCCGAGCCAGAAGACCTTGCCGACGACGGCAGCGTCACTGAGAAGGTCTTTCTCGGCCACGGGCAGACCGTCGATACGGGCGGCGATGATGCCCTGCAGCGTCTCCGGGAGCGCCAGGTCGGTGTGGCCGCGCTCGAGGAACAGGTCGACGAACTGCTCGGCGTACAGCGGGTTGCCGCCCGCGCGCTCGAGGAGGACCTGCTGGTCCTCCGCTGCGAGGAGGGGACGCCCGAGGAGCCGCGCCAGGAGGTGCGCCGTCTCCTCGTCGGACAGCGGTCGGAGGGCCAGCGTGGTCGCGTTGAGCTTGCCCCCGCCCCAGGCCGGTCTCCGCTCCAGAAGCTCCGGCCGGGCCGTGGCGACCACGAGCAGCGGGACATCCGTCACCCACTCGACGAGCTCGTCCACGAAGTCGAGCAGGCTCTCGTCAGCCCAGTGCAGGTCCTCGATCACGAGGACGAGCGGCCGCTGCTCGGCCATGCCCTCGAAGTAGTGCCGCCACGCGGAGAACGCCTGCGCACGTCGATCTCCACCGAGCTCCGCCTCGGGGGCGAGGCCGACCAGAGCCAGCACGTCGGACTCGATCCAGGATGCGTCCGGCGAGCCGGGCAGCAGCTCGGTCACGGACTCGCGGACCTTGTCGGCAGCGACGTCGGGAGGGTCCTGCTCGTGAATCCCGGCCTGGGCTTTCACGATCTCGCCGAGAGCCCAGAGCGTCACGCCGTCGCCGTAAGCGAGGCACCGGCCTTGACGCCACGTGATGAGGTCGGGGTCCGCCTCGACGATCCGCGACAGCTCGTAGACGAGGCGGCTCTTGCCGAGGCCCGGAACACCGACGAGGGTCACGAGCTGCGACGTGCGCGTTCGGCGCACGCGCTCGAGCGCGTCGGCGAGGACGGCGAGCTCCTGCGCGCGGCCGACGAGAGGGACGCGCGCCTCGTGGGCGACGTCCATGCCGGGACGGGACCGGACCTCTCGGACCTCCCAGACGGGTATCGGCCGCGACTTTCCCTTCGCCGCGACCGTTGAGCGCTGACCGTGGTCGATGACGTGGCGGGTGGCGCGCCGCGTCGCCTGGTCGACGACGATGCCGTTGACCGGTGCCGCACCCTGCAAGCGCGCGGCGGTGTTGACGACGTCGCCCGAGGCCATGCCCTCGCCGGCGTCGGGCCTGGCGTCCAGGGAGACGAGCGCCTCGCCGGTGGTGATGCCGACCCGCAATTCGAGGCCCTCTTCGACCGCGAACTCACGGATCGCGAGCGCCGCGCGCACCGCCCGCTCGGGGTCGTCCTCGTGGGCGATGGGAGCGCCGAAGAGCGCCATCACCGCGTCCCCGATGAACTTCTCCACGGTGCCCCCGTGGCGCTCGAGCTCGGCCCGGGCGCGCTCGTGGTAGGGGCGGAGAAACGCCTCAACGTCCTCCGGGTCGAGCGACTCGGCGCGGGACGTGAAGCCGACGAGATCGCAGAAGAGGACGGTGACGACCTTCCGCTCGCGGCGCTGGGTGCCCCCCGGCATGGGTCAGAGAGTACGACGTGGGCGCCGAGTAGTCTCACTCCGGTGGCGCGGATCAAGGACTCCTCGGTGCGCGACGTCGTCGCCGCCGCCGACATGGTCGAGGTCGTGTCCGGCCGCACGCAGCTCCGGCGCGCGTCCGGGTCGCGCTACACGGGCCGTTGCCCCTTCCACGAGGAGAAGACGCCGAGCTTCTCCGTGAACCCCGTTGACAAGCTCTACTACTGCTTCGGCTGCGGCAAGGGCGGCGACGTCGTGTCCTTCGTGCGCGAGACCGAGAACCTCGACTTCGTCGGCACGATCGAGTGGCTGGCCGAGCGCTTCCGCGTCCCGCTCGAGTACGAGGAGACGTCGCCGCGTGTCGAGGCGGAGCGAAAGCGCCGCGACCGGCTGAACGCCCTGCTCGAGCAGACGACGGCATACTTCGAACGGCTCCTCTGGGAAGGCGACGCGGGCGCGTCGGTGCGGGCGTACCTCGCGGAGCGGGGACTGGGCGAGGAGATCGCGAAGGAGTTCAGGCTCGGCCTCTCGCCCGGACGCGGGCTGGCCGAGAAGGCCGCCGAGAAGGGCTTCTCGCGAGACGAGCTCCGCGCTGCCGGGCTCGCCACCGTGCGCGGGGGAGACTACTTCCCGCGGCGTCTGATGTTCCCGCTCGCGGACGCGCGCGGCCGCGTCGTCGGCTTCCAGGCGCGCAAGCTCGCCGAGGACGACCCGCTGCGGGGGAAGTACGTGAACTCGCCCGAGGGCGATCTCTTCAAGAAGGGGGCCATCCTGTACGGGCTCCATCTCGCGCGCACGGCGATCGCGAAGCAGGACCGGGCCGCGGTGGTCGAGGGCAACACCGACGTGATCGCATTGCGCCAGGCGGGCTTCGAGCCCGTGGTCGCCTCGATGGGAACGGCGCTCACCGAGCGCCAGCTCGAGGAGCTGGGCCGCCTCACCCGCAAGGTCTATCTGTGCTTCGACGCGGATGCCGCCGGCCAGGAGGCCACCCTCCGCGGCATGGAGCTCGCGGCCACGAAGGGGTTCGAGGTCAAGGTCGTCACGCTCCCTCGCGGGCAGGATCCCGCCGATGCTCCCGATGGCTTCGAGGAGCGTTTCGAGGGCGCGGAGAGTTATCTGCTGTACCGCGTTCGGCTCGAGCTCGAGCGCGCGGCCGACCGTCAGGAGGGGTTCGTCCGGGCGCGCGAGGTGCTCGCCAAGGCCGAGGACTCGCCGGAGCGGCAGGAGGCTCTGCGACTCCTCGCCGACAGGCTCGACCTTCCGAAGGAGACGCTCGCAGGGCTCGCGCCGGCGCGCGGAGGCGTGCGGCAGGCGGCGCCGGAGACGCCGCGTCTGCTCGAGGCCGGAGATCGTCTGGAGCGCGAGACGCTCGCCGCCTGCGTCGCGCACCCCTCCCTCGTGCGCGGCCTCGCCGAGCTCGGGCCGGAGCACTTCGACTCCGAGCTCCATCGTCGGTTCCGCGCGGCGCTCGTCTCCGGGAAAGAGGATCCCGAGCTCACGTCGCTGAAGGCGGAGCTCGACGCGCGAGCCTCGCGCGAGGCGATCGACGAGCGGACCGGGGCTGAGCTTCTCCTCCGGCTGCGCGAACGGAAGCTGAAGCGCGATCTCGCGGGCGCCGACCTCGCGCGGACGACGGAGCTGCAGGCGCACCTCTCGAAAGTGCGTCAGGCGCTCGCCGAGCTCACCTAGGCAAGTCAGGCATATCCGAGCTCGGCGAGCAGGTCGCCCGCCTCGGCGAGCACGTCGGCGAGCTGTCCCTCGCCCAGGTCCCGGCGATAGCGCCCGACCGAGGAGGCATGGACACGCGCGAGGGCGGCGGTGAGTTCGTTGCGAGGGGCCTGGAGCTCGGCGGCGAGGACGTCGGCCACCTCGTCGGGTGACCCCGCCAGCCGCTCGTAGCGGACCTCGACGATCGGAGCGGCCGCCGATCGCGCGGCGGTCACGTAGCTGCGCCACGCCCAGGCGGCCCGGCGCGCGTCGCTCACCTGCTCGAACTCCTCGCGCCGGCCGGGCTCGACCCAGAAGCGCGCATACGCGCCGTACGCGAGGCCGGCATCGTCACTCTGGGTCTGCCGCGGTCGGAGCCAGGGCTTCTCGAGCAGCGAGCAGGCAACGTCGCGCCCGTCGCGGACGATGTGGACGATCCGCGCCTCGGGATAGGCACGGTGCACGACGTCGACGAGATACGCGAGCTCGGGCGTCTGCTCGACCGCGCGCACGGCGCCGACGAGCCCGACGCGACGGGCGACGGCGAGGATCCTGCGCAGTCGCCGGACCGCGTCGGGCGCGGACAGGTCGACGAGCTCGGGCACCGCGGCCTTCAGGGGCGGGACCTCGCCGAGATCGACGAAGCCCGGCAGCGACCCGATCGCTCCGGCGAGGAAGGTTGTCCCCGAACGCGGAGAGCCGACGACGAATACGAGCCGGTCGTCGAGCTTCCCGAGCCGCTCGCCGAGCGAGGCGCCGCGGCGTGGCGCCAGCCGCTTCGCCACGCGCAGCTGAAGCGCTGCCGTCTCCAGGAGCCCCGCCATCGACCCGATTCTCGCAGCCGCGTGAATCCGATTCACGCCGGGGCGTGGAAGAATCTCGCAAGCAACGTCGGTCTTGTGTGATTGAGTACGTGCGAGGAGGGATGGAGTGCTCGAGAGCGGACTGCCAGCACGCGCGCGCCCGATACGGCCGATCGCCGCCGTCGCGACGGCGCTATGCCTCGCCGCGCTCGTCGCCGCCGCGACCGCGTTCGCACGGGCGAGCTACCAGGATCCCGCAGGGGACGCGAACGAGGCGCCCGACATCTCGACAGTCGCAGTGGACGACACCGGCGGTCCATCCGTCGCCCTGCGGGTGTCGTTCGCGAACTTCCGCACGCTGCCGCCGAACTCGCGCGTCCTCGTGCGCTTCGACCTCGACGGGGACGAGAGCACGGGCGATCAGGGCGACGAGGTCACGCTCCGCTACTCGAGCGACGGGACGCTCGCGTCCTTCCGCTGGGACGGGGCGCAGCTCGTCCCGCTCCCGGCCACCGCGACGAGCGCAGCGTTCTCCGACGGCGTCCTATCGCTCACCGTCGAGCGTGCGCAGCTCGCCGGAGCGACGTCCTTTGGGCTGCTCGTCATCGCAGCCCGAACCCAGCAGGCAGGCGCCGGCCTACTCGCCTCGACGGACTTCGCGCCGAGCGCCGGCAGGAACGTCTACTCCTCGCCGGGACCGGCCTCGTTCCCCGACGCCGACAACGATCAGGACGTCGCGCCGGACATCACCTCGATCGACGTCGTCGACACTCCGAGCGGAAGCCTGCAGTTCCGGCTGAAGACGGCGAACTACGCGGCGCTTCCGGCCGACAAGCTGATCGGGATCGGTATCGGCCTTCGCGGCCGCCCGATCGAGGACGACGCGCTCTTCGTCGGCTACCTCAGCGGCTCCCGCACCGTCGAGGTCGACCGCGAGCAGGGAGGCGTGCTCCAGCCTGTCCTCGGCCGGCACGGCGTGACGGGGTCGCACGCCGACGGCGTCCTCACCTTCGCGGTGCCGCGACGGCTGCTCGACGGCGCATCGGCGATCGGCTTCGGCGTCGTCAGCGCCGACCTCGTCGGGCCAGGCGAGAGTGAGGGCGAGGAGTTCGAGGGTGAGATCGAGGCGCTCGACGCGGCGCCGGACGACCTCGAGAGCCTCTATCCCTACAAGCTGGCGAATCCCGGCCCGGTCCTGCTGCGAGCGGGCGACGTCGCGGCCTCGCCCGGGGCGCGCGCCGGCAGAGCGGTCACGCTGAGAGTCGTCGTCCGGCGGCTCGACACCTACCGCGTCGTCCGCCAGGGCTCGGTGACGTGCGCCGCCTCGGTGGCGGGGAAGCGCGTACGCGGAACGGGCCGGTTCCGCCGCGGCACAGCCGAGTGCGGGCTGCTCGCTCGAGGCCGCTCCGGGTCCGTGCTCCGGGGGACGATCACCATCCGCGCGGCGGGCGCGGTGAGCCGTATCCCGTTCCGCCACGTGCTCCGCTGAGCGGGGATCAGGCCCGGGCGTAGAGCACTTCTCGAGCCCAGGTAGGACAATGCGCAGGGTGACCGAACGGTCGAGTCGTGCGAGGGTCACCGTGAAGCTGCTCGCCTGTGTCGCCGCGACCGCGTCGCTTCTCGTCGTTGCCGCAACTGCGCTCGCCGCCTCGTCCTTCAACGACCCGGCGGGCGACAACAACGCCGCGCCCGACGTGACCGGGGTGGCGGTCTCGGAGACCCCGGACGGGAACCTCGCGATCGCGGCGACGATCGCGAACTACCAGACCCTGCCGCCCAACAGCTGGGTCAATCTCTGGTTCGACCTCGACTCGAACCCACGTACCGGCGACGACGGGGACGAGGCTCTCGTGCAGTACTTCGACGACGGTGGGATCCAGTTCTGGCGCTGGAACGGGTCGACGCTCGTCCGGCGGCAGGCGACCGGGATGAGCGCCAGCTTCGCCGCCGGCGTGCTGACGTTCACCGGCCCCAAGGCCGCGCTCGACGGAGCGGCGAGCTTCGACCTGCTGACTGTTACCTCCCGCGGGCAGGACGTGGGCGCGGACGACGACCTCATCGCCTCCGACACCGCGCCGGACGGCGGACGCGGGCGCTGGGTGTCGCCGGGGCCGCTGACGGTGACCGACGTCACCGGCGACCAGGAGGCTGCGCCGGACGTCACGAGCGTCCGCGTGACCGACAGCGCCTCGGGCACGATCACCTTCGCCGTGTCGACGCCGAGCCATGCGGCGCTGACGGCGGCCACCTGGGTCGAGCTCGACGTCGACATCGACCGCCGCCACTCGACCGGCGGAGGAGGCGTGGAGGCGTACGTCGTGCTCACGCAGGGAAGGGTGTTCGTCGGGCGCTGGAGCTCCTCGAAGCAGCGGTTCGTCGTTCGCCGCTCGGGCGCCCGCGCACGGAGCGCCGGCGGTGTCGTCACCTTCGACGTCCCGCGCGCTCTCCTGGAAGAGGTCGCGAGCTTCGACTTCTACGTCGTCAGCGGCGACTCCGACTCGGACGACGAGGACAACGCGATCGACCTCGCGCCGAACGGAGATCGCTGGTGGCGCTACACGCTGGCGAACAAGCCACCGCTGCACCTGATCGCCGACGAGGCGCGCGGGATCCCTGCGCGTCCGCGTGCAAGCCGCACGTTCAGCGTCGTCGTGCCGGTCCGGAGGTCGGACACCGCACGCGCGATCACGTCCGGCTCGGCGACCTGCGCGGTGCGGGTGGCCGGCAAGCCGGTACGGGCAGCCGGGAAGGTCTCCGCCGGGACCGGGCGCTGCTCGCTCCGCGTTCCCGCCGGCGTCGGCGGCGCGACGCTGCGAGGGTCAGTGGTCGTCCGCTCGGCCGGCAAGTCCGTGACGGCACGCTTCTCGTTCCTCGTTCGCTGAGCGAGCCCGGGGGCGTCGTGCTCCGCGGGTGCACGTGTTTGACGGCTCGTCACGCAGGGTGACGGATAGTAGGGTCGGCGGTGCGCCCAGGATCACCGAGGCGCTCCACCAGCCGGAAGGAGTTCACACCATGCCGCGAATCGTCGCCATCCACGCAGTGGCCGACATCCCACGCTGGCTCGAAGGCAAGGCGGAGCGCGCTGCCGCCATCGAGTCGGTCTCCGGCTCGAACGTGACCGACTACGTCGCAGCAGACGGAAGCAACAACGTCGCCATCACGGCCGATGTCGCAGACGCCGATGCCCTGAAGACGATGCTGGCCTCGCCGCCGGCGGAGGTTCTGGAGCTGATGGAGAAGCATGGTGTCGTGCCTCCCATCTCCGCCTACTTCGAGGCCTAGGAGAACGCCCGACACCTCAGCGACGAGCGCGCCGAGCGGCGCTCTCATCATCTCTCCGCGTCGCGGCAGGTCGCAGCTCCCCGGGTTGGACTCGAACCAACAACCCTCCGGTTAACAGCCGGATGCTCTGCCAATTGAGCTACCGGGGAAGGCAGCCCGCGGATTGTACCCGGCACTCCCCGCGGCTTCGCCCGGCTACGCGGTGTCGCCGACGCCCCAGGATCCGTGGCCCTCGACGTCGCCGTCGCTCGCGACGAGCGGCGGCGGCTCCTGCGCCGATGCCACGGGCTCGTCCTCGTCGTCGCACAGGGGAACGGGGATGAGCTCGGTCTCGATCGCGTCGCGCTGAGTGTCTTCGTCCGTCATCCGTGTCGTGTGCATTGTGCTCTCGTCCTCAAGACAGCGGAAGGGCAGAGGAATCTTCCCTCGCAGGCCTGCGGGGCGCGGAAGGAGGGCGCGGCCCGAGGACGAAGACTCCGGCATGCGTCGCTTCGCCGTCGTAGGCGTCGCGTTGCTCTTGGGCGTCCTGGGACTGGCACCCGAGTCGTTCGCGGGCAACGCTCGCGTGGCCGCGCTCCAGGTCGCGCTCCGCGCCCACGGGTTCGACCCCGGGCCGGTCGACGGCGTCCGCGGGCCGTCCACGAGCGGCGCGCTCCTCCGCTTCCAGCGAGCGAAGGGCCTCGTGCCGGACGGCAAGGTCGGCCCGGTGACGCGACGGGCGTTCGGAACGCGGGGACGGCCGCTGCTCGGGAGGCGCGAGCTCGGGGTGGGCGCGATCGGCTGGGACGTCGCGGTGCTCGAGTACCGGCTGCGGAAGAACGGGCTCGGCGCTCGCGCCGTCGACGGTCGCTTCACGCGCAAGACGGCGCGCGCGCTCCAGCGCTACCAGCGACGCAACGGCCTCGCCGCCGACGGCATCGCCGGCCGCAACACCTACCGCGCGCTCGCGAGCCGGGTGCCCCTGCGCATCCACACGGTGCTCCCGGGGGAGAGCTTCTTCTCGATCGCGGCCCGCTACCACGTCAGCCCCTGGCGGCTCGCGCGCAGGAACCGTCTCTCGCTGATGCGGGTCATCGTCCCGGGCCAGCGCCTCGCGCTCCCCGCGAGCGCGCGCCGGCTGCCCGCGGCCGCCCAGCCCGCCTCGCGCGACGCGGTGCGTCACGCGCTCGACTACTGGTCGCGCACCTACGGCGTCGACCCGCAGCTCGTCCGCGCGCTCGCGTGGATGGAGTCCGGCTTCCAGCAGGACGTCGTCTCGAGCGTGGGGGCGATCGGCGTCATGCAGCTCCTGCCGGAGACCTGGGAGTTCGTCGACGTCGTGCTCCTCGGGGAGCGGTCGGCACGCACGTACCAGGGCAACGTCCGCGCGGGCGTGCGCTACCTCCGCTGGCAGCTGGACGAGTTCGGTGGAGACGTCCGCCTGGCGCTCGCCGGCTGGTACCAGGGCGCGCGGGCGGTGCGCGAGATCGGGCTGTACGACGACACGAAGCTGTTCGTGCGCGTCGTGCTCCTGCTCTACGGCACGGTCTGAGCCTCGGCAGGCGGGGGCAGGGACGCAGCAGCGAGCAACGCCCGGACCGCCCCGTGTGCCCGGCGCGCCGCCTCGTCGGTCGCAAGCCCCCAGAAGAGCTCCGGGGTCGAGAAGATCTCGACATCGAGGTAGCCCTCCCAGCCGGCGCTCACGAGTGCCCGGACCTGCTCGGCCGAGTTTCTCCCGCCCTCGCCCGGGAGGACGCGGTGCTGCAGCTCACCGCCCGGGTCGTCGGCGACGTGGAGCCCGGTGATGCGCTCCGCCACCGCCACCAGGGCCTCCGGCCGCTCGGGCCAGAGGTTGTAGGTGTCCGCCATGATCCCGACGTCGGCCAGGCCGGCCTCCTCGAGGAGAGCGAGCGCGTCCGCCACGGAGTTGACGAACGAGACCGAGTCGCGCTGTCTCGGCGTCGCGGGCTCGAGCCCGAGCCGCACGCCGGCCTCCTCCGCCGCGGCAGCCACCTCGCGCAGGCCGTCGACCACGAGCGCGCGCGCCCGGCTCGGCTCGAAGTCGCCTGCCGCGCCGGTGAGGCAGACGACGCACTCCGGCTCGTACGCGGCCAGCCGCTTCGCGCTCGCGACGAGCGCCGCGACCCGCTCGGACGGATCGCTCGGCTTTTCCATCCCGGGGAGGAAGATCGGGAGGATCGAGGGCACGGCAGGAACGCAGCTCGCGACCGCGAGCCCCGCCTCGCGGAGGAGCGCGCGGTTCGCCGCGTCGTCCTCCGGCAGCTTGAACTCCCAGATCCCGATGGCGTCGAATCCCGCGGCCGCGTATGCGCGCACGTCGTCCTCGAACGAGGCGTTCGGCGTCGAGATCTCGGAGAGCGAGAGCTTCATCGACCGACGACCGGCACCTTCGCGAGCAGCCTCCGGGGAAGCGCGGGCTTCGTGAGCTCCTTGTACACCAGGTAGCCCGAGCCCGCCCCCAGCCCGGGGCCCGGATGGGTCGACGCTCCGATCTGCCAGAGGGCGTCGACCGGGGTCCTGTGGCCGGGTGCCTGCGGGAGCGGACGGAAGAGGAAGTTCTGGTCGAGCGCGCACGACCCGCCGTAGATGTCCCCGCCGACGAGGTTGACGTTCAGCGCCTCGATGTCGGCCGGCGAGAGCACGACACGCGCGACGGTCGCGCGCTCGAGGTTCTGGACGTGACGCGCGAGGCGAGCGACGATCCGGTCCGCGTAGGACTCGCGGAGCTTCTCGGTCCAGGTGCCGTCCCCGACGTCGAGCTCGCCGGCGGCGTCTCCCTTGATGCGACCAGCGGGTAGCTCCTGGAGCTGGATCCAGACGATCCAGGATCCCTCCGGCCCTCGAGACGGGTCGACCGCCATCGGCTGACCGCAGACGATCGTCGCCTCGGCCGGGAGCAGGCCGCGCTCCGCCTCGTTGACGGCACGCGAGACGCCGTCCAGGCCCGGCGAGACGTGGACGATCGCGGTCCGGCCGAGGCGCTTGTCCCCGTACCACTCGGGCGGCTCCCGGAGCGCGAGGTGGATCTGCATCTCGCCGCGGCCGTAGCGGTAGCGCGCGGCTGCCCGGGCGACGTCCGTCGGCGCGTCGTCCGCGCCGAGAAGCCTTCCGTACAGCTGCGTCGGCGTCACCGACGCGATGACCGCCCGCGCGGCGGGGATCGTCTCTCCGCTCCCGAGGCGCACCGCGGTCGCGCGCCCCTCCGCGAGGAGCACGCGCTCCACGTGGGCGCCTGTGCGTACCTCCCCGCCCGCGTCGCGGACGATGCCCGCCAGGGCGTCGACGAGCTGGCCGCCGCCGCCTCGTGGCACGGGCATGCCTCCCAGCTGGAGCGCGCACGCGATCACCTGCGTCATGAAGCCCGACGTCGCCTGGTCCGGCCCGAGCCCGGTGTGCAGCGTCCAGGGAGCGAGGAGCCCGTGAGCGGCGTCGGACTCGAACGTGTCGCCGAGCCAGTCCCGGCAGCTCGTCAGCACTCCGCCCGCGTAGGCGAGGAGCCCCCGGCGGCCAAAACGGCGGAGCGCTTGCCTCCCCAGCGAGAGGCCGGCCCCCGACCAGAGCTCGGTCCCGAGCACCCCGAACGAGAGATCCGCGTCCTTCATGAACGCGTCGAACATCGCCTGCCAGCGCGCGCCGTCGCCCGCCGCGTGTCGATCGAGCTCGGCGACGTTTTCCTCGAGCGAGGTCGTGAGGAAGGCGCTGGAGCCGTCCGGGAACGCCGAGCCGGTCGGGAGGTCGGTGTTCAGGTACTCGAGACCGCGGCGGTCGAGCTCGTCCTTCAACTCGGCGTAGGCCGGCGAGCCCATCCAGAGCGGGTGCCAGGCAGCCAGCAGCTCGTGCGTGAAGCCCGGGGCGGTGAGGTCGTTCACCGTCTTGATGCAGCCGCCGAGCTCGTCCTCGCACTCGAGCACGCACACACTCCACCCGGCCCGCGAGAGGAGCGCAGCCCCGGCGAGGGAGTTGATCCCGGCGCCGACGAACACGGCGTCGAATCCCGCCACGAGCTCGACTCTACAAGCGACGCTTCCCGCTTGACATGTCAGGCGGGCGCGGGATTGAATCTCCGCATGCTCCTGCGCGAGGTCGAGTACGCGCGCCCGGCCACGGTCGAGGAGGCCATCTCGCTGCTCGGCTCGTACGAAGGCGCGCGCGCGCTGGCCGGCGGGCAGACGCTCGTCAACGTGATGAAGGCGCGCGCGGCGGCGCCCGACGTCCTCGTCGACCTCGTCGACCTCGACGAGCTGCGCGCGATCGGCTTCTCCGCGGACGGCCTGCTCGAGATCGGGGCGATGGTCACCTACACGCAGCTCGTCGGCTCCTCCGAGGTCGAGGTCGCGCGCCCGATCCTGGCCGAGGTCGCGGCGACGATCGCCGACGTCCAGGTCCGGAATCGGGGCACGGTCGGAGGGAACGTCTGCGTCGCCGACCCGACGAACCACCTGCCCCCGCTCCTGCTCGCCCTGGACGCCACCTTCACGATCCGCGGCTCCGGCGGGGAGCGCACGGTTCCGGCGGACGAGTTCTTCGTCGGTGTGTACATGACCGCCGTCGGGGAGGGCGAGCTCCTGACGAAGGTCTCCGTGCCGCCCTCGAGCGGAGCCGGCGACGGCTTCGCGGGCCTCACCATCGGCAAGCACGGCACGTACGTCGCGAACGCCGCTGCGACGGTGTCCGACGAGGGCGTTCGGATCGCGCTCGGCTGCGTCGACGCGGTGCCGGTCCGGGCGAGCTCGATGGAGGAGCGCCTTGCCGGAGGAGACTTCTCGGACGATGCGGTGCAGGGGGCCGCCGAGGGCCTCGGCGCGTCGCTCGACCCGCCTTCCGACGCCCACGGCTCCGGCGACTTCAGGCGACATCTCGCGGAGGTCTCGGCTGCGCGGGCCGTCCTGCAGGCGGCTTCGCGGAGGAAGGCGGCGTAGTGGCGGCGCCCGCGGCGAGTCACGGCGTCTCCGTGGAGGTGAACGGCGAGCAGGTCGAGCTCGAGGTCCCCGCGCGGCGCCTGCTGGTGCACTTCCTGCGCGACGACCTGGGGCTGACCGGCACGCACGTCGGGTGCGACACGGGGAACTGCGGCGCGTGCACCGTGCACCTGAACGGCGAGCCCGTGAAGAGCTGCATGCTCCTCGCCGTGCAGGCCGACGGCGCGCGGATCGCGACAGTCGAGGGTCTCGCCGCCGACGGCGAGCTGACCGCGCTCCAGCGCTCGTTCAACGAGCACCACGCGCTCCAGTGCGGCTACTGCACGCCCGGGATGCTGATGAGCGCGACCGCGCTCCTCGAGCGCAACCCGCGCCCGAGCGAGGAGGAGGTGCGCGTCGCCCTGCAGGGCAATATCTGCCGCTGCACCGGGTACGTGAACATCGTCGAGGCGGTCGTCGCCGCCGGAGGTGGGGCATGACCACCGTCACCGAGCAGCCCGCGAGGACGCTCGAGAAGGGCTATGTCGGCCAGTCGATCCCGCGCAAGGAGGACAAGCGCCTCGTCCAGGGGCTCGGCACGTTCTTCGACGACGTGCGTCGCCACGGGATGGGCTACGTCCACTTCGTCCGCTCGCCCTACGCGCACGCGAAGATCGTCTCGATCGACGTCTCCAAGGCGCTCGAGCTCGACGGCGTCTACGGGACGATCACGGGCGACGAGGTGGCGATCTCGACCGACCCCTTCTTCGAGATGTCGGTGGAGCCCGGGGGCAACATCAAGGACTACGCGCTCGCGGTCGGCCGCGTGCGGCACATGGGCGAGCCGGTGGCCGCGGTCTGCGCGGCGACCAGGGAGCTGGCCCGCGACGCGGCCGAGCTCGTCGAGGTCTCGTACGACGAGCTCCCCGTGCTGGTCGAGGCGGAGGAGTCGCTGAAGAACGAGGTCGTCCTGCACGAGGACGCCGGCTCGAACGTCGTCTGGTCGGGCGTCTTCGAGTGGGGGGACGTCGACCAGGCGCTGGCCGAGGCCGACCACGTCGTCAGGATCGAGCGCCTGCACTTCAACCGCTTCGCCTCGACGCCGCTCGAGTGCGCGGGCGCGCTCGTCGAGTACGACCGGGGCACGGGCGAGTGGACGCTCCACTGCAACCACCAGATGCCCGGGATCGGGGCGATCTGGATGGCGCCGTCGCTGCGGGTCGGCATCGACAAGCTCCGCTTCGTCACCCAGGACATCGGCGGCGCCTTCGGGAACAAGATCTGCCTGCACCCCCAGTACGTCGTGCTCTGCCTCCTCGCGCGCAAGCTCGGGCGCCCGGTGCAGTGGACCGAGTGGCGCACCGACCAGCACACGGCGAACGCGCACGGGAACGAGCGCACCTTCCTCGACGTCGAGGTCGCCGTGAAGGCGGACGGCGAGATGACCGGGTTCAAGGTGCGCGCGCTCGACGACTGCGGCGCGTTCCCGCGCTACGAGCCGCTCGGCTGCATCATCTGGGCGCAGGTGACGCCGGGTATGTACGGCTGGCGGAACATCAAGGTCGACTTCACCCAGGTGTGCACGAACAAGTCGCCGGTCTCGCCGAACCGCGGCTACTCGCGGATGCAGCACCTCTGGCTGACCGAGCGGATCGTCGACATCGTCGCCGCCGAGCTCGGCCTCGACCCCGTCGAGGTGAGGAAGAAGAACTACGTGAAGACCGAGCAGATGCCGTACGAGACGCCGAACGGCTGCGTCTACGACTCGGGCGACTACGCGGCCGCGCTCGACATCGCCCTCGACCTCGTCGACCACGGCTCGATCGAGGAGCGGCGGCGGGAGGCGGCCTCGCGCGGGAAGCTGCTCGGCTTCGGGATCGGCTCGACGCTCGACTCGGGGACGAACAACTTCGGGCAGTCGACGCTCCTGAACCCCGACCTCCAGTTCTCGGGGAACAACGAGGCGGCGTCGGTCAAGCTCGACATCTTCGGCGAGGTCGTCGTCACGCTCGGCACGGTGCCGCAGGGGCAGGGCCACGAGACGACGGCCGCGCAGGTCGTCGCGGACATCCTCGGCTGCTCTCCCGACCAGGTGAACGTGCGCCGCGGCCACGACACGTGGTTCAACTCGCACGCCGGCTTCTCGGGCACCTACGCGAGCCAGTTCGCGTTCACGGGGCTCGGCGCCGTCAAGGGCGCCTCCGAGCTCCTGCGCGAGGAGATGGTGCAGCTCGCGGCGGCGGTCCTGCAGGCGCCGGTCGAGGCGATCGAGCTCGCGGACGGGATGGCACGGATCAAGGACGGGCCGGAGGAGGCCGCGCTGCCGTTCATGGCGCTCGGCGCGATCGTGAATGCGAACAACGCCTTCCTGCCCCCGGACTTCAACCCGACGCTGAACCACCGGTACGTCTGCCGCCCGTACTTCGGGATGGTGGATACGGAGAAGAAGACGGGCCAGCTCACGCTCACGTACGCGACGCAGATCCACGCTGCGGTCGTCGAGGTCGACCCCGACACGGGCGAGGTGGAGATCGTCGACTACGCGGCCGTGGACGACTGCGGCGTCCGCATCAACCCGCAGATCGTCGAGGGCCAGGTGCACGGGGCGACCGCGCACGCGATCGGCGCCGCCCTCTCCGAGGAGTTCGTCTACGACGAGGAGGGGACGCTCTTGACCTCCAACTTCTACGACTACCACGTGCCGCACGCCATGGACATGCCGCCGCTGAAGACCGGCGCGATGGAGTCGCCGTCGCCGGTGGCACCGCTCGGAGCGAAGGGCATGGGCGAGGGCGGCGGCGGGGGTATCCACTGCATCTGCGCCGCGATCCAGGACGCCCTCGCAACGGCGGGCAAGCCGATCGTGTCGACGAGCTGCAACCCGCCGCACCGCGTGTGGGCGATGCTCCGCGACCCCGAGTCCTCGCGTGCCGGCGTGGCCGTGGTGTCGAAGTGATCGTCTCGGGCACCAAGGAACTCGCGGCGCCGCGCGAGAAGGTCTGGCAGGTCATCAACGACCCGGCGGAGATGGCGAAGCTGATGCCCGGGGTCGAGAGCTTCGAGATCACGGACGCGACGCACTGGACGGCCAAGGTGAAGGTTCCTCTCGGGCTCGGCGGCCTGAAGATGACGATGAACTTCGAGAAGCTCGAGGAGCGGCCGCCCGAGTTCGCGTCGATGCGGGCGAAGGGGCAGGGGGTCGGGGCGCTGATGGACATGACGACCTCGTTCACGCTCTCCGAGGCGGGCGAGGGCACCTCGATGGAGTGGGAGGCGGACGTGAAGATCGCCGGCCCCGTCGGCGCGATGGGCCAGCGCGTCCTGCAGCCGATCGTCAACCAGCAGGTGCAGCAGGTGCTCGGCGCGCTCGAGGAGCGGGTCGGCCACGCCGGCTCGACCGGCGGCGCGGAGGAGGGCATCCATCCGGGCTCGCCCGAGGCGTACGAGGCCGAGCCGGACGGGCCGACGCACTCCACGCAGGACTGACGAACGTTGCCGGTGCCGTTCCGCATCGGCGTGATGCAGCTCACGATGGAGCCGCTCGAGGAGATGCTCGAGTCGGCGCGCGTCATGGACGCCGCGGGCATGGACACGATCTGGCTCGCGGAGGCCTACCCGTGGTGGCGCAAGCACGGGATGGAGGCGCGCTCGTCGACGGTCGTGTCGGCGCTGATGGCCCGCGAGACGGAGCGGCTGACGATCGGCTGGGGGATCATCTCGCCCTTCACGCGCCATCCCGTGCAGGTCGCGATGGACGCGCGCGTCGTGCAGGAGGCCGCCGGTCCCGGCCGCTTCCTGCTCGGCTTCGGGACCTCGAAGATCTTCCTCAACAACATCCGCTCGCAGACGAGGAAGACCCTCGGCCCGATGCGGGACGCGGTCGCGATCGTGCGCGGCGTCCTCGGCGGCGGGGCCTTCGAGTACGAGGGCGACACCTGGAGCGCGTCCGTGCCTGCCTTGGCCGCCGAGGCGGAGGCCCCGCGCGACGTGCCGCCCGTGTACGTGGCCGCAACTGCGCCGCGAATGCAGGCGCTTGCAGGGGAAATTGCAGACGGGTGTCTGACACCGTCGATCACGACGCCGGCGTTCGTGCGCTACACACGTCGGAACGTCAAGTCCGAAATCGACATCGGCTGCACGGTCGTCGCCTCGATCCACGACTCGGACCGCGAAGCGGGGCGCGAGGGGGCGAGGGAGATCGCGGGCATGTACCTCGCGAACAAGTTCCAGAACATCAAGGGCTCCGCTGACACGCTGCTCGAGCTCGCGGAGATCGGGATGGACGAGCTCGAGCCCGTCGCGGCGGCGATGGAGCGGGGAGGACGGCTGGCCGCGAAGGCGGAAGTGACCGACTCGCTCCTCGACCGCTGCAAGCCGATCGCGGGGACGCCCGCCGACTGCATCGCCGCGATCGAGGAGTACCGCGACGCCGGCTGCACGCACGTGATGCTCGAGCTCTGGGGCGATGGACGGCACGAGCAGATCCGCCTGTTCGGGGAGAAGGTGCTCCCGCACGTCCGTGACTGAGCTCCGCATCGACCGGGACCGGCTCGTCGAGTGGGCCCGCCTCGCGATCGGGACGCCCAGCTTCACGGGCGACGAGCACGCGATGGCCGAGCTGATGCGCGAGACCTTCCTCGACCTCGGCCTGCAGGTGCAGTGGCAGCAGGTGGAGGACGGGCGCGCGAACGTGCTCGGCACGCTGCCGGGGGCGGGTGGCGGTCCGAGCCTGATGTTCAACGGGCACATGGACACCTCGTACTCGGGAAGGGAGCCGTGGCTCAGGCACGTGCCCGGCTTCCAGCCGAGCGCCTTCGTCGAGGACGACCGCCTGTACGGGCTCGGGATCTCGAACATGAAGGGGGCGCTCGCCTGCTACGTCGAGGCCGTCCGCGCGCTTCGGGACGCCGGCGTCCGGTTGCGCGGCGACGTGCTGGTCGCGGCCGTGGCCGGCGAGATCGAGAAGACGCAATGGGGCGACGCCCAGGGCGCGGAGTTCCGCGGCTACGCGGCGGGCTCGCGCTACCTCGTCTCGCACGGCGGCGTCGCGGACATGTGCATCCTCGGCGAGCCGACGGAGTCGAAGGTCGTGCTGGGGCACTTCGGCTCGCTCTGGCTGCGCATATCGACCCAGGGGCCGTTCATCCACACGGCGTTCAGCGAGGGCAAGCGCGACGAGAACTCCATCCTGCGCATGCGGGACGTCCTCGACGCCGTGCTCGAGTGGATCCCGAGCTGGGAGGACGATCCAGAGAACGCCTATCGCGGCGCGAAGGCGATCGTCAACGTGGGTGCCGTCGAGGGCGGCTTCGGCTGGCGCGTCTCACGCACGCCGCACCGCACCGACCTCTTTCTCGACGTGCGCGTGCCGCCGACGAAGGAGATGGCGATCGCACGGTCGCAGGTGCTCGACCTCGTGCGCTCGCTGCAGGGGCGGTTCCCGGAGCACGGCATCGAGGGCGAGGTCTACGTGACCGCCCCGGGGGCGGAGATCGACGAGGGCCACGCCCTGGTGTCGGCGCTCGACGCTGCTCACGCGGAGGTGTTCGGCGCTCCACCGGAGCGTGACGTGACGCGCTGGTTCTCGGACGCATCGGTGCTCACCCGCTATGGCATCGCGACGGTGAACTACGGCACTTCGACGGGGCTCCTCGACACGGTCAAGGGGGAGAACCTCGAGA